>Ga0209810_1004745_pt1 | contig 12823 bp, 10 predicted proteins | sample Coa_R1_7_FD_187159 | JGI IMG/M metagenome (GOLD analysis project Ga0209810, IMG submission 187159) | Surface soil microbial communities from Centralia Pennsylvania, which are recovering from an underground coalmine fire - Coalmine... | ecosystem: Environmental > Terrestrial > Soil > Unclassified...
AGCGTAATGCTGGGCGTATCGACGGCATTCGCGATATGGGCAGGGCCGGTATCGTTGGTGATGAAGAGGTCAAGCTTGTTGATGAGCGCGGCCAGGCCGCCCAGCGACGTTTTGCCGGCCACGTTCATCGCCCGTACAGTCATATGTTTCTCTACCTTCTGCACGGTCATAAGCTCATCATTACTACCGGTCAAGATAATTTGCGCGTTGAAACGCCGGGCGAGTGTATCGGCGACGGCGGCGAAGTATTCGGCTGGCCAGCGCCGGGCAGGGGCGCGCGCGCCGCTATGCAGCCCGATCCACGGACGATCCGCACGCGGCAGACTACGCAGTAACGCCGCGGCCTCATGCCGGTCTTCCGTGAACAGCGGAAATTCCAGCGCGGGATAGCCATTGGGGCAGCCGAGCAGATAAGCCAGCCCCAGATTGCGGAAGACCTCCGGCCAACCATCCGGGTACGGTTGGCCGAGAGTCAGGTCAGCCGGTTGTTCGCCCTCATAGTAGCCGACGGTCACACGCCCGCCCAGCGCAATCGCCAGGGTATCGCTGGTTCTGCCGCTGCCATGCATCTGGATCACCAGATCATAGCCATAGGCGCGCTGCTCCGCCAGGAAACGCAGCGTCTGCTCCGGTACAAAGGCCACTTCCTGAATGCCGGGATAGCCGACAAACTCCACGAAGCGATCAATATAGTGCCGGAAACGCTGCGCAAACGACGCTGCCCAGGGCAGGCCGATCAACGTGATCTCGGCATCGGGGAAACCGGCCCGCAGCGCACGTAGCGCCGGGACGGCCAGCAAGAGATCGCCCAGATAGAGCGCGCGAAAAACGGCGATACGGCGCACCGGGAACGAAGGCCGCTGCCAGGGCCTCACCTTCACCGGCTCGGCTTGCGGCGACAGCTTGCGCCACGCGAGGGCGCGTTCGCGGTCAATCATAGCTTGCCTCCCTCCGCTTCACATCCAGACCAGCCAGCATTGTCTCGGCAGCCGCGACCACGTCCTCAGGCGAGATGTCGAGGCAGGACAGACCGATGGGACATTCGAAGAGGTAGCAGGGGCTGCATGAGGTCGGGCGGCGCAGGAGCCGGGCCTGCGTTGTGCGCGGCTGCCATTGTTCTTCGTAGTCAGTGCCGGAGAAAAGAACCACTTCGGGCGTTCTCACAGCATCGGCGAGATGCATGAGCAGCGTATCATTGCAGATTGCCAGAGCCGCGCGCTCCGCGATGGCGGCGTACTCGGCCATCGTGGTTTGACCAACGAGGGTGTGCCTGCTTTCCTCAGGCAGCCGTTGCAGCACTTCCTCCACCAGCGCGGCCTCGCGCTCGACGCCGCTAATGAGGACCTGCCAGCCGCGTCGTGCGAGCATGCGGGCAACGGTGCCGAAATGGCGCGCAGGATAGCGCCGGGCCTGCGCGCTCGCGCCGGGATGAAGCAGGATAAACGGCTCCTGCTCGTCTATGCCTGCCTGGCGCAGCAGTTCCGACGCTCGTTTGCGTGCCGCAGCGGGGATGGCGATGGTCAGGCGGCGGTCGCGCGCGTGGAAACCGAGATTTTCGACCAGGCGCAGGCTACGTTCCACCTGGTGCGCCTCCTCCGGCGTCCCGCGCAGTTCCGTCGTCAGCGTGCTGCCGCCAAACTCTTTTGATTCCCCCGCGCGCAGGGGAATGCCCGCCAGGTAGCAGACATAGCCGGGCGGGTGCGGCGTCTGGCTGAACGAGGTGAAGATGATGGCGGCGTCAAAGGCGCGCTCGGCCAGCAGGGAGATCAGTGCTTGCTCGCGCGTCGGCTCAAAGGGCATACGCCCGCCCACATCCTGCCAGATGGGACGCCAGGCAATCACATCGTCAATCCAGGGCAGCAGAGGCGCGGCCATTGCACCGGCGGGGCTGGCCAGCAGCGTCAGCCGCGCGGCAGGGCTGCTCTCTTTGACGGCGCGCAGGGCCGGGCCAAGCATCAGCACATCCCCGATATTGTCCATGCGCACTGCCAGAATATTGCGCGCCGCAAGCCATTCATTCATCTTCCCATCTCCTTTCTCATCTGCTTCCCTGTATAACACGGATTGCTTGCTGGAATCGTATTCACCTCGCGGAGCAAATCGCTGGCGGCCTCCACTACCATCTGCGGCGTGACGAGGCGCAGGCATTCGTGGCCGTAGGGGCAGACGCGGCTGTAGCAGAGGCGGCAGGCAACATCATGGTAGAGCTGGCGGTGCGGCACGCGCCAGGGTCCCCATTGTTCCGGCGGGTTGGTGAGGGCAAAAAGCGCCACCACCGGCGTCTTGACGGCAGCTGCAATATGCATCGGCCCCGTGTTGTTGGTAATTGTCAGGTCGGCAGCTTCGATGAGCGCGCAGAACTCAGGGAAGGGCAGCATCCCGGCCAGCGGGATCACCTGAGAGCGATGTTCAGGCGCAAGCCGTTCGACAATGCGCCCGACCAGAGCGCGTTCATCCTCCGCCCCGGTCAGAAACACCGTCGCGCCAGATCGCTGCACGAGCAGGTCGCACACCTCAGCATACATCTCCCAGGGATAGGTGCGCGCAGGCATGCTGCAACCGGGATGGACAACCACCAGTGGCTGACCGGCCTCGACACGGTACGTCGCCAGCAGGTCGGCAATAGCGCGCCTGGCCTCTGACGGCACCTCGAGGACGAGGGCGCGTTCTTCCGTGTCAATGCCCAGCGCGGCGGTGAGGTCAAGCCCGCGCTCCACCTCGTGCATCATGCGCTCCGGGTGTTTGTGGCGCGTGGTCAGCAACGAGCCGGGGCCGTCGATAGAGGCAGCGGCGCGCAGGGGGATGTCCGCCAGATAGCAGAGGTAGGCGGCAGGCAGCGCGCTCTGGCGAAACGAGGTGAAGATGATGGCCGCGTCAAAGTGGCGCGCCCGCAGCGTTTCGATCATCTGCTGCTCGCGTCGGCTGTCCTGCGGCAATATATGCCAGGGGTCCATCCAGGGAGCCTGATAGACGATCACATCATCGAGGTCGGGGTTCAGGCGAGCCACCTGCGCCCCCACCGGGCTGGCGAGCAGGGTCAGCGTTGCATGCGGCAGCGATTGCTTGATGGCGTGCAACGCCGGAGTCGTGACCAGCACATCACCGAGGTTATCGAGTCGGATAGCCAGAATGCGACGAGCGCGAGACCAGCGAGCGTCAATCATGATTCCGTTGCCTCCCCATTACGTGCGGCCAGCGCGACGATGCGGTCGATCATACGGCTGGTGCTGAAGTTACCGGCCAGGGGCAGGATGACGAGGCGACCGCCGACCTCGTGGACGGCCTCCTCCTCCGGCAGCGACTCGTCGGCATAGTCGCCGCCTTTGACGTGAATATGCGGGCGCAGGGCGCGAATCAGCGCGGTGGGTGTGTCGTCGTCGAAGAGCAGCGCATAGTCCACCGGGTCAAGGGCCGCGACGAGGGCAAGCCGGTCGCGCTCGCTGTTGATCGGGCGATTCTTGCCCTTGAGTCGCCGCGTGCTGCTATCGCTATTGACGGCCACGACCAGTACGTCGCCCAGTTGCTTCGCCGCTTTGAGAAACTGTACGTGACCGGCATGCAGGATATCGAAGACGCCGTTGGTAAAGACAATGGTCTTGCCGACGGCGCGCTCCTGCTCAAGCCGATCGCTCAGTTGCGAGAGCGCCAGCAGCGATTCTATTTCGGTGGCGGGAATCTGGCCGCGCGAGTTGAGGGCGTGGTCGCGCAGGCTGACGCGCTGGAGCAATTCCTGGTATTGCACAACGGCGGTGCCGCGTCTGGTGATAGCAATGCTGGCGGCATCGATGCCGATACGGGCAGCATCCTCGATAGCAGCCCCGGCCCCCAGCGTGAGAGCCATTGCGGCGGCAAACGAATCGCCCGCGCCGATATCGTTGGCGTGCTGCACCGGGTGCGCGGGCAGGTGGAGCGCGCGCTGCCGACGACCAACCAGCAACACGCCATCGTCGGCCATCGTAATGGCTGCATACTTTGTATCAATGAGAGCAAGCAGTTGCCGACCGATATGCTCCATCTCCACCAGGTCTGGCCGCGTCTCGTTCGCCCTGGTGGCTGAAAGGCGAGCGGCGGAATGGCCCGGACAGAGCAGGCGCGCCTCCAGATGGTTGGGGGTGATGACCGTCGCCCCCGCCTCGCGGAAACGATACAGGTCTTTCGAGTCGATCAGCAACGGGCAGGGATGAGCGGCGCGCAGGACTCTGAGCCGCGACAGCAGTTCGTCGGTCAGCACGCCATAGCAGTAATCGGAGATCACCACGACATCGCAGGAAGGCAGCGCGGCTTCCAGGCGCGCCAGCAGCAGCCTGTGACTTTCGGGGGAGAAGGCATGGCTTTCCTCGTCATCGAAGCGCACGACATATTGCCCGTCGGCGAGAATGCGCATCTTATGCAGCGTACTGGCCCGCTCATCCTCGACCAGCCATTCGTTGCTCACACCGCGTTCGCGCAGCGCGGAGCGCAGCAGCGAACCGGCGAAATCGCGCCCGATGATGCTCAAGAAGATGACATCGGCCTCCAGCGCGGCCAGATTGGCGGCGGTGTTGGCCGCGCCTCCAGGGTTGCGCTGCTCTGAGGTTTTGCGCACCACCGGCACCGGCCCCTCGCTGCACAGCCGCGCCGCCGAGCCTTCCAGGTAGGTGTCGAGCATAGCATCACCGATCACCAGCGCGCGCAACCGGCGAAAGCGCCGCACCAGATCAACGGCGGTCGTCATACGCTTCCTCCATCCCTTCTCCCACCGGAAACAGCCAGAGCGGAAACGCCAGAAGCCTGCACGGTCTCCCACGTCGGCGGACGATAGGTGAGATCGGCGGACAGCCCGAGATGCTCAACCGTACCGATGATGCGCAGGGCATGGGCTGTGTCACGGGCAACGAAATCGGGGCAGCGCAGGCGGCGCGTGGGATATGCCTCGGTACCAAGATCGACCAGAATACTGCGACATCCGGCTCGCTTACCGGCCTCAACATCATTGAGGATGTCGCCCACCAGCCAGGAACGAGCAAGGTCAATATCCAGATCCGCCGCGGCGGCAAGCAACATACCGGGCGCGGGCTTGCGACACCGACAGCGAAACGCCAGCTCCGGCACTACGCCATCGGGGTGATGTGGGCAGTAATAAATGCCATCGAGCCGCACGCCTAGCCGCGCCAGTTCATCAGAGAGATACTCGTGCATGAGGCGCAGGTCATCTTCCGTAAAGTAGCCGCGCGCAATCCCCGCCTGATTCGTGATAACTACCAGCCGGAAACCTGCCTTTTGCAGCCTCCTCAGCCCTGGCCCGATATGTTCGTAGAGACAGAGTTCCTCCGGGTGAGATGGATAGTGGCGCGGGTAGACCAGCGTGCCATCTCTGTCGAGAAAGACGGCGCGCCGCTTCATTGCTCTTCATCCCCTTCCCATGCCAGTCGGGGACAATCCGCCAGCTTGCTCTCGACCAGATCGCAGAGAATATGTAAAACGGCGAGGTGTAATTCCTGCACAATATCGCTTGCCACCGCTGGCACACGCACCGCCACGTCGGCCAGACGCGCCATGCGGTTTGGCCGGTCGCCAGTGATCGCTACTGTTGTCAGCAAAGACCGCCGCCCGGCGGCCAGCGCGCGTACAAGGTTTTCAGATTCGCCGCTGGTGCTGAAGGCGATGAATAGATCACCGGGTTGGCCCAGAGCAGAGACCTGACGAGCAAAGACATCATGATAGCCGTAATCATTGGCAACGGCGGTCAGGATTGAGGTGTCGCTGGTCAGGGAAAGCACGGCATAGGGAATACGCTCGCGCTTGAAGCGGCCAACCAGTTCGGCGGCAAAGTGCTGCGCCTCCGCCGCGCTCCCCCCGTTTCCCGCAATCAACACCTTATGTCCTGTCTGTAATGTCTCAACGAGTCGCGCCGCAGCCTCCGCCAACCCATCAACCCGCCCCATCAACTGCAAAAGCGCGGCATCCAGTATCGCTCGACGGTCGGCCAGGGCGCTCGCAATGCAATCCCGATACTCCAGGCACGGCGAGTATGCCGTCTCTGGCGGTTGCGCCAGAGATGTCAAAACACTACGCTTCTCTTGACCGAACATCTTTTCCGTTTCTTTCTATCCCTGATAACTTGAACTGTGTACTGGGAGCGAAACCAGAACAATATTTATGCTCAACAGTACATAAACAATACTCATCTATGCTCTATATAGCAGAACGCTACATCTATCTTTGCTATTTATACAATAACCAGAAGTGCGTAGATAATACAAGTCAGCAATGCCTGTCTAAGCATATTCTAAACCTGGCTGCCTCTTGCGCTTCTCCATTTCTGGTTCACAACCCGCTTTTACAGAGAAGAAGCGGAAAAGCATGTATCGGTAAAATTCTTCCGGGCATAGTTGGCTTAGAAAAATCCCTGAGCATGGCCTGCCCGGCTTTCCCTAATCCTTTGCCCCCACGCCGACCTCGATATATTCTCTATCAGGATCGACCTCGATGACATGGGCGACGACCCGGTCGCCAACTTTGAAGTAACGGTGCATGTTCTCGACGCGCACATCGTAGACTCTGGGCCTGACATACGGCACTTTCGGGTGAATATCCAGCAGAATATACTTCGGCCCGACGCGCACGACGATGGCCGGATAGTAGCCGCCGCGCTTGAAGCGGCGCAGCGGGTTGGTTTCGGGCAGGCGCGCGCTCAGGCTGGCATGCTTCTTTTTCCTGTCGAGTTGCTTGATACGCACGCGAATCGCCTTCCCCTCGCGCACACTCTCATCCTGGCGTATATCCTTTTCCTTCATCCTCTGCCATCCCCAGATGTCGGCCAGATGCAGATCCCCGTAAAGACCGCCCTCGAAGTGGATAAGCGCGTAGTTGAGTGGAGGCGGAAAGATGCGATTGACAACCCCCTCGTATATCTGGCCTACCTCATATGGAAATGCATCGTCGGCAGGCGGATCGATGCCACAGATGCCGCCCGGCCCGTAGTAGGAAGCAAGCCTCACTTCCTCGCGCCGCCTGTTTTGCCGGTCAAGGGTTGCGAACGGCTTGAAGAGCGAGGCAAGGTCCTGATCCAGAAAGCTTCCTTTGCGTTCCGCCCCGACACGTACTTCGATCCTGTCTTCATAGCGCGTCTCCCTGGCGATAAAGGCCGCGAGATCATAGCAGTCGCGTTCCTCCTGCCGCAGCCAGTTGAGCCAGGCCGACGGGATATCGATCACCTGCAACGCCTGCCGCGCGCCACGCCCCTGCGGCTGATCGGCCAGCGAGTCGGCAAAAAAGTAGAGGAAGGTCTGTTTCGTGCGTCCGTGACAGAGCGAATCTTGATGGATAGAGACCGCCTGCCGTCCTGCGCAAATGCCGCCCCTGAGCGTCTGATCGCCCCCCTGGGCCGCGCCCTGGCGCTCAAGCGAGACCAGGTGGTGCGCCATCAGCAGACGCACCTTCGGCATCAGGCGTAAATCGACCGGGCGCACGTATTCGTCGTCGCTCTTCTTAAAGAAAAGGTCTTTGAGCATCTGGTCGCGTTTGCGCTCAACCGAATTGATGAGTTCTTTATGATTGATCTGCCAGTTACGCGCCCAATGCTCACGCTCCTGATCGGTCGAACCGGACTGGAACCAGACGCGGGCCAGCAGTAAGGCCAGTTCCAGATCATCGTTGCACAGCGAGAACGAGGCGCGGAACTTTGATGGAATCGCCTCGCCACCCGTGACCTGCCACGAGTGATTGCAATACCAGAGGAAGAAGCGTTTCGGGCCGCCCACCAGCAACATGGTCAGGTAGGTTGTCATCTCTATCGTACAGGAGAAGCGATCAGCCAGTTCAAGCAGCGGCTGCGTGAGATCGGTCGTGAATGCTAGCGCCATGTCTGACCCTCCCAGTAACACCTGCGATTAGAGTCAAAGTAGTACGGCGTCACTTCAAGCTCAGGAAGCCTGCCCGCCCGCACATCACGCAGGTATTCGATGAGGGCGCGATAGAAGCCGATGACGGCGGCATGATAGCCCGTCTGATACAGGTGAATGCGCCGCACCTGCTTTTTTGCCGCGAGGAGACGCAATTGCTGCTGTGTCAGTTCGTAGCAATGCTTATCCTTTTGCAGGTACACTTCGTCCTGTGGCAGTTCGCGGTTAACCAGCCAGTTCACATCCACGATATGATCGAGGGAGAGATGGCGCATGCTCAACAGGCCCACGCGCAACGGCCTTTCGTTATAGACCGGGCGCGAGACCTTTGCCGCCTGCGTTAAACAGTACAGGGGAACCGGCATCGATTCCTGTCCCTGCGTATAGAGAAAGATGACTTCGGCAGGTTCCTCAGAGCCATCCTGATAAGCAAACTCGTACAGCAATTCGGCAAGCATATGGTGATGCAGATTTTTCTCCTTCATCATCTCCATCACGCCCTTTTTACCCCGCCGATACTGCCGTATTGCGCTTCTCATCTGATCTCGCGCAATCGCCAGCACATTAGGATTTTGCATGGTACTTCACTCCTTTGCCACGCTCTTCACCCGAAAAACATTGAAACAGCAAACTGATCGCAATACATGATACTTTTGACATATTTTCAGATAGCAGCCGTCAAATGGATCACAAAGGAGTCATGCGGAGCGGCAGCGAAGCATCTCTAGCGAGCCAGACCGATCCATCCCGCGAGCAGATGCTTCGCTGCCGCTCCGCATGACTCCTTTGTGACCTCTGCCAGAAGTATCCGCGTTCATAAAAACAAATCAGTTTCCGCCAGAAAAAGTTGCGTTTCCTGTTTCTGTATTTGATTATACTAACGAAACAAGCCTTCTATGTCTAATATCTACTGGCAGAGTTTATCTTAGAGAGAGAAAGAATGTAAGGGGAAAGGCAGGTGAGCATATGCAAGGGCGCACATGCTCGCCTGTGTCCGTTCTGCCTGCCGGTTCATCACTCAGGCAGCAGGGAGTAAAGGTTCTCAAATTTGGTGGTGAGGTAGCGCACAAAGTATTGTGGATCGGGCGCTTCGCCGGTCACATGCCGAATGAGGTCTTCAGGCAGGTAGATCGCGCCGTAGACATACATCTTTTCGCGCAGCCAGTTGAGGATAAAGAGCGTATCGCCGACCGCCAGGCGCTCATCGAAGTCCGGGAAGACCTTGCGCAGGGTGGCATAGATCTGCGCGGCGTAGAGGTTGCCCAGCGTGTAGGTGGGGAAGTAGCCAAAGCCGTTGGTCCAGTGAACATCCTGCAGGATGCCCTGGGAATCGGTCGGCGGCTCGACGCCCAGGTACCCGGCATACTTCGCGTTCCACATGCCCGGCAGCGACTCGACCGCCACGTTGCCGTTGACCATCTCGCGCTCCAGTTCGTAGCGGATGATGATGTGCAGATTATAGGTCACTTCATCGGCCTCGATGCGGATCAGGCTGGGTTCCACCTTGTTGAGGGCGCGGGCAAATGCTGCCACGTCGACATCCTTGAAGTGCTGCGGGAATGCTTCCTGCACAGCCGCGTACTGGCCGCGCCAGAAGGGCAGCGAGCGGCCAATGGCGTTCTCCCACAGCCGCGACTGCGATTCGTGCGCGCCCATCGAAGCCCCACCGGCCAGCGGCGTGCGCGCCAGCGTAGGCGCGCTGCCCTGCTCATAGAGACCATGCCCGCCCTCGTGGATGGCGGCCATCACGGCAGCCTGAATGAAACGCGCGTCGGGATTGACGGTCAGGCGCACATCGAAGGGCGCGCCAAAGCTGGTCGTGAAGGGATGCGGCGAACGAGCGAGGCCGCCACAGGTGAAATCGTAGCCGATGCCACGCAGAATTTTTTCTGAGAGCGCCATCTGCCTCTCCGCCGCGAAGTTGCCTGTCAGCACCTCCGCGTCAATGTTGTTCCCGCTGCGCTGGATTCGCTGGAGCAACGTCTTGCTGACTTCGCGCACGGGCGCAAACAGGCGGTCAACCTTGCTCGTCGTCAGGCCCGGCTCGTAGATATCGAGCAGGGCATCATAGCGGCTCTCGCGGTAGCCATAGAGGTCGGCAACCTCGCGCTGCAGAGCGATGGTGCGGCTGAGCCAGGGGGCAAAGGAGGCGAAATCATTCTGCTCGCGGGCGCGCCGCCACGCCTCGAAGCTGCCTGCTGCCACCCGCGCCATCTCTTCCACCAGCGAGCGCGGCAATTTCGTCGCCTGTGTATACTCGCGTCGGGCCACACGCACCAGCCCCCGGTCGGCATCGGTATACGAGGATTGCCCGACCACCTTCTCCAGTTCGTCCAGCAGGCGGCCCAGTTGCGCATCGGTCCAGCGTTCGTGCAGCGCCCCCAGAATCGTCGCCAGCTGGTGGCCGCGCACCTCACCCGCGCCCTCCGGCAGAGCCGTCTGCTGATCCCACTCCGCCAGAGCCGCCAGCGCGCCGAGGTCAGAAATTGCATGCATGCGCTCCAGTAATGCCTGAATATGTGCATCGCTGCGCGTAAACTCAGGGTTCGCCATCACATCCTGTTCTTTTGTAGACACGTTTTCCTTAATTCCTTTCCAGAAATTTCGCCTATGTTGTAGAGAGCGGTCAAAAAGGCCACCTCGAACATGCATATTTGCCTTACAGTATACACGTTCAGGCAATGAGGGCAAGCTCATAACTCCATCACTCTGCTCGTTCCTGCGCTCTCCTGCGCCGCCTCAATCACGCGCAGCGTCTCAAGCGCGTCCTGCGGATCGACGGGAGGAGGGCCACCGGAGACAAGGGCGTTGCGTAAAAGGGTGTAGAATAGTTCGTAGGAGCCGGGGAGGGTCTCAATGGGGCCGTCGAAGTGGAGGCCGTTGATGTCGGTAGAGAGGTGACCCCAATGGTCACGCGGCTCAAGACCCCATTGTGGGCTGCCAGGGCGCAGACCTGCGCGCAGGGCGTCCTCCTGCGGGTCAAGGCCCCATTTTTCGTAGGTGCCGCGCAGGCCAAGCAGGCGCAGACGTGGGCCGGGAATGCGCGCAACCACACTCATCCAGAGATGGGCGCGCACGCCGTTGGGGAACTGGAGCGCGACAAAGGTGTCGTCGTCTACAAGCGCGCCGGGGCGACGTTGATCCATCTCGGCGTAGACGCGCGCAGGCTTGCCGAAGAGCAGCAGAGCCTGGTCGATCAGGTGGCTGCCGAGGTCGTAGAGCAGGCCGCCGCCCTCTTCGGGTTCGGCATATTCGCGCCAGGCTCCCGGACGCGGCTCCGCACGGTAACGGTCATACCGCGACTCGAAGCGCGTGAGCGGGCCGAGCAGGTCCGCTTCAATCACTTTGCGCGCGGTGAGAAAATCGTTATCCCAGCGCCGGTTCTGGAAGACGGTGAGCAACTTCCCCGTGCGCTTGCTCTCCTCAATTAACTTTTCGGCATCAGCGACGGAGGTGGCAAGAGGTTTGTCGATGACGACGGGCAGACCGGCGTTGAGCGCGGCCATGCCGAGTGGAACGTGCGCGCGGTTGGGAGTCGCAACCACCACCAGATCATAACGGCTCGGGTCGCGCCAGATCTCCTCGGTTGAAGAAAGAATAGAGACATCGGGAAAATTGCGCCGCGCCTGCGCCACACGCTGCTGGCTGTTGGTGACAATGGCGGCAACGCGCATGCCGGGCGTCGCCGAGATAAGCGGTGCGTGAAAGACGGCGCCCGCCAGACCATAGCCGATGATAGCGACGCGCAAAGGATTGGCCGCTGCCTGCGATAATGTTGATGCCATAGCTACCTCTTGTGTTGTTTTGCTCAATACGCTTAGTGTAATTCGGGCAAGCCGTGAATGGCGTTGCCCCAGTTCGGGTCGGGCTGGCCGCTCAGCCGGAACTGCACGCCGGTATTTGTCTGTATTGTAGCAAATGGCAACCAGGGATTGTTGTATGCCTCGCCGTTGAGCGTCAGGCCCCGCACATAGGGAGTATTATCGAGGACGGCTGGCGTTCCGGCTGTAGTGATCTGGAAGGCAGCGCCATTTTCGAGATGGATGGTGATCTGCGGGAAGAGCGGGCTGCCGACAAAGAAGCCGGAGACGCCGGGAATTTCGGGATAGAGGCCAAGTGCGGAAAAGATGTACCAGGATGACATCGCGCCGCCATCATCGTTGCCAGGCAGACCGGCGGGGCTATCCAGAAAGAGCTGCGTCTGGATACGGCGCACCACTTGCTGCGTGTGAGACGGCGCGCCGGCAGCATCGTATTCCCAGGGAATCTCAAACTCCGGCTCGTTGCCCATAAAGGCATACGGACTGATGGGGCCGTTATCCAACTGCCGGAAATGGTAGTCCAGCCGTTTCACGACCGTCGCGTTGCCGCCCATTGCGTGGAAAAGATCGGGCAGGTCGTCCTGCACCATCCACGTATATTGCGCGCTATCCCCTTCCACAAAGCCGTTTTCTGCGGTTGGACTGAAGGAGGCGGGAAACGTGCCGTCGGGATTGCGCGGCTCGATATAGCCGCTGGCGGCATTGAACAGCGTTTGCCAGTTGAGAGCGCGCTGCAAGAAGGTATGATAGGTGGCGGACTGGCCGAGCGCGCGGGCGAATTGCGCGATGGCGAAGTCGTCAACGGCATATTCGAGCGTGATGGAGGCAGAGCCAGGCGTGTCGGTAGAAACGTAACCATGAGCGAGATATTCGCTCAGCGCCTCGCGCACCACGTGCCTGCCGGAATGCGTGTCTGGCTGCGTTGCCCCCTCGATCATCGCCGCCAGCGCGGCCTGCGTATCGAAGTTCCTGGCCCCGAAGGCGTAGGCGGTGGCGATCACCACATCGATGGAGTCGCCAACCATGCCGCCGGAATTATCGTTGGCGACTTCCCAGCGCGGCAGGCCCCCGCCGCCCTGCTGCGCATCCACAACCAGGGATTGCAACATATCGCCGGTC
>Ga0209810_1004749_pt1 | contig 12811 bp, 8 predicted proteins | sample Coa_R1_7_FD_187159 | JGI IMG/M metagenome (GOLD analysis project Ga0209810, IMG submission 187159) | Surface soil microbial communities from Centralia Pennsylvania, which are recovering from an underground coalmine fire - Coalmine... | ecosystem: Environmental > Terrestrial > Soil > Unclassified ...
CTGGCCGAAACCGAATAATTCCCCACCGGCAAGCGAGGCAAATTGAACACGCCCAGGTTGTTGGTAGTTGTCGTCCAGTCGGTGCCGCGGTCCGTATCATGGGCGACCACGCGCGCACCCGCCAGCGGTGCATTGGAGGAATCCACCACGGTGCCGGTGATGGCCGCCATGACTTGCTGCGCGCCTGCACTGAGCGGAACCAAGCACAATGACATTGCCACCGCCAACGCGATCCACGATGTTGACCACTTCATGCCCTGCCTCCTTGTGGGCCCCGCGCACGACTCTGGGGCGGGGCCAAGGAAATCGCAAAAGGAAACGTCGCGCAAGTGCGGAACCGTTATTGAAATGTTTCGAACATCATTAATCCCATGATTACGGGAAAGTTAGATGATGTCTGGCAGCTCTGTCGCGTGATAAAATCCACCCGGCGGTGGGCGGCCGAGGATACGGCGTGAGCAGTGGGTCCAAGAACGAAGAAGAGATTCGTCGCGCCCTCGAGCGGGTTCTGGCCAGCAAAGAGTTTCGTGCCAGCCATCGCTGCCAGGACTTCTTGCGGTACGTGGTCGAAACGACACTGGCAGGACGGGCCGAAATCCTCAAAGAGAGGACCATTGGCATCGAGGTATTCGGCCGGCCTGCGGCATATAATCCCGGCGACGACGCGTCGGTGCGCGTGAAAGCCGGCGAAGTGCGTCGGCGGCTCGAGCTTTATTACGGATCCGAGGGAAGAGCTGACCCGTGGCGGATTGAACTCCCCCCCCGGCACCTATGTGCCCGAATTCCGGGCATCCTCCACCAAGCCTGTTGAATCGCCGGCAACGGCTGGCGCAAACCAGCCGCTGCGATCGGCGGCTTTGGCGCTAGCGGTCGCGATGGCCGTCGTGGTCTCGGTCCTAGCGACTCATTGGCTGTGGCCGGCCGCAGTGCATCCCCCTCTCCCAGTGGCTGGATCGGTCATGGATCACTTCTGGTCGCCGGTTCTCAAAGGCCAGGCGCCGGTCCTGCTCTCCGCCTCCTATGTTCCTGTGTACGGACCCAAGGAACTGTGGAAAACCGAAGCCAGCGGATCGCGCGATCTGGTACTGTTGCCCGATCAATTTGTCGGCGGCGGCGACCTCGCCGCTACGGCTAGCTTGGCGGCCATGCTCACGGAAATGGGTCGCCCGTACCAGCTCAAGATTGGGAACCAGACGACTTTTTCCGACTTGCGCGGCACGCCTGCGATCTTGGTGGGCTATGCTTATACACGCTGGCAAGAGCTGAGTCATGACTTTCGCTATTACTTCGATATCCAACAGGCTCCATTTGGCGTGACCGATCGCGGACAGCCCACGGCTTGGGTGCTCAGGAATCTCGACGCTGACCGCCATACCCCTGAGGACTACGCCATCGTCTCGCGTGTCCTCGATCCGGATACGCAGGCGATGCTGGTCGAAGCCGCCGGCATCACCCAGTACGGCACGGAGGCCGCCGCAGCCCTCATTACCGATCCGCCGGCTCTCGCCGCCGCTCTTGCGCAGGCACCCGCAGGCTGGGAGAACCGCAATCTTCAGCTCGTGCTGCACGTGCGCGTCATCGCCAACACGCCGGCGCAAACCAGCGTGGTCGCCAGCTATTTTTGGCCTGCGCCGCGACGCGCGCAAGCACGGCATTGAGCGCTGTCAAAAAATAGACCCTGCCGGTTCGGGCTTGCCCGGCAGGGTCTCTATTGTGTGCCTCGCAACGGGGCTGGAGGAGTAGCAAGGGACAGCCCCGCGGGTACAGCATGCGATGGCACAGGCACAGCGTAGCCGTCGAATGTTGCAGGACTGTGGCGAACGGGAATTTTGTTGGGTAAATTCGTTACATTTGGGGGTTGCGGTGGGGCGCCAGCGCATCGGCGGGCAGTGACTCGCCGCTGATCTCCTCTTCCAATTTGTCGCGTACCGATTGCTGCAAACGCAAGGCAGCGGCGAATTCGGCTTGCGCCTGCGCGCGATCACCGGCGTGAAGATAGGCCTGGCCGAGCAAGTAATGCACGCTGGCGCTATTGGGGCTGAGGCGGTCGGCGCTGCGGAGATGAGCGATGGCTTTGCGGTATTGATGCTGCCGCACCTCGACCTTTCCCAAACCGTAATACGAGCTGGCGAGCCGCGGGTCGCGGCGCAGCGCCTGCTGGAAGGCGCCGGCGGCGTCGCGATTGAGGTTCATGTCCGACAACACCGCGCCCAAGTGATCGTAGTCGTAGGCGACATCGGGCTCGAGGGCGATATCTTGTTCGAATTCGGCGCGCGCTTGCGCGAATTTGTGCTCCCGCTGGTAAACGACACCGAGATAGAAATGGACGAAGGGCAGCTTGGGATCGGCCGCGGCGGCGGTTTGGAACTCCGCGAGCGCCTTGTCGTTCTCCAAGTGATTGAGGTAAGCCTTGCCCATCATCAAGTGGAAGGGCGGAGTGTTTTGGCCGACGGCAACGAGCTGCGACATCGCCCGTTGACGCCACGCGGCTTCGTGCGCGTTGTCGGCAGCCAACCCGAGCACGTAAAGGTATTCGACTTGGCGGTTCGCCCGTGACCAGAGCGGCGCCAGCGTGCGCACCGCGGCGGCATCTTGGTCGTCGAAGAAATCGCAGAGGCCGAGCAAGTAGCGCGCCTGGAAGGTATCGGATTGCCGCAGCACCGCCGACAGCGGGGCGATGGCGGCGTGGTAATCGCCTTGCTGGAAATAAGTCAGCGCCAGATCGAGTTGGATACCAGGATTGCCGGGAGTTCGGCGGGCTGCGCGCTCCAGCCACTGCCGCGCTTCCGGCCAGCGGTGGCGGCGCATTTCGATCACGCCCAGATTGACCATGGCCGCCGTCGCCTGCGGGTCGGCGGCGAGAACGGCGCGAAACTCGCGTTCGGCGACGGCGAGTTGGTTGCGCTCCAGAGCGGCTTTGCCGCGCGCGAAAGCGGCGGCGGGGTCGGCGGGATTCTGGCGCGCCGCAGCGGCGCCGAGCGCCGCCGCGAAAACAAGCGCCGCCGCCCAGAGCCGGTACAGGCGGCGCGTGCGCGATCGCGTTTCACTCCGAGGCGCCGCCTTGCCGAGAGCCTCGGCCGCGGCTGGGGCTGGCGCCGCACCGACGCGCGCTTCGGCGGCCGCGGCCGGCGATACCAGCGGCATGCGCTCCGGACCGGTCCTCGCGCCGGCGCTTAGATCGCGCCCCGCTTCATTTCTTCCATCAGGTGATCGCAGGAGCGAACCGAGAGCGCCATGATGGTCAAGGTCGGGTTTTGGCACGGTCCAGAAGTGAAGCTGGCGGCGTCGTTCACGAAAAGATTCGGGACGTCGTGACACTGCGAAAACTTGTTCAGCACCGATCGCTTGGGATCGTTGCCCATGCGTGCGATGCCGACCTCGTGAATCGCCCAACCGGGCGTGGTCGGCTGGGCGTGGGTGCGGATATTCTTGGCGCCGGCGGCTTCCAGCATCTCGGCGGCGGAGGTGGCCATGTCCTCGACCATGGCGAACTCGTTTTGGCGGTAGGTCATGTGGAAGCGCAGGACGGGAATTCCAAAGATGTCTTTCACGTCGGGATCGATCTCGACGAAGTTGTCGAAATGGCCCAGGCTCTCGCCGAAGCCGCCGATGCCGACGGTGTTGACGGGATCGAGCAGGCCGCGCTTGTACTCCTCGCCGAAGCCCGCCGCTTCCCAATTGAATTCGACCCCGCCGCCGCCTTCGTAGCCGTAGCCGCGAATGAACTCCTTGGACGCGGCCACGCCCGGCACGTTGCGGAAGCGCACCACGTAGATGCCGGCGGGGCGATTAGGACCGTTGACGTTGGGCTTGCCGGCCACGGCATTGAGGTTGGGGAATTGGCCGGTGGCGCCGCCGCCCATGACGTTATCCATGAGGTAATGGCCCAGCACGCCACTGCTATTGGCAAGCCCGTTGGGGTACTGGCGATTCGCGGAGTTGAGCAGAATGCGCACCGACTCCAGCGATTGCGCCCCTAGCACCACCGCGCGCGCGTACACCTCTTTCGGCTCGTGCGTGACGCGGTCGATATAGAGGATGCCGCGGGCGCGATTGCGGTCCGAATCCATCAGCACCTGATAGGCCATGGCGTTGGGAATCAGCGTGCAACGGCCGGTGCGCAGCGCGTCGGCGACGGTGGTGAAGTAGGCGTTGAAATAGGAGTGCGTGACGCAGCCGCGCTCGCACGGTCCGCAATAGTGACAGGGCGCGCGGCCGTTGGTGGGCAGCGTGATATTGGCCGAACGGCCGAGGGTGATCGTGCGGTTCAGCTTTTCCTTGACACGCTCGCGAAACTGCGTCTCCGCGCACGTGAGGCCCATCGGCGGCTGGTAATGGCCGTCGGGCAGCCAGGGGATGCCCTCCGGCATGCCGGTAATGCCGACGTAAGGCTCGACGATGTCGTAATAGGGCGCGATGTCCTTGTATTCGATCGGCCAGTCTTCGCCGAAGCCGTCGCGCGAGGCGGCACGGAAGTCCAAATCGCTGAATCGCAGGCTTACGCGGCCCCAAACATTAGTGCGGCCACCGGTGACCCGCAGCCGCCCTTGCCAACTGAAGGGCATGTTGGGGTAGGTGGTGTACGGCTCCTCGAGGTCATTGCAGAACCAGTACCAGTTGTACTCCATGCAGGCGTAGCAGTCTTTCTGCACGGGACGGGTCTTGCGAATCAATTCCGGCGCGCGGTTGCGGTACTTGAGCTTGAATTCCGGTTCGTGCTCGGTGAAGTTGCGGTCGGATTGTTGTGCGCCGGCGTCGATGATCGCCACCTTCAGGCCGGCTTCGCTCAGGCGCTTGGCGGCCCAGCCTCCGGAAGCACCGGAACCAACCACGATCACGTCATATTGCGGGTTGGCTGCGGGGGAGCGCAGCAAGATCGGCGAAGCGTTCGAGGACATGAGGACCGGACCAGAACCGAATGTTGTCACGCCCCGGTGCCGTGGTCAAGCAGGCCGCGCCGGCGGTTTCCCCCGACCGCCATTGCGGAATCGAGGCCGCCCGAGAGTGGCGGCTGAAAAGCAGCCTGATGCGATTGCGGCAGCGCTGGGGGGCCATGGCGTTTGAAGATGCCCAATGGCCTGCCGCTCTCCGCCTGTTGGGCACAGCCAGGAAGCGAGCCCAGCAAGGCGTATCGCCTCGCCCGCCATTCTGGCAAACTTGGGGTGCTTGGGCCGGGCCTGGTACAACGCGCCGCTGCAGGTATTTCGCAATAGCCCAACTACGGCTATTGTCGGCGAGTTGACGAGTAACTGTCCGCTGACCGTCACCCCGGAGCAGATTCGCGCCTGGGAGCAGGAGATTGAGGTCTTGCGGCGTGCGAGCGGCGCGCTCGCGGGCGCGATTTACCTCGAGTTCGCGATCCCACGCTTCGGCCGCCGTGCCGACGCAATCTTGCTGATCGGGCCGGCGGTTTTCGTCATTGAGTTCAAGGTGGGCAGCTCTGAGTTCGCAGCGGCAGGCCGCGAGCAAGTTTGGGACTATGCGCTGGATCTTAAGAACTTCTACCGGTCCAGCCACCAAGCACCGATAATTCCGATTCTCGTCGCAACCGAGGCTGCGTCCACGCCGCTGGCGCCCCTTGTTCCCGATGACGACCGCGTATTCCGCCCAATTGATTCCAGCGCCGCCCAATTGAGCGAGGCATTGGCGCAGGCGCTCGCGATGCTGCCCTGCCAGCCGGCTCTCGATGCAGCGACCTGGGCCGATTCGCCTTACTGGCCGACGCCGACCATCGTTGAAGCGGCGCGCGCGCTTTATAGCCAACACTCGGTGGAAGCCATCGCCCGTTCCGATGCGGGCGCGAAGAACCTGCATCGGACAGCGGCGCGGCTCCGGGAACTCGCCGCCGGCGCCCAGCGCGAGGGCAAGAAGGCCATGGGCTTTGTTACCGGAGTTCCGGGAGCGGGCAAGACCCTCGTCGGCCTCGATCTCGCGACCCGGCGCGGGGATGACGTGGAGAGGAGCGATTCCAGTCACGCCGTCTATCTCTCCGGCAACGGGCCTCTGGTCTCCGTTCTGCGGGAAGCGCTGGCGCGCGACGAACTGCAGCGCTTAAAGGAACATGGCGACGCCGCGAAGAAGAATCAGGCGCGGCAGAGCATCAAGTCGTTCATCCAGAACGTCCATAACTTCCGCGATGAGGCGCTGGTTCCGGAAAGGCCACCCTTCGAGCATGTTGTTGTCTTCGACGAAGCGCAGCGAGCCTGGAACCAGGCAAAAACCGCAGATTTCATGAAACGTCGCAAGAAGCGTCCTAATTTTCCGTATTCGGAAGCGGAGTTCCTGGTGATGTATCTCGACCGCCATAAGGATTGGGCGTTTATCGTCTGCCTGGTCGGCGGCGGCCAGGAGATTTATCGCGGCGAGGCGGGAATCGGCGAGTGGCTGGATGCCATCAACCGACGCTTTCCCGCTTGGGACGTGCACCTGTCTTCGCGCCTCGCCGATTCTGAATACGCGGCGCAGGCGGAGTTGGAGGCTATTCGCAACCGGCCCAACACCTTCGATGAGCCCGATCTGCACTTGGCCGTCTCGATGCGCTCATTTCGCGCCGAGAATGTTTCGGAGTTCGTGCGCTGTTTGCTGGACTGCGAGCGCGAGGGCGCTCGGGTCGGCTGCCGCGACCTGTATGGCCGCTACCCGCTGGCGCTGACCAGGAATCTTGACTCGGCTAAGCGTTGGCTGCGCGCCCGTGCGCGCGGCAGCGACCGCTTCGGCATGCTCGCCTCCTCGCGGGCGCAGCGCCTGAAACCGCATGCCATTGACGTTCGGGTTGAAGTGAACCCGATCCACTGGTTCCTTAACGGCCGCCACGACACCCGGTCCAGCTACTATCTCGAAGACGCGGCTACGGAATTTCAGGTGCAGGGGCTCGAGCTCGACTGGGCATGCGTGACCTGGGACGGCGACCTTCGTTTTGACGGCGAGGGCTGGAGCCACCACAATTTTCGCGGCAGCCGTTGGCAGCGCGTTTGGAATGACGCGGACCGGCGATATCTGCGTAACGCGTATCGCGTGCTGCTGACGCGGGCGCGGCAAGGCATGGTGATCTTTGTGCCGCCGGGCGACGCTTCGGACCCCACGCGCAATCCGCAGTTCTACGACGCGACTTTCAGCTACCTCGCCGGCCTGGGCTTGCCGGTCGTCAGCTAGTTTTGGAGCTGCGGCCGACGGCGAGGCTTTTTCGCCACGCGTCGCCGCCTTCCGCGCCGGCCGGGCGCCGGCGATCGATTGAGATCGATGATCGCTGGCGCCGTTTGGCCCCGGCCCGGCTGCCGGCGCTACGGGCGCTTGATGAAGCTGCCATCGCGCAGCTCGGCGTAGGTCTGCCGCAGCTCCTCCTGCGTATTCCACACAATCGGCCCGTACCAGGCGGTGGGCCGACGCGAGGCTCACTTCGTGGGTACGACGAAGCGGTAGCCGACGCGGTGTTCGGTGAGCAGGAAGCGCGGTTGGCGGGGATTGGGTTCGAGTTTCCTCCGCAATTGATTGATGGCAACCCGCAGGTATTCAGCTTCGTCACCGTACTCCGGTCCCCAGACCGCTTGCAGAAGCTTGCGATGGGTGACGGGTCTGCCCTCTGCCCCCGCCAAAACACGTAGCAGGTCGAATTCCTTGGGTGCAAGGTGCACCGGCTGGCCGCCCGCGGTCACGCTGCGACGCTCGAAGTCGATCGCGAGTTCGGGCGTGTTGACGGGCGGCGGGCCGTGGTCCGCCAGCAACTGCCGCCGTAGCGCGGCGCGGATGCGGGCCAACAACTCCGGAAAGCCGAAAGGTTTCGCAATATAGTCGTCGGCACCGGCGTCGAGAGCGCGGACTTTGTCCGGTTCGGAGTTACGCACGGTCAGCACGATAATCGGCACGCCGGAAGCGGTGCGAATCCGATGGCACGTTTCCAGGCCATCGAGGCCGGGCAGGTTCATGTCCAATAGGACCAGGTCCATGCGTTCGCGGCCCAATACCGCTAGGGCTTCCTCGCCATCGCCCGCTTCGGCAATGGCGTACCCGGCGCCGGCCAACGTCGTGCGAAGCACACGGCGGATCTGCGGCTCATCGTCCACGATGAGGATGGAGGGATTCATACGGAATCGGGGATTTCGGCAATGGGAAGCGAGAGAGTAAAGACACTGCCCTGCCGGTTGCTGGGGCTGGCAAGGACCAGGGCGCCGCCGTTGGCCTCGGCAATGGCCCGCGCGATCGTCAGGCCGAGTCCGGTGCCGCGGCCGGCCCCCTGCGATTGGCGACCGCGATAGAACTTTTGGAAGATTAAATCACGCTCGTTCTGCGCCACACCCGAGCCGCGGTCGGCGACACTGAGGCACACGAAGGCGCCGTTTGGCTCGGCAATCACGGTAATCGGTTCGCGCTTGGGCGAGTACTGGTCGGCATTTTCCAACAAGCGCACGAGCGCCCTCCTGGTACTGGCGGGATCGACACACACGCGAGGCAGGTCTGGCGGCAATTCCAGTTCGACGGGGCGAGGCCCCAAGACGTTGCGGCAGTCGTTCAGCGCCGCACGGACGAGTTGGTCCACAGGTTGCGAGCTGGGCGCGGGCCGAAACTGGCCGGCTTCGAGCTGCGCCATCTCGCTAGCCTCAGCGACGAGACGGTCGAGGCGGTCGGCCTCCTGGTCGATCACCTGCAACAGTTCCTGCCGGGCCGCCTCGTCCGCCGTGGGGCCGTGCACCAAAGCGGTGACCGCCGCTTTGATCGCCGTCAGCGGCGTGCGGAAGTCGTGCGCCACGGCATCCAGCAGCGCGGACTTCAAACGCTCGCTTTCGCGTGTTGCCTGCGCGCGGGCGAGTAGGTCCAGGGCGCGCGCCCGCTCGAGCGCGACCGCGATCACGCCGCCCAGGGCCTCGCGCGTAGGCGGGGTCAGGCTTGTCCCGACCACGCCGAACGCACCCTCGGCGCGGACTCCCAAGCGCACGACGCCGATCGTGAGCGGGAGGGCGGCAGCGGGCTCCGCAGAACTAGGCGCGGGTGCGAGCACTTCGAGCGCCGCGGATCGGAGCTGTTGTGTTTCGATCATGGCAGCGGCCGCGCCGAACCGATATACCTGCTCCCCCTCCGTGATGAATAGCGCCGCGCCTTCGGCATCGAACGTCTCGGCCAAATGCTTAGGCATGGTCCGCGCCAACTCCGAAAGGTCGGCATCGCCTAGCAAACGCTGGCTGAAGGCGTAGAGGAGCTCGGCTTCGCGCCGTCGGCGCCAGGCTTCTCGGGCTTGACGTTTGGCACGGTCGGAGAGGCCGCTGCCCACCACGGCCACGATCAAGAACGCGAACAATGCGACCCAATTCTGCGGGTCACGGATCGTGAAGGCGCCGACTGGAGGCAAAAAGAAAAAGTTGAAGGCCAGGACCGCCGCTAACGACATGAGGATGGCAACCGCAAGGCCCCACAAAGCGGAAATCGCCAAAATCGCCAGCAGGAAAGAGAGCGCGACGGTGGTGAGATTGACCGGAACCAACTGTCGATAAACGGCGGCGATGCCGGCTACGATACCGAGCACGGCGCCAACGCGCAGAGCCAGCGCAAGGAGCGGTCCCCTCATCGCGGGTATTCCTGCCTCAATTTTAGCCTCGGCGTATTGCCCGGCTGATGCGCGCGGTCTTTACACAAACTTGATGCGGGCTTTATGCCATGCTGACGGCGACCGCCGCAGGCTGAATGCGTGGAATATTTCATAGCCGGAATGTTTGCAGTGTGCGTCGGTGCTTATCTGATTTACGCCCTGCTGCGCCCGGAAAAGTTCTAGCGGTACCAGGGCATGACTCACTTTCTGCTCTTGACCGCGATTTACTTCGTGGTCCTGCTCGGCATCACGAAGCCCCTCGGCAGCTACATGGCGCGGCTCTTCAGCGGCCAGCGCACCTTCCTGCATCCGCTGCTCCGCCCCGTCGAGCGCGGCGTATACCGCCTTACCGGCGTCGAAGAGCACGCCGAGCAGCGCTGGACCGAGTACACGCTAGCGCTGCTTGCCTTCAGCGCGGCGGGGTTCGTGTGTGCGTTTGCGATACAGCTCTTGCAAGGGCATTTGCCCTGGAACCCGATGGGCTTCGGCACCGCGCACAAGCCCGCGGGCGCCATCCCCGTGACACCGGACCTGGCTTTCAACTCCGCCATCAGCTTCGTCACCAACACCAATTGGCAAGCTTACAGCGGAGAGAACACGGTGAGCTATTTCACGCAGATGACCGCCTTCACCGTGCAGAACTTTGTTTCGGCCGCGAGCGGCGTGGCGATGGCGATGGTCCTGATTCGAGGCTTTGCTCGGCGCGAATCGAAGACCGTCGGCAATTTTTGGGTGGATCTGACACGCGCAACGGTCTATTTGCTTTTGCCGCTGGCCTTTTTCGCCGCCCTGCTTCTGGCTTCTCAGGGAGTGATTCAAAACCTGCGGCCATCGGTCGTCGCGCGTACATTGGAAGGCTCGATCCAAATCATTCCGCAGGGCCCGGTCGCCTCGCAGGAGGCGATCAAAATGCTCGGGACCAACGGCGGCGGCTTCTTCAATGCCAATTCGGCCCACCCCTTCGAGAATCCGACCCCGCTGTCGAATTTCGTGGAAATGCTCCTGATCTTCTCCATTCCGGCGGGGTTGACCTACACCTTCGGGCGCGACGTCGGCGACACGCGGCAAGGATGGGCCCTGTTTGCGGCGATGAGCATTCTCTTTCTGGTTGGGGCCGGCGTGCTGTTTCATTACGAACAGCGGGGCAACCCGCTCTTGACGCAACTGGGGCTACAAGCGAGGGCAGCGCCAGGCCAGCCCGGCGGCAACATGGAGGGAAAGGAGACGCGCTTCGGCATCGCTGACTCGGCGCTCTTCGCCACCATCACTACCGACGCCAGTTGTGGCGCGGTGAATGCCGCTCACGACAGCCTGACGCCGTTGGGCGGCCTGGTGCCTTTGGTCAACATGGAACTGGGCGAGGTCGTATTTGGCGGCGTCGGCGCGGGGTTGCTGGGAATGTTGTTGTTCGCGATCTTGGCTGTCTTCATCGCCGGTTTGATGGTGGGGCGCACGCCGGAGTATTTAGGAAAGAAGATCGAGCGGCGCGAAGTGCAACTCGCGATGATCGCCCTGATCGCCACGGCGGCGAGCATGCTGGTCTTTACCGCCGTGGCCTCGGTAGCGCAATTCCGTCAAGGCGGCTATTGGAACCCTCCCGGAGCGGCGACCGCGAACCTAACCAACGGCGGCCCGCACGGTTTTACCGAACTCCTCTATGCCTATTCGAGCACGTCGGAGAACAACGGCAGCGCCTTTGCCGGCTTGAACGCCGATACGCCTTATTACAACTTCACCACCGCCGGCGCGATGCTCATCGGCCGCTTCGCCTTCTTAATTCCCTTGCTGGCCGTCGGGGGGAGCTTGGCGTCGAAAAAGCGGCTGGCGATCACCAGCGGCACGCTGCCGACGAGCGGACCGCTGTTCGTAGGACTGTTGATCGGCACGATTCTTCTGGTCGGGGCGCTGACGTTTTTTCCCGCGCTGTCTTTGGGGCCGGTGGCCGAACACTACCTGATGCAGGCGGGCCATGTCTTCTAGCACCCTCGCCGCACCGCCGGCATCAGCGCGAATGCTGCGCCGGCGCTCGCTGGCGGACCGCGAGCTCCTGGTTCGGGCGCTGACGGACTCGTGGCGCAAGCTCAATCCCGTGACCTTGGCGCGCAATCCCGTGATCTTCGTGGTCGAGCTGGGCGCGACGCTGACCACCGCCATTTTGCTGCACGATCTCTATTCGCGTCCGGCGTGGACCCAGGCGATGAGCTTCGAGGCCCAGGTCGCGCTTTGGCTCTGGTTCACGGTGCTCTTCGCGAATTTCGCAGAAGCCATGGCCGAGGCGCGCGGCAAGGCGCAGGCCGAGAGCCTGCGCAAGAGCCAGAGCGAAATCGTGGCCAAGCGCATCGCTACCAGCGGCCGGATGCCGTCCGCGCCGCGGAAGGTCGAACTTGTGTCCGCCAGCAGCCTGCGGGCCGGCGACCTGGTAGTCTGCGCCGCCGGCGACGTGATTCCCGGGGACGGCGACGTGGTCGAGGGAATCGCCACCGTGGATGAGTCCATGATAACCGGGGAAAGCGCACCGGTAATCCGGGAATCGGGCGGCGACCGCAGCGCGGTCACTGGCGGCACCCGCGTGCTTTCCGATGAGATCACGATTCGGATCCTGTCCAACCCCGGCGAGACGTTTCTAGACCGCATGATCGCCCTGGTCGAGGGGGCCCAGCGGCAAAAGACGCCGAATGAAATCGCGCTCAACATGCTGATCGCGGGATTGACGCTGATCTTCTTGCTGGCGGTCGCGACGCTGCCGCCGTTCGCCATCTATAGCCGCCGCGCCATGGGCGCTGGCTTGACGCCGTCCGTCCCGGTCTTGATTTCCCTGTTGGTATGCCTGATCCCGACCACCATCGGCGGCTTGCTTTCGGCGATCGGCATCGCCGGCATGGACCGGGTCATGCAGCACAACGTCCTGGCGACGAGCGGCAAGGCAGTCGAGGCGGCAGGCGACGTGGACACCTTGCTGCTCGACAAGACCGGGACCATCACCCTGGGCAATCGCCAGGCTGTCGAGTTCATTCCGGTACGCGGCGTCAGCGAGGCCATGCTCGCCGACACCGCGCAGTTAGCCAGTATGGCCGACGAGACGCCTGAGGGGCGCTCGATCCTGATGCTCGCCAAGGCGCGCTACGGGTTGCGCGGCCGCGAGGTCTCGGAGGCCGAGATGGAATTCATCCCCTTTTCGGCCTATACGCGAATGAGCGGCGTGAACTTGGAGGGGCGACAAATGCACACAGGCGC
>Ga0209810_1004755_pt1 | contig 12799 bp, 7 predicted proteins | sample Coa_R1_7_FD_187159 | JGI IMG/M metagenome (GOLD analysis project Ga0209810, IMG submission 187159) | Surface soil microbial communities from Centralia Pennsylvania, which are recovering from an underground coalmine fire - Coalmine... | ecosystem: Environmental > Terrestrial > Soil > Unclassified ...
CAAGGGGCGTCTCTACATGTAGAGACGCCCCTTGCGGGCGTCTTGCCTGCGGGCGTCTTGCTTGCGGGCGTCTTGCTTGCGGGCGTCTGATTGAGGGCGATGCCGATCCTGCCAATCCTGCCGGGCCTGCCGGGCCTGCCGGGCCTGCCGGTCCCCAACCTGACCAATCCCGTACATCCGAAGGGCAGGTACGCGCGGAGACGTTCCTGCTGGCGCCCGAAATCGGGCTGCGCGGGCGGCTCGATCTATTCTGGCAGCAGGCAGGGCAGCGCAGCCTGCTCGAATTGAAAACCGGAGGCAAGAGTGGACGCGATCTGCCGCGCCGCGAGCATCGCTGGCAGGTCTACGGCTATCACGCGCTGCTCGCCGTGCGCCGCGATTCACGGATGAAAAAGGCCGCCGCTACCCTCCTCTACAGCGGCACACCGGGCCAGGCGCAGGATTTCCCCATCCCCGGCGGCATACGCGAGATCCAGCGCGTCAACGAGCGCCGCAACCTGCTCATCATCAGCCATATCACCGGCATGCCGCCCGCGCCACCGCAAGGCACGCGTTGCACAAAATGCTCTATGCTCAGCCAGTGCCAGAGCCTCTCGCCCGTGCTGGGCTGGCAGCCGCCGCAGCCCGTAGCCGCACCACAACCTGACATTGCCGATCAACCCGGGCCATATCATCCTGAGCGCAGCGAAGGATCTGGCCCGACGAAGGAAGAGCGAGTGCCGGTGTGGCGTGGACCCTCCGCCGCGCTACTCTATGCTCAGGATGACGTATCTGAGGTTCGGAATGATATGGGCGGCACTCCATTGCGCAATGAATCGCACGGCTATGCACAGGAGAATGACATACCCGGCGTTCAGGACGACAGGCAAGCCGTGTCCGATGCCATCACCACGAGCGCCACCGTCTCTCCGGCACGCTTCATCGATACTGAAGAGGATCGACTGTTCTTCGCTACCTACTACCGACTGCTGCACCTGGAGGGGCGCGCCGGCGAGCAGCAGCAAGCCTTGCTGTGGAACACGCCCGTCGCGGAGCGTATCGCGCGCGGCACGGCCCTCTACGGGCTGGAACCGCTGGCGGAGCCGCGCATTGACAGGGACGGCTGGCAGCAAAGCTTCTCTTGCAACAATACCTCGGAATTGCGCGAGGGCGATGAGATCCTGCTCAGCGATGGTGATCCCATCAGCGGGGAGGTTGTCAGCGGCACCATCATGCAGATCAGCGCCACTCGGGTCACGGTCTGGACACGCGAACTGCTCGCTCATCCCGCGCTGATTGATCGCTACGAGAACGACCTGGTACATGTGCGCACGCTCCAGAACCTGCTGCGCTGGCTCCAGGTCGGGCAGCATGCGCCTCACCTGCGCGATCTCGTCGCCGGCAAGGTGCGCCCACGCTTCATCGACGAGGATGTGCCCGCACGCGCGGACTTCAACGCCGAGCAGAATCTAGCCGTCGCGCGGGCGATGCAGATGCAGGATTACCTGTTGATCCACGGACCGCCCGGCACCGGCAAGACCAGTGTCATAGCAGAGATCGTCAGGCGGCTCTGCGCGCGGGGTCAGCGCGTTATGCTCGCCGCCTTCACCAACCAGGCTGTCGATAACATGCTCAAGCGACTCGATAAGGAAGGCTTCCACGACTACCTGCGGCTCGGCCACGAACGCAGCGTCGACGAGGCCGTGCAAGGCCACCTTTTGAAAGCGCTGTTGGACGCGCGGCAGGACGGAGCGAGCGAGAGCTACGCACCCGAGGCCATCTACGACCTGCTGCACAACATACCCGTCGTCGCTTCGACCACCGCAACATGGTCATCCGATAAATACGCCTTCAACGGCGGGGGCTATGATTCCCCAGAGGCGCCGGATCTGTATTTTGATGTCGCTATCATCGACGAGGCAGGCCAGCTCACCGTGCCGGCGATCCTGGGCGCGCTGCGCTTCGCGCGCCGCTTCATCCTCGTCGGCGACGAAAAGCAGCTCCCGCCGCTGGTGCTGAGCGCGGAGGCAGCGCGGGGCAGCGCGAAGGACGGCAAAGGGCTGGCTGATTCGCTGTTTAGCATTTTGAAACGTCACGACGAAGACTATATTCAGAGGCATCCTATGCAGGTGAGCGCATGCGTGCCGCTGTGCGTGCAGTACCGCATGAACCGGTGGATCGCTAACTTCTCCTCCACCGTCTTCTATGACAAACGCCTGATCGCGCATGAGTCGGTTGCCGGAAGCATGCTCGCGCTGCGGAGCGTGCGCGCCGGGGAGGCGCAGCTATCTCCGGAGATTGCCCGCGCCATCGAGCCGAGGCGGCCCCTGGTCTTCCTGGATGTGCATGATGAGCCGGGCGAGGTCGCGATGGGCGACGGCAAGACCAGCAACGCCGAGGCGCGGGTTCTACGCGCCATTGTGGCGGAACTGCTGGCGCGCGGCATCGCGCCGGGGGATATCGGCATTATCGCACCGTATCGCGCCCAGGTCGCCAATATTCGCCGCCACCTCTTCAGCGACGATGACGCACACGGCTGGCGGGCGCTGGCCGCTGATGCGGGCCTCTGCGTCGATACGGTTGATCGCTTCCAGGGCGGCGAGCGTATGGTAATGATGATATCGTTCGCTACGGCCAGCGAGCCGGAGGAGGGGAGCCAGCGGCGCGAATTCCTGGTGAACGAGAAGCGCCTGAATGTTGCGCTCACGCGCGCGCAGCGCAAGCTTATCCTGGTAGGCTGTGTGCCGGCCCTCGAACGCCTCCCCATCCTGAGCCGGCTGATTACCTACTGCCGCAGCATGAACACGGTGATTCCATACAGGGACATTAGTCCCTCTCATTGACGATATGTTGAGGCTTGAGCAAAAGTATTGTAAAAAAGAAGGGTGAATGCACCTGCGGGTACGCTTCCTGTCCTACCTAACCACAGAGTCGGAAGAAATCCCACTTCACCAGTACCCGCAAGTGATTTCTTTTACAGGTCATGTTTCGTGAAACATGGCCTGTTTCTGTCTGGCGAGGTCGGCAGTATCGCCGCGCTGAGCGCGGCGATACTGCCGACCTCGCCAATCGACTCCTTTGCCGGTCAGCACGCGCCACATCGACTGCGCCAGGATGCCGTCGAACATCAGAGCGGCCAGCGGGTGCGTCAGCGCGTAGAGGAAGCCTCGCCGCGCTCCCATGCCGAGACGCAGATTGAGCCATGTGCGGTACGCCAGCAGCGGAGCTATCTCCAGCGCCGCCGCCAGCGCGGCCTCGGATCCGCCAATCGCCCGCGCATTAATGTTACTCCGTTCACGTGGCAAACCGGTCAGCAGCGGCAGAAGGAATGGGATAACCGCGATCAGAGGCAGGCCGAGCAATTGCAGCAGCAGAAACGGCACGCCGCCGCGATTCCCCAGGAACGCGTTCTTGCGCCAGCCGCGCCAGATATCGTTCAGTCCATGATACATGTGAACGCGCAGCAGGCCGCGCCCATCTACGAAGCGCAGGCGGAAGCCCGTCGCTTTGACGACGTGCGCCAGGTCACGGTCATCCAGCAGCGTCGCGCGCAGATCGGGCCGCGCATAGCCGCCGACCAGATCGTAGACCCTGCGCCTGATGAGAATGTATTGCCCGTTGGCAACCGCCACAGCGCTCGCGGGATCGTTGACCTTGCGCGGCGGGTAGAGCATGCTCACGCCCAGGAAGGCCATCGGCATCAACACGCGGTCCCAGAAGGAAGGCAGTTCCTGAGTCGAGTCCATTGTGAAGAGGTCGACCTGCTCGGCGAGCGCCTGCGTCATGGCCGAACGCAGGGCATTGGGCGCGTGCCAGGTATCGGCATCCGTGAAAAGCAGCCACTCCCCATGTGCCTCCTGCGTCCCCTTGTGGATGGCGTGGGGCTTGCCTGCCCAGCCCGGCGGCAGATCGTTGAGGCGCAGCACCCATAAGCGCTTGCCCTGTGGATGAGTTTCCGCCAGTTCATCGAGGATGCGGCCCGTATGATCGGTTGAGCCGTCGTCAACGACGATGACCTCATAATTATCGTAGTCCTGCTCCAGCAGGGACGTGACGCAGCGCCTGATGTTGCGCTCTTCGTTGCGCGCCGGGACGATTATCGAGACCTCCGGGAGTTGCGGCCTCGTTCTGGACGCGGGCGGAGGTGGCAGCGGCGCGACGCGATCTTCTTTATCGGGCATCGTGCGCAGCCAGAGCGTCAGGTAAAAGCCGATCACGCCCAGCACATGAGTCCACAGGAAGATGCGCGGCCAGGAGCGGAGCGGGTGGTAGCCATTTTTCATATATCGGGAACCTCGTATGTTGTTGTCACGTATATTGAAGCCGTGCGGCCTCCAACTCATAGTATAGCCTTTCTGGGAACTCCCTGCCTACTCCCTTTAACACCTCAGCGCCTGCGGCGCTTCGCATAGGATGAGAGGAGGGCAGGAGGCGGCTCGGTGCCTTCGGCACCGAGCCGCCTCCTGCCCTCCTCTCATCTGAGTGAGCCATGCCCTCAGAGGGGAAGCAAGGCTGTCGCCGAACCCTTGCTCGCCCCACTCACCTTTGACCTGTTGCCTCTCACCCGGGAGGGGAAGGAAGGCCGGCGGTGCCGCCGGCCTTCCTTCCCCTCCCGGGTGAGCCACCGAAGGTGGCAACGAGTGCAAAAATGACGCCTATTCCTTGACAGATGCACACAAAAATGGCTATTTAAGAGTAAGAATAAGAAAGCAGGGAAACGATAATGTCCCAATCGGAGAATAGTAAAACGATGCGAACGATTACGCTCGAGGAGCACTTTGCGACTCCGGCCTTTATAGACGGACCGGGGCGCCAGGTCAGGGACACTGCCACCAGGTTAGCCCAGAGCCAGCCAGAGGCAGCGAAGGCGGCACAGGCGCTGCTTGATCGCCTGTGCGATCTCGATGATCTCAGAATTGCGGAGATGGACGCCGCCGGCATCGATGTGCAGGTCCTCTCATTGACCTCTCCCGGAACCGAGCAGCTCGACGCGGCGGAGGCCGTGGCAATTGCCCGCGATGCCAACGACATCCTCGCCGAAGCCGTGCGCCGTCATCCGAGCAGATTCGCAGGCTTCGCCGCGCTTCCGACGGTGGCTCCCGACCGCGCCGCCGACGAACTGGAGCGGACTGTGCGCAGCTACGGCTTCAAAGGAGCCGTAATCAACGGTCATATCCGGGGCCGCTACCTCGACGACTCGTTCTTCTGGCCGATTCTGGAACGGGCCGCCGCGCTCCAGGTCCCGATCCATATTCACCCGACGCCCCCTCCGCAGCCGGTGATCGCGGCCTCCTATACGGGGAACTTCTCTCCACAGGTGACGGCTGCCCTTGCTGCCTCGGCCTGGGGCTGGCACATCGAAACAGCGCTCCATGTCCTGCGCCTCATTGTGAGTGGAGCCTTTGATCGCTACCCGAGCTTGCAGGTGATTATCGGCCACATGGGTGAGGCGCTTCCGTTCATGCTGCCCAGGCTCGAACTCGCGCTGCCGGTGCAGATAACGAAACTGGAGCGCCCCGTTGGAGCCTATCTACGCGAGAACGTGCACTACACCTTCAGCGGCTTCAACTTCCTTCCCACCTTCCTCGATCTGCTGCTGCAAGTGGGAGTCAACCGGATCATGTTCTCCGCAGACTACCCCTACAGGTCGATGGCGGAGGCCCGCACCTTCCTGGATCGGCTGCCGGTCAGCCCTGCCGACAAAGAGCAGATCGCCCACGGCAACGCGGAGCGCCTCCTGCACCTGTAATCCGCGCCTGGTCGCGGTCATCTGCCCGGCTGGCGTGCGCGTGGGCATCTTCCACCCGCACGCCAGCCGCCTTTTGCTTAAAGGCGCTCAACAGTTTCAAACCAGTATCGCCCCGTAATCTCTCTCCTCTTCCTGCTCATCCTCAACCCATTTGTCCCGCCGCCGCGATGGCACGATGAGCAGTGGAAGCTTCGAGTCGCGCAGCACATGCTCGGTGACGTTCCCCATAGCCCAGCGCCTCAGCCCATCATACCTGTGAGACACCAGAGCGATCACATCCCCGCCGCCGAACACGTCGGCTCTCTCTGAAGTCTCCCCCGTCCTGGCACCGAGCGCCTCCGCTACATAGCTATCGACCACCACAGACCAGGTGACAGTGAGGTTAAGCCTGGAGACCGCCGGGGCGACGAATCCCCCTCGAATATGCTCCGCCGTCGCGCTGAGATAGCGCCTCGCCTTCGCGCTTGCCGTTGCCATGCCCCCCACCTCGCTGCGCGCGGTCACTGGCTGAACCACGCGCACCAGGTGCAAAATCCCCGGGTGGGCGCCGGTCAGGGCCGCAACCAGATGTGCCGCCGGTTCCAGCGCCTCCTTTGCGCCCGCTGTGCCATCTAATGGGACAATAGCCCGCAGCGGGCGTTCGGCATCTGGACCAGGCGCCGGTCCATCCTCACGCAGCACAAGCACGGGCATGACGGCCTCTCGCGCAAGGTTCTCCGCGACGCTGCCCATCATGCGACGCGTCAGGCCGGTGTAGCCGTGGCTGCACAGGACAATCAGATCAGCGTGCGCGGAATCCGCCACCGCGAGCAGCGTTGAAACTGTTGGCCCAAACTGGACCATGCTTTCCGTATAGACATCCGCCAGATCGCGCGCAGTGGCGACGCCCGCGAGATAGCGTTCTGCTTCGGCAAGATCGGCGGTAAGCGCCTGCTGCGCCAGGGTGATTTGCTGCGTCACGAACGGCCAGAAACCGCTGGATTTATTGACCACACGCACCAGGATGACGACTCCACCGGAGGCGTGTGCGAGCCGTGCGGCAACGGGAACGGCCCGCTCTGCACGCGTTGATCCATCTAACGGGACCAGTATGCGCTGAAACACCTTCTTCCTCCTTGTTCATAATTGAAACAAGCTCATTCGACTCAAGCCCGCTGCAAGAGCTATATCTACTTTCAGCATAAGCATACTGTGCCCCGATGAACTGGCGCTGTGGCATGACTGAGACGAAGCTGAGACTGCGAATCGGTCAGGGTGCGGTCAATCCCGGTGGTCAGGCTTTCGTTGTGAAGCGCTTTAGCAAAGGCGATCGATGAGTACTTATTGAAGAGTGCCCAAAGCGGGAGGTCCAGGAGGGCGGCGGCCCTCCTGGCGCGGCCTGGGATGTCTCCCAGAACTATTCACTTTTGAAACGGATCTGGTATAAACGCTCCCTCACGAGCGCTGATCGAGGATGAGTTTGATTAGCGCCGGATCGTCGGGTAGCAGCCCAACCGCCACCAAACGAGGGATCATCTCCGCCCAGAGAGGCTCCCTGGCAAAGACGCGATGCAGCAGCGCAAGGGCCTCCTGTAGCTCACCAGCCATGAACAGAATCTCGCTGGCGCGAAACGCGATTTCCGTGATCTCGGGTTCAAGCTCCAGCGCCCGTTTGAGTAGAGGCAGTGCTTCCCCAAAGCGCTGCGCGAGGGCCAGCTCGTAACTCTGCTCAAAGAGCAGCCACGCCCGGCGCATGGAGACAAGGCGTTTGAGTTCCTCAACCGGGTGCGGATGATCGTCAACACGCAGATCGAACAGACGCCCCTGCCACGTCTTCTGGCAGCGTTCGCCTGCAACAATCAGCAGGGCCGCCGCCTGTTGTCCGCGAATGTCTCCACCAGCCTGCTGAGCCGCCTCAAGTGCGGCGATCATGCGATCAGCAAGATCCTGCTCACGACTTTCGGCCTCTTCATACGCCTGTTTCATAGCCGGCCAGATCGAGTCATTCACCATCATGTTAGCCTGGACAGAGAAGTTTACTCCTATCAGATGTCCGGCAGCAGAGATACAGCGGGAGCCAGTATGGACGGCAATTGTTCCTTGCCCATCCAGCAGCGCCACCTGGCGCATCTCACGATTCTCGTCCTGTTTGAGTAACGTGGAGAGGGTTCGGGCCGCGCTCAGTCCGTCCCTCATCAGGGAGAGTCCCTCAGGTCCGTAATCCAGGTTGGCAAACGCCTGGGTCGCGACCACTCCTACGCCCGCTTCAGCCCAGGGGACAATGGCTCCAACTGCGAAGGCGTGCGATTGCACCGCGACGCCCATCTGGCCGGTATGAGGATCACGAGCGATGATTGAATAGGTATGGGCAAACGGATTGTATAAGGTGCTCGGAAACATCATCTTCTTCCTTCTTTCTGCTTGCGTTCTCTGATCAGGTTTGCCGGTTTGCTCAACTAATCAGAAGCATAGCCGCGCGATGCCTCTCGTACATCGTGGAAAGCTACTATCTGTAATAGGGGAAAAGTGGGGAGAGAGGGGATAGGGGAGATAGTAGGAATCTACTAGCGGGCAATAGCCACATTCTGGCGAACTACTCCGCCAGCCCATGTCGGATGGCAAACGCAGCGGCTCCGGCACGGTTCTCGACGCCGGTCTTGTTGAAGATATTGACCAGGTGGTTGACTACGGTGCGCTCGCTGATTACCAGCGTCTCGGCGATCTCGCGGTTGCTCTTGCCCTGAGCGACGAGTCGCAGCACTTCGGCCTCGCGTGCACTAAGCCCTGCCGGTAAGCGAGGTCGGGTCTCTCCGCGAGAAATCTGACGCAGCCGCTCATGTATCTGCCGAAGCGCTATGCGATTGTCGATCTGCTCAAAGAAGGTCGCTGCTTCTTCCAGCAGGATGCGAGCGGAGGCAGTACCGGCGCGGCCGCGTTCGGCCAGTTCGAGTTCGGCCTGAGCAAGCCTGGTCGTGGCATATTCTATCCTGATGCCAGAGCGCCGGGTTATCTCCTCGGCCGCCAGGAGGTATGTTCGCGCCGCCGGAAAGTCGCCGAGGAGTGTGGCGAGCGCACCCAGCAGGCGATCTACAGAGAAAGAGTGCATCTGGCCGCTGAACGGCCGGAGACGTGGATAGAGGCGGGAAGCCCACTTCTGGTCACTCAGATGGACGGTAATCGCGGCCATGAAGCATAACGTATGCGCCGCCGGCATGGCTCCGGCCGGTAAGGGAGCGATCAGATCTTCCAACTCGTCGAGCACTGCCAGAGCCTCCTGGCGTTTACCGGCGAGCGCCTGGACGAAGCCAAGCCCACCCAACCACCAGACCAGCGAGCGCGGTTCCAGTTCCCGGAATCGAGCAATCGCTCCACTGAGCAGCTTCTCCGATGTCTCAAGACTCCCTCCGAGAAGAGAAGTGAGCATACCCTGCGTCCATTCGAGCATCGCCAGCGGTTCCGGGCTGCCCAGACGCTCAACGACCAGTCGGCTCCGGGCCAGCGCTTCCTCCGCTTTAGCTTTCTGCCCGCGCATAGCATAGCTTGTAGCCAGGTGCGAGTAAAGGTGGCGGAGCTGATATGGATCATGACAACGCCGGGCATAGGCAAGCCAGCGCGGCAACAGGGCTTCCTGCTCTTCCAGCGCGCCAGCCCAGTTGTATGCCAGGAACAGGCCAGAGCAGATCTCGGTAGCCTCCAGCGTATCAGATGCTTCGTCGGCCTTCAGCAGTGCTCGCTCAAACAACGCGATGGCGCCTTTTATATCCCCTGCCCGCAGGAAGAGGTTTCCCAGCGCCCGGCTCGCTGCGGCCTCCAGGTACGTATCGCCATACTGTTGAGCGAGAGTGAGCGCCTGATCGAGGACATCTTTTGCCTCCGCATGTTCGTGCAGGCTGAGAACCAGGAGTGAGCCTGACTCGATGAGAGCCTGTACCATGCCGGCGGTTGGCTGCTCGGAGAGCAGAGTTACCGCCTGTTGCAATGCGCTTCGTGCCTGACTGATCGCTTCCAGCCGCCAATAAGCCCGGCCCAATCCAAGCGCTGCCAGCCCCGCTGCACCATTGTTCCCGGCTCTCAACCACCAGGTCCGGGCAGCCTGGAACGCATCAATAGCCTCCTGTGGAGAAGCAGCCAGCAGTGCAGCTTCACCCAGCCTTTGTAGCCATTCTCCGCGCCGCCGGTCCTGGTCAGGTACAAGGAGCAGTGCTGTGCGGTAATATTCTACAGCCTCTTGTGGCGCATAGGCTCGTATTGCCTGTTTAGCCATGAGATGTGAATAGACTGCTCCGAGTTCGCGCTCTCCGCTGCGGGCAAAGTGAAATGCCAGCTCTGCCAGTTGATGGGAATTCGAGAGATCGAGCCGGCGTTCCAGCCTGCGACCAATGAGCGTGTGCAGGCGGGTGCGCCGGGAAGCGCTCACTTCGTCGTAAAGGCAAGCTCGAATGATGTCATGGCTGAACGTGAAGATTCCAGGTTCCACAACACGGATCAGGCGGGCCTGCTCAGCTTTCTGCAAATGTTCTTCGATTATCTCTTCGTCCTGATCGGCTACCTCGGCGAGCAGCGTTACCCCAAAGGTTCGACCGATAATCGCCGCTATGCGCAGCAAGGCGACGACCGGTGGGGCCAGCCGGCTGATGCGCTGGCGCACGGCACTGACAATGCTGGAAGGGAGCGTGCTTCCCACCTGCGCACCCGGTTGAATCCCCGACTCTTTTTGCGCGATGGCACCTGTCTCAAGCCATCCCCGGAGCAATTCCTCGGCGAAGAAAGGATTGCCTTCGCTCCGGGCGGCCAGCAGGCGGCTCAAGGCCGGATCAACTGGTGCGCCAAGCAGGTTGGTTGCGAGGGCGCGCAGGTCTGCCTCGGAAAGTGGACCGGGTGCGATGATGGTCAGGAGTCGCAGGCGATTGAGTTCAGTTCCTGCCCGCTCAAAGGCAGGGCGATGCGTGATCTCACCCTCGCGATAGGCCCCCAGGATGAGCAGGCGCGCGTGCGGCTGGGAGCGGGCCACATAACAGAGCAGATCAAGCGTGGCTGTGTCAGCCCAGTGCAGATCGTCCAGCAGCAGCAACAGTCCATAAGGAGCAGCAATGTTGTCGAGAAACATCCCCACGGCTTCGTAGAGGCGTAAGCGTGCCTGTTCGGGCGGCAGGAGGTAGCTGGTCGGCAGTTCTACGAGACGCAGCGAGAGTTCCGGGAAAATGGTTGCCAGCACGGAAGCCATCTCTCCAGCCTGCGCCCGTAATACATCCGGCGTGGTGGCGCGGATGTGCTGCCCAAGCGCTTCCAGAAATGGCAAATAAGGAGGCATGCCCTCAGCATCCGAGGCTCCTCCGTGCAGCACGAGGGCACCCATCTGTTCTGCTCGCCGTGCCACTTCCTGCAACAGACGAGTCTTCCCTATGCCTGGTTCGCCTGCAACCAGTGTCACATGCAGTTGACCGGCGAGGCTCTCCTCAAACTGGCTCCACAGGCTATCCAGTTCGCGCTGCCGTCCCACCAGGAATGGTTCGGGCAAAGGTAGTCCATGTGTCATGGCCCGTTCTCCTGCTCATCGCTGCTGAAAGTATACTTCCTTGTCCATATGAAAAACAAGGTAGCTATCACTACACGTCGAGTAAGAGATGTAGTATAGTATCGCAGAGAAGATTGGAGAGCGTAATCATGATCTTACATAAAGGAGAACGCGTCTATTGGGGCGCGCCCGAGGTTATCTACCTGGAAGGGACGATTGTCTCGCTGGACGAAGAGGAGCAGAGCGTCGTGGTGCACATCGAGCGTGCCACACCGCATTCGTCACACCTGATCGGCGCTAATGTGCCCTTCGCCGCCAACGGCGTAAAGCCGCTCACCGGCGACAGTCCGCCGGGCACAACCAGCGAACGCGGCACGCAGCGCCAGCCACCGCCTGAGATGAGCGACGACGAGAAGATCCGCCGCGCCGCTGCCGTCGCTGTGCATGAGCGCTATGGCTATGCGCTCCCGCAGCAGCAGGAGCAGGCGTTGATCGAGCAGGTGGCCGAGGCGCTCAACAACGATCAGGCCATGCGTGCGCAGATTATCGCGTCGATGAACGAGATATTACGCCGCGAGTTCTAGACGCATATCAACAGTAGAGATATACTATAGAGGGGGATAACAAACGGCCTGAAACGCACGGGCAGCAGGGAGGATGAAATCTATGAACTGTACACATTGTGGCACAGCGCTGGTAGCGCATGCTCGTTTCTGTCCCAACTGTGGCACGCCCGTCGCAGCGCCCACGCCAGCACAGGCACCGTCCCGGACCACTGAGGATAGCTCTCAGGCTGTGTCGTCTTTATCAGAGATGCCAACGCAGCAATTCGACCAGCCACAGCCGCCGGCACTGGAACCCACACACCCGGTATCCCCACCCTGGCAGTCCCCTTTGTCTCCGCCTGATAGCCCGCCGCCGTTATTATATTATCAGGCAAATCAAGTAAAAACAGGAGCGCGTATGCCACCAGCAACAATTAATACAGCACCTGCATCCCGGCGCGTGGGCAGGAGGCGCGGCTGCGCCGGTTGTTCGATAGGCGGATGCCTGACACTGGTGATCCTGGTGCTTATCCTGGCAGCAGCCTGGGTATTCGCCATCCGCCCGTACCTGCATAATCTCGCTATGACGCAACTCGACCATGCCATGTCATCCGCCACCGAGCAGATCCCGCCCCAGGCCGCCCTATTACCGCCTGGACCGGTGGTGATACGCGAGGCAGCTATCCAGAACCTGATCGTGCTCAATCTGGCGCCATCCGATCCGATCAAAAATCCTGTTGCGCAGATTACCCCTTCTGGCGTGCGGCTGGATTTTCAATCGTATGCGCTGCCGAATTCGATCAGTCTGGTGCCAGCAACGGTTAACGGCCAGCTCACAGCCACCCATGTGACGCTTTCAGGTCCGATCAGCCTCATTCTGAGTCCCGACGATCTCGCCACCCTGATGAACAAACATCTGGCGGACGCGCAGGCGCGCCTCAAGCATAGAATTATGAGCGTGAATCTCCAGCAACACGAGATGACGTTGCAACTCGGTTAACGACGAGATGCTCGCCAAAATGGACGCCAGGA
>Ga0209810_1004756_pt1 | contig 12797 bp, 11 predicted proteins | sample Coa_R1_7_FD_187159 | JGI IMG/M metagenome (GOLD analysis project Ga0209810, IMG submission 187159) | Surface soil microbial communities from Centralia Pennsylvania, which are recovering from an underground coalmine fire - Coalmine... | ecosystem: Environmental > Terrestrial > Soil > Unclassified...
GTTATTTGAGCGTCCTCATCGGGCTATCGGCCTACGGCATCCACCGCTATTTCATCATTTATCTGTATCTGAAGAATCGAAACCGCAGGCCGGTTCCGGCCCGGTATTTTGACCAACTGCCAAAAGTCACCGTGCAGTTGCCTATTTTTAATGAAGTTTACGTGGCCGAGCGTTTGTTGCGCTCGGTCAGCCGCCTGGATTACCCGCGGGAGCGTCTGCAGATACAGGTGTTGGATGATTCCACCGACGAGACCTGCCAGATCACGGCTGCCTGCGCGGAAGAGTTGCGGCGGGAGGGCTTCAATGTCCAGCGAATTCACCGCGTCAACCGCACCGGGTTCAAAGCCGGCGCATTGGCCGAGGGGCTGAAGACCGCCGAGGGGGAATTCCTTTGCATCCTCGACGCCGATTTTGTTCCCCCGCGGGACCTGCTCAAACGCACCATCCATTTCTTCACAGACCCTAAAGTGGGCATGATCCAGACTCGCTGGGGCCATTTGAATCGCGGCTATTCTCTGTTGACGCGCATGCAGGCGATCTTTTTGGATGGTCACCTCTTGCTGGAACAGACTGCGCGCAGCCGGAGCGGGCGCTTTTTCAATTTTAACGGCACTGCCGGTTTATGGAGACGCTCCTGCATTGAGCAGAGCGGCGGCTGGCAGTACGACACTCTGTGTGAGGACCTCGATCTTAGCTACCGCGCCCAGCTCGCCGGGTGGAAATTCATTTATCTTGCGGACGTCGTCACTCCCGCCGAACTGCCGGTGGACATGAACGGCTTCAAGTCGCAACAACATCGGTGGACCAAAGGTTCGGTGCAGACGTGCAAGAAATTGCTGCCCACCATCTGGCGCAGCCGGTTGCCGTTCCCGATCAAGATAGAAGCCACGGGCCATTTGATGTCCAACTTTGCCTACCTGCTGCTGGCCAGCCTGTGCGTGCTGTTGCATCCTTCCACCGGCGGTCCCCAGGGCGGTTGGGTGCGCACCGTGCTAATCGATATCCCGATTTTTCTGGCCGCATCGGCTTCGGTGGCGGTCTTCTACATTTGCGCGCAACGCGAACTGCATCCGCGCACTTGGATGAAGGAAATTCTGTTCTTGCCCTGTCTGCTTGCGCTGGGAATTGGCCTGTCGCTGAACAACGCGCGGGCGGTGCTCGAAGCGCTGGTGAATCACAAGTCCGATTTCACCCGCACCCCGAAGTACGGCATCGAACGCAAATCGCAGCAGTGGCGAACCTGCAAGTACCGGCCGCTCAAATCGGCGCTGCCGTTGGCGGAGCTGGCCTTTGCCGTCTATTTCACGTATTTCGTGGTGTTCGCCATCGCGCATCGCCAGTTTTTTTCGGTGCCGTTTCTACTGATGTTCCAGGGAGGTTTTCTTTATGTGTGCCTTTCTTCGCTGGGGAGTCGCTGGTCGCGATTGAATCTCGAGGGCGCGCGTGCGAGAGCTGCAATTCCCGCGTGACAAATCGGAAATTGTCGAGTAAAAAACCGGGCATGTTTCGGCCGCTGGCAATCATTTTGAGTTCGATCTCCATCGCGCCGCTCTTCGCTGCGATGCCGGTTGACACTTCAACTCAGATTATTGTCAGCGTGCGAGACCAGAGACTGATGCTGGTGCGCAACGGCGCAAAAGTAGCTGTTTATCCCGTCTCCACTTCCATGTTTGGTCTGGGAGATGCCTGGGGCCGGATGACCACACCCCTCGGTTATCTCGCGGTTGAGAAAAAACTGGGCGATAACGCGCCGATGGGAGCGGTTTTTCACAATCGACGATTGACCGGCGAGATTTTGCAGCCAAACACCCCGGGCCGCGACCCGATCACCACCCGGATCATCTGGTTGCGTGGTTTGGAAGCCAAAAACGCGCATGCTTTTCAACGCGGCATTTACATCCACGGCACGCCCCAGGAAAAGACCATTGGGCGCCCGGCCAGTTACGGCTGTATCCGCATGAAATCCAGTGACGTCGTTGCGCTTTATCAGCAGGTGCCGCTGGGCGCTCTCGTGCAAATTATTCCCGATCGGTTGCCCAAACCGGCAAATATCGCAAAAGTCCAGTCCGAGAATGCACAGGCGGTGGCCGCTCTGCTGCCACAGCCGCGCGAGCAGATCCGCCTGGCCGCTTCCAGCGGCACGCTTACCGTTGAACAAATGCGAATGGGCGGAGCCTTGGCTGCGGAGCGGCAACGGGCGAAGCTGGCGGCCGGGAACAAACGCCTGTGAACGATTCGTGGGCGCGAAGTCCACGGCAAACTTTGGCGTAGGATGGCCAACACCAGATCAGCGGCAAAACGCGCGCGTCAGACAGCGCGACGAACCCTTCGCAATCGGAGGGTGCGGACGCATTTGCGGCATTTACAAAGACGAATCCGCTCCGCGCCGTCGCCCAGTGTCGATGAGATTCGCAGGGCCATATCGGCCATCGACAAAGCGGCCAAACGCGGGATCATTCATCGCAATGCCGCGAATCGGCGCAAAGCGTGGTTGAACAAAGTGCTGGTTGGCGCGAAGTAGCCGGGCGGGCCGCCGCGTGCGCGGCAGGCGCTGCGCGGCAAAATGCTGCGGCGCGGTCTTGCTGCCATCTTCTCTTTGCATATCTCAGCGGCCGGATAGATTCTGTGAAATGATTCCCGCGTTACTCCTGGTTTTCTCGGCCGTCGTCTATCGAGTGACGACCGGTTTGTTGATTCACTCTGGAGCTGGCTGGCTCTCAAACTTCACCCCGCTGGCGGCGATTGCCCTGTGCAGCGCGGCCTATTTCCCAAACAGGTACAAGTTCACAGTGCCGCTGCTCACGCTGTTCATTTCCGACGCGGCGATCAATCTCCGCTACGGCGCGCCGCTGTTCGACCCGGAGATTTTTGTCCGTTACGGGGCGCTGGCCGCGGTGGGATGCATGGGAGTGCTTCTGCGCAACCGTGCGTCTCTTCCCATCTTGATGCCGGCTGCCCTGCTCGGCTCCACAATTTTCTATCTGCTCACGAACACGTTTTCCTGGCTAAGCGACCCGGGCTATGCGAAAAATTTCGCGGGCCTTGTCCAGGCGCTGACGGTCGGGTTGCCGCAGTATGGCGCCACGCCGAGCTGGATGTTTTTCCGGAACTCAATCGTTAGCGATCTGGTTTTCACTTTCCTTTTTGTGGTCTGCATAAACTGGGGGCACAGGACGGGTAAGGCGCGAAGTCGCGCTGCGCGGCTCCGTCCCGTCGCTGCGGGGTAGGGTGCCTATGCAACCGAGGGAGCAGCGCGACGAGGTCGAGATGCTCTCGCTGATGCTGTTGATTCGGCGCTTTGAAGAGCGCGCCAGCCAGCAGTATCAAGCGCAGAAGATTGGCGGGTTTTGCCATCTCTACATCGGCCAGGAAGCCGTGGTGACCGGCGCGGTAGCGGCCGTTCGCGACGATGATTACATCATCACAGCCTATCGCGACCACGCCCATGCCCTGGCCCGGGGCACCAGCGCCAATGCCTGCATGGCGGAGCTGTTCGGAAAAGCAACCGGCTGCTGCCGCGGTTTGGGCGGGTCGATGCATTTTTTCGACAAGAAAAATCACATGTACGGCGGCCACGCCATTGTGGGCGCCCATGTGCCTCTGGCGGTGGGCATGGCTTTTGCCAGCAAATATCGCGGCGAAGACCGCGTGACGCTTTGCTTTTTCGGCGACGGCGCAATCAATCAGGGTGCGTTTCACGAGGCATTGAACCTCGCCGCCCTCTTTAAATTGCCCATTGTTTTCATCTGCGAGAACAACCTTTTTGCCATGGGCACCTCGGTGAAGCGGTCCACTTCGCTCAAGCAAATTGTGGATCGCGCCGAGGGTTACGACATTCCGGGAGAAATTGTCGATGGAATGAATTTCCGGGAGGTGCGCGACAAGGTTGCCGAGATCGTTGATTCCATTCGCAAGGAACCGCATCCGGCGTTTCTGGAGGTGCGCACCTATCGATATCGCGGCCATTCGATGTCGGACCCGGCCAGCTACCGGACAAAAGAGGAACTGGAGAAATATCGGCTGGACGACCCCATCACGAGGCTGCGCGCTCAGCTGACGCGCGAAGGAAAATTGACCAATGAACAATTTGACCAGCTCGACCAACGCGCCAAGGAGACCGTGCTGGCGGCGGTAAAATTTGCCGAGCAAAGCCCAGAGCTGCCGGTCGAGAAAATGTACGATTACGTATATTTTAACGGGCCAGCTACGTCGGAGCGGTCGGCTGCTGCGTCCGTCGAGTCGGTCGCCGTTGCTGCCACCGAAGCAGGATGAGAGAAATCACTTATCGTCAGGCTTTGAATGAAGCGCTGGCTGAAGAGCTGGAGCGCGACCCGAATGTTTTTTTAATGGGCGAGGAAGTCGCCGAGTACCAGGGAGCGTACAAAGTCAGCGCCGGTTTGTTGCAGCGGTTTGGTCCCAAGCGAATCATCGACACGCCCATCAGCGAAAACGGGTTCGCCGGTTTGGGCATCGGCGCCGCCATGGTGGGGTTGCGACCAGTGATCGAGTTTATGACGTTTAGTTTTTCTCTGGTCGCGTTCGACCAGGTCGTCAACAACGCTCCAAACATGTTTATGATGTCTGGCGGCCAGTTCAACATTCCCATTACCTTTCGCGGTCCCAACGGCCCCGCGCATCAGTTGGCCGCGACCCATTCCCATGCCACCGAAAACTTCTACGCGAGCGTGCCGGGCCTGAAGGTATGCACGCCGGCCACGCCGCGGGACGCCAAAGGATTGCTCAAGACCGCAATTCGCGACGACAACCCGGTGCTGGTCCTGGAGGCGGAACTGCTCTACAGCTCTAGAGGAATGGTCGAGCCGCCGGATGAGGAACTGCTGATCCCACTTGGCAAAGCCGACGTGAAACGCCAGGGCAGTGATGTCTCCATTGTCTGTTACGCGCAGACTGTCCCCCTGGCGCTCAAGGTCGCGGATCAGTTGGAAGAGGAAGATATCTCCGCTGAAATTCTCGATCTTCGCTCCATAAAGCCGCTCGATGAGCAGGCCATCTACGATTCGGTGGCGAAAACGCATCGGGTGGTCATTGTCGAACAGGATCATCCATTCTGCGGCGTGGGCGCGGAGATTTGTTACCGGATACAAAAAAACATCTTCGATGCGCTCGACGCCCCGATCCTGCGCGTATCTCAAGAGGATGTCCCCATGCCTTACAATGAACGCTTGGAAAAAGCCGTCCTTCCAAATGCCGACAAGCTGGTCGCCGCCGTGAAGCAGGTGTGCTACGCCTGAGTGCAGTTAAAAGGGTTGAAAAAGTTACAAACTGAAAGTGGACCGCCCCTGCAATGTCTGAACTCTTTTAACGTTTTTCATTTTTAACCTTTTAACCTTTTGCCATGCCTGAGATCCGCATGCCCAAGCTGAGTGACACCATGACCGAGGGGACCCTCGTCGCATGGAAGAAAAAGAAAGGCGACAAAGTTTCAGCCGGCGAAATTCTGGCCGAAATCGAGACCGACAAAGCCACTATGGAGTGGGAATCGCCCGAGGACGGAACGCTTACCGAAATCTATGTCGAGGAGGGCGGAAAGGTAAATGTCGGCGACAAGATCGCCTTCATTCGCGCCGAAGGCGAGGAGGCTCGAGCGGCCGAGACAAGTGAAAAAGAGGCGAAGCCAGCGGGCCAAGAGGAAGGAAAACCAAAAACCGCGGAAGAAAAAGCGGTGTCTGCGAAACCACTAAAGGAACCGGCCGCCACAGGAGGCGCCCCGACGGCAGCCTCGCCGGCGCAGGCCGAAGCGGGCCGTGTAAAGGCTTCGCCGGTCGCGCGGCGAATCGCTGCCGAACTTGGCGTTGATCTTTCCAGCATAAAAGGCACGGGGCCGCTCGGTCGCGTGACGGAGGCGGACGTACGCGCCGCCGCGCAATCAAAAGCCGCTCTCTCGAGGCCTTCCGTTCCCGCGGCCGTTCAGGCGGGCGAGAGCGCGCGCATTCAGCTTTCGGGAATGCGCCGGATCATCGCGCAACGGTTAACTGAAAGTCTCGGTCCGGTTCCGCATTTTTACCTTACGATCGAGGTGAACGCCGGGCCGTTGATGGAAGCGCGTGAAGAATTGAAATCGGCCGGCGAAAACTCCGACCCGGCGAAAATCACCGTGAACGATTTTGTGTTGAAAGCGGCGGTGATCGCTGCGGTGAAAGTGCCGCGGGTGAACGCTTCGTTTGCTGGCGACGCCATTGTCCAGTATGCCGATGTCGATCTGGGCATCGCGGTGGCCGTAGAAGATGGGTTACTCACGCCGGTTATTCGCGCGGCGCAAACCAAATCGCTCCGGGAGATCAGCGCGCTGGCGAAGGATTTGGCCTACCGGGCGCGCAACAAAAAAATGAAGCCGGAGGAATTTCAGGGCGGCACCTTTACGGTTTCCAATCTCGGCGGGATGGGGATCGATAGTTTTTCGGCGGTGATAAATCCGCCGCAGGGATTCATCCTTGCCGTGGGACGTATCCAAAAGGCGCCTGTGGTGGACGATTGCGACCAGGTGGTGGTTGGCCATCGCATGTCGCTCACCATGAGCTGCGACCATCGGGTGATCGACGGCGCGCTCGGCGCCCGCTACCTGCAGGAGTTGCGCCACCTGTTGGAAAACCCGGCGCTGCTGATGGTTTGACGCAGCCGCAGCTATGCGGATTGAGCGGCACCGCTTGTTTCCCACACCATGAAATCCTCGAGGGCGGACTTCACTTTTGCCGTCACGAATTCGATCACTGTCGCGTCGTCGAGAAAACCAAGGAACGGCGTGCGATCGGGAATCAAATCATAAGGATCGACCAGGTAATTGAGGCCGGCGACGATCCAGGTGAGAGCCTCTTGGGAGATGCGCCGGTATTGGCCACGCTCGTAGGCGCGGATCAGCCGCAGCATGGTCTGAAGATAAGCCCAATTCTCCTTGAAGGGCTTTCTCGGCAGCGACGCCGCTTTCCTGGCGGCCTGTTCAAAGAGCGACCGCAATCCGCCGGAGCCGGCGACGCACAATTTCGCTTCGTTAAGCGCCCTGGCAAATGCTTCGCTGCGCAGCGCCGGTTTCTGGTAGGAAACCCGTCTTTCGTCGCCGGATTTTGCCTTCGCTTTCGCCATTGGACGGATGAAAGCATTTCATCCCGTGCATGAGAAGCCAATTCTGTGCGCGACCCGCGATCGGAAAATTCCCGAGGGCCGCGTGCAGCGAAGAATGCTGCGCCTGCGCCTCTAGGGCCTTGCGGCCAGAATCAACGGCGAATCACCGGGAACCGAAAGTTTCCGCACTTTTTTAAAGCCTGCCTCTTCCAGCCAGGTCTTGATTTCATTAAAGCTGAATACGTCGCCGCGGTCGGTGTTTACCAGCATTTGCACCGCGAACATCAACGAATGCGGCGGCCCGGTGCGACGGTCGTTTACGAGCCACTCGGCAATGGCGATCACGCCGCCCGTTTTGAGTGCGCGAAAGATTTTTCGCAGCAGTCGGCGGCTGCGTTCTTCGCCTTCGCTGTGCAGGATATGTCCCAGGGTCGCCACGTCGTAGCCGTTGCCGAAATCCACCTCGCCAATGTCGCCTCCGATAAACTCGAAGCGGTCGTGCACGCCGAACTTTTGCGCGATCCGTCGTGTGGTCGGAATCATCCCCGCCCAGTCCACCGCGGTTACGCGGACCCGCGGCGATTTCTGCGCCAGCGAAATGCCCCAGATGCCCGAGCCGGCGGCAACGTCAAGAACGCGCACGTAATCTTTGGCTTTTGCCACTTTCAAATGTTCCGCCAGTTTTTGCCCGGCGCGATGGCTCATGGGGATAATGTTCTCCACCAGTTCGCTGAAAAATTCCGTGCCCGGCCCCTCCTGATTGCGCGACTCGGCTGGTTGCCCGGTTCGCACCACCTCATCCAGCTTAAGCCACAGCGGAATGATGCGTCGCATGGTCATGGGAAAGGAACCGGCCAGACTTCCCTGTTTGCCTTTCACCAAAAACGCCGCGCTCTCCGGCGTGAGCGAATATTTCTCCTGTCGATCTTTCTTCAACAGCCTGAGGCCGACCAGGGCGTTCAGGATGGCGCGCAAACCTCTTTGCGATGCGCCAGTTTGTCGGCTGAGGGCGTCCACTGTTTGCGCTCCGGTCGTTAGCGCGTCAAACACCCCGTTTTTGACTGCGGCGGCGATGATCAACGGCGGCGCATAGCCAAACGCCAGACGCATCAGGCGTTGCGGCGTGGGTTGTTTTTTCTTCAGCGTTTTCATCGTTTGCGAACTGAAAAGGGAAAATCGACAATGGAACCGAAATCCGCTTTCGTCCAGAGACGATGAACGGCCATTGGAAGACACGCCAGCAAATGGAGGAAGTGGAGCGGACGGTGCTTGCGCCGTATGCGCAAAAATCCGGCGACTCTCGCGGGCGAAAATACGCGGAGCCCCGGCACCAATATCGCACGGAATTCCAGCGCGACCGGGCGCGCATCATTCATTCGCGCGCGTTTCGCCGGCTGGAGTATAAAACGCAGGTTTTTCTTAACGGGACGGGCGATCATTTGCGGACTCGTCTTACGCATTCCATTGAGGTGGCCTCGATCAGCCGCACCATTGCTCGGGCGCTGGGGTTAAACGAGGATCTGGCCGAGGCCATCGCCCTGGCGCATGATCTGGGGCACGCTCCCTTTGGCCATTCGGGCGAGGAGATGCTGGCTCAATGCATGCGGGATCACGGCGGGTTTGATCACAATCGCCAGAGCCTGCGCGTGGTGGAACTGCTCGAAGATCCCTATCCGAATTTTTCCGGGTTGAACCTGACATTCGAAGTGCGGGAAGGCTTGCGGAAACACGAAATGCGACACGCATTTTCCAAAGGGGAAGACTCTGCTCATCGATGTCCGTCACTGGAAGCGCAGGTTGCGGATCTCGCCGATGAAATCACCTACTACAGCCACGACCTGGATGACGCAGTTAATTTCGAGATTCTAACCGCCGCGCAGTTGGAAGAGAATGAGGTCTGGCGCAACAGCCGGCGCGACGTTTTGGCGCGTTATCCCGGCGCGCGGGAACCCGAGCTGCACAAGCTGATCATCCGCGAAATTATTGACGCTGAAGTCCGCGACCTTGTTTTTACCAGCGCCGGGGCGATCGCGGAGGCGGGCGTGCAAAGCGCCGATGAGGCGCGCGCACAGCCGGCGCCGCTAATCCGGTACAGTGACCAGCTTGCAAGAGCCAATCGCGAGCTGCGAACCTTTCTGTATCAAAACGTCTATTATCATCCCCGCGTAGCCGAAGTGAACCGGCGAGCTTGCGAAATGCTGCGGCGCGTTTTTGAGGCGTATCTGGCAGATCCCGGCCGGCTGGGCGAAGCAGCTGCCAAACGCATCGCTGCCGAAGGCCTCCATCGCACCGTGTGCGACTACGTATCGGGAATGACCGATCGCTATCTGATGGAGGAATATGCGCGGATTACGCGGAGCTGACTGGCGCGCTCCGCGCCGGCTGCGACTCGCTGTAAAACGTCAAAGCCCGGTGCGCAAACGCGCCGCCGGTGATCATGCAGGCGGGCTGCCGTTCTCCTCGCGCAAATACCGGATCACCAGGCGCAGCCGATGATTTATGGAACGTTCCTCCAGAACGCGTTGACGCCGCAGCGGGTCCGTCACAAAAGTGGAGGCGATCAGGTCGGCGAGCATTTCCGGATCCGCCAGGTCGGCGAGATATCGATCCACTTTTGGCGGCAATTGCCGCAGGCCGTCGCCCTTTAAATTGTGGTAAAGCTCCAGCACTTTTGCGGCGAGCGCCTCGGTTTCCACAGAGCGCACCGATTCGGATTCGATCGAATCAATCCGGGCGATGGGGAAAGGTGTTTCCTGTTCAAATCCCTTAAACGCGACGCGCCCCAAACCTTGCAGAATCAGGTCGGACGTGCCGTCGCTTCTTTCCACGCAGGCGCGAATGAGACCGATGCCCGCAATGTGAAAAAAATCGGCGGGCGATTCCCACTCGAGACGGCGTGGTTTGAGCAGCGCCACGCAAAACATGCGATGATGCCTCAAGGCGTGTCGCAGCATCTCGCGGTAACGCAATTCAAAAATGTGCAGCGGAAGCAGCGCGTGCGGAAAAAGCAGAGCTCCAGGCAAAGGCATGACTGGCGCCTGCGTGGGCAACGGTACACTGGAAGCCATCCTCATTTCTCCCCTTTATCCGTACCATAATTGCGTTGCCGAAAGAGCAACAGCCCAGCGCGTAATTCGGTCAATTAGGTCGCCAGGGCCGGCCCCTGCGTTTCAACGCTGCTTTAACGCCTGAACGCCGCGCCAGTCAGGGCGCGAAATTGATCGAGCGACATTTGCCCTGCGATATCGCTTTTGCCAAGCGAAACGTAAACGAACGCCGAACCGGCGCAGGCAAGCAGGAGGCGGGAAATGGCGCCCAGCTTGCCGATCCCCATGGCGCTTATCGCCACGCCGGCCTCTGCGTTGCTGAAGAAATTGATCAGCCGCGCCAGTTCTGCCGGCGTATCGGTGCGGGTTGCGACCTTGAAGATGTCTGCGCCATGCGCCATGGCCAGGTGCGCCCTCGCACGCAACACGCCTGATGGCGGTGTGCTTCTCAGGTAATGCACAGAAATGATCCTTCGCACTTTTTGCCGTTCAGCCTGCTCAAGCAATGAGAGGAAAACAGGAACCGAACGCAGTTCGACATCCACATAAAGCGCGTGCGACAAAAATCGGAACAGCAACTCGCGCCGGCGCCGCGCGGACAACTTGTTTGCGCCGCCTTCCAGCGGATGGCGAGCAGTGATGACAATTGGCGCGGGTAACCGCGACATTTTTCGTTCGACCTGGGTCAACGCGCCGGCAAGGCGATCCAGTCGAAGTTCGAAAAGATCGGGAGGTCTCTCCAAGCGGGCGGCCAAATTGAGGTCGGCAGACGACCCGATCACGGCTACGATGGCCGGGCGTCGGTGGGTTGGGCGAAATGTGTGTGAAACCACGGCAGATCTAACCAGCGGTTGACCGGAAAAGCTTTCGGCGTCGAGCGTCGCGTTTGCATGGCTTTGTCCATTCAGCTTCGCGCTGCAAGCAGGCGCTCGACGTATTTGGCCAGGACGTCAAACTCGAGATTCACCAAGTCCCCCGCTTTGGCCTGCTCGAGATTCGTGTGTTGCCTGGTGTAGGGAACAATCCACACCGCGAAACTGCGCGGGGAAACTTCGGCGACGGTGAGGCTGATTCCGTTCACCGCGACCGAGCCCTTGTGCGCAACGTATCGGGCAAACTCGTCAGGCAGCGCGATCTCGAGTCGGCAGTCCGCGCCTTTTCTGTCGAAGGCGAGGATGGATGAAACGCAGTCAACGTGGCCCTGCACGAAATGTCCGCCCAATCTTCCTGTTGCCGGCAAAGCGCGTTCCAGGTTAACGGTGTCGTCTGGCTGTAAGACTTTGAGATTTGTGCGCGCCACGGTTTCCTCCAACAGGTCAAACGCGAGCCGGTGGCCGCGACGCGAGGCTACGGTGAGGCAGCAGCCGTTGACCGCCACGCTTTCGCCAGGCCGGGCTTTCCTCGCCGTGCCCGGAGCGAGAATTTCCAGGCGCGACTCGCATCCGCTGCTGGGTGTGGAAATCACGGTGCCTGTTTCTTCAATTAAACCGGTGAACATGCGGGGATGCCCAATTACTCTAACTCACCAATGGACACTCGGGAAAAGGCAGGAGCAACTTTGGGCGACAAGAGGCGCATGCGGATTTCAAGCGCATGTGTGATAAGGGAACTGTTCTGATTGCCAATTCCGCGTTAACTGCATTCGATTTGTGACGAGGCGAAATCAACCGACCATTTTTCAACGTTTTTTTCGCACCGAGGCGGTTGGCGGCTCGGTGCTGTTGCTGTTTGCGATTGTCGCGCTGGGACTGGCCAATTCTCCGATGGCCGGCGCGTACGAGAGCCTCTGGCAACTGCCGCTGGGAGTGGGCGTGGCCGGCCATTGGTTTTCATTGACGCTGCGACACTGGATCAACGATGGACTGATGGCTGTCTTTTTTTTGCTCGTGGGTTTGGAAATCAAACGCGAGCTGCTGGCAGGCGAACTGGCCTCGGTGCGCAAGGCGGCGCTTCCCATCGCCTGCGCAATTGGCGGCATGATTGTGCCCGGGGCGCTCTACTGGATTTTCAACCCGAATGGATTCGAAGCCCGCGGCTGGGGAATTCCCATCGCCACCGATATCGCCTTTGCGCTGGGAGCGCTGGCGTTGGTCGCTCCGAATGCGCCGGTCGCCGCCCGCGTGTTTTTGGCTGCGCTGGCGATTGTTGATGACATGGGCGCCGTGCTGGTGATCGCGCTGTTCTACTCCGGCACACTGGTCTGGGGGGCGTTCGCGGGCGCTGCTGCGGTGTGGCTCGCGTTGATCGGCCTGAACGCTGCGGGCGTCCGCGCTTTGTGGCCCTATTTACTGGCCGGAACGCTGCTCTGGGCGTTTGTTCACGAGTCGGGCATTCACGCCACAGTGTCCGGCGTGTTGCTGGCTTTTACCATTCCAACGCAAACGCGGATGAACACAGCGGAATTCTCGGCCAGGGCCCGCGGATTGCTGGAGCGATTTGAGAACACCGAGACCGGCGACTTTCTTGTTTTGACCAGCAAAGGACAACAGGAAACGTTGTTTGCCTTGGAAGAGGCAACGCATGATGTGACCACACCTGCCCTGCGACTGGAACACGCGCTGCACAATTTCTCGGCGTTTGTGGTGATGCCGCTGTTTGCTGCCGCCAATGCAGGAGTGCGGATCACTGGCCCGATTCAGGACAGCGCCATTTTGCTGGGCGCGTTGTGTGGAC
>Ga0209810_1004758_pt1 | contig 12795 bp, 8 predicted proteins | sample Coa_R1_7_FD_187159 | JGI IMG/M metagenome (GOLD analysis project Ga0209810, IMG submission 187159) | Surface soil microbial communities from Centralia Pennsylvania, which are recovering from an underground coalmine fire - Coalmine... | ecosystem: Environmental > Terrestrial > Soil > Unclassified ...
GGTCCAGATCGATCCGGACAGTCCGTACGGGCTGTCGTTCGCGATGCGCACCGCGTCCGCCTCGTCCTCGAACGGCACGACGGCGACCACGGGCCCGAAGATCTCCTCGGTGAACGCGGGCGCGTCTGGGGCGATCGGGGCGAGCACGGTGGGCGGATACCAGAACCCCGGACCGTCCGGCGCAGTGCCGCGGAAGGCGATGGGCGTCGTGTCGTCGACGAAGGAGGCGACCCGCTCCCGGTGCGCGGCCGAGATGAGCGGCCCCATCTCGACCCCCTCCTGCGAAGGGTCCCCGACGCGCACGCCAGCGACGGCGGGTTCGAGCAGTCCGAGGAAGCGTTCGTACACGGAGCGCTCGACCAGGATGCGCGAGCGGGCGCAGCAGTCCTGGCCGGCGTTGTCGAACACCGCGTAGGGCGCGCTCGCCGCGGCCCGCTCCAGATCGCAGTCCGCGAAGACGATGTTCGCGCTCTTGCCCCCGAGCTCCAGCGTCACCGGGATGATGCGGCTCGCGCACTGCTGCGCGATGCGCCGGCCGACCTCGGTGGAGCCGGTGAACACGATCTTCGCCACGGCGGGGTGTTCGACCAGGCGCGCCCCGGCCACCGCACCTTGGCCGGGGAGCACCTGGAAGACGTCCGGCGGCAGCCCGGCCTCGAGGGCGAGTTCGGCCAGGCGCAGCGCGGTCAGCGGGGTGAGCTCGGCGGGCTTGAGCAGCACGGTGTTGCCGGCGGCCAGGGCCGGGGCCACGCCCCAGGAGGCGATCGGCATCGGGAAGTTCCACGGCGCGATCACCCCGACCACGCCGAGCGGCTCCTTGAACGTGAGGTCCACGCCGCCGGGCACCGGGATCTGCCGGCCGAACAGCCGCTCGGGCGCCCCGGCGTAGTAGTCGAGCACGTCGCGCGCGTTGCCCGCCTCCCAGCGCGCGTTGCCGATCGTGTGCCCGGCGTTGGCCACCTCGAGCTGGGCGAGGTGTTCGAGGTCTTCATCGACGCGCTGGGCGAAGCGGCGCAGCAGCCGGGCCCGGTCGCCGGGGGCCAGGTCGCGCCAGGCCGGGAACGCGCGCCGGGCTCGGGCGACCGCTTCGTCCACGTCCTGCGGGGTGGACGCGGGGACCTTGGCGATGATCTGCTCGGTGGCTGGGTTGACGACTTCGTGCACTGCCGAGTTCATACCCGTTCCTCCTCAGCGGCGCCGACGCGGGCGGCGGCGATCAGGGCGTCGAACAGGCGCCGGTCGTTGTCCTGCTCCGGATGCCACTGCACGCCGACGACGAACTCGCGTCCGGTCAGCTGCACCGCCTCGATCGTGCCGTCCAGAGCCCGCGCGGTGACGGCGAGGCCACGGCCAAGCGTGTCAATTGCCTGATGATGGTAGCAGGGTACGCAGACGCGGCGGCCGAGCAGCGCGCCGGGCAGCGCCTCGGGGTCCAAGGCGATCTCGATCGGACCGTACTGGGCGGGCGCGGGACGGTGGCCCGCATGCTTGATCCGGTCCGGCAGGTGCTGATGCAGCGTTCCGCCGCAGGCGACGTTCAGCAGCTGCGCGCCCCGGCAGATCCCGAGCACCGGAATGCCACGCTCCAGCGCGGCCTCGAGCAGCGCGAGCTCCCAGGCGTCGCGCTCGGGGCGCACCTCGGTCGTCGTCGGCTGCGGCCGCGCGCCGTACCTGGGCGGGTCGATGTCCGGGCCGCCGGCCAGCACCAGCGCGTCCAGCGGCGCGACCGTCGCCGTCGCGACGCGCGCCGAGCGCGGTCCGCCGAGCGGGGGCAGCAGCACCGGCACTCCGCCCGCGTACGCGACCTGATCCACGTAGGCGTACGGCAGCACCGCCGCGTCCTGGCGCCACACGCCCCAGGCCGCGACCTCCCGGTACGCGCTGATCCCGATCAGCGGCCCGGCAGCTTCACCGGACCGCTTCTCCCGCACGCTCACAGTCGTTCGAACCCCCGGTAGCGTTCCCAGTCGGTGACCGCGGCGTCGAAGGACTCGATCTCGATGCGCGCGGCGTTCAGATAGTGCGCCACGACCTTGTCGCCGAAGGCGCTGCGGGCCAGGTCGCTGGCCGCGAAGCACTCGGCCGCCTCGCGCAGCGAGGCCGGAACACGTTCGCGCTGGGCCGCGTAGGCGTCGCCGACGAACTCGGGCTCCAGCGGGAGCTGCCGGTCGATGCCGTCCAGCCCCGCGGCGATCATCGCGGCGATGGCGAGGTACGGGTTGACGTCGCCGCCGGGCACCCGGTTCTCCACGCGCAGCGACATGCCGTGCCCGACGACGCGCAGGGCGCAGGTGCGGTTGTCCCGGCCCCAGGCCACCGCGGTGGGCGCGAAGCTGCCCGCGACGAACCGCTTGTAGGAGTTGATGTTCGGCGCGTACATGAGCGTCAGCTCCCTGATCGCGGCCTGCTGGCCGGCCAGGAAGTGCTCCATCAGCGGCGAGAAGCCGTGCTCCCCGTCGCCGGCCAGCACCGGGGCGTCGCTGTCGGTGGCGCGCAGGCTCAGGTGGATGTGGCAGGAGTTGCCCTCGCGCCGGTCGAACTTCGACATGAAGGTCAGGCTGCATCCCTGCTGCGCCGCGATGACCTTGGCGCCGGTCTTGTAGAGCACGTGGTTGTCGCACGTCCGCATCGCGTCGGCGTAGCGGAACGCGATCTCGTGCTGCCCGAGGTTGCACTCCCCCTTGGCCGACTCGACGTACATCCCGGCGCCGGTCATGCCGTTGCGGATCGCCCGCAGCAGCGGTTCGATGCGCGCGGTACCGAGCACCGAGTAGTCCACGTTGTACTGGTTGGCCGGAACCAGGTCGCGATAGCCCTTGCTCCAGGCCTGTTCGTACGTGTCCTGAAACACGATGAACTCCAGCTCGGTGCCGGCGTACGCGGTCAGGCCGCGCTCGGCGAGCCGGTCGAGCTGGGTGCGCAGCACCTGCCGGGGAGAGGCGGCGACCGGCTCGCCGCTCTCCCACAGCACGTCGGCCTGGACCCCGGCCGTGCCCGGCTGCCAGGGCAGCAGGCGCAGCGTCGAGAGGTCGGGGCGCAGCACGAAGTCGCCGTAACCGGTCTCCCAGGAGGACAATTCGTACCCTGCGACGGTGTTCATCTCGACGTCCACGGCGAGCAGGTAGCTGCACGCCTCGGCGCCGTGCGCGGCGATCTCGTCGAGGAAGAACTCGGCGGACAGCCGCTTGCCCTGCAAGCGGCCCTGCATGTCGGTCAACGACAGTTCGACGGTGTCGACGGTTCCGGCCGCGGCCAGCGCGCGCAGCTCGTCGAGGGTCAGCATCCCGGGTCGTGCGGCCATGCTCAGAGGGCCTCCAGTTCCGCCTCGATGGCCGCCAGTTCCTCGGCGCTGCCCTGCACCTTCGGCCCGGTGAACCAGCGCCGGGCGGACAGCAGCCACCAGGTCCCGGCGAAGCCGAGCACCACCGCGACGGCGACGACGGTGTAGTTGAAGTTGGCGCCGGTGATCGGCGAGACCGTCGGCAGCATGAACAGGATCGTGATGAAGGCGACCCAGGCCACCGCGGCGATGCCGATCGGCCGGGACCAGCGGCCCAGGTGCCACGGTCCGCGCTCGAAGGACTCGCCCTGCCGCAGCCGCAGGAAGGTCGGGATCACGTAGGCGATGTAGAGCCCGATGACGGCGATGGAGGTGACCGCCGCGTACGCGGTCGCGTTCCACAGATAGGGAAGGCCGAGCAGGAACGCGCCGACCGCCGCGAGCCACACCGCGTTGGTAGGCGTGCGGGTGCGCTTGTTGATCTGGTGCCAGAAGGCGGAGCCGGGCAGCGCTCCGTCCCGGGAGAACGCGTAGATCATCCGGGAGTTCGCGGTGACCGAGGCCATGCCGCAGAACAGCTGCGCGCCGATCGCGATGAGCAGCAGTAGCTTGCCGCCGGTCGAGCCGACCGCGTCGATGAAGATCTGCGCGGGCGGCACGCCGGTCGCCGAGCCCGCCTCGCCGGCGTAGTTCTGGATGGCGAAGGTGATGCCGATCAGCAGCACCCAGCCCGCGCCGAGCGAGACCAGGATCGACATGACGATGCCGCGCGGACCGCTGCGCGCCGCGTCCTTGGTCTCCTCGGTCATATGCGCCGAGGCGTCGTAACCGGTGAACGTGTACTGCGCGAGCAGCAGGCCGAGCAGGCCGACGTAAAGCCCTGAGGTCCAGCCGGTGCTGTTGACGAAGTGCCCGAACACGAAGGACGCGGACTGGTGGTGGGACGGCGCGATGGCCAGCACGCCGACGATGATCAGCACGCCGAGCAGGTGCCACCACACGCTGACCTGGTTGAGCAGGGCGACCAGGCGCACGTTGAAGGTGTTGAGCAGCCCGTGCAGCAGCAGCACGCCCGCGAAGACCAGGATCGTGTGCCCGGGGGTCGCCGCGAAGTTCCATTGCAGGTTGGCGAAGGCGGTGATGAACAGCGCCGCGCCGAAGTCGATGCCCGCGGTCACCGCGACCTGGCCGAGGAAGTTGAACCAGCCGGTGAACCAGGACCAGGCGGCGGCGTTGCGCCCGGCCAGCTTCGCGGACCAGTAGTACAGGCCGCCCGCGGTGGGATAGCTGGAGCAGACCTCCGCCATGGCCAGGCCGACCAGCAGCGTCATCAGGCCGACGATCGGCCAGCCCCAGACGATCATGAGCGGGCCGCCGGTGTTCATGCCGAAGCCGTAGAGGGTCAGGCAGCCGCTCAGGATCGAGATGATCGTGAAGGAGACGGCGAAGTTCGAGAACCCGGACATGCTGCGGGAAAGTTCCTGCGCATAACCGAGTTGGTGCAGCCGATGCTCGTCCGCGGTGCGTTCGGCTGACGGGTGCGGTGCGTCTGTGGAGGGGGTGTCAAGAGACATGCGCGACTCCCGGAGGGCGGGCGGTACGGGATCGGGCGGCACATAAATGGACGATCGCTCGTCCTTTTATTGCTCTTAGTGTGGTGGGATCCGGCGCGCTGTCAATAGGGGGACGGCGAGCGGCCCCCGGACGTTAACTCAGGTCATTGATTATTGCGCGGCCGTTTCGGCCCCCGCACCAACAGTGCGGCGGGGTCGGTCCGAGGAGCCGTCCCTCAAGGCGGAGCCGACTCGGACGGGTCAGTCCAGGAAGCCGCGCAGCAGCACCTCGGTGCCCTCGAGGTGTTCCGCCATCGCGCGCCGTGCCGCCTCCGGGTCCCCGCCGAGGATGGCCGCGACGATCCGCTCGTGCTGCACGGCCGTGTGCTTGAGGTTCACCTGGAGCATCGGGATCGCGTCCAGCAAGGCGTTGACCCGCAGCCTGGCCTCACCGACCGCCGCGGCCAGGGCGCTGGATCCGGACAGTTCGGCGATCGCGAGGTGGAAGCGGGTGTCCGCGAGGCGGTAGTCGGACAGGTCAGCCTCCTCCGCGGCGACCAACCGCTCCGTGAGCAGCCTGCGGTACGCCGGCTCGAGCGCGCGGCCGGCAGCCGCTTCGGCCGCGCCGGTTTCCACCACGCGGCGGAAGACCAGGGTGTCCTCAAGGTCTCCGGGCAGGTCGGCCAGCGCGTCGCGCAGTCCCCTGGTCTTGGCGGGAGCGGGCACCTTGAGCACGTAGGTGCCGCCGGAGCGGCCGCGCCGGCTCTCCACGATCCCCTCGGCCGCCAGCACCCGGATCGCCTCGCGCAGGGTGTCCCGGCTCACGCCCAGCGTGCCGGCGAGTTCGCGCTCCGGCGGCATCCGGTGGCCCGGCGGCACCGCGCCGAGCTTGACGGCCCGCAGCAGCTGCTCGACCGTCTCCTCGAAGGCGTTGCCCGCCCGCACCGGCTGGAACGCGACGATTCCGCCCGTGCTCCCGTTGGACGCTGGCACCGCCGACCGCCCCTCTCCCAAGGTCTGTTCGTCGCCCATTGTTCCGGCTGGTCGGACCGGTGTCCACGCGGTCGGCCGGGGCGCCTTTCGACCCCGCGCGCGGTGTTCGCGCTTAAGTGGCGAAGGCCGCCCGCCCGGAGACTCGTTCCGGGCGGGCGGCCTTGTCGCTGCTGCGGTCAGGTGTGCCGTCAGCTCGCCGTGCAGCTCAGCGTCGGAGTCGGATTGCTGCCCGAGTAGTTGGCCTGGAATCCGAACGAGGTGTTCCCGCCGCCGGCGATGGAGCCGTTGTAGCTGGCGTTCGTGACCGTTTCGCTCTGTCCGCTGTGGCTCTCCACGCCGTTCCAGACGTTGGTGATCTGCTGGTTGCCGCCCCAGGTCCAGGTCACCTTCCAGCCGTGCGTGGCCGCGCTCCCGCTGTTCGTCACCGTGACGTTGGCGGTGAACCCGGTGCTCCACTGGTTGGAGACCGTGTAGGTCGCGGTGCATCCGCTGCTGCCGCCACCGCCGCCGCTGCTCGCGGACGTCGTGGCGGTCACGCCGGACGACTGCGACGAGACGTTGCCGGCCGCGTCGTAGGCGGCGACCGTGTACGTGTACTGCGTCGAGGCGGACAGGCCCGTGTCAGTGAACGAAGTTCCGGCGGTGCTCCCGACCTGGGCGCCGTTGCGGTACACCCGGTACCCGGCCACGCCGACGTTGTCCGTGGACGGCGACCACGAGAGCGAGGCCGAGGAGCTGGTCACGCCGGTGACCGTCACGTTGCTGGGCACGGAGGGCGGAGTCGTGTCCCCGCCGCCGCTGCTGCCGGTCGAGGCGCTGACCGAGAAGCTGTTGGTGCCAAGGCCCTGGCCGCCCTGCCAGATCTCGAAGCCGGCCTCGACGTCGATCAGGTAGTGGTTGGGGTTGATCGAGCCGCGGGCCACCGCGTCGTTGAACATCGCCTTGAGGTCGAGGTTGGAGACCGACGTGGCGCCCGGGTTCAGCACGTAGGAGATGATGTTCCAGGAGGTCTGCCGCCCGGTCCACACGTTCCAGTTGTACCCGGCGATGTTCGCGCTGCCGGTCTGCGAGCCGAAGGGCTGCACCCCGCCGCGGCTGTTGATCCAGATCATCACCTCGGTGCCGTCGGGCTGGCCGCTGGTGGTGGGCGTGGAGTTGAACCAGATGTCGTAGGAGACGTCATACGCCCCGGAGGAGGGCTGGGTGGTGCTCCACGACGAGGTGGCGCTGCCCAGCTTGCTCATCTGGATCGGCATTCCGCTGTTGCCGGTGCACAGGCCCCAGTGGCAGCCCTTGTAGATGGAGGGGTAGGTGGCCGGCGCGCCGTTCGTGGCCAGGTTGAAGTTGGCGGTGCTCACGTTCCACGCGGTGCCGCCCGTGTACGTGATGCACTGCTGCGCGCTGGAGTTCCACTCGTTGGCCTGGATCATGTAGTCCCCGGCCGCGATCGTGCCGGTTCCCGAGCAGGTGGTCGTGGCGGCCTGTGCGGCCGGGGCGAGGGCGGCCGTGGAGACCGCCGCCGCGACGGCGATCGCCAGCGCCGCCGCCAGTGCGCGCGGCCGCAGGAGTCTGTGTGACATCCGGTTGTCATCCCTTCAATGGCCCGCCGGGGCGGTGGCGGAGAGCCGGGGCGCTCACGCTTCTGACTCGGCAGGCGATTACTGGCGCTTGCTGGTGATGGGATGTGCTGGTCGGCGTACAGCGCATCGCTGGGGGAAGGTGCCAAGTCCGCGCCGGAAGCTCAAGAGCGGGACGGATCGCGGCCGCGGCGGCTGTTCGCCGCGACGAGTCGAACAGCGCAGCTCAGAGTGCGGCTGCGGGGCGGCGTGGACAAGGGCGGTGCGGTGTCGCGGTCCGAAAGTTACACGGCGCCATGACGGCTCGAACCGATCGAGCATCACCGCGACGCTCGCCGGGACCTCACGGAAAGTCGCCGCCTGGGACAAGACTGGAAGCGCTCCCAGCATCGGCGCAGGCGCCGCAGAGCCCGCATCGCGGCGTGGATGAGCTGGCCTCACTGCGTCGCCCACCGCCGTGGATAGCCGACTCTTTACAGCGATGTGCGTTGTCGCTAAGGTCCGCCTGGAAGCGCTTCCGGCCTGTGCAACCGGAGCTGCCCGCCCCTCCCCGGCGGCCCCCAGGCGATCGGGGAGGGGCACGGCGCAGCCGGTCAGCGGTCAACCAAACCCAACGAATGCCGTCCCGGGTCGGCCCAGCGGAAGGCGTGAGAGCGCTCTCATGTAGCCTTGTCCCGCTGCGCCGCCCGAAAGGAAGTCCCCTTGAAGGTTCACCGGCTCAAACCCGCCTTGGCCGTCGCCGCCGCCGCGCTCGCGCTCGGTTCCGCGCCCGCCGCCGCGGCCACGCAGACCGCCGACCACACGCTCCCGTCGGACTCCCGCTTCTACGTCGAGCCGAACAGCGACGCGGCCAAGCAGGCGCTGACCGATGTGAAGGCCGGCGACCTGCGCGGCGCGCTGACGATGGCGCAGCTGGCCAGCTGGCCGGAGGCCACCTGGTTCACCGGCGGAACCCCGGCCCAGGTGGCCCAGCAGGTCAGCGCGCTGATGCGGCGTGCCAGAGCCGAGCAGGCCGTACCCGTGCTGGTCGCCTACGACATTCCGCTGCGCGACTGCGGGCAGTACTCCAGCGGCGGCGCGGCCTCTGACGCCGCCTATCGCCAGTGGATCGCGGCGTTCGCCCAAGCCATCGGGCAGGCCAGGGCCGCGGTGGTCCTGGAACCCGACGCGCTGGCCAACCTGCCGCAGGACTGCAGCCCGACCACGGACCCGACCGGCGCGCTGACCGCCGCGCGCATGGCGGACCTGCGCTACGCCGTCTCGGTCCTCGAAGCGCAGCCGCGCACGGCGGTCTACCTGGACGCCGGCAACAGCCAGTGGCACGCCGTCGGCGACATCGCGCAGCGGCTGATCGACGCGGACGTCGCGGACACGCAGGGCTTCTCGCTCAACGTCTCGAACTATCAGCCCACCGACCAGTCCGACCACTACGGCACCTGGGTCTCGAAGTGCATCTGGTTCGCGACCCAGGGACCGAGCTGGGCGATCGGCCACGCCAGCTGGTGCGCGAGCCAGTACTACTCCCCCTCGGCGCCCAACGACGGCCTGCCCGGCGACTCGGTCTCGTCCACCGATCCGAGCACCTGGCACTGGACCGACGACTGGTTCACCCAGAACACCGGGACCGCACCGACCGCGCAGCTGACCCACTTCGTCGTGGACACCAGCCGCAACGGACTCGGCGCGTGGACCCCTCCGGCGGGCACCTCGTACCCCGATCCGCAGACCTGGTGCAACCCGCCAGGCCGCGGCATGGGCGCGCGGCCGACCGCGAACACCGGCGTGCCGCTGGCCGACGCGTACCTCTACATCAAGACGATCGGCCAGTCGGACGGCAGCTGCACCCGCGGCACCGCGGGACCCGGCGACCCGGTCTACGGCGGCACCGTCGATCCGGCGGCCGGGGTGTGGTGGCCGGCGCAGGCTACGACGCTCGCCGGCAACGCGGTCCCCGCCCTCGGGTTCAACTTCGATCTAGGCTGAGCGCAGCACCCGCGCACCACTTCAGCCCTTCGCACGAGCCCAGGAGAGGACTCGCGTACGTGGAGACGCCGACGCGCCGACCGACCCTCGACGAGGTCGCCTCGCGCGCCGGCGTCTCCCGCTCGGCGGCCTCACGCGCCATCAACAACGCCCGGCACGTGAGCCGGGCCACCCGCGAGGCCGTCGAGCTCGCGATCCAGGAGCTGGGCTACGTGCCCAATCCGAGCGCCAGAGCCCTGGCCACCCAGCAGGCCACGGCCGTCATCCTGGCCGTCTCGCACAACGACCCCGCGCTGTTCGCCGATCCGTTCTTCGGCCAGGTCATCGTCGGGATCAGCGCGGCGCTCGAGACGACCGACCTGGTGCTGATGCTCGCGCTGGCCAACTCGCCGCACGGACGGGAGCGGGTCCAGCGGGTGCTGCGCTCGCGGCGGGCCGACGGCGTCATGCTCCTGTCGCTGCGCGGCGACGACCCGCTCTACCGCCTCACCGAGCAGCTCGGCCTGCCCGTCGTCGTCGGCGGACGGCCACTGCACGGCGAACCGGCCTGGTACGTCGACGCGGACAATCGCGGCGGCGCCCGGCTGGCCACCGAACACCTCATCGCGCTCGGCCGCCGCCGGATCGCCACCATCACCGGCGAGATCGACTCCCGGGCCGGCGCCGAACGCCTGCGCGGCTTCCAGGAGACGCTCGCCGTCGCAGGCCTCGACAACACGCTGATCGAGTACGGCGACTTCACCGAGGAGAGCGGGCTCCAGGCCACGGCCCGGCTACTCGCGGCTCACCCGGACATGGACGCGCTATTCGCCGCCTCGGACAGCATGGCGGCAGGCGCGATGCGAGCTCTCAAGGCGCACGGCCGCTCGGTACCGGGCGACATCGCCGTCGTAGGGTTCGACGATCTGCCCATCGCGCGTCACACCGACCCGCCGCTGACCACCGTGAACCAGCCGATCCAGGCCTTGGGACACGAGATGGCCAAGATGCTGATCAGCCTCATCAACGGCGAGCGGCCGTCCGCGTTGATCCTGCCCACCCGGCTCACCGTGCGCGAGTCCGCGCCGATGCCGGACACAAACCAAGGGCACTGATTCACGCTGGCGGCACCGCGCCGTCCAAGCCGTGCTTTGAATGTAAGTTTCAGAATCTGTCCGACTTATCAGGGTATCCATTGTCGGGTTCTTACACGCGGCCTTGACATAGATAAGGGCCGAGAGTTACCTACTTCTCACTGCTTCACCATGACCGGGTGCCGGACTGGTCATCGACAACGGGTACGACGGCGGCACAGCGATCCAGCCTATTCGGGCGCCGCGCCTTCCGCAGTGTCGTACCTATTTCGTACTGGCATCTGAACAGGAAGTGATTGGTGAATGCTGAGATACAAACGCTTCTTCGGTCCGGTCACGGCCGCCGCGGCGCTGCTTCTCGCGGCGAGCGGTCTGATCGTGAGCAGCAACCTCGACCGCGCCGCCGCGGCGTCGGTCGGCGCCCCGCTGGCGGGTACCGCCGGGTGCGGTAAGGCGCCCACGCTGGCCAGCGGTACCCACACGATCCAGAGCAGCGGCCAGACCCGCAGCTACATCCTGCGGCTGCCCGCCAACTACGACAGCAACCGCGCCTACCGGCTGATCTTCGGGTTCCACTGGGTCGGCGGAACCGCCAACGACGTCGACTCGGGCGGCAGCGACGGCTACATCTGGTCCTACTACGGGCTCCGGGCTCAGGCGGACGCCGCGGGCAACGGCACGATCTTCGTCGCGCCCCAGGGCAACAACAACGGCTGGGCCAACCCCGGCGGCCAGGACGTCACCTTCGTCGACGACATGCTCAACCAGTTCGAGTCAGGGCTCTGCATCGACACCACCGAGATCTTCTCGGCCGGGTTCAGCTACGGCGGCGCGATGACCTATGCGCTCGCGTGCGCGCGACCCACGGTCTTCCGCGCGGTCGCGGTCTACTCGGGCGCGAACCTCAGCGGATGCAGCGGCGGAACGCAGCCCGTCGCCTATATCGGGCTGCACGGAGTCGAGGACACGACGCTCAACATTTCGCAGGGCCGCGCGCTGCGCGACACGTTCGTCAGGAACAACGGCTGCACCCCGCAGAATCCGCCGGAACCGGCGGTGGGCAGCCTCACGCACATCGTCACGGCCTATTCGGGATGCCGCGCGGGGTATCCGGTCGTCTGGGCCGCATTCGACGCGGGCCACACGCCCGCTCCGGTCGACGGGTCCACGGCGGGCAGCGGCACCGGCGCGAGCACCTGGACCAAGGCCCTGGTGTGGAACTTCTTCACGCAGTTCCAGTCAGGCGGCGGTACCGGAAGCCCCTCGGCCTCGGCTTCAGCTTCGGCCAGCGCCTCGGCGTCGCCGTCGTCCTCTCCGGGTACCGGAGCCGGGCGGATCGTCGGCGCGGGTTCGGGCCGCTGCGTGGATGTCCCGGGTAACTCCCAGACCGGTGGCACCCAGGTGCAGCTGTACGACTGCAACGGCGCCAGCGGGCAACAGTGGACGTATACGTCGGCCGGCGAGTTGCGCGTGTTCGGTAGCTACTGTCTGGACGCGAACGGCCAGGGCACCAGCAACGGCACCAAGGCGATCATCTGGTCGTGCAACGGCCAGCAGAACCAGAAGTGGACGCTGGGCAGTAACGGCACGATCACCGGCGTGCAGTCAGGCCTCTGCCTGGATGCCACCGGCGCGGGGACCGCGAACGGGACCCTGATCGAGTTGTGGACCTGCAACGGCGGCAGCAACCAGAAGTGGACTGTGGGATAAGCGCTTCGCCCTGACAGTCGCATCCGCAATGCGCCCCCGCGGTCGGTATTCGCCATACCGGCCGCGGGGGCGCAATCACGCTTGGGAAGCGTTGGTGCTCAGTAAATTGCCGTCAGATCAATTGAGGGTCCATTGTTGGTTGCTGCCGCCGTTGCAGGCCCACAGTTCGACCAGTGCGCCGTTGGCGGTGGACGCTCCGGTGACATCCAGGCACAGGCCTGACTGGGCGCCGGTGATGGTGCCGTTGGAGTTGAAGTTCCACTGCTGGTTGGACTGGCCGTTGCAGGACCAGATGATGACCTTCGTGCCGTTCGTCGTGCCCTGGCCGTTGGCGTCCAGGCACATCGTGGTGCCGTTCACCGTCACCGACAGCGCACCGGTCGAGGTCTTGGTCCAGGTCTGATTCGCCTGTCCGTTGCAGGTGTAGATCTGCTGCTGCGTGCCACCGGTGGTGCTCGAGTTCGGATCATCAAGGCACTTACCAGCACCCACCGCGTGCAGGGCACCCGTGCTCCCGCCGCCGGTGCTGCCGCCGGTGCCGTATCCGGCGGCGACGATGTTGGCCTGCACGGCGTTGTCGGTGGCGTCGGAGGGGTATCCGGCGACGATGGCGCCTTCGTAGAAGG
>Ga0209810_1004765_pt1 | contig 12781 bp, 11 predicted proteins | sample Coa_R1_7_FD_187159 | JGI IMG/M metagenome (GOLD analysis project Ga0209810, IMG submission 187159) | Surface soil microbial communities from Centralia Pennsylvania, which are recovering from an underground coalmine fire - Coalmine... | ecosystem: Environmental > Terrestrial > Soil > Unclassified...
GCCCCGACCTTGCCGTCGCCGGCGAAGAGGGGGCCGACGCGCTCTACGACAGCATCTTTGATCGTCTGCTCAAGCTTGATGACGGCGTGGAGGTCTACCCGGCCCACGTGGCCGGCTCGCTCTGCGGGCGCGGCATGAATCCTAAAACCAGCTCGACCATTGGCTTTGAGCGCAAGCATAACCCTGCTATAGCCCCGCGCCCTCGTGATGCCTTCATCGCTGATATGAACGAGAACCTGCCGCAGCGCCCGCCCAACATGTATAACATCGTCGAACGCAACCGCGAGGATTACGAGCATCAGGCCTCGCCGCTTGAACCCTTGCCGCTTGATGCCTCCACCTTCAAACGCGCAATGGATGACGGCGCGGTCGTGATCGATGTGCGCTCGCCTCGTCGATTTGGCGAGGGGCATATTCCCGGCGCCCTGCATGTCTACCTGCATGGCTCCTCGTTCCCTACCCGTGTCGGCTTCGTTGCCGCCCCCGATAGCCGCCTGCTGCTGGTGGCGGAGAACGAGCAGGATGTGCGCGAGGCAAAAACGCAGCTGGCAGTCGTCGGCTATGACCAGGTGACGGGCTACCTGGCGGGCGGCATGGAGGCATGGCAAGAGGCCGGTTTCCCTGTGCAGCCGCTGACCCAGATATCGGTTGAGCAGCTTCATACCCTCTTGCACTCCGGCGCCACCGGCCATCTCACCGTACTGGACGTGCGCGATCAGAGTGAGTGGGATGAGGGCCATATCGCCCTGGCAACACACATCCCTTACTACTTCATTGAAGAGCGCGTGCAGGAGCTTGATCCCGCGCAGAAGGTGGTCGTCCTATGCGCCAGCGGCCAGCGCAGCGCCATCGCCTGCTCCCTGCTGCAACGGCACGGCTTCACCGAACTGTCAAACGTCGTCGGCGGCATGGATGCATGGAAGGAAGCAGGTTTTGAGGTAATCCCATAGGCGCCGATTGAGCGCGCTCGCTCAATCGGCGCCTATGGGATTACGGAACAGTTCGTAATCAGGCTTTTAACCCCCCTGGGAGGGCAGTTCGCCGAGTTTGACGTTGACGGTGAGCTGCTGGTTGCCCCGGTAGACGGTGACCGGGACAGTCTCCCCCGGATTGTAGCTGGACAGCGCATCGCCGAGAGACGCGGTATCGTTGACGGCTTTGCTGCCTACCTGAACGATGACATCCCCGGCCTGCAACCCGGCCTGCGCTGCGGGGCCGCCGGACACCAGATTCACGATGAGCGCGCCGTGATCGACGGCAAGGTTATCCTGCGCGGCCAGCGTCGGGTCTACGTCGGCCACCTGCACGCCGAGTTCGGCTCGTCCGGTGTGTTCAACCTTACCGGTGGCGATGATCTGGCTGGCGATGAAGCTGACACGGTTCGACGGAATGGCGAAGCCGACGCCGTTGGCGGGCGTATTGAACTCAGGATCGATGGCTGCCAGTGTGGGAATGCCGATCACGTTCCCCTGCATATCGACCAGCGCGCCGCCGCTATTGCCGGGATTGATGGGCGCGTCTGTCTGGATGGCGTTGGGGATGATTGCCCCGCCCTGTCCCTCGGTCACGGTGCGGCCCAGCGCGCTGATAATGCCGTTGGTCACTGTCTGCGTGTTGCCCAGCGGGTTGCCAATCGCCAGCACTTCCTGCCCGACCGCCAGCTTCGACGAATCGCCCAGCGTGGCAACGGCCAGGTTAGAGCGCGGCGGATTGATCTTGATGACGGCCAGATCGTCGGTCGGGTCGGTCCCTGCCAGCTGCGCAGGCAGCCTCGTGCCGTCGTAGAGAACGACGGTGATGCTTTGCGCGCCGCTCACCACGTGGTTATTGGTCACGATATAACCCCGTTTGTCGATGATAACGCCGGAGCCAATGCCCGACCCGTTCGCCAGCGTCACGTTGACCTGCACGACTGTCGGGCGCACTTTCGCGATGACCGCCTCACGCACCGCGTCCGCATTGGTTCCGGTGAGTGTGGGAACGGGCGATGTCGGCGCGTTCCCCGGCTGCAAAGTTGAGGTCGCCGCCGGAGGCGTCACCGTCGCGCTGCTATGCCCGAACTCCCATCCGGCGAACAGGCCCGTGCCGAAAACAACCGCCAGCACCAGCGCCAGCAGGAAAATGGAGAAGGTGCGCATGCCGCTGCTCCGCTTGCGAGCAGGTGCGACCGGCATAGCCGGTGGCGTATATGCTGAAAACGCGGCATGCTGCTGCTGCCCTGCCCCATGCTGATAGGGCGCGGTGAAGTCATCTTCAGGCTCTCGCTGTTCTGGCTGCTCCGCATTCGCCTGATGTGTCTGGTAGAGCATTGACTGATCGTCATTAATATAGGGATTTGACATTATCTAGCCCTCCATCGAAGTCTCGTATGTTTCTCGTGTAATATCTACTTGATATACGGTGATACATCCTTGTTTGATCTGCCTGGATTGTATCGCAGCATCATCAGAAAAGCGGCAAGAAAGTGTAAAGAGTTTGTAAGGCAGTGGGCAAGTTTTCCAGGGTCGTTTCGTGACAGGACTTCATACATTTTTTACACATTGCTTGCGCATTCTTGACCTTTTGTTTGTATGCTGTAATATGTATGGATGAAGGGATATACAGGGCCTTTTGCGTATTCTTCAATGTGAAAAAGCGATGAAAATACTGGTGATTGAAGACGAAACAAATATTGCGCAGTTGATCCGGCTGTATCTGGAGCAGGCAGGGTACAGTGTGGTGATCGCCAGCGATGGCGTGGCCGGGCTGGAGATGCATGCCCGCGAGCATCCAGACCTGGTGATCCTCGATTTAATGTTGCCCGCGTTGGATGGCATGGAGGTTTGCCGCCGCATTCGCGCCTGGGCCAGCACGCCCATTCTCATGCTGACGGCGCGCCAGAGCGAGGAAGACCGTATTGCGGGCCTGGACCTCGGCGCGGACGATTACCTGGTCAAGCCGTTCAGCCCACGCGAGGTGGTGAGCCGCGTCAAGGCCATCTTGCGCCGCACGGCCTCTGCCCCCGCTCCGCTAACCAGGGAGGGCGAAGTAGCTCCAGGCAGCGAGAACGCGGCGGGCAAGGGCGGCGAAAGCGGGGAGATACTGCGCTTCGACGGACTGTTCGTGAATATTCCAGCGCGCCGCGTCGAGGTCAACGGCAAAAGCGTGACTCTGACGGCCAAAGAATTTGATCTGCTGGTCACCCTGGCCTCCTCGCCGGAACGCGTCTTTACCCGCGAGGCATTGCTGAACAATGTCTGGGGCTATACCTATCTGGGCGATGGCCGCACGGTCGATGTGCATATCGGCACGCTGCGGAAGAAGTTGGAAGCCGTCGAAGGCGCGCCGCACCACATCAAGACCGTCTGGGGCGTGGGCTACAAGTTTGTGCCGACGCCAGAGGAATAGCCATGAAGACGACAATACTCTCCACCAGGCCAACCCTGAGCCTGCGCCTTCAGTTACTGCTCAGCTTCCTGGGCGTCGCCCTGGGCGCGATCATCCTGCTGGCCGTCGTCGTTTCGCTGGTGATCCAGAACTACTTTGTGAATTCGCAGCAGCAGCTGGTCAGCACCAACGCCACCTATCTGGCGCAGCAGTTAGGCATTGCCTATCGCAGCCATAATGGAAGCTGGAACGGTGTCCCATTGCCCCTTTCCGAGCCTGCCCTGCTGGTGCTTGAGGATAGCCAGGGCAACTTCTTCACTTCCAGCAAATTTTTACCGGTGAGCGATGATGAGGTCGCAGTTATCAAGACCGCTTTACAGCAGGCGCTGCAGGGGCAGTCGGTCTATGGTCAGTTGCAGGCGACAGATACTGACGGTGTCCCAGGTGAAGATATCTTCTCTGGCTATTATGCCTGCCTTCCGGTGCGCTACAATGGACAATCGTCCGGCCAGATTGTTGGCGCAGTCTTCTATGCCATGCCGCAGCATTACCGGGGCTTTTCTCCCTACGATTTTCTTGCCAATGTCAATAAGGCCATTTTTATCGTCGGCATTCTCATCACGCTGGGGGTGATTGCCTTCAGTCTGATTCTGGCGCGCCGCCTGACGCGCCCGCTGGAGCGTTTGACAGAGGCGGCGGAGCAGATGGGCCGGGGCAATTATGCGCAGCGTGTCGACCCACCACAGGGCGAAGACGAACTTGGACGGCTCGCGCTCTCCTTCAACTCGATGGCTGAGCGCATCGAGTCCGATGTGAACGAGTTGCGCCACCAGGAAGAACTGCGCCGCGATCTCATCGCCAACATCGCCCATGACCTCGCAACCCCGCTTACCGCCATTCAGGGCTTCAGTGAGGCGCTGGCCGATGACGTAATCACGGACGCGGGAGCGCGCCAGGAGACGGCGCAACTGATTGGCCGCGAAGTGCAGCGCCTGCGCCGCCTCGTGGGCGACATCCAGCAGATGACCTCGCTCGAATCGGGCCGCGCCCACCTTGAGCTTGCCCCCCTCGACCTGCGCTCGCTGGTCGATGAGACGCTGGCCGTCATTGAGCCGGAATGCGAGCAGGCAGCCATCACCGTTCGCAATGAGATTCCCCCGGCTGCCCCCGCCGTGCTGGCCGATAGCGACCGTATCACGCAGGTGCTGCTCAACCTGCTCGACAATGCCCGCCGCCATACCCCGGCAGGCGGCACCATCACGGTGAGGGCGCGACCGGCAGGCAAACAGCTTGAGGTCGAGATCAAAGATACCGGCATCGGCATCGACCCCGCCGACCTGCCCTACATCTTCGAGCGTTTCTACCGCGCAGACCGCTCGCGCACCGGTTCAACCGGCGGCTCCGGCCTCGGCCTCTCCATCGTCAAAGCCATCATCAGCGCGCACGGCGGCACGATTCGCGCCGAAAGCGCGCCCGGCGCCGGTACTGCCATCTTCTTTACGTTGCCTCTGGTGGAGACAGTAGAGCATGCAAGGCCGATGGTGAAACAGGTCAGCAGCAAACTATAAAACCCATCGTGGGGGTGTCATCTTTCGCCGCACCCAGGAAGACACCCCCACGATGGGTTTTATGGCCTGTCACATGTTTAGAACGCGCCGGGTCCCAGCCCGCGCAGCACCATCTCGATGGCGATAGCCGCCAGGATGGGAATGAAGATCAGGCGCAGCGTGCGATTGCTCAGATGGGGCAGCAGGCGCGCGCCGATGATGGCCCCGCCGAGGACGCCCAGCGCGACCGGGGCCGCGACCAGTGGCGGTACATCGCCGCGCGCGAAGTAAATACCCGCGCTGGCCGCCGCCGTGACGCCGATCATGAAATTGCTGGTCGTGGTCGAGACTTTCATAGGCAGGCGCATAATCGTATCCATTGCCAGCACTTTGAAGGTGCCGCTGCCGATGCCGAGCAGGCCGGAGATGAGGCCCGCCACATACATCATGCCGAAGCCGAGAGGAGTGCGCGTGACCTGATAGGAGACAACGCGCTCCAGACGCTGATCCGGGTAGGTACTGGCGAGTTTCAGTTTACTCGCCAGCGTGTCGTTCTGCACCCCTACCGGCAATTCCTCTCCCAGCTTGAAGATCAGCGGCGCGACGGAGATCAGCAGGATGATACCGAAGATGACGAACAGGATGGCTGGAGCCAGCAGTCCGGCCAGAAACGCGCCGCTGATCGCTCCTGTCGTCGTCGCTATTTCGAGAAACATGCCCGCTCGCATATTCGTCAGGTGATCGCGCACATAGGCGGCTGCCGCGCCGCTCGATGTGGCAATAACGGCGATAATGCTGGCGCCGATGGCGTATTGAATCGGCAGGCCAAAGGCCAGGGTGAGCATGGGGACGATCAGCACGCCGCCGCCGAGGCCAACCAGCGAACCAAGCACCCCGGCCAGGATTGCGCCGCCGAAGATGAGGAAAATAATGAGCGCAGAGAGATGCATTATGCCCCTCCTTTGCCCAGGATGAAGCTGGCAATCAGAATCGCCAGCACGAGCAGCGTGATAACAACATACAGTCGGTCACGCTCAATAGCGAAGGCCACTACCGAAACGGCCACGCGCAGCACCGGCGTGGCGATCAAAAGCAGCAGACCCAGCGTAATAAATGCCTGTGGGTGCAGACCGATCAGCCCGGCCCACACAGCGCCGGGCGAGTGCGGGAAGGTTTGTAGTCGCTGAAGCGTCAGCCCGCCCGGACGAAAGGGCAGCAGCAGGATGCCGAACAGAATAACCGCCGCACTGGCAAGCACGCCACCCTGAAGAATCCAGCCAATAATCGCAGCCATCATATCCTGTTGAGGCGTGGCAATGCGTTTCTCCTCCTCTACCAGTTCCGGCGCCGGCAATTGCACCGTCCCCTCTTGCACCACAGTTGAAGAAAAATGTTTTCGTTCCAGCGTCATCTTTCATCTCTCTCTTCAAAAATCCCGGTATCACGAATGGCAATGCCATAAAAAATGTCCCCTGGCGTGTCATGCTGAGCGGCAGCGAAGCATCTCGCCATAGTGACAATTGAAGGGCCAATAGATGCTTCGCTGCCGCTCAGCATAACACGAAGGCATCCTCAATACCGCGTTCATTGAATACCAGCATACGTATCCATGTATCAGATTGTCTCTACAACATAGTGTAGCGTAGAATAAAACATAATTCCAATACATAATTATTATAAAATATATAACCATAAGGAATGATATGGCAGGAACAGGGAGATAAGCACACCGGGGTGCAGTAAGCAGGCAACTACTTTTCTCTTTAATCGGGCGTAATAGAAGTAGAGAGGGGCATAAAAGGAAGGCGTGGAAGTGTTTATACTAGAGAGGATATCTGTCCCGTTATGCCGAGCATGGACTGGAAAGGCTGGCTCCACTCATGTTTCAATGCATAAAATTGCACAAACCTTCGTTAAAGCAAATTCTGTATAGCGGGCTGGGTGGAAGTATTGGCATACTGGGAGTGATGTTTACAGTGGCGCTCTACGTGGTGGAGACGCTGATTCGCCCCAAGAAACACGTGCCATTTGAGGATTATACCGTTAGCCCTTATGAGCTGGACTTACCCGCCGAATCTGTCGCTTTTCCGCCACAGCAGGGCGACCATATGGTGAGCGGCTGGTATATCCCGGCTGAGGCGGCGACCACCACGATTCTGGTCTGCCCGGGCTATCGGACACCCAAGACTGATGTGCTGGGATTATGCGCCAAACTCTGGCATGCCGGTCACAATGTGCTGGTCTTTGAATATTACGGGCATGGCAAGGTTGTGGGCGCGTCGGTGACGCTGGGCTACCGCGAGATGAACGATTTTCTGGGCGCGGTCACTTATGCGAAGCAGCGAGCGCCGGAGGCCCGGCTGGGCGTGATAGCCTTCTCAATGGGCGCTTCGGTTGCCATCATGTGTTCAGCCCACTGTGGCGATGTTGAAGCCCTGGTTGCTGACAGCGCCTTTGCCACGCACGCCAGCGCGGTCGATTATAACTTCCGCCGTGTTGCCCACATTCCCTTCGCGCCCTTCATCTGGATGGCCGATTACCTGCTCTGGTGGCGCGCCGGCTACCATTTCCACCAGGTCGAGCCACTGCGCGAGATTGGCCGCTTTGCCCCTCGTCCGCTGTTGCTGATTCAGGGCGGCAAAGACACTATTGTCGACCCGCATGATGCCCTGCTGCTCTACAAAGCAGCGGGCGAACCGAAGGAACTCTGGACGCTGCCCACCGCCGATCACTGTGGCTCCTACTTCGTCGACCGCCTCGCCTACACCAGAAAGGTTATCGATTTCTTCGATAAAGCCCTCAAAAAGCCACGTCTGCAACTGCTAGACAACGGCCATGAGGTAGACACAGGAAACCCTTCTGAGCGTTTATCCGAGGCGAGTTAGCCCCACAGCAACTGGCGCCTACCAGGTGTATTGCGATTCATCCATTTTATTCTGGATAATTGAGAGAAACGATCATCCCATCCTTCGCGGCGCGGCTATTGGGGAAGATGCGGCGGGCGGCGCGTTCGGCCACCGCCGGGTCGGTGATCTTCGGGCTGAAGTGCGTCAGGATCAGTTCGCGCGCTCCGGCTGCTTTTGCCAGCCCGGCGGCTTCCGAGGCAAGCATATGGTAATGAGCCTGCGCCAGCCCCAGGTCTTCCGGGTTGTCATACATGCTCTCACAGATCATCAGATCGACATCCCTGGCGAACTGACTGAGGGCCTGCGTCGGGCGCGTATCGGTGATGAAGGCGAGTGAGATACCGCGACGTGGCGGGCCAAGTACCTGCGAGGGCGTAATGATGCGCCCGTTGTACGTCAGCGTCTCCCCGTGTTGCAGCCGCGACCAGAGTTGCACGGGCAGTCCCAGCGCCTGTGCCTGTTCTGGCAGGAACAGCCGTCCGCGTTCGAGATCAATACGGTACGCCAGGCAGGGTATGCCGTGGAGAGCCGCTGCCGCCGACCCCTTCAGGCCGCCGGGCAGCGGAAATTGCTCCCCGCCTTTCAACTCGTGGATGCGAATGGGGAAAGGCATTTCATGCACAATACGATGCAGCCCTTCATACACGTAGCGCGTGCCGGGCGGGCCGTAGATATCCAGCGGCTCCGCCTTGCCCGCGTTTGCCAGCATAAACAGCACGCCGGGCAGTCCTGCCACGTGGTCGGCATGCATATGGGTCAGACAGATGGTCCCCAGTTGTTTGAAGCCCCAGCCCAGCGATTTCCACGGAATCTGCGTCCCCTCACCGGCATCGAAGAGCGTCAGCGTCGAGCCATAGCGCACCAGGGCGCTGGAGAGCCAGCGTCCCGGCAAAGGCATCATACCCCCACTGCCAAGTAAACAGATATCAATCATAGCGTATCTTTTCTCGTTCTCCTTTTGTTTCATTATAGCAGATGGCCAGGGCGCAGGCCAGCGCCGCCCCTACTAACCTGCGCAAACGCGGCGATGCTCCGTAGTTAGTAGGGGCGGCGCTGGCCTGCGCCCTGATCCCCGGTTCGGGTGCTGGCCCAACCTCATTATGTTACAATTCATGTAGCCGAGAGCCGTCCTGAGCAGGTACAATACAGTAGATAGATATGCCCGGATGAGAGGTTGGCTATGCCATTACAACTGATTGACCGCTTTCAGCCTCGCTTGCGGCAAATGTGGCAGGCGGAGATAGACGCGGGACGGTTGCGTAAGCTGGAGTCGGTGGAGTTACTGGGAACGGAGACGCTGCGACCGCTGGCCTTGCTGAGTCTGAATATGCTCATCATCGGCGCCGTGTTTTTTGCAGCGTTGAATCTGGCAACGTATTTCTGGCAGCGGCATACACTGCCGTCAGGCTTCAGTTTCGGCGGCGTTTTGCTCTGGCTGCTCAGCAATATCGTGGCCTACATCATCATTTTACCGCTGCACGAGGCGATTCACGGGCTGGTGATTGCCCTGCTGGGCGGCAGGCCCTATTTCGGAGCGAAGCTGCCACTGGCCCTCTTCTGTGGCGCGAAAAATCAGTTGTTCCGCCGCAATCAGTACATCGTCGTGGCACTGGCCCCGCTGGTAGTGATCTCGCTGGCAGCTATCGTACTGACGCTGCTTGCTCCTGTCGCGGCCTCATACGTCTTTTTCGCCGCCGTCGGCAACGTTTCCGGCGCGGCAGGCGATGTATGGGCTTCCGCTCGCGTTCTCCGCCTGCCCCCGGACAGCTTGATCGAAGACACGGCAGACGGCTATCAGGCCTGGGAACTTCCTCTACCGCCTTCGTAAGAATGAGCAGACCAGCCGCGCCGCTTCAGATTGACGCCCCATGCCACAAATGATAGAATAGAGAGGAAATGATATCGTATCTCAATAGCGCCTTTTACGAAAGATGGTTGTGCCATGTCCATAACTCCCGAAGTGATCCTCTCCGCGTTTAAGCAGAAGGGGCTGCGCATTACCTGTCAGCGCCGGACGCTGGCGGAACTGCTGGTCGAGACAGCCGGGTCGGAGTTCACAGTGGAGCAGTTATGGGATATGGCCCTGGCCCGTGACCCGAACGTGGGGCGGGCGACCGTCTTTCGCGCCGTCGAAATTTTGCAAGAGCTGCGCCTGCTTGATCGTATTGAGTTTGCAGACGGCTCGCATCGTTTTCGTTTCTGTAATAATGCCGAGCGGCACCATCACCATCTCTCCTGCTCCCGTTGTGGCAAAGTGATCGAGGTAGATACCTGCCTGAGCGCGGAGCAGATCGCCAGAGTGGCCCGCCTGGCCGATTTTGCCATCGAGGGCCATCGCCTGGAATTTTTCGGTCTGTGCAGCGCCTGCCGGGATTAAAAAGATATGCCTGAATTACCGGAAGTTGAGTATACCGCGCGCCAGTTGCGCGATGCTATCGTGGGGGCAACGATTCGGGACGCGCTGGTCTTCTGGGATCGTACTATCGGCCATCCTGATGTGCCTGAATTTTTAGCCGGGATTGCCGGGAGGCGCATCGAGGGCATTCGCCGACGCGGGAAATTCCTGCTGATCGATCTGAGCGGCGGGCTGTTTCTCTCCGTTCATCGCCGCATGACCGGCAATTTGCTGCTGCTGCCGCCCGGCTGGGAGGTTGATACGATCCTGCGCGAGACCGACCGGGCAGCATGGGATATAAAAGGGCCGACGTTCCGCGAATTGACGCCCGCTCGCCCAGGGCAAGCTAGCCGCGCGGCGCAACTGCGCACGGAAAGCGAAACGGCCTACTGCCGCGTCTGTTTCAATCTGGAGGATGGGCGGCGCCTGTTGTTTACCGATCCGCGCAAATTCGGGCGCATCGAACTCTGGCCGCGTTCGCAGGAAGCGCAGGCGTTGCAGGGACTGGGGCCGGAGCCATTGAGCGAGGAATTTACGGTACAGCGGCTGGCGCAGGCGCTGGCGAGACGCAAAAGCGCCATCAAGCCAGCATTACTCTCCCAGGAGATTGTCGCCGGTCTGGGCAACATCTACGCCGATGAGGCGCTATATGACGCGCGCATCCATCCCCTGCGCCCGGCCAACTCGCTGACCACAGAAGAGATCGAGCGGTTGCACCGGGGCATTATTCGCGCCCTGCTCGGCGGCATCGCCCATGGCGGCACATCCTTCAACGATTATCGCGACCTGTGGGGCGAGGCGGGCGAAAACTACAACCACGTCCACGTCTACCAGCGTGAAGGGCAGCCATGCGAACGCTGCGGCACGCCCATCGAACGTATGGTCATTGCCGGGCGCAGCGCGCACTACTGCCCTAGCTGCCAGAGGCTCACATCGGCGTAAAAAATGCGCTGCACTGCACCTGACCGGAGTAGCCCGGCACATTGCTGAAGGTTATGCTGACGGTAGCCGGGACGTTGACCGGCTGGCGGCCTTGCAGGGGTAGCGAGAAGGAGACATAGCCCCCGCTATCGCTTGTTGGCTGCGTATCAAACTGCACATCTCCCCCTTGAAAATGCACCACTCCCGTCGCGGTTGCCCCGCTGACCCCTTTACTATTTTTTGTCAATCTCGCGTAGATGGTAATGGTTGAATAGGGGCCGGGCGCGTTATTGGAGGCCCACGACCCGCAGGCGTAGGGCGCCCTCGTGGGAATCGGCGAAAGCTGCGCCTGAAACGATGGATTGATTGTTACCGTTTTCACCGGCTGTAGCGAACTATTCGTCGTCGAGCTACAGGCAGCGAGCAGCGCCAGGCAGCCGCAGGCGAACGCGAGCAAAAAAATACGACGATTCATCTTTCTCCTGTCTCTAACCTTTTTCAGAACAGTCACACATATATCATAACGTATAGCAATCATTCAGAGGCACGTTCGGTCTGGAAACAGATATACTTTGAGAGGCATACGATTACCGGGTGTGCTATATCAGCATTTGCATGCATGAGTATACTGTATGGTAGTTGAACGAAATTTCCGAGATATATTTGAAATGTATTGAAATACGACGCTTCTCATCTTGCTCAATGAAGGGAAACTGTGTTAAACTAAGTCTGGTTGGAGATTTTCCCAGATTGCCGAAAGTCTTACGCAAAACTTCGTGAGGTGTGTATTGCCGTGAATTTTCATGCTGATGACAGATTGGAGCTTTTGAGCCAGTGGTTTGAGGAAGGGGTATTTCTGCAACCACCAGGACAGAGTGGAGGAGAAGGGAGAGAAGGAGGTGCGCAGATGCTTTCCGGTGAGTCATTAGAGGGAATAGAGGGAATTCAACCCGATGAGGGAGCGGCAAGCGCACAGGCAATTGAAATAAGGCCCGATGCCGGGCGCGAGTTTCGCAAGGGAGTCCCGGAAGTCATTCTGGGCGAAACCAAGGGGACAGAACAGATCATCGCGATGGCGCAGGGACTGCTGGCGGGAACCGGGCGCGCGATCATCAGTCGCGTGCGCCCGGAAGCGCGGCTGGCGCTGCGGGAGGCGTTTCGCGATTACCATATATATGAGCGGGAGGCGGCTCGTGCAATGGTCATCTACCGGCCCGGCTACGTGCAAAGGCGCACCGGCGGGCAGGTGGGGGTCATCAGCGCAGGCACATCTGATATTCCCGTAGCGGAAGAAGCTGCGCTCATTGCCGGGGAGATGGGCTGTCATGTCACATGTATCTATGATGTGGGGGTCGCGGGCCTGCATCGTTTGATGCATCCTCTGCGTGACCTACTTACATCCGGTGTAGATTCGATCATCGTAGCAGCCGGTATGGATGGGGCATTGCCGTCGGTGGTAGCAGGGCTGGTTCCTGTTCCTGTCATCGGCCTGCCTACATCGATTGGCTATGGAATAGGCGGCAAGGGACTTGCCGCGTTACTTGCAATGTTACAGACGTGTGCGCCAGGCCTGTCCGTTGTCAACATCGATAATGGCGTTGGCGCGGGCATCACTGCGGCCATGATCGCGAACCGCGTGGCGCAGG
>Ga0209810_1004767_pt1 | contig 12773 bp, 14 predicted proteins | sample Coa_R1_7_FD_187159 | JGI IMG/M metagenome (GOLD analysis project Ga0209810, IMG submission 187159) | Surface soil microbial communities from Centralia Pennsylvania, which are recovering from an underground coalmine fire - Coalmine... | ecosystem: Environmental > Terrestrial > Soil > Unclassified...
GGCGGTACCGCTTTTCGGGTCGTTTTTCCAGACAGCGTCCAGAGGTTGCCGCGGTCTTTTTCGCCCGGCTATCGCTAAAGGTCTACCTGGCCGGGTCCTGGGGGTTGCCGAACAGTGGAAAAAGCTGCCGCACCGCGGACAAGGCCTTTTGCGTCGGACGCCGTTAGGGTATAGTCGGCCGCGCACACACGCCCTTATGGTGACGCCAAACCCGGTCAGTGCGCCCGGCCAGCCGGAACGACGCTACTGGCTGCTGGTGTCGGACCCGCGCCAATATCACTGGGACACCCTGTTCGTGAAAGGGAAGGAGATGTGGCGTGGAGCGGGGACCAAGCCCACGGTGCGACGGTGGTTGAAGCAGATCCACCGGGGCGACCGTGCCCTGTGCTACCACGGCACGCCGGACAAGTGGGTGTATGCGCTGGCCGAAGTGGCCCGCGATCCCTACCCGGACCCTGCCGATCCAAGCGGTCGCTCGATGGTGCTCGACCTGCGGGCTCTTGAACGCCTGCCGCGGCCTGTGCCTCTGGCCGAACTGCGCGAAAATCCGCTGCTCCGACACATGAAGTTTTTACAGAACACACGGCTCACGCTCTCGCCACTCACTCCAGAGGAATACCGGGAGATCCTCCGCATGGGCGGGATCGTACCCACGCCGGGCCTGCCACTGCCTTAGAGTTAGCGGCAGAGGCGCACAGGGAGGAGAAGCATGAGGAAAACCTGGGTTGTCTGCGGAATGCTGGTCGCCGGTGCTCTGGGAGTTGCACTGCGGGCCGAGCTCCGGGCGCCGGCCGGACTCAATCTGGCCGATCTGGCTACCGGCCGTGTGGTCGTGCGCGACCTGGGCTATCCGGTCGGCCCCGATTCACCGGTCTGGCCCGGCAGCGAACCTTTCGTGGCGCACGTGGTGGCCACACCGGCCCGGCAGGGCTACTTCGCGCGCACAGTGTGCCTGCCCGAGCATTTCAGCACACATCTTGACGCACCTGCGCATTTTCCCGGCGGGCACGAGACGGTCGAGCAGTTGGACATTCGCCGCTTCATCGTGCCGGCTGTCGTCATCGATATCGAAACGCAGGTGCGGCAAAATGCCGACTACCGGCTGAGCGCCGACGATGTGCGCGCCTGGGAGCGCCGCTACGGCCCGATTCCCGCCGGCGTCGTGGTTCTGTTGCGGACCGGCTGGGAGCGCCGCGGGGCACAGCCCGAACAGTACCGCAACCGCGATGCGCGCGGCGTCATGCACTTCCCCGGGTACTCGGTCCAGGCGGCGCGGCTGCTGATCGAGCGGCATGTGGTGGGGCTGGGCATCGATACGCTCAGCATTGACTACGGGCCCTCGCAGCAGTTCGAGGTGCACCGGCTCACGCTTCCCGCCGGGCTGTACCACCTGGAGAATCTGCGCAACCTGGAAGGTCTCCCGGCGCGCGGTGTCTGGCTAATGGTAGCGCCGCTGGCGCTCGAGGGAGGCTCGGGGGCTCCGGTGCGCGTGCTGGCGCTGGTACCGCAGCGTGTTCACTGAATCACGATGCCGGCGTAACCGACCACGGCGGACCGATCGCCAGTGACATCGCCCGAGGTGGCGTAGCGGACCAGCTCAGCGCGGCTGGCTCCCAGCTCGCGTGCGGCTGTCAGCATGGCCACGGCCGCGGCGAATCCGCACATCGAGATCTCCTCCTCAGCCACCGTGCGGAACAGGCCGGCAGGATCCAGCGCCAGGATGCGCTCGATGGCCTTGCGGTCCTTCTGCCGCGTGACGGCATCGCTTTCGTAGTGGTTCATGTCGGAGCTGGCGATGATGAGCACCGGCTCGCCGGCTTCGGCGACCACGCGGGCCACGGCCCGTCCCAGCTCTTCGAGCGCGGCGAGCACAGCGGTGCCGAGCGCCACCGGGACGAACTGAAATTCCCCGAGCAGCCTCTGCAGAAACGGCAACTGGACTTCGAGAGAGTGCTCCAGGCGATGCGCTTCGGGGTCCTCGCGGAGCAGCGGACAGGCCTGCCGGAGGGCATGAGCAAGCGCGGTATCGACGGGCACATCGCCGAGCGGCGTCTGCCAGCTTCCCGAACTGAGGATGGCCAGTGGCTGTCCCACCGGGTGATGGCGCGGGCAGAGAATGATGAACCGCCGGGGAAGGAGCAGGCGGCGGTAGACGGCACCGGCGACCGGCCCGGAATAGATGTAGCCGGCGTGCGGCACCAGACAGGCCACGGCCGGCTCAGGTTCCGCGGCCGGCGGGCCCAGGCAGGTGTCGAGCAGGCGTTCGAGCTGCTCCCGCTGTGCGGGGTAGAACAGGCCGGCAACTGCAGGCGCACGCCTCATGGGTGACCGTTGTGCGCGTGGCGGGGCGGGTGGATATGAACGGCGACGGCGATGTCGGGACTGGCGGGGTCGTAGCGCACCTCGACGCGGCTGCCCGGCTCGATGCCCTCTCGCTCGAACAGGTGCAGGATTTTCGTGCGCAGCGCCGGCGCGTAGTGAAATGTGCGAATGCGGCGTGGATCCTGGCGGTCGCGGACCGTGAGGCTGACCGTATCGGCACGCAGTACTTCACCCCGGAACGGCTGCAGCGGCCGGTGCTGTGCTGCGGCCAAAAGGGCAGCGGCCAGCACGCCCACCAGCAGCCCGCTCGGGTCAGGACGGTTCATCGAGGGAAATTTTCAGCGACTTCAAGAACTTGATGTCCTGCGCGGTGAAGTCCACCCGCGGCAGGGCCTCGTCCTCGGCCGACTCTTCGTCCACGCGGATGCGGAGCGATTCGAGGAACCGCCGATCGCCCAGCGTAATGCGTGACGGCCGGCTATCCCGGCGCGCCAGCCCGACCGTAGCGTCCAGCTTCAGCAGCACGTCATAGCCAGCGGCGCGGACATTGGCGATGGCTTCGAGAATGCGGTCGGACTCGGAGACCGTTTCGTTGATCGCCTGCCCCAACTCGCGTAACAGTTGTTTGAGGTGCTCATCGAGATGCACCGGCTCACCTCCCCGAGCGCGACTGGACCGCTTCTGAAATTGTAGGACTGGCTGCGAACAGTGACAAGCCGGCGAAGAAGTTCTTTCTCCTCCGGTGCCCTGTACTACAATTGCAGCAGTGATGCGCGCGGGTCCCTGGCAGCGATTCTGGCGCACCCTGCGGCAATTGTTTTATGAGCTGACAGGGTCGGCGTTCCTGTTCTTCGCGGCCGCCGGCGCGCTGGCCGGCTGGCGGCAATGGCAACGGCCGGCAGGGCGGGCGCTGGCGGCGGTGGCCTTTGCCTATGCCCTGCTGATGGGCTTTTTTGGCGTCGACGCCTTCCGCGAGGCACGCCGGCTGCGGTAAGCGAACATGGCGGAACAGAAGCCCACACCGAACCCCCCGGTCACCGGCGAGCGCGAGGAAAGCTTCCGCACACTGTCCGGTATGGAACTGCAGCGCCTCTACACGCCGGAAGATCTGCCCGAAGGCTGGAGCGATCGCCGGCTCGGCTACCCTGGCCAGTATCCTTTCACACGCGGGATTCATCCCACGATGTACCGGGGCCGGCTGTGGACCATGCGGCAGTATGCCGGCTACGGCACGGCCGAGGAATCCAACCGTCGCTTCCACTACCTGCTCGCGCAGGGGCAGACCGGTCTGTCGGTCGCCTTCGATCTGCCCACGCAGATCGGGCTCGACTCCGACCACCCGCTGGCGCGGGGCGAAGTCGGCCGGGTGGGCGTGGCGATTGACTCGCTCGAGGACATGGAGATTCTCCTCCGCGGGATTCCCCTCGAGCGGGTTTCGACCTCGATGACCATCAACGCCACTGCCGCCATCCTGCTGGCTCTGTACGTGGCTGTGGCCCGGCGCCAGGGAGCCGACCTGCGGCGGCTTTCCGGTACGATCCAGAACGACATCCTGAAGGAGTACATCGCCCGCGGAACCTACATCTACCCCATCCGGCCGGCGCTGCGGGTGGTGACGGATATCTTCGCCTGGTGTCGTGACCATCTGCCGGAATGGAACACGATTTCGATTTCTGGCTATCACATCCGCGAAGCCGGGGCGACGGCCGTGCAGGAGGTGGCCTTCACGCTGGCCAATGCCACGGTCTATGTCGAGGCGGCACGCGCGGCAGGTCTCGAGGTGGACGAATTTGCTCCGCGGCTGTCGTTTTTCTTTGCGGCGCAGACCGACCTGCTCGAGGAAGTGGCCAAGTTCCGCGCTGCACGGCGGCTGTGGGCGCGGCTGATGCGCGAGCGCTTCGGGGCGCGGCAGTCGCGCTCGATGATGCTGCGCTTCCATGCACAGACCGCAGGCAGCGCGCTCACGGCGCAGCAACCGGAAAACAATCTGGTCCGCGTGACGATTCAGGCGCTGGCCGCCGTGCTCGGCGGATGCCAGTCGCTGCACTGCAACGCCATGGACGAGGCTCTGGCGCTGCCCACCGAGCAGTCGGCGCTTCTGGCTCTGCGGACGCAGCAGATTCTGGGCTACGAGAGCGGCGTGGCCAACACAGTGGATCCCGTCGGTGGGGCGTGGGCAGTCGAGCGGCTGACGGATGAGATCGAAGCGCAGGCCGAGGCCTACCTGCAGCGGATCGAAGCGATGGGGGGCATGCTGGCAGCCATCGAGAGCGGCTATATCCAGCGGGAGATTCAGCGGGCAGCCTACGAGGATCAGATCGCCGTCGAAACGGGCCGGCGCGTGGTCGTGGGTGTCAACCGGTTCCAGTCCGACGAGCGCCGGCCGATTCCGCTGCTGCAGATCGACCCTGCCGTCGAGCAGGCGCAGATCGAGCGGCTGCGGGCGCTGCGACAGCGCCGGGACGCCGCGCGCGTTGCCCGAGCACTCGAAGAGATCGAGCGCCGCGCCCGCGGCCAGGACAATCTCATGCCGGCGATTCTCGATGCCGTCGAGGTCTATGCCACCGTCGGCGAGATCGCCGATGCTCTGCGCCGCGTCTTTGGCGAGTATCGCGAAGCGGCGACCGTCTAGCCGGCGTCTCAGAGCCGGGCGCGAGCTGCCTCGATCTGGGTGCTGATGGCCTCGAGCACCCGCGCCAGCACCGGGATCTGCGCCGCGGCTTCCGACCACCGTTTCTGTTCAAGATTCTCCCGCACGGCCGGCAGCGTCTTCACCGCGTAGCCCGTGTAGAGGCCCGGCGCGTAGATCTGGTTTTTGTACCACTGCCGGCCCTCGGGCAGACCTTCGGGAGTAGTCATTTTCCGGTCCACCTGATAGAGCAGCCGGTTCAGCGCCTCCAGCTCGGCCGGCGACCTGCGGAACAGGCTTCCCGAAGCGACGGCCTTCTGGTAGGCGTCGGCGTAATCGGCGGCGGCGCGCCGCAGATGGTCCGCTGCAGCCTCGAGCGGCGCGAAGTCCATCGCTGGTGCTCCCGCCGCGTGGTCGTGCAATTCCCGCACCTCACGGACGTAGCCACCGAGCGTGTCGGCCAGATCGGTGAACTCGAACGGCAGCACATCGGCATCGGCCAGTCGGAGCACGATCGTGCCCAGGGTCTGCGACAGGGTCCGTTCGTAGAGGAAGTCAGGGTCGCCAAAGTGCGTGTACCAGTAGAAGTCGTCGTAGATGGAGTGGTAAACCCCGCCGCCACCGTCGCCACCGAAGCCAAAGTTCCCCACGGCAATGCCCAGATGGTCGAGGAAGGCGCCGTAGTCGGAACCCGAGCCAAGCGCTTCGATCCGGAGATCGGCGCGCGCTTCAATGGCACGGCGTTCAGCGTCGTTGCGGGCACGCTCGAGCCGCCGCTCGCGCAGGCGCTGCCAGAGGGACTGGCCCGTGAGCGGGTCGTCGATATCGCGGGCCACTTCGTTGAAAAATCGCTCGAGCGTGTGGGAACCGCCCATGTTCAGGAAGCCACGGGTGCTGCTGTCGGAGTTGATGTAGGCGACCGCTTTGTCCACCAGCTCGGAGGCATGGGCTTCGGCCCATTCGGTGGACCCGAGCAGCCCGGGCTCTTCTCCGTCCCAGGCCGCGAGGACGATCGTGCGTTTGGGCCGCCAGCCCTGCCGGGCCAGCTCGCCCAGCGCGCGGGCTTCTTCGAGCAGGGCGGCCATGCCGCTGACCGGGTCATCGGCGCCGTTGACCCAGGCGTCGTAGTGATTACCCTGCACGACCCACTCGTCGGGCCAGGTGCTGCCCCGCAGCACCGCGATCACGTCCCGCACCGGTTGCTGGGTCCAGTTGAACGACACCTTCAGATGCACCACGGCCGGGCCGGGCCCGATGTGATAGGTAATCGGCAGGGCTCCGCGCCACTCCGGAGGTGCCACCGGTCCCGCCAGTGCAGCCAACAGCGGCTGTGCGTCGGCATAGGAGATGGGCATGGTGGGAATTTTGGTGAAGAACCGCCGCGCCTCGTCAAAGCTCAGTCGGCGCGCATCCTTCGTCGCCGCCCAGCCCGGAGTCAATGCATCGCCTGACCAGGTGGCGGCTTCGTCGGCGACGCTGCCCCGCTGCACGCCGTCGGGCGGGCGATACGGACCACGCGGAAAGACGTCGCCCTGGAAGTAGCCGTCATCGCGCGGGTCGGAATAGATCAGGCAGCCGATGGCGCCGTGCTCGGCAGCGACCTTCGGCTTGATGCCGCGCCAGCTTCGCCCGTAGCGCGCCAGCACGATCTTGCCCCGCACATCGATGTGCATCTTTTCCAGTTGTTCGTAATCTTCCGGTAGTCCGTAGTTGACATACACCAGTTGTCCGGTGACGTCGCCGTCGATCGAAAAGGCATTGTAGGTGGGCAACTGGCCCGGGTCGGAGGAGTCAGGATCTTCCGGTACGGGCGGCTCGCGGAGTTTCAACTGGTAATGCGTCGGCTCGATCAGCTCCACCAACCGCTCCCGCGGCGTGGGAAACAACACCCAGAAGGTTTCGACGTGGGTGTCGAAGCCGAACTGCTGAAGCTGCGAAACCAGGAAGCGGGTGTTCTCTTCCTGGTAAGGCTGACCCACTGCATGGGGTTCACGGCTGAGGATGTAAGAGAATTCACGAATGCGTTCGGCTTGCGGGAGCCGCCGAAAGATTTGCTCCCAGTGGAGCTGCTGCTGGCTGGATTCGGGCGAAAAGCCGCGCAGCGGTGGATTCTGGGCTACGGCCGCCGCCACAGCCGCTGCGATTACGAGCGTCACTGCAGCTGCCCAACGGTGGTGCTTCACGGATGCCTCCGTCGCCGAAGATCCGGTCCGGGGTCTGCAACCGACCCGCGAGCCGCAAAGGGCTAGATGTTAGCCGGCTGCCAGCAGTTTGCAAGTCGCGGTGCTACCAGGCCAGCGACAGTTGCCGGGCAGGTAACGGAGGAAGGCAGGGACCGGAAGCCAGACCGTAACGGCGCCGCAGTTCATCGAGCTTTTCTGCCAGCGCCCGCCGGTAGGCAGCCGGCGCGTAGCCGGTGGCTTCGAACCACTGGCGGTAACGGGCCAGCAGGTGCGGGAAGTGGCGGCGGAGGAAGGCGAAAAAGGTCTCGCGTGAGGCGGGCATCAGAAACACCGGCCCGGCAGTGAACCACAGTGCACCGTGTTCGGCAGCGGCACGGGCCAGCCGATCGAGCGCGGCCGCCTCGTCCGTGATGCCGGGAAGGACCGGCATGGCGAAAACACCGGCGGCCAGGCCGGCAGCCCGCAGCCGGGCCAGCGCACGCAGGCGCAGATCAGGGCGCGGCGCGCGCGGCTCGAGCAGGCGAGCCAGCCGCGCATCCAGCGTCGTGACGGTGATGTTGATGACCAGCCGCGACCGTGCGGCAATCGCCACCAGCAGGTCCAGGTCACGTTCGATCCGATTCGATTTGGTCGTAAGGGATAGATCGAGGCCCTGGCGCTGCGCCAGGACTTCGAGCAGCGCGCGCGTAACCCGCAGGCGGCCCTCGGCGGGCTGATAGGGATCGGTGGCGGTTCCTATGGCGATGTGCTCGCCCGGCGGCAACCGCCGCAACTCCGCGGCCAGCAGCCGGTCCGCGCCGGCCTTAGCGTAAATCTGGGTCTCGAACTCGGCCGGTGTGTGTTCCATGTACTCGTGTGTGTACCGGGCGTAGCAGTAGCGACAGCCGAATTCGCAGCCGCGGTAGGGGTTGATGGTCCAGCGGAAAGGTACGCGATCGGAATCACAGCGGTTGATGAGAGATCGGACGGGAAGGAAAAAATACTCGACACCGGCGCGGCCTCCGGCCGGAGCGGCTTCAGCAGCGAGGCGCGCCATGCCCGCCGGCGGGGAGGCCGGCGTGCCCGAGGTTGGTTGGGTTTTGAGACAAGCCCGCCGGGGCAGCGCCGGCGGGTGCGATGTGGAGGCGACCCGGGCCGGCATGGCACGTCTCGCAGGGCCCGATTATATTCTCTTTTTATTCGCTATGTCAAGCCCTCCGCTGCACCACTCCGGACCTTCCACCCGCCGGACCAGCCCCAGCCCGGAGGCTCTTCCCAGAAGCTCGCGGATCGAACGCGACGTGGCCGGATCCCGCCAGAAGGGTGTCAGCTCGTGCAGGCCAAGCAGAACGAAGCTCCGGCGGGGAAGCTCTGGATGCGGGATCAGCAGCTGCGGGTGGCGGATGCGAAGTCTGCCGTAAAACAGAATGTCAATATCCATGGGCCGCGGACCCCAGTGACATGCAGGGCGGCGGCCGAGGGCGCGCTCGATACCCTTGAGATGTTGGAGCAAGCTCAAGGGCATCAGGCAGGTTTGCGCTTCCACGACCGCGTTCAGGAAAAAACGTTGCGGGGGTCCACCGACAGGCTGGGTTTCGTAGAGGGAGGAACAGCGCAGACGGCGCAAGCCTGCCGCCTGCAGCGCGGCGACGGCGCGCTGCAGGTTTCGCCGGCGGTCGCCCGTATTCGATCCCAGCGACAGATAGACCGTGCGCCAGGAGCCGGCCATGGGCCGGGTCAGGGGCGCCACAGGGCAGGTTGCGTGCCGGGAGGCGCTTCGTTCAGATAGGCATAGGCGTTGGCCGTGGCCACGCGCCCGCGCGGTGTGCGTTGCAGCAGGCCGACCTGCATCAAATAGGGTTCGTAGATTTCCTCGATCGCGTCCTCTTCTTCGCCGAGCGAGGCGGCGATGCTGTTAAGGCCGACCGGGCCGCCACGGTATTTGCGGATGATGGTCAGCAGAAGATTTTTGTCCATTTCATCGAGGCCGTTTTCGTCTACTCCGAGCATATCCAGGGCCCGGCGGGCCACTTCGCGCGTGATCCGGCCATTGGCGCGCACCTGGGCGAAGTCGCGCGCCCGGCGCAGCAGGCGATTGGCAACGCGGGGCGTGCCACGGCTGCGGCGGGCGATCTCTTCGGCGCCGTCATCATCCACAGGGATTTCCAGGATGCGCGCCGAGCGCAGGACGATCTGCTTCAGCTCCTCGGGCGTGTAGAAATCCAGCCGGTGCACGATGCCGAAGCGGGACCGCAACGGGGCCGCCAGCAGGCCTGCCCGGGTGGTGGCCCCCACCAGCGTGAACCGGCTCAGCCGGTAGGGATGGACTCGGGCGTTCGGACCCTGTCCGATGATCAGGTCAATCCGGTAGTCCTCCATGGCGGGATAGAGGATTTCCTCGAGCGCCGGCAGCAGCCGGTGCATTTCGTCGAGGAACAGCACTTCGCGGGGCTCAAGCGCCGTGAGAATGGCCGTGAGGTCGCCTTTCCGCTCGAGCAGTGGCGCCGAGGTGAACTTGATCGAAGTACCCAGCTCCTGGGCCAGGATGTGCGCCAGCGTGGTCTTGCCCAGCCCCGGGGGGCCGTAGAGCAGGACATGGTCGAGGGCTTCGCCGCGCGAGCGGGCAGCCTCGACGGCGATTTTCAGGTTGTCCTTGACGCGCTGCTGGCCGATGAACTCCTCGAAGCGCTGTGGGCGGACACTGGCCTCGATGCGCGCGTCTTCTTCGGAGATCTGCCCGGAGACGATGCGGTCTTTGGGTCGCGGCACGGCCTATTTCTCCGCTCGAGAGGGTTTCCGGGCGCTCAAGGCCGACAGTGCGGCACGGAACAGCGAGTCGAAATCGGCAGCGGAGGGCGCGGCGCTGCGCACGGCCGCTTCCGCCTCGCGGCGCTCGTAGCCCAGATTGATCAGTGCCGAGACGACATCATCAGCCGGGCCTCCGGCGCCGGCCGGTGCTGCCGCAGCCGCGGCCGGCTCGAGCGCGCTCAACCGGTCGCGCAGCTCTACCACGATGCGTTCGGCCGTTTTCTTGCCGACGCCTGGAATGGACATCAACTGGTCGACGCGGCCGGCACGGATCGCTGTGAGCAGCTCCTCAACCGGCAGGCCCGAGAGCACCCGCAGTGCCAGCGCGGGGCCCACGCCGCTGGCGCCGATGAGCAGATCGAACATCTGCCGTTCGGCGGGGGTGGCGAAACCAAACAGCTGCAGTTGTTCCTCCCGGAGCAGACACCGTACCCACACCGTGACCGATCGCGGAGGCTCCTCCAGGGCGGTCGAGGTAGACAGCGGCACCTGCAGTTCGTAGCCCACGCCGCCCACATCCACGACGACCAGATGCGGCTGTTTCTCCACCAGGATGCCGCTCAGGCGCCCGATCATCTGCGGGGATTATTGAGGTCCGGCGGGCGGGCTGTCAACGCCGGCGCCTTTCAGCGGTCCTGCTGGAGTAACCGCAGGGCCTGGCGCAACAGGGCTTCGACACGTTGGCGCATGCCGGCCGAGGCGTCACTTTCGTGGTTGTCCTGAGAGGGGGCGCCCTGCCGCAGGGCCAGAAGACGCTGGACGTCGTTGGGGCGGAGCTGCGCCTGGCGTCCCAGCAGTTCGGTGATCAGCGTCACGCGGGCCAGGTGTTCCACCTGCTCCATGTGGAAGTAGGCCGTCTGCAGGTCCGGCCCACAGGTGACGACGCCGTGATTGGCCATCAGGATCGCATTGTGACGGGCGATCAGCGGCGCCAGCGTCTCGGCCAGCTCGCGGGTGCCCGGCGTGGCGTAGCGAGCCAGCGGGATCTGCTGCAGGGCAACCACGGTTTCGGCCAGCAGGGCTTTGTCGAGAGGCACACCGGCGGCGGCAAACCCTGTGGCGACGGGCGGGTGCGCATGGCAGACGCCGCCCACATCGGGCCGGCTGCGGTAGATCAGCAAATGCATGGGCAGCTCCGACGACGGCGCATAGCGGCCCTCCAGTACCCGGCCCTGGAGGTCCACAACGACCAGATCGTCGGGTTCGAGCATGCCCTTGCTCAGGCCGGTTGGGGAGGCGAGGATGCGGTCGCGGTCGAGTCGCACCGAGAGGTTGCCGTCGGTGGCCATGATAAAACCCCGCTGGTAGAGCAGCGCACCGATCCGGCAGAGCAGCCGGCGGGGATCTTCGGGGGCGGGGACGCCCCTGGCGGTCGGGGGCTCCGTGGGGAGTGGCTCAGGCATAGATGCCACGCAGACGCAAGGCTTTGGCCACGCGGTCGATTGCCAGCATGTAGGCCGCGATCCGATTGTTGACGCGGTGCGTTTCGGCGTACTGGAGCACTTCGTCGAAGCTGTGCTCCATCACTTCCTGCAGGCGCTGGTTGACCACCGATTCCCGCCAGAACATGCCCTGGCGATCCTGCACCCATTCGAAGTAACTCACCGTCACGCCCCCCGCGTTGGCCAAAATATCGGGCATGACGAAAATCCCCTTGCGGTCGAGGATGTCATCGGCCAGCACGGTGGTGGGCCCGTTGGCACCTTCGCACAGAATCCGGCACTGCACGCGATGGGCATTGGCGCTGGTGATTTGATTTTCGATCGCGGCGGGAATCAGCACGTCGCAGGGGCGGAACAGGATTTCGTCCGCGGTGGTGCGCTCGCCTCCCGGGAAGTCCACCAGGAGCTTTTTCTGCCCGTGGACCCAGTCGTAGAGGGCCGAGATGTCAATGCCGTTCTCGTTGTAGAGGCCGCCGTGGATATCGCTGACCCCGATGACCCGGTAGCCGGATTCGTGCATCAGCCGCGCCACGGTGGCCCCGACGTTGCCGAAACCCTGAATGATCACCCGGCAGCCAGAGATCTTCATCCCCAGTCGGGCCAATGCGCGGTTGGTAATGATGAGCAGCCCACGGCCGGTGGCCTCGCGCCGCCCACGCGAACCGCCCAGGTCAACCGGCTTGCCGGTGACGACACCGGTGACCGTGCGCCGGACGTGCATCGAGTAAGTGTCCATGATCCAGGCCATGATCTGCTCGTCGGTGCCGAGATCCGGTGCCGGCACATCGCGGTCGGGCCCGAGCCACTCCGAGAGCTCGGCTGTGTAGCGCCGGGTAATGCGCTCCAGTTCGGCCGCGGAAAGCTTTTCGGGATCGCAGATGATGCCGCCCTTGGCTCCGCCGAAGGGGATGTTGACCACGGCGCATTTCCACGTCATCCAGCTCGCCAGCGCGCGGACTTCGTCGAGCGTGACTTGGGGCGAATAGCGGATGCCCCCCTTGCACGGACCCCGCACCAGGGAGTGCTGGACGCGGTAGCCGATGAAGACTTCCAGCCGGCCATCGTCCATGATGACGGGGATGTAGACGGTGATTTCCTTGTTGGGGTACTTCAAATATTTGTAGAGGCCTTCCTCCAGGCCGAGTTTGCGGGCCGCAATCTCAAACCGGGCCTCAGCCGATTCGTACACATTGTATTCGTTAATGGCCGTCTGTGTTCCCATGGGAAGCCTCGTCCGGCCGCTCCTTGGCCCGCAGGGGGCGTTGCGCAGCGGTCGGAATCCAGGTTGTGACGCGGTGGGCCAGTATACGAAGCCCCCACGGGGGCAAGCAAGAAGGCCGGCCGGGCGGCTCAGCCCAGCGGCCCTTCACGTTCCGGATACAGCAGTTCGGTAAAGCGCGGGTCGTCCTG
>Ga0209810_1004769_pt1 | contig 12769 bp, 10 predicted proteins | sample Coa_R1_7_FD_187159 | JGI IMG/M metagenome (GOLD analysis project Ga0209810, IMG submission 187159) | Surface soil microbial communities from Centralia Pennsylvania, which are recovering from an underground coalmine fire - Coalmine... | ecosystem: Environmental > Terrestrial > Soil > Unclassified...
AGGCGCAGGCGCCGGCGGAAGACGAGCAGCAGCACCACGGCCATCACGACCAGCGCGCCCAGCAGCAGCCAGGCGATCGAGCGGGTGAGCTGCGAGGCGAGATCGTTCAGGACCACCGGCGCGCCGCTGACCGTGTACGTGCCGCCGTAGGACAGGGCGAACATCGGCATGCGCACGGCGGCGCGGATCAGCCTGATCGCGCGCGCCTGCTCGGCGGCGCTGAGCGACGCCCGCAGGCGGACCTGGATCAGCGCCGAGTCGCGGTTGGGGAACAGGTAGGCCAGCCGTGCCTTGGGCTGGTAGACGCCGCGCGTGGGATCGAACACGACCTGCGAGATGAACGTCGTGTTGTCGATCTGCGGCAGCCCGCGCACGCCCGACTGGAGCGCCATCTGGTCCATCTGGTTGGTCAGCTGCTCGGCCTTGAGCTCGCCCGCCGAGACAGCCTCCTGGTAGGCCTGCTTGCGGCTCATGTGCTGTGCCAGCGCCAGCTGGTAGGCGGCGCGCTGGACGCTCTCGATCTGGGCCTGATCCTGATGCTCGATCTGGAGCATGGCCGTGTTCACGGCCGCCACCGCGCGGTTCAGGAACGTGCCCGGCCCGTAGACGACCTGCACAGCGCGCATGCGCATGAGCTGGCCGCACGGGCTGGACCAGCCGCCGTACGGCGGCTGGGTCCCCGCCGCGGCGGGCGTGAACGAGTACAGCTTGCCGTTGGCGACCACCGTCTCGCCGGCCAGGCAGGCCTCGAGCTGGGTGACCGTGGCCAGCTCGGAGGTGAACACGAGGTCGGGCAGCTTCTGGTGGATGAGGACGATCACCGGGTCGCCGCCGAAGTGGCGCTGATCGTCGGCGGTGATCCGGTAGTTGGCCGAGGAGCGGCTGACGAACGTGTCGCTGCCCGTGCTCGGCTGTAGCCCGAGCGCCAGTGCGCCGCCGGCCAGCGCCAGCGCCACGACGACGGCCAGCGTCAGCCACGGCCGTCGCGTCGCCGCGGCGACCAGGCGCTCCAACCTCTCGCTGACCCTCATGGCGCTCCCGAATCTAGCTCGCGAGGCGGCCACGCGCGCCGCCTGGCCCTCGGCCCGGGCACCCGCGGCCGGCGCGTGCCCCTAGTCCATCGACAGCGGGCCCTGGGACTCTCCGGCCAGGAACTGGCGGATGAACGGGTTCTCGGAGTTCAGCATGTCCTCGGCCGGGCCGGCCTCGACGATGCGCCCCCGCCACAGCACGTTGATGTAGTCGGCCACGCGCCGCGCGCTCATGATGTCGTGGGTGATGACCGCGAAGGTCGGGAGGTGCTCCTTCCCCTTGGCCTTGGCGTCGTCCATCATGTCCCGGTGGATCTCGAGGATCAGCTCGCCCAGGAGCGCGGTGCGGACGGGGTCGAGTCCCGAGTCGGGCTCGTCGAAGAGCACGATGTCGGGCTCGAGGACGAGCGCGCGGGCGAAGCCGGCGCGCTTGCGCATCCCGCCCGATAGCTCGTTGGGCATCTTCTCGCGCGCGTCGCCCAGGCCGACCTCGTTGAGGCGGCGCATGACGATGTCCTCGATCTCGTCCTCGCCCTTCTCGGTGTGCTGGCGCAGCGGGAAGGCGACGTTGTCGAAGAGGTTCATCGAGCCGAACAGGGCACCGTCCTGGAAGAGCAGGCCGAACTTCTTGCGCATCTCGAACAGCTGCTCGTCGGCCATGTTCGGGACCGACTCGCCATGCACGAGCACGTCGCCGCGGTCGGGGTAGAGCAGGCCGACCATGTGCTTTATGCACACCGACTTCCCCGTGCCCGAGGGTCCGAGGATCATCGAGACCATGCCCTCGGGCAGGCCCATGTTCAGCCCGCGGAGGATGCGCGCGCGCCCGAACGCCTTGTAGACGTCGATGAACTCCACGGTGTCGGGGCGCCCCGACGGATACACCTTGTAGGTGTGGAACTGGTACTCGTCCGCGCTGGCGCCGTCGGGCGGCTCGGGACGCGGTGGCTGCTCGTCGACGACCGACACGCGCGAGCCCCGCGCCTCGGAGCGCTCGCCGGCGCTCTGCGCGTTGCCCTGGGCGGGCAGCGCGTGCGTCGGATCGACGTCCGACCCGGCCGCGGTCTCGTGCTCCGAGGCGTCGTGCCCCTCGGGCACGGGCGGGCGGCGCTCGCGGACGTCGTAGGCCGACTCGAGCAGACCCTCCTTGTCGGCCTCGCGGTCGGGGCTGCCGGCGGCGCCCATCTCGCGGGGCTCGCCCTGCGAGCCCTGGCCGGGCTGCTCGGCGTGCGCGAACGGCGCCGGCTCGTCGTGCCCGCCGGGCACCCAGCGCTGCGCGCCCGAAGTGGGCCGCTCCTCCCCGCTGCCGGGCTGGTCAAAGGACATGGATCACCCTCCGATCGGTGCTCGCGGATTGGCACCCCAGAAGATCTGCGTTCCGAGCATGCCGATGAGGTGGACAGCGACGATGTTCAGCACCATCGACTTGGCCGTGGCCGTGCCCACGCCGACCGGCCCGCCGCTGGCGTTGTAGCCGTAATAGCAGCCGACGAGAACGATGACCGTGGCCATCGCCATCGCCTTTATCAAGCTGTATAAGAGGTCGGGTGGGTTCTGGAATTCCCAGAAGATGAGGAAGAACCCGCCCGAGGAGACATCGCCGATCTGCTGCACGACGGCCAGGTAGCTGGCGAAGAAGCCGGCGCCGATCGAGGCCAGGTACACGAACGGCAGCACCATCCACGAGGCCAGCAGGCGTGTCGCGCACAGGAAGCGGATGCCGCTGATGCCCATGACCTCGAGCGCGTCGATCTCGTCCGAGATCCGCATCGACCCGAGCTCGGCCACGAGCCCGGTGCCCACCTTGGCGGCCATCATGTAGCCAAACGCGTAGGGGACGAGCTCCCGCAGGTCGCACCAGGCGGCGAACACGCCCGCGTAGGCGGGCACGCCGTTGGCCTGGTCGAAGTAGGCGCCCTCGATCCCGCACTGAAGGCCGATGATGAAGACGAGGCCCCAGATCACGAGCGTCGAGGAGACGATGAGGATCCCGGCCTGGCGCAGCGCCTCGCCGAAGAACCGCAGGACGCGGAGGCGCAGGACCTCGCCCACCACCTTGGAGGTGAAGCGAACGATCTCGCCGAAGGACTCGACCCAGCCCCGGGGTGTGGCTACGAGCTCGTTCACTTGACGATCGTCGTGATCTCGGGATGGGTGGCCAGCAGCGTCTGCGTGAACGCGTAATTGAAGGCGAAGATGCCCAGGAAGGCGATGACGACGGCCTGGTTGACGGCGCGCCCCACCCCCTCGGCCCCTCCGGAGGCGGTCATCCCCTTGTAACAGCAGACGATGGCGATGATGGCGCCGAACAGGGTCGTCTTCACGACAGAGCCCCAGAGGTCGGTGGTCGACGCGTTATTGAAGAACGTGGCCCAGAACGGCCCGAGCGGCGCGTGGTTGACGATCGTGGCCAGGACCCCGCCGAAGATGCCGAACAGCAGCGCGTAGATGTCGAACAGGCCCGTGACGAGCATCAGGGCCAAGAAGCGCGGGACGACGAGGTTCTTTATCGGATCGACGCCCAGCACCTGGAGGGCGTCGAGCTCCTCGCGGATCTTGCGCGCGCCGAGGTCGGCGGTGATCGCCGTCCCGGCGACGCCGGCCAGGACGATCGCGTCCACGAACGGCGCGAACTCGCGGATCGAGGCCAGCACGAAGAAGCCGCCGAGGCGGTCGAGCGCCCCGAACAGCACGAGGAAGTTGGCCGCCTGGAGGCCCGGGGCGCCGTAGCCGAAGGCCACGGTGGAGACGAGCAGCGGGAACCAGCACAGCTTCAGGGCGAACATGAACTGCCCGGCGAACTCGCCCCCGTACGGGTACGGCGGGCGCACAGCCGAGACGAGCGTCTTGCCCGTGAGGATCATCATGTTGCCCACTTCCTCGAGCACGCTCTTGGTGGGCAGGAACGTCCGATCGGCGACTGCGCGGATCAAGTTCTCTCTGGACCTCCCGAAGCTCTGTAGCCACCGGCCGGTGACAGCGGGGACAAAGCCTACGTCAGCGTCCCGGCGGAGCACAAATGGGAACCGTCGCGAACCGGCGTGTGCGGGGAGATCAGCTGGTATGTTCGCGGCCCGTGAGTGGGTGCAGCTCGATCGTCCGCTGGGCCCCGGCACGCCGGCGCGCGGCGAGCCTGGCCGCCGTGGTGGTGGGCGGCGCGCTGCTCGGTGCCTGCGGCTCGAGCGCCACGCGCCAGGACGCGGCCGAGCCGAGCGGCAACTTCCCCGTGCGCGTGCTCGAGCAGAGCTTCCCCGCCTCCCAGCATCTGAGCCAGCACGCTCGCATGGTCCTCGTCGTCCAGAACGCCGGGTCCCACGCCATCCCGGACCTCGCCGTCACGGTCTGCCCGGTCACCTGCCGCTACCCGGCCCCGCCCGGCGAGGGCACGAGCTCGGCCGTCTTCGACTCCAACCTGGGCTCGGACTCGCTCGACAACCCCTCGCCGCCCGTGTGGGTGGTCGACCATCCGCCCGGCCCGCCCGGCTTCGCCTCGCTGAACGGGGGCGCGGGCGCCTACGCGACCTCCTACTCCGACACCTGGGCGCTCGGCCACCCGCTCGCGCCGGGGGCCTCGGCGACCTTCAGCTGGGGCGTGACCGCCGTGCAGGCCGGCCACTTCACCGTCGCCTGGCAGCTGGCGGCGGGGCTCAACGGCAAGGCCGCCGCGGTCTGGGCGAGCGGCCGCGGGGTTCCCCATGGGAGCTTCCGGGTGACCGTCTCGGCCGCCACGGCCAAGACCTACGTGAACAACTCCGGGCAGATCGTCAACAACCCCTGACGACGCCCTTGGCCGCTCGGAGCGCCATTTGGCGGCTCGATTTGGCCACGTGGATAAAGCCTGGGGGCCGGCTTTTGTCCTACGCTTGAGCGCAGTCGGGCCTCGGGGCTCCTGAGGCCATGCTCTCGTACGCGCCTCCGCCGCCGGGGCGCGCAATAGCAAAGGAATCGCGCATGCCTCGCATTCGTCAGCAGAACGTCCTCGCCGCGCAGTGGGCGCCCAACGGCGGTGCCCTCGGCGCTCCCGATCTCACCCTGGCCGACAACCAGATCTTCGGCGCCAACGTGTTCAGCGTCGCCGTGCAGCGCCAGCGCCTGCCCAAGGACGTGTTCCGGCGCCTTCAGCAGACGCTCGCGCGCGGCGAGGCGCTCGACACCACGCTCGCCGACTCCGTGGCCCTGGCCATGAAGGAGTGGGCGATGGAGCGCGGCGCGACCCACTACACGCACTGGTTCCAGCCCCTCACCGGCTCCACGGCCGAGAAGCACGACAGCTTCTACGGCCCCACCGGCGAGGGTACGGCGCTGGCCGAGTTCTCCGGCAAGGAGCTCATCCAGGGCGAGCCCGACGCCTCCTCGTTCCCCACCGGGGGCATCCGGGCCACCTTCGAGGCTCGCGGCTACACGGCCTGGGACCCGACCTCGCCGGCCTTCATCCTCGAGAACCCCAACGGCGCCGTGCTCGTCATCCCGACCGCGTTCGCGTCGTGGACGGGCGAGGCGCTCGACCACAAGATCCCGCTGCTGCGCTCGATGGACGCCCTGTCGAAGTCGGCCATGCGGGCGCTGCGGCTGTTCGGCGACGCCAGCGCCCAGCGCGTGTTCACGACCGTCGGGCCCGAGCAGGAGTACTTCCTGGTCGACGAGCAGTACTACTTCGAGCGCCCCGACCTGATCACGACGGGGCGCACGCTCTTCGGCGCCAAGCCGCCCAAGGGCCAGGAGCTCGACGACCACTACTTCGGCTCGATCCCCGAGCGCATCCTCGCCTACATGCTCGAGTGCGAGCGCGAGCTGTTCAAGCTCGGCGTGCCGGTGAAGACGCGCCACAACGAGGTGGCCCCGAACCAGTACGAGATCGCGCCCGTCTTCGAGAACTCCAACGTCGGCTCCGACCACCAGCAGCTGACCATGCAGGTGCTCCAGAACGTCGCTCGCCGCTATGGCCTCGTCTGCCTCCTGCACGAGAAGCCGTTCGCGGGCATCAACGGCTCGGGCAAGCACAACAACTGGTCGATGGGCACCGACACGGGCAAGAACCTGCTCGAGCCGGGCGAGACCCCGCACGACAACCTCGAGTTCCTGTTCTTCTGCGCCGCGGTCATCCAGGCCGTCAACAAGCACCAGGGGCTGCTGCGGGCCTCGATCGCCTCCCCCGGCCAGGACCATCGCCTGGGCGCCAACGAGGCGCCGCCGGCGATCATCTCGATCTTCCTCGGCTCCGAGCTCGAGAAGGTCTTCGGCGCCATCGAGCGCGGGGAGGCCGGCGAGTCGACTCCGGGCTCGTTCCTCGGCCTGGGCACGCCGGTGCTGCCGCCACTGCCCATGCACGGCGGCGACCGCAACCGCACGAGCCCGTTCGCCTTCACCGGCAACAAGTTCGAGTTCCGCGCCCTGGGGTCCAGCATGTCGCTGGCCCTGCCCAACACGGTGCTGAACACGATCGTGGCCGAGGCGATCGACGCGCTGGCCGACGAGCTCGAGCGCGAGCTGGAGGCCGGCAAGGAGCTCGAGGCGGCGCTTCGGCCGATCCTCCAGCGCAGCTACGCCGCGAACAAGCGGGTTGTGTTCGGTGGCGATAACTACTCCGAGGAGTGGCAGGCCGAGGCCGAGCGCCGCGGGCTGCTGAACCTGCGGGCCACGCCCGACGCCCTCCCCTACCTCGTGCGCGAGGAGACGGTGGCCATCTTCTCCGAGTACGGGGTGCTCTCCGAGCGCGAGCTCGAGGCCCGCTACGAGGTCTTCCTCGAGCAGTACGTGACCAAGCTCAACATCGAGGCCGAGACCGCGGCGTCGATCGCGCGCACGATGCTGCTGCCGGCGGCGGCGCGCCATCTCGGCACGTTCGAGGCGGTCCGGCTGACCGAGCTGGCGGGCGAGGTGCGCGAGCTCACGCGAGAGTTCGACGCGGCGATTCACAAGCTCGAATCGGCCAACCTGAAGGAGAACCAGCCCGACGCGGAGCTGATGCCGTGGGCGCGCTACATGCACGACACGGTGATCCCGGCCATGGACGGGGTCCGGGAAGTGGCCGACCGGCTCGAGAAGGTGGTGGCGGACGATCTGTGGCCGCTGCCCAAGTACTCGGAGATCCTGTTCATCAAGTAGGGCGTCTGCCCGGCCGGGCGCGCTGCGTGCGCTCGGCCGCGACAGTCGCCTTCCCGGTGTAAAGCGCGGGGTCGCGGGTAGCCGCTTCGAATGAAACGACTCGGAGCCGTTGTGATCGCCGTCGGAGCCCTGGCCGTGGCCGGGTGCGGATCCTCTTCGAACTCGAACTCGAGCTCGAGCTCGTCGTCGGGCTCGTCGAGCTCGTCCTCGAGCACGACGCTGACCCACTCGCAGCTCGTCGCGCAGGCGAACGCGCTCTGTTCTCAGCGCAACGCGCAGGTGTCGAAGCTCCCCAAGGCGCTCGCCCACCCCTCGAGCCTCAAGCAGGCGGCGACCTACCTCGGCGACGTCGCCTCGATCAACGGGCCGCTGCTGGCCAAGTTCCACGCCCTGAAGCCACCGGCCTCCGATCAGGCGACGTGGAGCAAGGCGATGGCCGACAACGACGCCGAGGAGTCGCTGCTGAACTCCGCGCGCACCGCCGCCGCGTCGGGCAACGCGGCCGCCGTGCAATCGCTCATCACCAAGGCCGGACCGATCAGCAAGCGTCTCCAGACGGAGGCGGCGCAGCTCGGGCTCACGCAGTGCCTGGTGAACCCGACCCCGAGCGGCTGAGCGGTTCGGAGCGCTCAGCGCCGGCCGCGCCAGGCGCGGCGAAGGCGGCGATCTCCTGCGCGAGCCGCTCGGGCTCGTCGTGGGGCACGAACGTGCGCGCGCCCTGTAGCTCGACCAGGCGACCACGGGCGAACGTCTGCGCCAGGCGCTGACCGAGCGAGAGCTTGAAGAAGCGGTCGCCCGTGCCCCACACGATCAGCGCCGCGCCCGGGAAGCTGGTGAGCCGTTCGGATGCGGGCCGCAGCACGTCGGCGCCCACCCCGGCGGCGAAGCGGGCCACATCCCGGCGCACACCGGCGTCGCCCAGGATCGGCTCCACCCATGCGCGGGTCTGCTGCGGATCGAGCGGACGGCGCACGAGCGGCCCGTAGGCGGCCAGCGAGTGGCGCACGGCCGTGCTGCGCATCGGCAGCATGAGCGCCCGGGTCAGTCCGGGGTGGCGTAGCGCCGCCACGAGGACCCCGAACGGCGGTGGCGGGAACTGCTCGAAGGCATCGCAGTTGGTCAACACGACGCGCCCCACGCGGGCGGGGTCGGTGTCGATGGCCAGCTGGCAGAGCGCGCCGCCCGTGTCGTTGCCGACCAGCGTCACGTCGCGCAGGTCGAGCGCCTCGAGGAAGCCGAGGATCATGCGCGCCACGCCGGCGGGCGACACGTCGGCGTCCGGCGCCAGCGCGATCGTGTGAGCGCCCAGCGGCCAGTCGGGCGCGTAGGAGCGCACGCCGTGGCCAGCCAGCGCGTCCGCCGTCGCCGTCCACAGCGAACCGCTCACCAGCAGCCCGTGGACGAAGACGACCGGTGGCGCGCTCGTCTCCGGCGGGCCGGCGACCCGGTAGCGAACGGTGCCCTGGGGCAGTCGGATCGTCTCCATATGCTCTGCGCTCCTGTGATCGTCGTTGGTTCGCGCCGGCCGACGCGCGATCGTTCGCGCCGGCCGACCTCCGATCCCGGCGGCTCGCGGGATCAGGATCCCCAGATAACATACAGACTGCATGTATGATTGACAAGCAGGAGCCATCCCCGCCCCCCGCCCGCCGCACCCAGGCCGAGCGCTCGGCCACCACGCGCGCGGCCCTCCTCTCCGCCGCCCGCCGGCTGTTCGCCGAGCGCGGGTTCGCGGAGGTGGGCACCGAGGCGATCGTGCGGGCGGCCGGCGTCACCCGGGGCGCGCTGTATCACCAGTTCGCCGACAAGACCGAGCTCTTCGCCGCCGTGTTCGAAGCCCTCGAGGAGCAGCTGGCCGCGCGCATCGTGGAGGAGCTCGCCGCGGCGGGGGCGAGCGACCCGCTCGACGAGCTTCGCCTTGGCGTCCACGCGTGGCTCGATGCCTGCGAGCGACCGGATGTCCAGCGCATCGCCCTCCTCGACGCCCCCGCCGTGCTCGGGTGGGAGCGCTGGCGCGAGATCGGCTGGCGCTACGGGCTCGGGCTCGTCGAGGCGGTCCTCGTGGAGGCGGTCAAACGCGGTCGCATCGCCCCCCAACCGGTGAGTGCGCTCGCGCACGTGCTCATCGGCGCGCTCGACGAGGCGGCGCTCTACATCGCGCGCGCCGCCGACCAAGCCGCTGCGCGCGCCGAGATGGAGGCCGTCGTCGGCGAGCTGCTGCGCGGGCTCGAACGGGGCTGAGTTGCGGTTAGAGTGCCGGGGATGGAGACACGGCACATCGAGCGGCTCGGCCGCGAGGTCAGCGTCATCGGGCTCGGCACCTGGCAGCTGGGCGCCGAGTGGGGCACGGTCGAGCCCGGCGACGCGCGCGCGGTCCTGCGCAGCGCCTACGAGCAGGGCGTCACCTTCTACGACACCGCCGACGTCTATGGCGACGGGCGCAGCGAGGAGTTCGTGGGCGAGCTGCGCCGCGAGCACCCTGAGGTGCTCGCGGCCACGAAGATGGGCCGCCGCGTCGCCCAGGACGCCATCAACTACAACGAGGCGAACTTCCGCGCCTGGAACGAGCGCTCGCGCGAGAAGCTCGGGATGGAGACGCTCGACCTCGTCCAGCTCCACTGCCCACCCGACGAGGTCTACGAGGACCGCGGCGTCTTCGACGCGCTGGACGCGCTGGTGCGCGAGAACCGGATCCGGGCCTACGGCGTGTCGGTCGAGACGTGCGCGCAGGCGCTGCGCGCGCTCGAGCGGCCCGGTGTGGCCACCATCCAGATCATCCTCAACTGCTTTCGGCTCAAGCCGCTCGACGAGGTGCTGCCCGCGGCCCGGCGCGCGGGGGTGGGGATCATCGCGCGGGTGCCGCTGGCATCCGGGTTGCTGTCGGGGAAGTACGACGAGAGCACCGAGTTCGCGGCCGACGATCACCGCAACTTCAACCGCCACGGCGAGGCCTTCGACGTCGGCGAGACGTTCTCCGGGGTTCCCTTCGAGGTCGGCCTCGAGGCCGTGCGCGCGCTGCGCGAGGTGGCCGGCGAGGACCGCCCGCTGGCCGAGTTCGCGCTTCGCTGGGTCATCGACCAGCCCGGCGTGAGCACGGTCATTCCGGGCGCGCGCAACCCCGAGCAGGCGCAGGCCAACGCCGCCGCGGCGACCAGCCCGCCGCTCACGCCGGCCCAGCGCGACGGCGTGCGCGAGGTCTACGACCGCTACATCCGCGAGCACGTGCACGAGCGCTGGTGAGGCCGGGCCGGGCGGCCACCACCAGCGTCCGGCGCGGATATCTGAAGCACACCCCCCACCCCCGCCCGAGCCTCGTGCATCTGGCCGCGAATAGCGCGGCGGGATGCACTGACCCCGGCGCGACCCCGGCGGTTAGTGCAAATAGCCGCGGCGCGGGGCGGCGGGAGACCGCGCCTCGCGACCCCGCGGCCCGCCGCACCGCGCCCCGCGACCCCGCGCCCCCGCGCCCCGCGACCCCGCGCCCCGCGACGCCCGCCGCGGAAGCCCCGCCGACCCGGCGTCGGAGCTCTGACAGCGGTTCAAGGCGACATAACCCGCTGCCGAGGCAGAGAGCATGGAGATGCGACCGCCCTCGATGTCGACCATTTCGATCGGTCTGCTGGCCGCGCTCGCGCTGGCGCTCGCCCCGGGTGCCCGCGCGACCGGGGCCACGGCCCGCGCGCACGAGCACCGCAGCCCGGCGATCGCCCACGCGGCGCGCCGCGCCCGCACCGGCGCCACCGCGGCGGCGAGCCCGTTCGCCGGCCGCGGCATGTGGATCTGGTACCTCTCGGCCTCCGACCGCGGCAACCTTCGCGCGATCATCGCGGGGGCGCGCGCCCACCACGTGAGCACACTGATGGTCAAGGCCGGGGACGGCCCGGCTGCCTGGTCGCAGTTCAACCCCGCGCTCGTCGCCACCCTCCACGCCAGCGGGCTCCGCGTCTGCGCCTGGCAGTACGTCTATGGCCACCAGCCGGCGGCCGAGGCGCGGGTGGGCGCCACAGCGGTGGCCTACGGCGCCGACTGCCTGCTGATCGACGCCGAGTCGCAGTACGAGGGCAAGTACGTGGCCGCGCAGACGTACATGGCGCAGCTGCGCGCGCGGATCGGCGCCGCCTTGCCGGTCGCGCTGGCCGGGTTCCCCTATGTCGACTACCACCCCGCCTTCCCCTACTCCGTCTTCCTCGGGCCCGGCGGCGCCCAGTACGACGCCCCGCAGATGTACTGGGTCGACATCGGCACCGCGGTCGACGCCGTCTACAGCCACACGTTCGCCTACAACCGGCTGTACGGGCGCCCGATCGCACCCATCGGACAGGTCTACGACCACCCGCGCGCGCGCGACATCGTGCGCTTCCGCCAGCTCGCCCGCGCCTACGACGCGCCCGGGGTGAGCTGGTGGGACTGGCAGGAGGCCGCTCCGCGCCAGTGGCGGGCGCTGGCCCGGCCCACGCGCTGGCTGGCCGGCTTCACGGCCGCCTGGCAGGCGCCGGGGCTCGGGCCCGGCTCGGCGGGCGACCTCGTCGTGTGGGCGCAGGAGCACCTGGTGTCGGCGGGGCAGTTGCTGCGCATCACGGGTACCTACCGGCGCGGCACCGTCGCGGCGGTGCGCAGGTTCCAGCTCGCCCACGGGCTGATCGCCGACGGCGTCATCGACGCGGCGACCTGGCAGGCGCTGCTCGCCTACCCGGCCGCGCAGGTGCTGTGGACGCGCACGGGCGCGCGGCTGCCCTCGCCCTACGCGGCCCTGCACGCGGCGGTCGCGCGGGACGCGCTCGTGCAGCCGGTCCCCGCTTCGGCGCACCTGCACGCCCGGCGCGACGAGATCCCGAGCGGGGTCGGCGCGGGCTGAGCGCCCACCGCCGCGGGCCCCGCGCGGCGCAGCACCGCCTCAGAGCAGGTTGTGCTCGCGCGCGTAGGCCACGAGGTCGGCGCGCGTCGTGCGCCGCGTCTTCTGCTGGATGTGCGCGCGGTGCGATTCCACCGTGCGCACGCTGAGATAAAGCCGCTGGGCGATCTCGCTGTTGGTGTGGCCGAGCGCGATCAGCCGCAGGACCTCGAGCTCGCGCCCGGAGAGATCGTCGGGCGGGCCGTTGGGCGCCGGCGGCTCGGCGGCCAGCCGCGCCCCGAGCTCCGGGTTGAGGTAGGTCCGTCCCTCGGCCGCCATCCGCACGGCCTGCACGAGCTCGCTGTCGGCGGCCTCCTTGAGCACGTAGCCGAGCGCGCCGGCACGCAGCGCCTCCCGCGCGAAGGCGGGGTCGCTCTGCATCGTCAGCACGACGATCTGGGTGTTGGGCAGCGCCTTGCGGATGCGCGGGATGGCCGGCAGGCTCGGCTCGCCGGGCATGTTCAGATCGAGGATGAGCACCGTGGGGTGGTAGGCGTTCAGCCGCCGCTCGGCCGTGGGCACGTCGCCGGCCTCGGCCACGACCTCGAAGCCCTCCTCGGCCTCGAGCAGGAGCCGCAGCCCGGCCCTGACGACCTGGTGGTCGTCGGCGATGACGATCGTTATGGGCTCTTCCGCACCGGACTCGGCGGCCACGTGAGCACCATAACGCGAACGGCTCTCTATGAAGGAGACGGGTTTGTCAAGTGATCGGTGATGTCGGGATGGTGTCATGGTCCGCGGC
>Ga0209810_1004773_pt1 | contig 12759 bp, 10 predicted proteins | sample Coa_R1_7_FD_187159 | JGI IMG/M metagenome (GOLD analysis project Ga0209810, IMG submission 187159) | Surface soil microbial communities from Centralia Pennsylvania, which are recovering from an underground coalmine fire - Coalmine... | ecosystem: Environmental > Terrestrial > Soil > Unclassified...
GCATTGTCAGCGGCGGAGGAATTACTGCAGGCGACAGCAACCGCAATACGTTCGAGAGCAATTTCGGCCTCTATGCTCAGGACAGCTTCCGCTGGACCAGCCGGCTGACGGTGAACTACGGCCTGCGCTGGGACCACTACGGAGTGATCAACGAAAAGCACGATGTGCTTTTCAACTTTTTGCCGGCCAGCGGCCAGTTACTCCGCGTGGGCAGCCCAGGTCTCCACAGGCTCTACCAGCCTGATTTCAAGGACGTGGCTCCCCGATTCAGCTTTGCCTGGGATCTCACCGGACACAGCCGCACGGTGCTGCGGGGCGGTTACGGCATCTTTTTCGATGCCTACTCTCAGGATTTCGTCTTGGGGCATCTACCCTTCAACTGCATCTTCTGTCCCGGGCCCGCCTATGCGGGCATCGGTCCGGCCAACACAGCGATCCGACTGGGAACGCCGGTGGGGCAGATTGTGCCCAATCAGCCGGTGTTCGGCTCATTTGTTCCCGTTGGAGATTTCTTCGCCTTTGACCGTCACATCCGTACGCCCTACATGCAAAATTTCAATCTCAATATCGAGCAGGCGTTCGGCGCGGCCGCTTCGCTCCAGGTGGCCTATGTGGGTTCGCTCGGCCGCCGGCTCTTCCGCTTCCGTGATTTGAACCAGCCGTCGCAGGCAGCCATCACCGCTGCCGACCTGCAGTGCGACTGCATCAACAGCTTCAGTGTTCCGCGGGCGCTGACGCCGGACTTCTTCTATTTAAACTACGAGGAAAGCTCCGCGTCGTCCTACTACCATTCGCTGCAGGTGAGCTTTCGGGTACGGGGCTGGCACGGCCTGGACTCCCAGCTCAACTATGTGTGGTCGCACGCGATCGACAATGCCAGCGATGGGGAAGATTTCGTGCCCAATCAAGCACAGCCGAATAACAGTCAGCTCCCCCAGCTCGAGAAAGGCAACTCGAGCTTCGATATCCGGCAGAGGCTGGTGTGGAATTTTGTCTATCATTTGCCGGCCCCGGGACATCGCTGGCCAAAATTAACGCATGGCTGGGGGATTGACGGTGTTCTGACGCTGCAGGGAGGTCAGCCGTTCGGCCTGAACTATTTCTTCGAAGGCGACTACGACGGTAGCGGTGAGGGATTTGGACGGCCCGATGTTGTCCCCGGCGTCCACGTTCGGACCAGCGGTGACCCGTCACGCTTCCTCGACCTCAGCAACTTCCGCGTGCCGTGCCAGCTCGATGGTCTCGGGGTCAGTGACACAAACTGCATCCCGGGAACGCGCCATTTCGGCAGTCTGGGACGCAATGCCCTGCGCGGTCCGGATTTCCGCCAGTTCGACTTTTCCATTTTCAAGGACACGCGTTTGACGGAAGCGCTCAATTTGCAGATCCGCGCCAACATCTACAACTTGCCGAATCACCCCAATTTCGCCAGCCCGCTGTTACCCAATTTCATCGCCGATCCCGCCATCAACGGCATTGCACCGAGCGGCCGGGGGATCGGCTTTTATCCGTTGCTGGCCACGGGCGATGTCGGCATTGGCAATCCCTTTTTGGGTGGTGGAGGGCCCCGCGGGATCGAACTGGCCGTCAAGTTGACGTTCTAGGGCGCCTGTCTCGCAGCAACGCGGGCGCTTCGGCCGTCAGCCCAGTCAGTGGTGCGGCACTCAGGGCTTCTCCACAAATTGAACGCTGGCGCGCGTTGTTTCCCAGTCAAGATGCATGGTGCAGGTGTTGCCGGCTGGCTCGAACGAGATGGTGAAATTTTCGACCGGTGCCGATAGCTTTTCGACCTCCATGGTTACCCGCAGCAGGTCATAGGATTCGCCCGGATAAGGAATCCCCCACTCTCCGGTTTTCTTGCTGATGATCAGTGTCCAGTGATCCGGCTCAGGGATGGTAAACAGGGTGTAGTGGCCAGCCGGCACGGATTTGCCGCCGACTTCGAGGTTGGCATCGGTGACGAACGTGGTAGCTTCGTTCGCTCCAGTCCGCCAGACCTGACCATAGGGCACCAAACCGCCAAAAATCTTGCGACCGCGCATGCGCGGGCTGGAGTAATCCACGGTAATGGTCTTGCCGTCGCTAAACCGGCAGCTCGCTTGGGCGGGCGGGCTGGGCCGTTTGCTTTTGTCCTGCGGAGCTTGTGCTGTGGCAGCCAGACTAAGGGCGAAGAAACTCCCAAAAGTTGCACCGAGCAGGATCACTCGGAACGCCGCACGACGGATCATGGGTAGGGTTCCTCCCTCGCAAGGCTACGCTGCGCCACCAGCATAGCCGGACGGTCTCGGCAGTCAAGACCCTTCCGGTGATGAGGCACAAAATTTGGAGCCCGTTGCAGGGCCGTGCCGGGAGGGAAATGATCGCGCAGCTAGAAGCGGAAAAGCAAAAATGGTGGAGGCGGGGGGAGTCGAACCCCCGTCCGTGAAGCCTCACCGTCCGAAGCCTACATGCTTATCCGGTTCCATCGTTTTCATCGGCGGCGCTCAGAACCGGCAAGACACGCCACCGACTAGTCCCGCAGATTTCGCCGTTGTACCTGGGACCACGGCGCAACAGCTAGCCCGCGGTTCGACGCCTCATTCCGGACCTGCGGGCGGGGTCCGGAGAGACGGGTCGCTTAGATTAAGCGGCCAGAGCCAACTGAGAGTTGGCAGTTTTTGGTTTCCGCCTGTTTGCGGGCAGACGGCACCCGGCATGCCTTCGGACAGCTCGTCACTTCCGTCGAATCCGTTTCGCCCCCTTGCAAACAGCATAGCTCTCCCGCCGAACCCGGTCAATCCCTACCCAGGCAGGCGTGGACCATAGGTCAGTGCGCCTGTACAGTAAGCATGAGTATCACAGATGGCGCGCATGGCGAAGCGAATCGGCTCTTTCGGTGCCGACATCGGAAACCAAATGCTTGCGGCGATCCTCGTCGTGTGTTTTCTTGCCCTGCCAGCGCAGGGCCAGAAGCCGGTACCGGGTTCAGGGTTGCGAGCTCGTTCCGCATCCGCGCAGCCGAGAAAACCAGCGGTTGCTTCGGCTTCTTCAGCCGCAGTCCTGCTTCCGGTGCTGGCCAAACGTCTGGCCGGACCGGATTCTCAGGCTGGCCTCCGGGCTTACCGTGAACTGTTGCGGCTATTGCCCGGATGGCCGCAGCCATGGAAGGCCCGGGCTGCGCTGGCCTGCGGCTTTTATGCCTACCGGCGCGGCGACTATCAGCAGGCGCTTACGCTGTTCCAGCAGGGAGAACAGGACCGGCTCCTGCAGGACTACGCCCTGTACTGGCAGGCGCAGGCTGCAGCAGCGCTGGGCGCTCACGGGATGGCCGCCGACGTGCTCGAGAGATTCCTGCGGGAGTTTCCTTCCTCTGCCATGCGCGAGCAGGCGCTCGAGCTGTACGCCAGGGCCGCCCTTCAGACGGCCCGGGCGCCCGTAGCGGCCAGACTGTTGCGGCAGGAGCCGCGCACATGGAACTCGCCCGCGTTGTTGATGGCGCTCGGGAAGCTAGACGAAGCCACTGGCGACCTTGCCGGTGCGGCTGATGCGTATCAGCGGGTCTATCTGCGCTTCCCGATGACTGTGGCCGCCGAGCAGGCCAGCGCGGCCCTGCAGCGGTTGCAGGCCCTGGGCATAGCGCCGCCTCCAGTGGGACTTGCCGATCGAATCGACCGGGCCGAGCAACTTTTCCAGAGTCGGCGTTATGCGGCCGCCGCGCGCGAGTGGCAGGCGATTCAGATTGCTGGCGGAGCCGATGCCGACCGTGCCCGGTTACGGGTCGCCCAGTGTCAGGCATATCAGTCGGGCACAACTGCACCGCTGCTCGACCTGGCGCCGCTGCCGCCTGCACTGGAAGCCGAGCGCTGGGCGACCCTGGCCGTGCTCTATCGCATGGCCGGCAATCGCCAGGCGATGCTCGATGCAGTGGACAGGGCCGTGCAGGCTGATCCCCGGGGAGCCTGGGCCCTGCGCGCTCTGAATGTGGCGGCCGCTGCTTCCTGGACAGATTTGGACTGGACGCAGGCGGCGCGCTTCTATGCGCGCATCGTCGAAGTGAATCCCACAGCGCCCGAAGCGGTTCGCGCAGACTGGCGCGTGGCCTGGGCGCTGTTGCAGGAAAAAAGCCCCCAGGCGCAGCTGCGCCTTCAGGAGCATGTGCGCCGATTTCCCAGCTCACCGTTTGTGCCGGATGCCCTCTATTGGCTTGGCCGATGGGCCGAGCAGCAAAACCGTCGGGTCGAAGCCAGGGCTTACTATCGCAAACTGCGAAGCCTGTTCCCGCACAGTTACTGGGCGCTGCAGGCAGAACAGCGGCTACGCCGTCTGGGGTCTTCGCCGGTTCGAGATCCGGCGTTGCTGAGGGTTCTTCCGCGGCCCGCACCGGTTCGGCTGCCGGTGGGCAGTCTCCCGGCCTTTCTCCGGCCGGTCGAAGAACGTGCCCGTGCTCTCCACGCGATCGCTTTCGATCAATCGGCGTATCTGGAACTCCAGCAGGCGGCGGAGCAACACGCTGTGCCCGGTTTGTTTCTGGAGGCTGCCCGCGCCGCTGCCGAAGCCGGCCGTTATATGGCGGCTGCGCGACTGGTCCGCCGGGTGTTTGCCGACCTCGAAGAGCGGCCATTGCGGGAGCTTCCTCTCTGGGTCTGGCGACTGGTCTATCCGCTGCCCGCGGGCATGCCCATTCGACGCTGGGCCCGGCGCGCTGGGCTCGATCCGGCTCTGGTGGCAGCGCTGGTCCGCAAGGAATCCGGGTTCGACCCCGAAGCTGTTTCAGCGGCCGGTGCGGTTGGCTTGATGCAGGTGCTGCCGTCAACGGCCGCGAGCTGGAGCCGGCATCTGCATTTGACTTACAGTGAGACCCGGTTGAGAAATCCCGATTTCAACCTTCGGATCGGTTGTCTTCACCTGGCTTCGCTGCTGCGCCGCTATCGCAGCCTGGAGCTCGCATTGGCAGCTTATAATGCCGGGGAAAATCGGATCGGGGCGTGGAGGACGCAAGGGATTTCAACCGACACGCCAGAGTTCGTGGAATCTATCCCGTTTACCGAAACGCAGGAGTACGTGAAGACTGTCCTCGCCACAGCCCGGATCTATCATGCGCTCTACAGGGAGCTGCGATGAGCAGAAATGCCGAGCAACGCCGCGCCCGCGTCTCCAGCAAGTCAGCGCGTTTTACGGAATCGGTGATTCGCGAAATGACGCGGCTGGCGATTCGCTACGGAGCCATTAATTTAGCCCAGGGATTCCCCAATTTCCCCGCTCCGGAAGAAATCAAGCAGGCGGCCTGCCGCGCCATTGCAGACGATTGCAATCAGTATTCGATTACGTGGGGTGCCCCCGCCCTACGGCAGGCCATTGCGGAGCGCTATAGCGCTCTCTACGGCGCCCCCGTGGATCCGGAAACCGAAATTACAGTCTGCTGCGGGGCGACCGAAGCCATGATCGCTACGCTTCTGGCCGTGGTTGATCCCGGTGACGAAGTCATTATTTTTGAACCGTTTTATGAAAACTACGGTCCGGATGCGATTCTGTGCGGTGCACATCCGCGTTATGTGCGCCTGCGTCCACCCGACTGGTCGTTCGACCCCGAGGAGCTCGCTGCAGCGTTTGGGCCGGCCGTGCGGGCCATCATCGTGAACACACCGCACAACCCGACGGGCAAAGTGTTTACACCGGACGAATTGCGCTATATCGGCGAGCTCTGTGAGCGCTGGGGTGCGCTTCTGATTACAGACGAAATCTATGAAGCCATCGTCTACGATGGACGGACGCACCGCTCTCCCGCGGCGCTGCCCGAGCTACGCCCTCGAACCGTCGTTGTAAACGGCGTCTCGAAAACATACAGCGTCACGGGCTGGCGGATCGGGTGGTGCATTGCTCCGCCCGACATGACGGCCGCCATCCGCAAAGTCCACGATTTTCTGACCGTGGGTGCTCCGGCACCTTTGCAGGAGGCCGCGGCAGTTGCTTTGCGTCTGCCTGCCGCCTATTACCAAAGGCTGGCCGCTGATTACCAGCAGCGCCGGGACGTGCTGGTTGCGCATCTGCAGCGGGCTGGCTTCCAGTGCTGGGTTCCTCAGGGCGCCTATTACATCATGACCGATATCTCGAGCTTTGGGTTCACCGATGATGTTTCGTTTGCGCGCTATCTGGTAGAGCACGTCGGTGTGGCAGCTGTGCCCGGCTCGAGCTTTTATGCGCGGCCGGCTGAAGGGCAGCAGCGGATCCGCTTTGCATTCTGCAAAACGCTTGACCTGCTGGAGGAAGCCGGTCGGCGGCTGGCGAGACTGCGCCAGATGCTCGGCAACACACCGGCTGCGTCCGCCCCGCCTGGAGGCGATCGATCCGATTGACGGCTGCGGTGCCGCCGCCTAAGCTCCCCCGCGGGAACCGGACCGGAAGGAGGAAACCGCATGAGAAGCTGGCTGCGCATACTGGCACTCGGGATCGCCCTGGCAGGTGTACACGCGTGGGCGGCCCCGCCATCAAAAACTCTTTACGTGAAGTGCGGCAAACTCATCTACGACACCGAAAGGCCGCCGCTTGAAAACGCCGCCCTTGTGGTCGAAAACGGCAAGATTGTTCAAATGGGCCAGAATTTGCCCGTTCCGGCGGGCGCCGAGCAGATTGACCTTTCGCGCTACACCGTGCTGCCGGGCCTGCTTGACGCGCATATCCACCTCTGGACGGGTCCCTGGCTGAGCCATCCCTCCACACCTCTGGCAGCCCTGCGGGCGTCGCGGGCGATGGCCTATGCGCTTTCGCTGGGCGTGGTGGCCGTCCGGGTTCTGGGATCGAACGATTTCATTGATGTAGCTCTGGGTCAAGCGATCGCAGAGGGAACCATTCCCGGACCGCACGTGATCCCGGCCGGCCATGCGTTGACGATCCCCGGTGGCCACGGCGACTTTTTCGATCTGCCGGCGGAACTGCCGCTGCAAACGCTCTACACGCCCCTGCACGGATTCGTCAACTCGCCAGCGGATGCTGAGCAGGCCGTGCATCTGCAGATCAAATACGGCGCACGGGTGATCAAGGTGCTGGCCTCGGGCGGAGTCCTGTCGCCGCTGGATTCACCGACGGCCGAGCAGCTGTCGCCTGAAGAGTTGCGAGTGATCTGTCAACAGGCGCACATGGCAAACCTCAAGGTTGCCGCACACGCTGAAAATCTCCGGAGCATCCGGGCGGCCCTCGAGGCTGGCGTAGACTCCATCGAGCATGGTCCGGGTCTGGATGAGGAGGCGGCGCGGTTCATGATTGCCCATCATGTGTATCTGGATCCCACGCTGTTCATCGTCGAAAACCTGCTAAAGAACGGCGAACGGCTGCACCTGCCCGCCTATGCGCTGCGCAAAGCGCGTGAGCTGTCGGTGCTGCATTTTGCCAGCTTTGCGCGGGCCCTGCGTGCAGGGGTCCCGATGGCTGCCGGCTCCGACCAGATGTACGGGCCGGGCAGCGGAACCGTACTGGATGAAGTGATCGCTCTGGTGGACCATGGCATGACGCCCGCGCAGGCTCTGACCGCGGCCACCAAGCACAACGCTGAGCTGCTGGGATTGCCCGAGTTAGGCACTCTGGCTGTCGGGCAGGAAGCCAGTCTCGTGGCTGTCGAGGGGGACCCGCTGCAGGATATTCATGCGGTCAAGAACACCCGCTTCGTGCTCTTTCGTGGCCAGCCGGTGAGCTTTGCCGGCCAGTTTCACTGGCCCTGAGCCGGTTCGGGGATTTACCAACCGGCAGCACGCGGGTTGAAAATCGGCTTGAGGACTGGTCGGTTTCGAGTAAAGTACTAGAGGTACCATGGGACGGACCAGGCCCTCGACGACTCCCCCGCCGATTCGTGTGGTTGTGGCGGACGACCATGCGATCTTTCGCGAGGGAGTGCGAAAACTACTCGAGAGCGCGGGAGATATCGCTGTCGTCGGCGAAGCAGGAACCGGTGACGAGGCGGTTCGTCTGGTCACACGGCTGAAGCCGGACATCCTGCTGCTCGATCTGCGGATGCCCGGGCGGGACGGCCTGGCCGTGCTCGAAGAATTAAACGGCGACCTGGCCCGGACGCGCGTGATCCTGGTGGCCGATGAAGAGCACGAACACGAGCTGGTGCGGGCCATGCGGCTCGGCGCACGGGGTATCGTGTGGAAACAGTCGGCCAGTGCGCTGTTGATCAAGAGCATTCGCAAAGTGCATGCGGGCGAAATCTGGCTGGACAATCGCATGACGGCCGAGGTTCTTGATGCGTTTAAACAATCCAGCGAATCGGCTCCCCGCCGCGAGAAAAGCGGGTTGAGTCCGCGCGAACGCGAGATCGTCCAGCTCGTTGCTCAGGGCTACCGGAATCGGGAAATAGCCGAGAAGCTGTTCATCAGCGAGCAGACAGTCAAAAACCACCTCCACAACATTTTCGATAAACTCGGCGTCTCCGACCGGCTCGAGCTGGCTCTCTACGCCATTCATCACCGGTTGATCGAGAGCGCCTGACGAAAACTCATCCCCCCGAACGCTGTTCTAGTACTTTGGTTCTCGATCATTCGATCCATTGAGCTCCCGCTGCGAACATGCTAGGGTGCCGCGAGGGAGGAGTTATGGCGACCCGCGTGGACCTCGACCGGCGCGCAGCGAAGCGATTTCGACTGCAGCTCCCGCTTTCCGTGCGGTGGATTGACGGCGGTGTCGCCGGCGAGGCTCTGACCGTGTCGCGCGATATCAGCTCGCGCGGTGTTTCTTTTCTGCTGCCGCGGCCCATTTCTGTCGGGGCGCTCGTCGAGGTGACCCTGACGCTTACCCACGAACTGACGCAGGCCGGACCCGTGCGCGTGCGGTGCTTGGGTCGTGTGGTACGCTCACACCAAGAAACGGACGGCGCCTATCGGCTTTCGGCCGCCATCGATCGTTACGAGTTCCTCCGTTCCTGAAACGCCGCGACGATCAATCCCCACAGGGGGCCTGGGACGAGCCGGTCGTAGATGTAGGGGAAGCTGCGAGCTGCCGTTCCAGACGCTGGAGTCGCTCGTAAATTTCCGGGAGCCGGCGGAACAAAGCCACGCACTTCAACCACAGAGCATTTTCGATCGCCGGGTAGCCCGAATACACAGCATCGGCCGGAACGTCGGCGGGAACCCCACTCTGGGCCGTCAGGACGGTGCGGTCACCGATGGTGAGATGGCCGGCAACACCCACCTGGCCGGCGAGAATGCACTGACTGCCGACCCGAGTCGAACCTGCCAGTCCAACCTGGCCGCAGAGCAGCGTGTTTTCTCCGATACGGCAGGAGTGGCCCACCTGGACGAGGTTATCCAACTTGGAGCCGCGACCGATTTCGGTCACTCCGACCGTGGCCCGATCGACACAACTGTTGGCCTGAATCTCGACTTCATCGTGCACAACGACGCCCCCGACGGGGCGGAGTTTGTACCAGCGGCCCTCAGGTGTGCGGGCGAAGCCAAAGCCGTCACAGCCGACCACCGCCCCGTTTTGGAGCACCACCCCGTTGCCCAGGCGGCAGTATTCGCGGACTACAGCGTGCGAATGGGCAAAGAAGTCGTCGCCGATCTGCGCGCCGCGGTAGACGACGACAAAACTGTGCAAAACAGCATTTCGGCCGATCACGACCTCGTCATCAATGAAGCAGTAGGGTCCGATATGCGCCCCCGGACCGATGCGGGCCGTCGGTGCAATCACGGCCGTAGGGTGAACGCCTGGCGGGTAGGTCGGACCCGTGGAGAAGAGCTCGAGGGCGCGCGCAAAGGCATAGTAGGGGTGCGGCGAGCGCAGCGTAGGCAGTGGAAGCGCACCTGCGTCGGATCCAGCGATGATCGCCGATGCACGCGTGCGCGCCACAAAGCGACGATAACGGCGGTTCGCGAGGAACGTCAGATCTCCGGGCTGTGCCTCCGGCAGCCCCGCGACCCCGTGAATCTCGATTTCCGGGTCGCCTTCGAGTTCACAATTCAACCGATGAGCAATCTCCCCCAGCTTCATGACCTGTCTCCTTGACCGGAAAGCGTTCCGTCCGACGGTAGAGTCGGGCACTCGGGTGCGGTCGCATCGGCCGCTGTTGGGCGCTAGTTCCGGTTGCGACCGAAAAGCTCGTGCTGGCGGCCGGCCACACGTTCGGTAGGTCTGCGGCTGGCTCCTACCACCCCGAGAACTTTCAATTCCACCAGGGCGCTGCGCGGGATGAACAGGCGAACCGTATTGCCGCGTAGATCCGGTGGTGTCAGGTGCACGCCGGAATCGAGTAGCGTCAGTAAATCGTTCGGGACGATACCTTCCAGCTCCCCGCCGTCCCGCATGCGGAGCCGCACCCACAGTCCTTCCATCTTGGGACGCGTGAGGAAGGCTTTTCGTTCAGGTTCGAAGTTGTCTTCGAAATTCCGCACAAAATAAATCCCGCTGACGTCGTCCAATGGGACAGATAAACGTTCACCGGCTTCGGTCAAAAGGTCGACAACAGGACCGTGACCCAAACGGCTGGGGTCAACGTATCCGCGGTGAACGGTGCGGTTGAAGCGAACCACAACGACTTTTTTGAAGGTGGAGGACATGCCCGGGCGTTGCCCAGCGAGCGGCAGGTTCGTTGCTCTCCCGGGCGCTTTATGCTATTTTACGCACCCATTGCTGTCAATCAGTTGCGGTCATTGAGCCGCAAGACGGTTTTGGGCAGCGGGCGGCGGACCCACACGGGCCGCCCGTTCTGCGGAGCGGGAGTTCGAGCCGACGCATGCACCCGGCCACCGCGACCGAGCAAGCAGGAAGAGAACCGCAGCTTAAGGCCTTTCTGAGCTATCTGCGCGTTGAAAAAGGACTTGCCCACAATACGCTGCAAGCCTATGGCCGCGACCTGGCGCGGTTTGCAGCCTTCGTGTCAGCCCGGCAGCGGCGTCCGGCCGAGGCAACGCGGGACGATGTGCTGGATTTTCTGACCGACCTTTATCGTCGGGGGCTTGAGAGTCGTTCGGTGAATCGCTATCTGGTCACATTGAGGAATTTTTTCCGCTTTGCATTGGCCGAGGGTTGGACGGCTGCCGATCCCACTTTGCATCTGGAATCGCCACGGACGCGGCGGGATTTGCCGGCCTACCTGTCCGTCGCGCAGGTGCGTCGGCTGCTGGAGCAACCCGATCGCTCGCGGCCCCACGGTGTGCGGGACCGGGCCATGCTCGAGTTGATGTATGCCACCGGCATGCGCGTTTCTGAGCTTGTGGGGCTGACGATAGACGATCTGGATCTTGCGGCTGGGTGTGTCCGTTGTCGAGGCAAGGGGAACCGCGAACGACTCGTGCCGCTCGGGCGCGAGGCGGTCCGGGCGATCGAAACGTATCTGCAGCAGGCTCGCGCCACCCTGCTCAAGGGCCGAAGGAGCCCGTTTCTCTTCATACGCGCAGGTGGCAAACCCCTGAGCCGGGTCCAGTTCTGGCGCCTAGTGAGGCGTTATGGACGTCAAGCCGGGCTTCCCCAGGGGCTCTGGCCACATCGGCTCCGGCACAGCTTTGCGACGCACCTGCTCGAACGCGGCGCCGACTTGCGGGCGGTCCAGACCATGCTGGGACATGCGGACATTTCGACCACGCAGGTGTACACGCACGTGGTGCGCGAACGACTCAAACAAGTCTACAGGGCGCATCATCCGCGGGCCTGAACGGGGTAGCTGGTATGCCCGACTACATGTTCATGCTCGAAACAAGACTGTCGCCCGAGCAGAATGCGGTGCTCGCGCAGGTACAGCAGCTGGCGCAAGAGCACGGAGTCAATGTGTACTTGACTGGAGGCGCTGTCCGCGACCTGCTCAGCGGCCTGCCGATTCGCGACCTGGACTTCACACTGGAGGGGAATCCGCTGCCTCTGGTGCGCGTGCTCGAACGACGGGGCGCGCGCGTCATCGAGCAGGAAACGCGGCTGCAACACTTCGAACTGCTGTTCGCAGGCGATGTAGAGGGCTCCCTGGAAGCGGCCCGCGACGAAGTCTATGCCGTGCCCGGTGGGCGCCCCCATGTGCGCTGGTCCACCATTATGGAGGATCTACGACGGCGTGATTTTGCCTTGAACGCGATCGCGCTCTCGCTCAATCCCGCCTCGCGCGGCCTGCTGCTGGACCCCAACAACGGCGTCGCGGATATTGAGCGTCGGGAAGTGCGCGCGCTGACGATCCACTGCTTCACCAACCAGCCCGTGCGACTGCTGCGGGCGGTGCGCTACTGTGCGCGGCTGGGGTACCGACTGGAGGGGCGCACCGAGGAGTGGTTCGAACTGGCGCTTGAGCGCGGGCTGCACCGGCAGATACCGCCAGCCGACATCGGACGCGAGCTCAAGCAATTGGCCCGGGAGGGCAACCCGTCGGCCGTGCTCAAGGCCTGGGACGAGCACGACTTGCTACCGGTCATTCATCCTCAGTTCCAGCACCGCAGTCCCGACTACGAGGGGCTGGCTCGGCTGGCGCGTGCCGCAGGCACTCTCATGGCAGCGGGAATTCGGCCGCGTTTGTTCGCGCCGGTACTCCATTACGTTTTTGCGCGCCTCGGCCCGCGGGAACGTGCGGCGGCACTGCGCCGCCTCCAATTTTCTGCCGAAGAAGTGGCAGCCGTTACACGGCTCGACGCTCAGGCACGCCAGGTCGTGCGGACTTTGAAGTCGAAAGCGCTCGATGCGCCACGCGTGGCCTGCGCCTTTCTGGACCGGCTGCCGTGCGAATTGCTGGCCTTTGTTCTGGCCGAGTACCCGCAGCCGAAAGTCACCGCCAGAATTCGGCAGTACCTGACGCGGTGGCGCCCCCTGCGTCAG
>Ga0209810_1004774_pt1 | contig 12756 bp, 15 predicted proteins | sample Coa_R1_7_FD_187159 | JGI IMG/M metagenome (GOLD analysis project Ga0209810, IMG submission 187159) | Surface soil microbial communities from Centralia Pennsylvania, which are recovering from an underground coalmine fire - Coalmine... | ecosystem: Environmental > Terrestrial > Soil > Unclassified...
GGCCAGTCAGCCGGTGTTCAGCTACTTCGACCTCAACAACAACAACCTGGTCACCGAAGGCGACCCGCCGGCCACGATCTCCACCTGCACCACCCGGGTCGAGGCGCTGATCGTGGGCCAGGCCGACCCTGGACCGACGCCGTTCCAGGAGACCCAGGACGTGCAGTTGCGCAACCAGATCGCCAACCTGGCCGCCCAGGGGAACAACCCGTGCTGAGGCGAGGCCCCCTTCGGGCCCGGCGGGGTGACGAGCGCGGCAGCATTATCGTTGCCGTCGCCGTCATCATGGTGGTCACCGCCATAGGCGCCACCCTGGTCGCCCGCACCATCTCCAACGCCGGCACCGTGTCGCACAGCCAGCACTTCTCGGGCGGCCTGGCCGGGGCCGACGCCGGCGTGTCCGACGCCCTGTTCCAGATCGACCAGTTCAGCTCGACCAACCCGGCCCCGGCCGAGTTCTGCGTCGGGGCCAGCTCGTCCTGTGGCAGCTCATCCCTGCCCGCCGCGCCCGGCGTCCAGTACAAGGCGGTGGAGAACAGCTCCAACTCCTGGACGGTCGAGTCCGAGGGGAAGGTGAACGGCGTCCTCCACGCCGTGCAGGCCACCGTCAGCCGCTCCGTCGAGTACCCCTTCGCCCTGTTCGGGAACCAGGGCCTCAACTTCAACGGCAACGCCCAGAACGCCTTCGCCCTCTACGACTCGGCCCAGGTGGCCAACGCCAACAACCCCAACCCGAACGGCGCGGTGGCCATCGGCAGCAACGGGACGATCAACTGCCACGGCGGCATCAGCTCGAACGTCACCACCGTGTACTACACGGGAGGCGGCGGCGTGTCGGGCTGCACCAACACCCAGCCCAGCCCCTCGCTGTACTCGGTGCCGGCCCCCGACACTCCCCCGAGCTACCAGTCCTGCCCCAACGGCGGCAGCCTCGGCAGCGGGGCCAGCCCGGCCTACCCGAGCATCGCCCCCGGCACCTACCTCTGCACCGGCCCGGTGACCGTCAACGGCAACCTGAGCGTCTCGCCCTCCGGGGTGGTCAAGCTCTACATCATCCTGCCGTCGTCGTCGAACACCTCCACCACCACCGATCTGGACATCACCGCCAACTCGAACGTCAACATCCCATCCACCCCCTACCTGCCGGTGGCGGCCGACCTGCAGATCCTCACCAACGGCATCGGAAACGTGGGCGACAGCAGCGGCCAGGGCTACACCTTCGGCGGCGTCATCTACGCACCCGACGCCTACCTGATCGGGAACGGCTGCAAGAGCGTCTACTACGGGGCGCTCGTCATCAACACCTTCACCTGCAACGGCGGGCCCCACCTCACGGTGAACTACGACTCCGAGCTCTCCCAGACCATGACGGCCTGGACGGTGTCCGGCTACACCGAAATCCCCTCGTCGAGCTTCAGCATCCCCTAGGCAGGAGGGTCACCGCCCCCGGCGGCGCAGGTCGTCCAGGGTGAGCCCGCTCAGCACCGACCGGGGCCGCTGGACGGTGATGTCCGAGTCAGGGTCGGCGGCGGCGTCGGCCCGCTTGACCAGCAGCCAGGCCTCCTTGCCGTCGCGGCTGTTCTCGATGCGGGTGAGCGACCACCCGCCCACCAGCTTCTCGCCCCGCAGCCACACCGACAGGTGGCCCTTGGCCAGGGCGGCGGTCATCGGCACCGGGGCGCCGGTCCGGTCGTGGCTCAGGTTGATGTAGGTGCCCCGGTCCCACAGCAGGGACGGCCCGGCGCCGTAGCCGCCTTCGGGGATGACCCCCTCGTAGCCCCCGTACTCGAGGGGATGGTCTTCGGTGGGAACGGCCAGGCGCTTGGCGTTCGGATCGGTCGAGGGGCCCCGGGGCACGGCCCAGGACTTGAGCACCCCGTCGACCTCGAGGCGGAAGTCGTAGTGGAGCCGGCGGGCGTCGTGCTCCTGGACCACGAACGCACCCGTCTCCACCCCCTCGGGCAGGGCCACGTCCGCCGGACCGGACGGGGCCGCCCCCTCCGGCGCACCGGCCGGCTCGTCGGTGCGGCTGAAGTCCCGCTTGGCCCGATACGGCGCCAGGGCCTCGCGCTGGTCGTCCGGGTCCATGAAAACCGATGCCCCTCCGGCTCGTCCTTGCGGCACCATATGACGCCGCCGGCGCCTCGTCTTCCGGGCTCTACCCGGGCGGAACCGCCGGCAGAACCGGCCCCGGACCTCAACCCGGGGCTCCGCCCGCCGATCCAACAGCGTGAGCGACCATGTCTGAACACCCCATCACCTACTACGGCCGACGCCAGCGTCACACCTACTGGTGCTGCGCACTGCTGGTGGCGGCCGCCATGATCCTGCGCGGCGGCCCGGCCGGGGCTCCGTGGTCGGCCGGCCAGGGCCACCTGATGCTGGCCGTCGCCCAGGCAGTCCTGCTGGCCGGCCTGGTGCTGGCCGGACCAGGTAGCACCCGCGTCACCGTCGGTCCCGACGGGGTGCTGGTGCGCAACATGTTCCGCAGCCACCAGGTCGCCTGGCCCGACGTGCGGGGCTTCAGCCTCGACGAGGAGCGCTTCCCCTACGTCACCCGCCTGTCCACCGCCGACGGCGAAGTGGTGGTGCAGGCCATCTCGGACGAGCCGTGGATCTCCTTCGGCGCCGAGCGGGACCGCAACCAGCAGATGATCGAGGCCCTCAACGGCCACTGGCGGGCCATCCTGGCCGGGCACCGACTGGGCACCGAGGCCGTGGCGCCGACGCCCGTCCCGGAACCGGCCACCGTGCGCCCCTGAGCCGGCCGCCGACCAGGCCCACGCAGAGGCGGGCGCCCCTACGTGGGTGCCACCCGGGGTGCGCACAGATCGCGTAGGCGGTCCACCACTCCGACCAGGGGAGCGAGCAGGCGGGCCGATCGGAACCCGGACGGCAGCTCGGGATGGGCCCGGGTGGGGCTCCAGCGCAGGCCCCGGTGCAGCCGGCGCTGCAGCCTGGCGAGCTCGTCCGCCGGCACCAGCACCTCCAGCTGGGCCACCAGTCCCTCCTCGATGCGCAGCACCTCCTCCACCAGCCCGAGCAGGGCGGCGGTGTCGTCGTTGATCGACTCGTCCCGTTCGCCGGCCCAGCCCAGCTTGACCATCAGCTCCTCGGCGCGCTTCTTGAGCTGCACCGACTCCGCTATGAGCGGCACGGCGCCGGGGTCGTGACGCCGCAGCACCGGCCACACCCGCAGCAGCTTGACCGTCTCGTGGCCGACGAAGGACCGCCGCAGGGCGGCCGTGAGCGCCAGACGCTCCCTCATCTCCGACGCCGTGCGCTCGTGGACCACCGGCGGGCAGGAGGCCAGCGCCCCCGCCAGCGCCCGGAGCTCGTCGCGCTGGCGGGCCAGCTCCACTGCCCGCCCCGGCCCGGCCGGACCGCCGCTGGTGACGCCGGCGGCTCCGGTCACCGCAGCGGGAACCCCACCAGCGCGGCCACTCCGGCCAGGCCGGCCATGAACCACGCCACGTAGTCGCCGATGTGGCCCGAGTGCAGGCGGCGCAGGACCCGGTAGCCGGGCTGCAGGCGGCGGCCCCACGCCCGCACGGCGTCCGGCAACCGGGACAGGTAGATCGCCCCCAGTGCGAGGACGACCGCCAGGGCCACCGAGGCCAGCGACAGGGCCACACCCTCCACCCCCCACCATCCCCCCGGCAGCGCCCGGGTCGGCCCTGCCGGCACGTGGGCCAGGGCCTGGGCGGCATAGCCGGTCCCGTCGGCGAAGCGCTGGGCGCCCCGGTCGACGGCGTCGGGCACCAGCCGCCACACCCCTCCGACCAGGGCGACCCCGAACAGGGCGGCGATGGCGGCTGCCATGGTCAGGGGCACCCTGGTGAGACGGCCCTCGACATCGGGCTCCTCGGTGCCGGGCGTGGCGCCGGAGCCGGATCCGAGCGGAGGGGGGCCCACGCCGAAGAACACCCGCAGCCCCGCCCGCAGGACGGCCGCCCCGGTGACGGCGGAGACGGCCACGAACAACGCCGGCGCCCAGCCGTAGCCGGCGCTGGCGAGGGACTCCTCGGCCATCGACTTCCCGAGGGCGGTGCCGAACGGCGGAAGGCCGGCCAGGGCCAGGGCGCCGACGACGAAGGCGACGCCGGTCCAACGGTGGCGGCGGCCCCTCCCGAAGAGCTCCAGCTCGTCGACCGAGCCGTAGCGGTTGAGGAGGATGCCGCCCAGCAGGAACAGGGCCCCCTTGGCCCCGGCGTGGCCCACCGCATAGACGGCAGCCCCGCCCACTCCGTCGGGGCTGAGCACGGACAGGGCCATGAGGAACAGCCCGACGTGTCCGATGGTCGAATACGCCAGCAGTCGCTTGATGTGGCGCTGGCCGAAGCACATCACGGCGCCGACCACGGCGGTGATGGCCCCCAGGACCACGAAGGCCCTGGTGATGTCGGGCCCGGGCAGGACCGGGCGGAACACCACCAGGTACACCCGCACGAACCCGTAGAGGCCGAGCTCGACCATGACCCCGGAGAACAGGACGCACACCGAGCTGGGCGCCACCGCGTGGGCGTCGGCCAGCCAGAAGTGGAACGGCACCATGGCCGCCTTGACCAGGAAGCCGCACGACACCAGCACGAAGGCGGCGACCAGGAGGGCGTCGGGCCGGTGGCCGACCAGCGCCCGGTTGAGCTCGGGCAGGCCCAGCTGGCCGGTTCGGGCGTAGACCAGGCCCACCCCGAACAGGGCGAAATAGGCCCCCAGCGAGTTCATGATGGCGAAGCTGAGACCACCCTGAAGGGCGGAGGCATCCTCGATCTTGAAAGCGGTCAGGGCATAGGCCACCGCCCCCATGAGCTCGAAGAACACGAACATGTCGAACAGGTCGCCACTGAGGGCGAACCCCTGCATGCCGGCGAGGAACAGCAGCATCAGGGCGTGGTAGTGCGCCTCCACCGCCTCGAAGTAGCGCCAGCTGTAGAGCAGGGCGGCGGCCATCAGCACCGCCACCAGCAGGGCCAGGCCGGCGCCGAACTGGTCGCCCACGAACGAGACGCCAACGCTGAAGCCGCGCACCGGCAGCCATCCGCCGTGCCAGAGCACCACCCGGCCGGCCCCGGTGTGCACCAGCACCCAGCCGTCGATCACCGCCACCGCCACCGCCACGGCCGTGGCGACGCTGTCGGCCACCAGCCGCGCCAGCCTGGTGACGGCCACCATCAGGCAGGCCCCGAGGATGGGCACGGCGACAGCCAGTGCCAGCAGCTGCGAGGTTCCGGCCTCGAAGGTTCCCATGGCCGCCGGCTCAGCCCTCCAGGGCCGACAGCTCGTCCGGATCGACGGTGCGCTGTCGTTTGGCGATCTGCACCGCCATGGCCAGGAGCAGGGCGGTAACGGTTGCGCCGACGACCACGTCGGTGAGCGTCATCGCCTGCACCACGGGGTCGACCACCGGTGTGTTGGTTGGCAGGGTGTTCCCGAACACCGGGGCCACGGCCTTCCACTGAAAGCCGACCGCCAGCAGCAGCACGTAGGTCCCGCTCTGGCACACCGACAGGGCGGCCACGGCATGGACCAGGTTGCGGCTGCGCACGATGCCCAAGCATCCGATCAACAGCAGCCAACCGGCCACGAAGAAGGCGTAGTACCTCATGGGCCGGTGATGGTGATGGCCTGCTCGAGGAACTTGGCCAGCAGGATCACCGTGCCGCAGGCGACCTCGACGCCCACCGCCACGTTGAGCAGCGGCACGCTGCCGGCCGACAGGAGATCGCCGAACGATCCGCTGGGCAGGACGTTGGCCAGGAAGGAGCCGGCCACCGCCATGCCCGCCACCCCCAGGCCGGCGAAGGCGGCCGCCCCCAGGCCCTCCCCCACCTCGAACGAGGCGAGCGGCCGCAGCCGGGCCAGGGCCGGGTACCGGCCGGCGACGTAAAGCAGGTGGAGCCCGGTGGCCAGCACGACGCCGCCCTGGAAGCCCCCGCCCGGGGTGAGGTGCCCGTGAGCGATCAGGTCGATGCCGAGCAGCAGGGTCACCGCCAGCACCACGTAGCCCGCCAACCGGGTCGCCTCCAGCACCGAGCCACCCCCGGCGGGGGCGTGGTCCTGCTCGCGGCGGGCCGGGCGCAGGAGGGCGGCGGCGCCCACCACCGAGCCGAGCAGGATCGACTCCTCGCCCAGGGTGTCGATGCCCCGCTGGTCGAAGTTGACGGCCGACACCACGTTGGCGGTGCCGTGGCCGATGGCGGCGGCGACGGCGTGATCGCGGTACTGGTGGCGGGTGGTGCCGAAGCCGGGCAGGCCGAGCACGGCGAGCACGAGCAGGACGGCGAAGCAGGAGGCACCCGCCAGGAACAGCGAGAACCGGGCCCGCCTGGTCATCGGATGCTTCGCACCTTGCGCACGGCGAGCATGACCATCAGAGGCAGCACCGCCGAGCCCACCCCCAGCTGGGAGAGGGCGACGTCGGGTGCCTGCAGGGCGAGGAACAGGACGGTCAGGCCCAGGCCGAGCACCGACAGGGTCACCGCCTGGCGCTCGGGGGCGTTGCTGAGAGCCACCGCCGTGCCCATGAGGAGCACGAAGGTCAGGCTGGCCGCCACCACCGCCTGGCTCATCGCGGTGACCGGCGGGGGATCCACCCCTCCCGCTGGGCGATCAGCCGCCCGGTGGCCGACTCGAGCACCGGGCCGGTGACGGCCAGCAGGAACACGGTCAGAAGGATCTGGGCAGTGGTCTCACCCCAGCTGTTCTCGATGGCGAGGGCGAGCCCGACCATTGGTGCCCCGATGGTGGTCATCGGGGTGATGTAGTGCAGGCGGTTCTGGCTGTGGCGGAAGGCGAGGGCGCCCAAGGCCGACCCGCAGATGATCGCCACCCCCACCCCCAGCAGCACCCGCGAGGCCAGCACGGCCGCACTCATTGCGGGTCCTGCTCCCGGCGCGCCGGCTCGCCGGGGGGCGGCGCCGCCAAAAGCCGGGTGAAGACCAGGGTGCCGGCGAACGAGAGCACCACCAGCACCATCGGCACGATCAGGTACGACGACTGGCCCGCGGCCTGGGACAGCAGCATCAGGACGACCGTGGCCACCACCGCCGCCAGCTCGAGGCCGACCAGGCGGGCCACGGCGTCGCCGCGGGACCCGATGACCCCCGCCGGCAGCAGGCCGGCGCCGATCAGCACCGCCGCCGCCAGCAACCACGCGTTCACCCCGACACCGCCCGCTCGAGCCCGGACCGGCCCCTGGTGAGGGCATGCACCACCACGGCGCCGGCCACCTCGTCGACCTCGAAGACGAAGGTGCCCGGGGTCAGCGAGAGGGTGAGCGTGGCCATGGCCTGACGGGCGTCAGCCACCGGTCCGGCGCTGACCGGTCCCAGGGGCAGCCGCCTGATCTCGCCCGGATCCGAACCCCGGCGCCGGAGCTGGGACAGCGCCACCGCGCTGACCCGTACGAAGTCGGCCGCCACCGCCGCAGGCAGCCACAGCAGCCAGCGCAGCCACCCGGGCGACGGGTGCCACCGGCCGCCCACCGCCCGGCGCGCCGCCGGCATGGCCAGGGCGCACAGCAGGGCCGAGCCGGCCGCCGCCGCCATGTCGGAGGTGGCGACCGAGGACAGGGTGGTGACCCACACCCCGACCAGCAGCGCCCACCACCCCAGCACCTCGAGGGCCCACGCCCCCCAGGCGGCCATCGCCCACCCCTTCCTCATCCGCGGCGGCCGGCGCCGAGCGGCGTCGGCACGGCGGCCGCGGTGTACCCGCCGGCCGGCCCAGGCACTCATCGCCGCCGGCTTCCGACGGGCGGTCCCGAACAGCGCCCGACCGGACGGGGCTCCTAAGGTCGGGCCGCCAATCCACGGAGGACGACTTGGAACCGGTCACCGCCCGCCAGACCTGGCGGACCCTCGAGCCCCTGCACGGGATGATCTATTTCGCAGGCGAGGCGGACGCCGCCTACACGGCCGTGGGCCTCGACCCGGGGCCGATGGGCTACTTCGCCTCCCGCTCCGCCGCCATGGGCGCCGTCGGCTCTGAGGTGGTGATCGCCACCTTCTTCAACTTCAACCCGGCCCTGGTGCGCTCGGTAATTCCCGCCGCCTGGCGGAGAGCGAGCCCGGAGGCGGTGCTGGCCGCCCGGCTGGAGGCGGCTGACGCCGCCCTCCGCCGAGCCCTCGGCGACGCCGTGACCGGCCCTGACATGGCCGAGGCCGCCCGGCTGGTGCGGACCGCCGCCGAGGCCGCCTGCGGGCGGCCCCAGGGGCGGGCGCTGTTCGCCGCCCACGCCCAGCTGCCGTGGCCCGAGCCTGACCACCTCGTGCTGTGGCACGGCCAGAGCCTGCTGCGCGAGTTCAGGGGTGACGGACATGTCGGCCTGCTGCTGGGGGAGGACCTGGGCCCGGTGGAGGCGCTGGTCCTCCACGCCGCCAGCGGCGAGGTGGGCGCCTCGGCCTTGCGAGCCAGCCGGCAATGGTCGAGCGCCGAGTGGCAGGCGGGGGTGGACGCCCTGCGGGCCCGGGGGTGGGTCGCCGCCGACGGGGACCTGGCCCTGACCGACGAGGGCCGGTCGGTCCGCCAACGGATCGAGGACCGGACCGATCTCCTGGCCCTGGCCCCCTACGAGGCCATCGGCGAGGACGGCTGCCGGCGGCTGCGCCAGCTGGCCCGCCCCTGGTCAAAGGCGGTGGTCGAGGGCGGCCTACTGAGCTCGTGAGGCGCTGGGCCGGCCGCCCCTGGGCCGGCCGCCCCTGAGCCGGCCGCCCCTGGCCCGCCCGTCCCCGTCACGCCGCCGGGCCGGCGCCGAGGCCGAGGAGGGCAGCGGCACCGGGGCGGCGAACCTTACGGATGGCTCAGGCCTCGTTTAGCCTGCTCACAGCCCCGGTACAGGTGGGCATGCCAGGGTGCCGACGGCGCCCCTCCGACCGGCCCGCAGCCGTGGTGAGGAGCCGGCCGGCACGGCTGAACCGTCCGAACAAGACCCATGCGCCTGATCGAGTGTCCGAACCGGACAGAATCTGACCAATCCGAGCAAGCGGCATCTGAGCAACAAGACAGCATCCGAGCAAAGGGAGAGCGAGCTAAGTGAGGGTTCTGGTCCTAGGCGGTGACGGTTATCTGGGCTGGCCCACGGCGCTGCACCTGTCAGCCCGGGGTCACCGCGTCGCCATCGTCGACAACTTCGCCCGCCGCTCCTACGACCACGAGCTGGCAGCAGAGTCCCTCGTGCCGCTGGCCCCCCTGCATCGGAGGCTGTCGACCTGGGGCGACATCTCCGGCATCGAGATCGGCGCCTACCGCGGCGACCTGACCGACGCCGACTTCGTCGACGCCACCATCGCCGAGTTCGAGCCCGAGGCGGTCGTGCACTTCGCCGAGCAGCGCTCGGCGCCCTACTCCATGATCGACCGCAAGCACGCCGTCTACACCCAGGTCAACAACGTGGTCGGCACCCTCAACCTGCTCTACGCCATGGCGGCCCACGTGCCCGACGCCCACCTGGTCAAGCTCGGCACCATGGGCGAGTACGGAACGCCCAACATCGACATCGAAGAGGGCTTCATCGAGATCACCCACCGGGGCCGTACCGACGTGCTGCCCTACCCGATGCAGCCGGGCTCCTTCTACCACCTGTCCAAGGTGCACGACTCGCACAACATCCGCTTCGCCTGCCGCGTCTGGGGGCTGAGGGCGACCGACCTGCACCAGGGGATCGTCTACGGGGTGGACACCGACGAGACCACCCTGCACCCCGACCTGGCCACCCGCTTCGACTACGACGCCGTGTTCGGCACGGTGTTGAACCGCTTCATCGTCGAAGCGGTGATCGGCCACCCTCTCACCGTCTACGGCAGCGGCGGCCAGACCAGGGGCTTCCTCGACATCCGCGACACACTGGCCTGCGTCGAGCTCGCCGTGCTCAACCCGGCCGAGCAAGGCGAGTACCGGGTGTTCAACCAGTTCACCGAGTCCTTCTCGGTCCGTCAGCTGGCCGAAACGGTCGCTGAGGTCTTCCCCCGCAAGGCCCGCATCGAGTCGATCCCCGATCCCCGGGTGGAGGCCCAGGAGCACTACTACCGGGCCGCCCACACCAAGCTGCTCGACCTGGGCCTGCGTCCCCACCTGCTCTCCGACACCCTCATCGAGTCGCTGTTCAACGTGGTCGAGCGCCACGCCGACCGGGTGGACCGAAACGCCATCCTCCCCACCGTGGACTGGCGCCGCCAGGAGAACCCACTGGCCTCCGTCGAGGCTCTCACCGACTGACACCCGGCGCCGCTCGGACCGTCCGTTCGCGCGTCGGGGGCCGGCCCGGTCAGCGGGCCCGGATCACGAAGGTGCTCACGCTGCCGGCCGGCACCGTCGCCGTCAGCCGGCCGTTGCGGTAGGAGACCGCCGAGCCCGGGGTGAGGGCCGCCAGGTCGGCGTGGGCGTCGGTCACCACGGCCGTCTGCAGGCTGGAGGACGATCGCACCGCCTGGCGCGGAAGGTCGATGTGCAGGTTGGTCGAGCCGCTCGGGGCGTTGTCGATGACGACGACGGTCCAGCGCGAGACGGCGGCGCCGGAGCCGGCGGAGAAGGCCACCGCCCGCAGGCCGGGCGGCAGGCCGGCCACCTCGTGCAGCACGTCACCCGGCCGGACGTAGCGGCTGAAGCCGGCCAGCACCCAGTAGCGCTTGGTCAGGTAGAGCGTCTGGTTGCCGTCGGCGGCGAAGCGGCGGTCGAAGTAGATGAGCCCGTCGTTGCGCCCCCGGGCCTGGACCACCCCGGGGCAGCCCCGCTGGGCCACCGGGTTGCAGCCCAGGTTGGGCGACAGGGCCAACCACCAGTCGAACGCCGAGTCGTGGGCCACGGCCAGGTCGCCCCAGATGGTGTTGGCCAGCCACAACCCGCTGGTCATGGTGGGGTCGTACTGCCAGCCGAAGCCCTTGCCGTTGAAGCAGCAGATCTCGCTGGCCCAGTGCCTGGCCGCCGGCAGCGAGGCCTCCTGGGCCAGGGTGGCGGTGTCGGGGTAGTCGTAGGTGTGATGCGCCAGCACCGCCACCGACTGGCGCGCCGGTCCGTCCAGCCACAGGGGCGCCTCGGCCAGCAGCTGGGAGACCAGGCTGGTCTCGTCGGCGATGACCCTGGCCCCCGGGGTGGTTGAGGACAGGGCGGAGGCCACCGCCTCCACCAGGGCTGCCCGGTCCGACACCGGCACGGTCATGCCCTCCTGGGTGCAGGTGGCCTGGGCGGCGTCGGGCTCGTTGACCGGGCTGACATAGGAGAGGCGGATGCCGTCGGCGACGTAGAGGTGGTGGACAACGTCGGCGAGGTAGTGGGCGTAGGCCGTCTCCGTGCCGGGCACCAGGCTGCCTCCGCAGCTCCGGGCGTCGGTCGTCCACGCTGCCGGGGCGCTGTTGACGAAGCCGATCAGGCTCGGCACCCGGTAGTCGGCCGCCTGCCTGAGGAAGTAGAGGCCACCCGGATCGCGGGACCAGTCGTAGACGCCGGGCCGGACCAGGAAGGTGGGGGCGGCCTTGTAGGGCACCTTGACCCCCACCCCGCCGCCCCCGATGTTGTAGCGGTACTGGCTGAGGTCGAGGCCGCGGGGCGAGAACAGCAGCTCGCCCACCTGGCGCTTGGTCTGGGCCGAGAAGTGCTGGGCGTAGTACGGCCACCACGCCCCCGACGCCCCGAACCCGTCGATGGTCTGGGCCTGGGCGTCGTCGACCATGCCCGTGGCGCTGGCGGGGGCGGCGTAGGGCCCGGTCAGGCGAACCAGGCGCGGCGCGGAGGGGACCGACCACGGCGGCCGGCCGGCGGTGGCGCGGGCGGCCCCGGCCGTCGGAGCGATTCCGGCGGTGGTGGCGAAGGCAACAACGGCGAGCAGGGCGATGCGGCCCCAGCGCGACCTCATACCGGAAAGGTATTTCCCCGACCGGTGGCGCCACACGGCGCCCTGGTCAGGCGAGCCGCCGAAGGTCACGCCCTACTATCGGCCGTCCTTTGAGCGGAATGAATGGAGCGGGATGAATGCCACCGCCCCGGTGACGGTGGTGATACCTGCCTACAACGAGGCGCCAACGGTCGGCCGGGTGGTGCAGTCGGTCCCCCGGCGCATGGCCGGCCTCGACGTGACGGTCCTGGTGGTGGACGACGGCAGCGCCGACGGGACGGCGGAGGCGGCCGAGGCGGCCGGCGCCTCGGTGATCCGGCACCAGACCAACCGGGGCCAGGGGGCCGCCCTCCTGACCGGATACCGGGCCGCCGTCGGGGCCGGAAGCCGCTACCTGGCCACCGTCGACGCCGACGGGCAGTGGGATCCGGCCGACCTGCCGGCGCTGATCGAGGTGCTCGCCGCCGGGGAGGCCGACCTGGTCTCCGGCTCCCGCCGGCTGGGCTCGGACCAGGTCAGAGAGCCCCTGCGCCAGCTGGGCGTGGTGGTCTTCGCCGCCCTCCTCCGCCGGCTCACCGGGGCCCGGGTGTCCGATCCGGCCAATGGCCTGCGGGCCATGCGGGCCGAGGTGGTCGAGGGCGTACGCCTCGAGGAGCCCCAGTTCCAGGCGGCCGAGCTGCTGACCGCCGCCCTCAGCCGCGGCTTCCGCTACGCCGAGGTGCCCGTGCGCCACTTCGCCCGGTCGGCGGGAGAGTCGAAGAAGGGCCGGAACCTGACCTACGGGCTGCGGTACGGACGGGTGCTGGCCCGCACCTGGTGGCGGGAGCGGCGGCGCTGAGGATGCTCCGCCGGCGGCCCGACGCCGCCGTGGTCAGCGTGTTCGTGCTCGGACCGGTGCTGGTCCTCGGCGCCGTGGCCCTCATCGGTCA
>Ga0209810_1004777_pt1 | contig 12750 bp, 10 predicted proteins | sample Coa_R1_7_FD_187159 | JGI IMG/M metagenome (GOLD analysis project Ga0209810, IMG submission 187159) | Surface soil microbial communities from Centralia Pennsylvania, which are recovering from an underground coalmine fire - Coalmine... | ecosystem: Environmental > Terrestrial > Soil > Unclassified...
TACGGGCTGCCGAAGGACTGGGATACCATTGCCATTCTGTATAACAAGCAGATGTTCCAGCAGGCTGGTCTGCCTGCTCCCACCAGCATGACCTGGAATCCAACAGATGGCGGGACATTTTTGCAGCTTGCCGAGAAACTCACGGTGGATCAGAATGGCAAACATCCTATCGACCCCGGCTTCGATGCCAGTCACATCAAACAGTACGGGTTTGTATCGGAGAACAATGCCCAGGAGGGCTTCTGGAATTTCATCGCTATGAACGGCGGCCAACTCCTGGATAAGCAGTTTGGTCAGAACTTCCTGCTCAACCAGCCTCCCGCTCAGCAGGCAATGCAGTTTCTGGTTGATTTGATCAACAAGTATCATGTCTCTCCTCCGGCAACCGAGACCAATAACAACGGCGGAGTTGCGGAACAGTTGTTTGAGGGAGGTAAGGTCGCGATGATCGCCGCCGGTTCCTGGGAACTGAACCCGGTTTCGCAGCAGACAAAAATCCCCTGGGGGGTGGTTCAGTTGCCTGCCGGGCCGAACGGTGTGGTAAGCGTCTTCAACGGCCTGACCGATGCCATCTATGCGAAGACCGCGCACCCACAGGAGGCATGGGAACTGGAACAATGGCTTGCTTCCTCGCAATCTGAGCATATTATGGGCAGCGGCGGCTATGTCTGGCCTGCGATCCAGAACGAGGATCAATCGTTTGTGCAGTTCTGGCAGGGGAAAGGGATAGATGTTAGCCCCTATCTTAAGGAGGCGCAAGGCACAACAATTCTCTTCCCGATCACCTTTGGCTACAACGAGGCGTCTACCGATATCAACAACGTCTTCAATCAGATGTATCTGGGCCAGATAGCGGTACCTCAAGCGACAAACCAGGCGGTTCAGCAGGCAAATCAGGCCGTGCAATCGGCCTCCGCAGGCAGCTAGATAACTGAGCCTGCGCATGATGCAACGGGGCGGTGATCTTTCAACGATCACCGCCCTTTTTATAAAGAGATCATACCCGGAGATGGCATGACGTTTTCGGGCCAGTTTTTATATCATTCCATATTGTATTATTTAGCTTCATATTGTACTATATCAGTGGGATAGGCGTTAGTATTGTGAGGAGGGTTTAGCCATGTATTGCACTAATTGCGGAGCTTCACTTTCTACTGGTACGCAGGTGTGTCCCACTTGCGGGGCGGCTACATCTGCCGCTGCCGGTGCAGGGCCATCGGGGCCGGATAAGACGCTCCCGGTTTCCAGTCCTATTTCTTTTCCCACCGTAGAGCCATCCTCATCTGAGGTAACGCTGTCGGCCTCTTCACGGCCAGAGTCATCTCCGGCGACAGTGTATGGAGAGAACGTACCTGCTACTCCAGGTTTTTCTACAGATCAGCAGCCAGGACCTTTTACACCCCCATCGACCACTTCTGGCGCCTTTGATCTGTATAGTGTGCCGCCCCCGCCCCCGCCGACTCCCTTTCCGGCCAATCAGCAGGCAGGAGGTTCGGTATATTATCCTGCTCCGCAGACCCCTGGTTCTCCCACACAGCCGCGCCGACACTTCCCGGCATGGTTGATCGCGCTGGCGGCGCTGCTGGTTATCGTGCTGATCGCTGGTGGAGGAAGTCTCATCTACTATGCTGCGATCTACCAGCCCCACCGGCAGCAGGTGCAGGCTACTGCCACAGCCCAGACGCGCGCGACGGCGACCGCCCATGCTCAGGCGACTGCTGCGGTGCAGAACCCCTACACACATAGCGGCGCGCTGGTCTTTACTGATCCACTGGCGGCGAATAACCAGGGGCACCAGTGGGATGAGAACAGCAATTGCGCCTTCAAGAATGGCACGTACCACGCGATAGCCCCGGATCCGCATTATTCCGATTACTGTATCGCCAATGCCACCTACTTCAGTAATTTTGCTTACCAGGTGAATATGATGGTTCTCAAGGGCGACGGTGGCGGCATGCTCTTCCACGTGGAGAACACCAACCCGAATGAGTATTATGAGTTCGATGTAGCCCAGGATGGCACCTATGGCCTGTACAAAGCCGACGCAGGCCAATTTATCACAATGACCAGTGGCAGCAGCCCGGCGATTCATCAGGGATTGAATCAGATCAACGTGATGGGCGTGGTTGTGCAGGGTAGCAAGATTACCCTCTATGTCAATGGCCAGCCGATTGATAGTGTGACCGATAGTACCTTCAGTCACGGGCAAATTGGCGTCTCGGCCTCTGTCTACAATCAGGTGACGGAGGCGTCTTTCACCAATCTGAAGGTCTGGAAACTCTGAAAACTGACACGGGCGAATCCTTCCCGGTTTTGTTTGTTCATCAGCATCAAAATCCGTGAGTCATGATGGCTGCGTGTTTTTGTGATTCGAGGAAGGCTTTTCTGCCCTCTTCGGTTGATGGGGCTTTGAGTGCGCTGGAAAGATTCAGGCCCAGGGCGGCCAGGCTGATCATAGACAGAGTGAGCATAATGAGCGCCGTCAGCGGGTGGGAGAAGACGAACATGGCCAGGACGCCGGTTTTGTTGAAACCAAGCAGGCCGCCGAAGACGAGCGTACCAATAGCCTCGTTGCTGCCCACCTGCCCCGGCGGCGTGGGTAAGATGGTGAACATGTTGAAGGTGGTGTAGCCGAAGATGGCCTGCCCGAAGTTCATATAGACGCCAACTGTCCAGAAGGCGAACATGGCGAACAGGCCGTCGCAGCAGAGGGCCAGGCAGGTCAGCAGCAGGGCGGGCAGGAAGGTTTTTGGCCTGCTCGCGCTTGCCAGCAGCGAATCGACAAAGCCGATAGCGAAGCCCTCGATTTTCTGCGCAATTTTTTTCGGCGCCAGACGCAGCATTTTCTGGATGAAACCCACCGCAATGGCGCGATTCCAGGCCGCCAGGGCAACGACAATAATCACGCCGATGAGGATGCTGCTGACGAGGGCCAGGATGAACCAGAGAACCGGACTCATGTGAATACCAGGGATGAACGGCACGATGGACAGGATCACCAGCGCGGGCATCAGGTCAAGCGACTTATCCATTGCCACCGTTGGTAGTGACTGGCTGACCGGGGTACCGGTGACGCGCTTGAGCAGCAGGCTTTTTGCCACTTCTCCGCCCTGAATGGGGAGAAGCACATTGATGAAGATACCCACCCAGTAAATCTGGACGGCCTTGATCGGGCTGATGTTTGTAATCGGTCGCAGAAAGAGTCGCCAGCGGCTGGCGCGAATGCTGAAGGCGGTGATAAAAGCTGCGCTTGCCAGCAGCGCATAGGTGATGCCCTGCGGCGTTGCCAGGTGCTGGCGCAGGATGGCGATGGTGGCAGGGAAATTAACGAAATGGGCAACGAGGAAGAGCAACGCGATACCAATTGCCCCGCCCAGAATCATCTTCACGATGGGCGACTGTAAGAGCGTCTTTTTCTTTGCCGGGGATTGCTCCTGCACTGCCGGGGTTGGTGGTGGCGTCGAGGGCAGGGCTGTCCAGCCGGGTGTCTGCATATAACTTCCGGGCCATCCCTGCGCAATCGGCATCGTGTTGACGGGGGGCCATGTCTCCCATGTTGCGGGTGCGTTGCCATTGCCGCTCACCGGGCCAGGGGGTGTCCTCGTCTCCGGCACGCGCACTGCTTGCAGCAAGCCACTCAGTTGCATGAGCTTCATCGTCCCCATGCTGCTCAAATCCAGTCCAGCCGTTAATTGCTCATCCAGTTGCTCGAAAGGGCGGAGTTGCTCTGGCGTGAGCATGACTCGCGGCTGCTTGCGTGTTGGCATCTGGGCGATATCAAGTTCGTATTGCCGGTTCGAACCACCCCCTGCGGTTTCTTCCGGCACATGGAACGGCTGCGGTCGCTTCAACAGTCTACCCCGCGAGTGGGGTGGACGCTGCCCCGTTTGAAGCGGAGAGCGGTAATCAGGTTGCATGTATACCTCATCCAGCAAAACATATTTAATAAAGAGATAGAAATATCTCTCTTTAGATGTCAAACAAAAAGGTCTTGCAAAGAAAGCTTTGTTTCTGCTCGCTTCTGATGAAGCCGGTCAAGGGTTTGCAAGAACGTTATACCTTTCTCAAGCATAGCATACAGGAGTGGGTACGGCAATAAAAGAGCAAAAAATACTATCTCCAGGCTACGCATTTTTATGGGGGTTTTCTTATTTCACCATGTGAAACGGAGAGCTTGATTTTCGTCCTTTGCCCCCGTATAGTTAAATTTGTTGGGTATTTATCGCGGAGAAGCTCTATGCCTCTACCTCTGGTGGGTATCATCGCCAACCCGGCTTCGGGACGCGATATTCGGCGCCTGGTCGCGCACGGCACCGTCTTTGACAATAACGAGAAGATGGCGATTGTGCGCCGTGCCTTGCTGGGCCTGCATGCCGTTGGTGTCTGGCGCGTAGCCTACATGCCTGAACTCGATTTCGGCATCGTCGAACGGGCGCTCGCGGGCCAGAATATTCCCATTGAAGCGGAAGCCTTGTCCATGCCCGTGCTGGCTACGGATGCGGACTCCACGCGCGCCGCGCAGTTGCTGGCGGAGGCAGGAGCGGGCTGCATCATCACGCTGGGAGGCGACGGCACCAATCGCGCGGTTGCCAGGGGCTGCGGCAGCGTTCCTCTGGTTCCCATCTCGACCGGCACCAACAACGTTTTCCCGGCTTTTCTGGAGGGGACGCTGGTCGGCATGGCTGCCGGGCTGGTGGCGACCGGGCTGGTCGGCGCGGACGTTTTGCAGCGAGCGCCCTGGCTGGAAGTGCTGGTAGATGGGCAGTCCAGAGACCGCGCCCTCGTCGATGTCGTTGTCTCCAACATTCCCTTCGTGGGCGCGCGTGCTATCTGGGATCTTGCGCAGGTACGCGAAGTTGTTCTCTCCCAGGTGCGGCCCGGCACGATTGGCCTCTCCTCGCTTGGCGGCTCGCTGCTCGACGGCGCAGTGCCGGAGGGCGAGCCATGTGGCATGCACATTGTGCTGGGGGAAGGCGGTCGGCAGGTGCTGGCTCCGCTGGCTCCCGGCCTTATCTCCTGGGTACCTGTGCGCGCATGCAGCCTGCTGAGCCGGGGGCAGAGCGTGCGCCTGCAGGCTGGAAGCGGCACCGTCGCCCTGGATGGCGAGCGCGAAATAGAACTCTCCGCCACCTCGGTTGTTGAGGTGTATTTGCGTAATGACGGCCCTTTTGTTGTCGATGTTCCTGCCGCCTTAGCTGCGGCAGCACGCGCCGGTCATCTACGCCGCTAAGGTGGCGGTGGGCGGCGCGAAACGCTTTCTCTGGTCGTTTCTGTCTTCACGTGATTGTCGTCTACTTACTGCGTTGCGTATCGTATTTCCCCGTTTTCTATTTCTTGCAAGGAGGAGCATCTATGACAACCGGACAGACCACTGGTGGCACGCAGGCGCTGGACAAAGCCCGCCTGCTGCGTATGTACGAGCAGATGCAGACCATCCGCGAATTTGAGGAACGCGCGGGCAAGGAATTTGCTGCCGGAAAGGTACCCGGCTTCGTGCATCTCTACGCCGGTGAGGAGGCGGTCGCGGTCGGCGTCTGTGCCAATCTGACCGATGATGATTTCATTACCAGCCACCATCGCGGTCATGGCCATTGCATTGCCAAAGGCGTAGATATCCGCGAGATGGTGGCGGAACTGCTCGGACGCGAGGCGGGCGCCTGTCGCGGCAAGGGCGGTTCCATGCACATTGCCGACGTGCATAAGGGTATGCTGGGCGCCAACGGCATCGTCGGCGGCGGTTTCCCCCTGGCGACCGGCGCGGGGCTGACAGCGAAGACCAACGGGCGCGGCCAGGTTGCCGTCTGCTTCTTCGGGGATGGCGCGGCCAACCAGGGAACCTTCCACGAAAGCCTCAACCTCGCCGGTATCTGGCAACTGCCCGTCATCTACGTCGCCGAAAACAACGGCTACGCCGAATCCACCCCCGTCACCTACCACATGAGTTGCCGCGATATCGCAGAGCGCGCCGCCGGTTATCACATGCCCGGCGTCACCGTCGATGGCCTGGACGTGCTGGCCGTCTACGAGGCTGCCAGTGAGGCCATTGCGCGAGCGCGGCGCGGCGAAGGGCCAAGTCTGATCGAATGCAAGACCTACCGCTATCACGGCCACTTTGAGGGCGATACCATCACCTACCGCACAAAAGAAGAGGTCGATTCTTACCGCGCTCGCGACCCCATCCAGCGACTGCGCAATTTCATGCTCGAACGCGGCTTCGCCACCGCGCAGGAACTGGATGCCATCGATCAGCAGGTGCGGGAGAAGATCGATGACGCCTGGCGTTTCGCCGAAGCGGCCCCCTATCCTTCTCCCGAAGAGGCGCTGACCGATGTCTACGTGAGCTACCGTTAGCGTGAGGATGGGTGTTCTCGCTTTTTCTGTGAGACGTTGAGCGATGCTGGACGAGCAGTAGAACAGAATGAACTGCATAACGAGGAGGAAATAGATCATGGCAGTAGCAATTCGCCAGTTGACTTACGCGCAGGCCATCAACGAGGCCCTGCGCCAGGAAATGCGCCGCGACCCGCGAGTGATCTTGCTGGGCGAGGATGTGGCCGGGGGCGCGACAGTCTCCGGTTTTGAGCAAGAAGATGCCTGGGGCGGCGTGCTGGGCGTCACCAAAGGTCTTGTGCAGGAATTTGGCCGCAATCGTGTTCTGGATACGCCTATCACTGAGGCTGGCTTCATCGGCGCGGCAGTTGGAGCAGCCGCCACCGGTCTGCGCCCTGTCGTCGAGTTGATGTTCGTCGACTTCTTCGGCGTCTGCTGGGATCAGATTTTTGACCAGGGGGCCAAGCTGCGCTATATGTTCGGCGGCAAGGCCAGTTGCCCGCTCGTCATTCGCACGATGATCGGCGCGGGCATGGGAGCTGCGGGCCAACACAGCGGCTGTCACTACTCCGTTTTCACCCACATGCCGGGCATCAAAACCGTTGTGCCTTCCACCCCTGCCGACGCCAGGGGGCTGCTCGCGGCGGCCATTCGCGATGACGATCTGGTGGTGGTCTTCGAGAACAAGATGCTCTATAACGTGAGCGGTGAGGTACCTGAGGGCGAATATGTGATTCCTCTGGGTAAGGCTGATATCAAGCGCGAAGGCACCGATGTCACCATTGTCGCCATCTCGCGCATGGTGCAGCAGGCGTTGGCGGCAGCAGACGCCCTGGAAGCGGCAGGCATCTCGGCTGAGGTCGTCGACCCGCGCACGCTCTCACCCCTGGACGAAGAGACCATCCTCAACTCGGTCGCCAAAACGCACCGGCTCGTGATCGTGGACGAAGACAACCCGCGCTGCAGCGCCGCCACCGATATAGCCGCGCTGGCCGCCGATAAAGCCTTCAGCGAACTCGACGCGCCCATCAAGCTGGTCACGGCCCCGCACACGCCCGTACCCTTCAGTCCGCCGCTCGAACAGTTCTACATCCCCAGTCCCGAACGCATTGTTGCCACCGTGCAGGAGATCATGTAACCCCGTGTCATGCTGAGCGGGAGCGAAGCATCTGAGGCAACAGGTGGGTCGGCGTGGCCGCCCGGATGCTTCGCTCCCGCTCAGCATGACATAGCTGAAGAGAGGAGATAGAATGTGGCTACAATTGTGAGTATGCCCAAGTGGGGGCTGGCAATGAAGACGGGTCTGGTGGTTGCGTGGCTCAAGCAGATGGGTGAAGCGGTGCAGCAGGGTGAGCCAATCGTGGAGATCGAGAGCGAAAAGGCCACCAACGAGGTCGAAGCTCCCGCGGGCGGGGTCATACGCTGGATCGGCGTTCAGGAGGGCGACAGCGCAGCGGTCGGTGAACCTCTGGCTGTCATTGCCGCTCCCGGCGAGACGCTTTCAGACGAGCAGGTTGCCGCCTTGCTGCGCGAAGACGCGGAGGCGCGGCGGCAGCGGGCGGAGATGCAGAAAAAGTCTGTTGTGTCCCCATCCTCAGCAAGGCCCGCGACCGTCGGCGCGACAGTTCGCGCCCCAACAACTGCCGGGGGTCGCGTTAATGCCTCACCCGCCGCTCGCCGCCTCGCGCAGGAACTCGGCGTTGACCTCTCAACCATTGCCGGAACCGGCCCTGGTGGTATGGTCGGGCGCGAAGACGTGCTGCGCGCAGCCGAAGCGGCGAAAACAGCGCCTGCTTCTGAAGAGGCCGAGGAGCGGGATGTTGCCGTCGACGGCGTGACCGCCCACTGCCTGCTCGCCGGGTCGCCTGATGCTCCGCATGTCGTCTTCGTGCATGGACTCGGCGGCTCGCTCGCCACGTGGTCACTCAACCTGCCCGCCTTTGCGCAGCAGTTCCGCATCTGCGCCCTCGATCTGCCGGGCGCGGGCGACAGCGGCAAACCTGAGATGGACTACAGCGTCCCGACTCTTGCCGCGTTCCTGGCGCGCTTTCTCGACGCGCTCGGCCCGGACTGGCAGCGCGTCAGCCTCGTCGGCCACTCCCTCGGCGGCGCCGTCGCCCTCTCCTTCGCCGAACAATACCCGCAGCGCGTCGAGCGGCTCATCCTGGTCGACAGCGCCGGTCTGGGGCCAGAGATCGACGCTACCGTGCTTGACCTTATGCGCTCCCAACCAACGCCGGATACTGTGCGCGCCGAACTTACACATTTCTTCGCCCACCCCGCTCTCGTCCAGCAATCACTGGTCGAGCAAGTCTACCGCCAGCGCGCGCAACCCGGCGCACACGCGGCCCTCGTCTCCACCGCCAACGCCGCCTTTGGTAACGGCCAGCAGCACATCGACCTGTGTGATACTCTACCGTCCCTGAATGCTCCAATCCTGTTCGTCTGGGGTGCTGCCGATACTGTGATTCCTCGTACCCATGCGGAGCAGGCCACTCGTGCGCCACGTAGCCGACTGGAAATCTTTTCCGGCTGCGGACACTGCCCTCATATCGAACAGGCAGAAGCGTTTAATGGGCTGGTAGTGGCTTTTCTTCGAGAGTGAAAAACGGAGTGGGAGGTAGCTTATGAGTGTGTAAGCTATCTCCTGCACACCTGTCAGTAACTATTTAAGACTGAGAGCCACCGTTTTTGATCGGACTGGGAGCCAACAGGGCAGCGAGGATACCGGCGACGGTGGTGAAGACGGTCAGCAGGGAGTCAGAGGTACCAGCCTTGAAGAGAACGGCGCTGGCGACGGCGAGAAACGAGCCGACCAGGACGATGACAAAGCCAACAATCATAATCAACCAGATACGATCGTTGACTGTCTGAGTGGGCTTGTCCAGAGAAGCTGGAACTTTCGCCACATCCTTCTGGTCTGCTGCAGGCAGGCTTTGAAGCAGTGCAGTGGCGAGCTGTTTGCGCTGGTCAACAGGCAGGGACATCAGATCTGATGGAGTGATGGCAGGATCGGGCATTGTCGTTCTCCTTTGTATTGCTATGGATAAATGGTAGCATCCATGATAAAGAGACGAGTGGAAGATGCTTTTTTCTCTGTCCAGTTGCATCATGTAGCAGCATGCCCTCAAATGCAACGAGTGCGCGCCTGAAAAGAGGAATAGGAAGCGAGGAGACAACTTCTGCGTGCAGAAGCTGCCTCCTTTTTGATAACCCCTGGCAATGTTCTGCCTGTTATTCGTGTGAGAGAGCCGCTTTCAACTGGCGTATTGAATCTCCCACCAGAGAGGAAATATCGGTGGTGGCGTTGACCATCTGGAAGCCTTCGCTGATACGCCGGGCGGCGGCTGCGCCGTTGCTGCAAAAGATGCCGCTTGCCAGTTGATGTTGCCGGGCCGAGGCTTTGATGGTTTCCAGCGCCTGCACAAATTCGGGTTCCGCGCCTTCCGAACTGGGTGGGAGGCCAAGCCCTGCGTGCAGGTCGTTTGGCCCCACGAAGGCTACATCTAGCCCCGGCACACTCAAAATCTCGTCCACGTTTGCCAGGCCCTGCGCGCTCTCTATCTGTATAGCCAGCAGAATCTCCTCGTTTGCGATCTCCCCGTAGCTTTTCCAGTCCATGAAGCCGAAACTGTATGGGCCGAAGACGCCGCCGATGCTGCGCGTGCCTTGCGGGGGATATTTTGTCCAGGAAACGGCCTGCTGCGCCTCCTGGGAGGTGTTCACCATCGGCACGATGAGGCCCCACGCGCCCGCATCCAGCGCCCACTTAAACCATTCCACGCTGTTGTATGGCAACCGCACCAGCGGCGCGCTCATGCCCGCATCGGCGATGATGCCCACCATATCGGCGATCAGCCCTGGATGCTGCGCCGCGTGTTCTCCGTCGATGAGCAGCCAGTCAAAGCCCAGGCGCGCCATGATACGCGCCGATGCCCTGCCCGGCAGGCTCAACCACGCTCCCACGCTCGGCTCGCCCCGTTTCAACTTCGCTTTCACATGATTCGTTCGCATCCTGTCGAAAATCCTTTCAAGCTCACTCAGAAAGTCATATGATAGATACAACATATCACGTATAGCTGTGTGAGCGGAAGGAGCAGGCGTGCCTGAACGTGTCATGCCTGTTTTTCCGACCAGTCAGGAGAAAAGTGCTTTATGTCTCTCGATGTTTTTAAGCTTGATGGCCGTGTTGCCCTTGTCACGGGCGGTAATCGCGGTCTGGGGTTTGCCATGTCTCGCGCCCTTGCTGAGGCAGGGGCCGATATTGTTGTGACCAGTCGCCAGCTTGAAAAGGCGCAGGCCAGCGCGGCCCGGCTTGCTGAGGCCACCGGACGCCGCGTCCTCGGCCTGGCGGTCGATGTCACCGATGCGCAGCAGGTCAGAGCTATGGTTGATGCTGTCATGCAGGAACTGGGACAGATCGACATTCTGGTCAATAACGCTGGCATCAACATTCGTAAGCCGCTTGAGGAGTTTGACGAGGCGAGCTGGGATGCCGTGCAGCAGACCAACCTTAAAGCGCCTTTCCTCTGCGCGCGGGCCGTTGTACCCTTTATGAAGCGGCAACATTATGGGCGCATCATCAATGTTGCATCCATGCTAGGCTTCGTCGGCCTGCCTGAGCGTAGCGCCTACTGTTCCAGCAAAGGGGGCGTTATCCAGCTTACGAAGGTGCTGGCGCTGGAACTGGCGCCCTACAATGTGACTGTCAACGCGCTCTGCCCCGGCCCGTTCGCTACCGAACTGAACACCCCGGTCATCAACGACCCGCAGGCAAACCAGTTCTTTCTCGACCATATTCCCCTGGGTCGCTGGGGACAGCCGGAAGAGATCGGCGGCGCTATCGTCTTCCTCGCCTCCAACGCTTCCAGCTTCATGACCGGCGCAGCCCTCCTCTTCGATGGGGGTTGGACGGCGCAATAGCTATCTGGATCAATGCCATTGCCAGCAGGAAAGCTGCCAGCCGCTGCCTTCTACCGCCAGCGCGCCCGCGTAGCCGGTGCCGGGAAAAAGAGTCTGCAATGTCCAGCGATCCACCTCACGCGGGTCTTCGCGGCTGGCAAGCAGTGCAGCCGCTTCGCCGGGGCGCAGGGAGACATCGAAGAGATCGAGCGGGAGGGAAAGGCCCATGCCTCTGGCTTTGATGTAGGCTTCCTTGCGCGTCCAGCAGTTGAAAAATGCCGTGTGCTTTGCTTCCCCTGTCAATGGGCGCAGCACAGCCTGCTCCTGTGGCGAAAAACTGACTTTCGCCAGTTCATCGTACTCGAGATCATCTTTCATGTATTCAACATCCACGCCGACCGCTCGCGCCCAGGCCACAGCATAGAGGGCAATGTCACGGGAATGGGTGAGGTTAAATTGGAGTTTGCTTTTATGAGCAGGGGCTAAGGCCGGTTTGCCATACTCATTGGAGACAAACAGTACATTGTGCGGTTCAAGCTGCAAATAACGGGCGAGTAGCATTCTCAATATGCCGCGAGCAATGATCCAGCGATGACGGTCTCGTTCAAAATAAAAACGGTTGGCCCATGTGCGCTCTTCCTCGCTCAATACGCGCTCCACGCTGGCTCTGACTTCTCGCGAAGCAGTTAAAAAAGCGCGCCAGACGTGAACCTGGTTTTTAGAGAGTGTGAGATTTTCAGGAGCTGTTGCCCATTGTGGTGCAGTAGACATATTGCCTGCTGTATGCATCATAACTTTCTGACCTCGCGCTGCAAGCAGCCGAAAAGGGCGGCGGCAAGCATCATAGCTCCGCTGATGGGGAAGAGGATGGCGGGACCCAGCCGGGAAGTCAGCACGCCCGCGATGGCGACGGAGAGGGGGTAGAGGCCCAGCGTGGCGACCATCAGCACGGCCATCAGGCGACCGAGCAGGTGGCGCGGGGCCTGCTGCTGCATCAACGTGAAGGCCAGCACCGACAGGATGCCGTTTGTCAAACCGGCGCTGCCGATGAGCAGGGCGGCAGTGAGCAGGCCGCCGGAGAAAGGTACAAATGAGTACCAGAAGGCCAGCGCCATAATCAGGGCGAGCATGAGCATGCCCCGGCGGCGAACCTGTCCCAGCGCGCCTGCGATCAGGCCACCGAGCAGGGAGCCGCCGCCAAAAGTGGCCATCAGCAGCCCGTAGCCGCTTGCGCCTGCCGCGAACTGGTTGCGCGCCAGCGTTGGCAACGCCACCTCCATCATGCCGTTAAAGAGAAAATTCCCGAAGAGGATGACCAGCAGCGCCACCTGTAGCAAGCGCCACACGCGCACTAGCTGCCAGAACGTGATATCGGGCGGAAATTGTGCCTCTTTTGTTGTAGCTGCCTGCTCAGTCTCACCGGTAACAACTGAGCCGGTTGCCCGACGCCCTCCGCTCATAAGCAGCAGCGTGACCGCAGAGACGACAAAGGTGAGGGCGTCGACCGCCAGCGCGAAG
>Ga0209810_1004781_pt1 | contig 12740 bp, 10 predicted proteins | sample Coa_R1_7_FD_187159 | JGI IMG/M metagenome (GOLD analysis project Ga0209810, IMG submission 187159) | Surface soil microbial communities from Centralia Pennsylvania, which are recovering from an underground coalmine fire - Coalmine... | ecosystem: Environmental > Terrestrial > Soil > Unclassified...
GCCGGAGATTATAGCGTACCCGCCGATGAATGGAGCGCGCGCCACGTCTACAACTTCATTCGCGGCATCGCGCCCTGGAACGGCCCTCTTGAACTGCGCGCTGCCGGCCAGACTTTTCTGGTGCACAATGTGATTTCTTATAGTCATAAGGATATGAGCCTGGTAGCCAGCAATGACGGGGTATGCAGGGATAGGGGAGAGCTGGTAGTACCGTGCAAGGTGGGGTATTGTAGTGTCGTCGAATATGCAGGCTAAAAGGGCGTGTTCGTGAACGCGATATTTTTGGTAAAAACAGCGTTAGTTAGAGTAAGAATTAAGAAGCTGGCAGGGAGGGATGCCAGCGCCTCTATTCTGGCAGCAAATAATAGACGAGAGGTGATCTTTTATGTGCGTAGCCGCTCTGTCCTCACTGGATGTCTACGTCGTCGTTCGCCGTATCCTTGCCCTGCTCATAGATCTCCTGGTATTCGGCATTATCATGCTTTTTGTTAACGGCTCCTTCGGTTCGATGCATGTGACCGGCGGTGTCGTTCCCACCAACTATACCACGACCTATACTGTTGATTGGCCCTGGTACGTTATTCTTTCCTGGGCCTACTTTTTCATTCTGGAAGCCCGCTTTAGCTGCACCGTTGGGAAACGGCTGATGGGCTTGATGGTTGTCGATAGCGCCGGGCAACCTGTTACCCTGCGTGCGGCGCTCCTGCGCAACCTTCTCCGTTTTATCGATGCACTCCCCTGTTTCTATCTGGTCGGTGGCATTATCATGCTACTCCTTCCGCAGCGGCAGCGCATTGGAGATCTGGCCGCGCAAACGCTCGTTGTGCGCCGCGACTCAGTTCCGGTTCCCCATCGTACCGCTCTCCCTGAGCATCGGGCGCGCCTTGCCTCCAGCATATGTATCATACTGCTCATTGGCTGTGCCATTTTTGGCTACTTCGCGCGTCCGACCCAGGTCATCACAGAAATGCGTATGACTTCTCAAACTGTCTTTGAGGACAAAACCATAACAGACCTCACACTCGGCAATCCTTCCTGGGGATTTGGCACGGTGACGTATCCTGTTCGCTATAATAGCTCAGAAGACAATATGCATTCAGTATGCCGAGGAGAGATCAAGCTGAGATTCCTCCCTGGACTCGGCTGGGGTCTTAATAGCGGCGGAGCCGGCTGTCAGGCCGTCAAATAATCCCTTCTAATTTGTCAATTCGCACCTCAGGCTTCAAGCCGGAGGCTTGTTGCATCTGGACTCCGCCGCAACTCGGCGTATCTTTGCAGACGCGCTGCTTTGGCTTCTTTGTCCGAGGCATCAGGGCACAGTGACAAGGTGCCCGTCCTGATCCAGTCCTGCCGGATCAAGAGCGTTCTCAAGGTGACATTGCGAGCGCCAATCAGAGCAGCATGGAGCATGTGCCCACACGCAGGGTTCTGGCACACAAAGAGCAAGCCTTTGCGGGGACGGTTTGCATCCTCAGTGTGCCCACATACCGGGCACCGTTTCGAGGTGGAGTCCGCATCGACTTTGACGGCAAGCGATCCGGCAAGCGCAGCTTTGTAACTAATGAGATTGTGTAACTCAGCAAAGGACCATTGGGAGTACACGCGATTGGCTTTGCGCGCCTCTGGCGAGACGGGTTCCGTGCCTTTGCCGTTCTTCTTGCGCTTGCGCTTCTTGCGTTTGGTGCGTTCCCTGATATCAGTAAGGTTCTCTAGCCCGATCAGTGCGTGTGGGTGCTGCGTGATGATCTGTTTCGCGATGCGGTGGTTGGCCTGCTGCTTGAACCGTCCCTCTCGTTGCTCGATGCGTCGTAAACGACGTTTCGCGCCACGAGTGCCTTTTTGCTGCAAGCGTTTGCGCAGTCGTGCATACTGGTTGGCTTTATGTCGTGTTCGTTTTCCAGGGTGAAAGCCTGCCTTGCCGGTCTCGTAGAGAAGGCATACTGACTCACCGCATTGAGGGCATCACGATAGGCCAGTTGGGTTTGACGTAAAGCGGCAAACTGCTCTGGTGTGGTCGTGAGCTTGAGTTTGGCGGTGAGGATCTGTTGCATGTTGCTGATCTCAATCAGGGATGGGAAATGGCCCCATCCCTCGTTATCCTCTACGGCTCTCTTCCTACGAAGCTATTCCTGTTGGGCAAGGCTCTTCCGGCAATGTGACGATACGGCTTTGACGGGTCTCTCGCTCTTCGCTCGATTCTTCGATGATCGGACCGCTCATGTATCCCAGAAAGAACCCCAGGATGTCAAACGGGCCGTTGAAGACCATGCGATCAAAGCGGTAGTCCCCCGATGAAATGGAACGAACAAGATCGGCAATGGTTGGGATACAGGCGGGATGCCGGGACCGGGTAGGGGCGCGGCCCACGTCACAGGGAGTGGGTGCTGGACGGTGGTGGGACGTTGGCAAGCCTGCCCGGTCGCCAGGATAGAACGGTGGGTTTTTGAGACCGGGCAAGGGCTGCGCCGCCGGGCCGTTGACCGGGGTGCGACCTCGTTGGCGGCGCCGCGCTCCTATAGAGGCACCCGGTTTCCGGGTCAGGTGTTACCATACAGAGATACCCGGCGTCTCGGTCGGGTGTTACCTTGCTGGTCTTGATCGTTAACGTTCATAAATCCGGCCTCTACTGGGATTAATGCCCATCACGAAGCGGGCGAAGTGCTATCCTCAGCGCCGATTAACCTGGCGCCCGTCTGCTTATAGAAAAACGGGCGCAGAACGAGGAAGACAATGATGCTCACCACCGCTCCGAGCATATAGCCCAGGCTCGTGCTCGCGAAGATGCCTTGCGCCAGCGGGCCGGTGAAGAAGGCTGACTTTGTGAAAAGCAGGCCGACAACGACGCCGATGATCCAGGCGGCGCAGGCGGGGATATTGAAGCCGCCGCTATAGTAGTAGGCGCTGTCAGGCCCGAGGTTGGTCAGGCTTCTCGTATCGTAGCGACGCCGCCAGATCATATCGACCAGGAAGATCGCGGCCCAGACCGTCAGGCCGTCGGCCAGCACGAGCAGGAAGCTGGTCAGCGCGCCCTGGAAGTCCTGACGGACCAGCAGCACATAGATCGAGCCGATGACCATGATTACGCCATCGATCAGCACGGCATAGTGGCGTTTGAGGCGGACGCCCATGGCGAGCAGGTTCAGCCCCGATGAATAGATATCGAGGGCAGCTCCGGCCAGCAGGCCGCCGATGGCGGTGAACAGGTAAGGGACGGCCAGCCACGCCGGCAGGACCTCGCGAATCGGCGCCAGGGGATCGGAGGCCGTCAGCACATTCGACTTGAATGAGGCCAGCAGCACGCCGACGATCATCAGGATATAGAGGGGCAGCGTCGCACCGAAGACGGTCCAGAAGGTGATGGCCCGCCCGGAACTGCGATGCGGCAGGTAGCGCGCATAATCGGCGCCGGCATTAAGCCAGCCAATACCGGTTCCGGCCATAATAATGACAAAAGCCGTGATGACGCCGGTATCCCAGGGACCCGGCGGCTGGCTCAGGAGCTTGCCCCAGTTGGTCTGGGGAATGATAAAGGCTATGATGACGACGGTCAGTATACCGAAGACCCAGGTTGCGGCTCGCTGCACCCAGACCAGCGTCGCGTGCCCCCAGTAGCCGCAGGCCACGACCAGCGCCGCGAGGATCAGGATGCCGATAACGGTCCAGGCGGGGCCGGGCGTCACGCCCAGCACTTGCAAAAGCTCCAGAAAAGCGTCGGCGGAGGTAATCACCAGGATGGTTTCCCACCCCACCAGGCTAATCCAGCTTACCAGCGTCGGGCCAAAGTTGCCGCGCGTGCCGAAAACCGCCCGCGAAAGAGTGAGCATCGGCGCGCCTCCCCAGACGCCCGGAATGCTCAACAGGCCGACGAAGAGGAAGGAAACGGCGGTAGCGACCAGGCCCACAACCAGGCTTTGCCACAGATTCAGGCCGCTGCCAGTCAGATAGCCCGCGCCATAGACGACGCCCAGGATAGCGACGTTGCTGGCGAACCAGATCCAGAACAGTTCGGATGGCCGCCCGTGCCGCTGCTCCTGATCAATCGGGTTGATACCGTTCAATTCGATTGACCAGACGCGATCACTCTCGGGCTGAGTGGTGCTGCTCATAGCTCGTGCTCCTGTCTCGAAAAATAAACATCGATAAGTTTGATGATAAAGGAGTAACATATCCGTGTCAATCAGTAACAAATCTCCGGCAGAGATTATTCCTCATCGCGCGGCTGCGCACGAAAAGGACCGCCGCTCTTGAATGTAAAAAATCATTATCGGGTTGCGCTCGCGGCATTTCGACGTTACAATGAACTACACAATGAGCGAACACATAAACGCGCTGCGCATCCAGCCGCGCCGCCTCGTACTGGTTGGCAGCGTACTGGTGGACATTCTGCTTTACGTTGACCGGATGCCGGAACGCGGCGGCGATGCCATCGCGCGGCAGGCCATCCTGACCACCGGCGGCGGCTTCAATGTCCTGGTGGGAGCGGCGCGGCTGGGATTGCCGACTGCCTGCGCCGGGCGCGTAGGCGATGGTCCGATGGGAAGTCGCGTGATGGCGGATCTCGATGCGGCCGGAATCCCTCTCGTTTTGCCGCGCGTGACTGGAGAGGATACCGGCTTTGACGTGGGGCTGGTCGAGTCGGATGCCGAGCGCACCTTTGTCACGGCGCCGGGGGCCGAGTCGCGCCTGAGCCTGGCCGATCTGAACACCATTCCCTTGCAAGCGGGCGATGCGGTCTACGTTTCGGGCTATGACCTGTGCTATCCCGTTTCGGGCGCGGCGCTCGGGGAATGGCTTCCCGCGCTCCCCTCAAGCTATCTACTGGTCATCGATCCGGGGCCGCTGGTCAGCCAGATTCCACTGGAGCGGATCGTGCCTGTGCTGGCCCGCTGCGACATTCTGAGCCTCAACGCACGCGAAACCAGCATTCTCAGTAGTATCTCTGATATCGTTGAGGGCGCGCAGTTGTTGGCGTCGCGAATCGCGCCCGGCGGCTGCGTTGTAGCGCGCGCCGGGGCGCAGGGCTGCTGGCTGGTTGGCGCCGGGCAGGAAGCGCTGCATGTCCCGGCGCGCGCCGTGCAGGCTATCGATTCAACCGGGGCCGGCGATGCTCATGTAGCCGCCCTGCTGGCGCGTCTGGCGCTCGGCGACAGCCTGGCCGCAGCGGCGCGGGCGGCCAACATCGCCGCCTCCGTCGTCGTTGAGCGCGCGGGGCCGGCGACCAGTCCAACGGCGCGAGAACTGGCTGCGCTGCTCGATGAGGATTAGGACTCTTTCGCTGTGAAGGTGATGGTGACGACGACCTTGTTCTGTGAGATGGCGATGTTGGCAAGGTTGGGCGGCTGGATGCCGTAATCGGTCATGTAGATAGTACTGGTCGCCGTGCCGGTGATTGTGCTGCCTGCGACCTTTCCCTGTACGTCGAAGACCGCTTTGTTGGTTTTGCCGTGCATGGTCATGTTACCGATAAGCTGGAAGTGAACGTTCTGCCCGTCGCTGTAGCTTGCCGGAAGACCCTGCGTCCCCGTCGAGACGAACGTCGCGTAGGGATAGCTATCGGTTTGCAGAGAGTTGCGCTGCACATAGCGATCACGCATCGGCGAATCGCTTTGCAGGGTGCGCAGATCGACGGTGATATTCATTGCGGTAACGAGCGGCTTCGGGCTGGTACTGATGCGGAAGCTGCCCTGCACCGAGTGCGTCGAGCCAACGGCATCGTTGTTCGGCTTGTTCTGGAGAATCAGATTTTCATAGACGCTATAGGATGCGGTGGTCTGCGCCGGTACGATCTGGAATGTGCGCAGCCCGCTCGCCGAATCCGAGAGTGTCGCCGTGGCCGTTACAGGCCCCGCAGCCTGGTGCGGCGGGTTGACCGTGCTGGCAAAATTCGATATATACGTAAGGCCGGCGATGACGATGATAATAACCAGGACAACGCCGCCCAGCCAGAAGTAGCGTTTCTGCATATCTCTCCCTTTTAACTAAAAGTGAATCTAATTGCCGCCACCATCGCATGCTCGCGCCTGCGGCGCTCGCTGGAGATATTGTATTGGATGTCCGGGCGCGAAGCGCCCGGACATCCAATACAATATCTCCTTGCGCGGCTTCGCCGCGCGAATGCCCGACAAAGCCAATAATTGAGCCGGTCATAGCCTAACATCTTTTCATTGGAAATTAATGAGAAATATATGAGAGAAAATTCATTCTAATGTCTTTCCAATCTTTCTAGCGTAGAGTATAGTCAATGGAATTTAGAGAGTGCTGATTCTCAGCCTCTTCGCCTTTCCGGCCGGGCATTCGCGCGGCTTCGCCGCGCAAGGGATGGATATGGTGGTGTGGCAGAGGCGCGAAGCGCCTCTGCCACACCACCATATCCATCCAGCAAGCTCGGGAGGCGAGAGCAAGTGCTGGTACTGGCAATCAGATACTCTTAACCAGGGGGAAGCGAAGCATGCATATTCTTGTAGTGGAGGACGAGCAACGCCTGGCCTATTTGCTGCGCCGCGTCTTGCTGGAAGAGCGGCACTCGGTTGACCTGGCCCATGATGGGCGGACCGGCCTTGATCTTGCCCTGAGCGGCACTTACGATGTAGTCATACTTGACCTGATGCTGCCCGACATCGATGGGTTGGAGATCTGCCGCCAGATGCGCGCCGAACAGGTGATGTCGCCGGTGCTGATGCTCACCGCGCGCGGCGCCATCGAGGACCGTGTAACGGGCCTGAATGTGGGTGCCGACGATTATCTGACTAAACCCTTCGCGATGGAGGAACTGCTGGCGCGCATCAACGCGCTGCTGCGCCGCCGTGATCGGCGCTTCGATGAGGGGCAGCAGTTGACGGTTGCCGACCTGACGCTCGATCTGCTGCGGCACGAGGCGCGGCGGGGCGAGCGCGTCATCGAGTTAACGGCGAAAGAATTCGCGCTGCTCGAATACCTGATGCGCCACCCCGGTCAGGCGCTCACGCGCACGCAGATCATCGATGCCGTCTGGCGCTATGACATGGAAGCGCTATCCAATGTCGTAGATATCTACATACATTACCTGCGCGACAAAATCGATCAAGGCTCCGGACATCCGCTCATCAAGACGGTGCGCGGTATAGGCTACAAGATCGACGCCGGAAGCGGCAGTAAAGGGGCCGCACGATGAACGCGGGCCAGGCTATCCTGACACGACTGCATCACGGAAGCAGGCGACGCACACCCGAGGCCGGGGCTGCGCTCTTTCAAGATCTGCGTATCCGCCTGACACTCTGGTATTGCGGCGTATTAAGCGTTGCGCTGGTGCTCTTCGGGGTGGCTCTTTACCTGGGGACGCAATACTTCCTGCTCTCTCCCATCGAGCACCAGGTAGCTCAGAATGCGCAGATGCATGCGCATCTGTGGCTCTCGGACCATCTCGATGATGCCTGTCCCTTATCCCAGCACCCGGAACAGTTTGGTCCCTCCACTCCTGGCTTCCAGATGCCCGAGATGCTTGCATGCTTCGACCAGCATGGCGTCTTGCTGCCGGGCGAACATACTATCGGGCTGCCGCCTGCTTTTCTGAGCAATCTCGCTCCCGTGCAAGCGGCTTTACAGACAGGCCAGCCTGCTACGGATACTGTCGACGGAGGGGAACATGTCGGGCCAATCTATCGCTATGCCCTGGCGGTCCCTAATGCCGACGGGAGCGGCTATAGCGGCGTCCTGCTCATTGGCGAATCTATCGGGGCGCAGGAATCCGCGCTCTCAGCGCTGCTTGCCCTCCTGCTGGTACTGGGGGGTATGGCGCTGCTTGGCGCCAGCGTGGGCGGGCTATTCCTGGCGAATCGCGCGCTGGCGCCGGCGCGGTTGGCCTGGAGCAATCAGCAGCGCTTCATCGCTGACGCATCGCACGAATTGCGTACTCCCCTGACGCTGCTGCGGGCCGATGCCGAGGTGCTGCTGCGCAGTCGCGAGCGCCTGCCTTCTGAGGATGCAGCCCTGCTTGAGGATATCGTGACCGAAGCGAACCATATGGGCCATCTCGCCAGCAACCTGCTCGCGCTCGCTCGCCTGGATGCTGGCGCGGTGCATCGCGAGCATGAAGTGGTCAGCCTCGGCGCGCTGGCCCGGCGGACGGTGCGGCGCGTCGCGGCCCTCGCCGAACAGCGCGGCGTCACGGTTCAACTGGAGGAGGTTAGCAACGATGTGTATGTGATCGGGGATAGCGTACTGCTGGAGCAGGCGGCGCTGGCACTGCTCGACAATGCCATCAAGTATAACCGCAGCGGCGGCCAGGTCAAAGTGCGTGTGGAGAAACGCAATGGAGCGGCGCTGCTGGAGATCAACGATACCGGCATCGGTATCCCCGCCGAGCATCTGCCACATCTGGGCGAGCGCTTCTATCGTGTCGACAAGGCGCGCTCACGCAGGGCGGGAGGAACGGGCCTCGGCCTCTCTATTGCTCGTGGCATCGCCGCAACTCATGGGGGAGAACTGCGCATGACGAGTGTGCCCGAGCAAGGAACGACGGTCACGCTCATGCTGCCCCTGGCAAGCGTGGCTGCGCGAGACGCGGGAAGATCCCTACAAAGCTAACAGCGTCTCCATATAGCCTGCGAAGGCTGCGTAGGGGCCGACAAAGGGAATCTCTTTAACCAGCTCTTGCAGGCGCGCGGAGCCGAAGCCGCGCCGCGCCAGGCCATTCAGCCATACACGCGCTTTCTGCACTCGCGCTCTGTCGGCCTCAGCCGGCGGCTGATTGCCCTGCCCGCGCCCGTAGTTGTAGCGGCGCAGCAGGTCGGGATCACGCAGGTAGGCGTGCAGGAGGGGGATGAGCACTACGCGGATCGCCTCCTCCTCGACGTTGAGGCGCAGGTACTCGGCCAGTATAGAGGGATCGGGCGCCGCAGCGCTGCCCATCGCTTGCAGGAGATTTGCCCGCTTCTCCGCAGTGGAGCGCAGAGGATGAAGGTAGCGCGCCTGCTCATCGAGGCGGACATCGTACAATGAGCCGATGAGCGTTGCGCCATAGCCCATGCGCCCTACCCAGCCGGAGACGGCAGGCTTATATATGTTCTGATCCGTACTGCTTTGCCATTCCTGCGCTGTCTGTCGCGTGATCGGCCAGCGCAGCCATATGCGCGGAGGCGTGACCTGCGGATCGAGAAACATCACTTCGTGCGCCGCTGCGATGACGGCTTCTATAAACGCCTCCTGCTTCTCGCGTCGGTTATTGCCGATAATCCAGGTATCGATGATGCCGGCCTGGCGGTAGGCTTCGTGGCGGCGGCTCCATTCCTCGATATCGAGCGGCGCACACTGAAACTCTACAGCCCAGCGCGCACCGCCCTCATGGACAATGAAGATATCTGCGATGCGGTTCGGCTCTGGAAGTCGCTCCTCAAGCGTCACGCTGGCGCGGGGAAACTGGTCGCGCAGCCATTGGGCGAGCACAAGCTTGCCGCGAGCATGGCGGACCGTCTCCGCCTCGGTGCTCCACGCGCACTCGCCCTTCTGGTGCGCGAAGTGCAGTTGGGTGCGTTTTGCTGGCCCGCCGCGCACATGCACAACGCCACGACAATTGGGGCAGTACAGCATGCGTTCGTGCGACCAGCGCTGCAATTGTTCCAGCGGCGTCTCCTCGGCGACAAGCGGGCGTCCGTCGGGACCATAAGCAACGAGCATAGCGCTAACCCCTGCTCAAAAACGGCCATGAGAGGACGACCAGGGGTCGTCTCTACATTCTATAGCGAGCGCGAGGATAGACGCAATTGGAGAGATGACCCTTGCGGTCGTCTTTCAGCATCAAATCCACCCGGCCTGACTATCTTTCCTGAACCATCCTCTACTTCATCAGAACATTCTCTGCCAGTTGTCGATTTCCGGTAAAAAAAGATGTTGCCGCGGAGGCCCTTTGCATGTTAAGCTAAGGGCCATGTGATTGTGTTCGTCAAGGGATTACACGACAGCCGGGAGGTTGAATCATGACCGAAGCTTCCGAGGCGCTCAGGTCGGCGCCGTTCCGCATCGGCGTCTATGCGCTGATCTTTGATGAGGGGCGTGTGCTGCTGGCACTGCGGCGCGACATCGACTGGTGGAATCTACCCGGCGGGGGCATGGAGGCCGGCGAGACCGTCGAGGAGGCGATGCGCCGCGAGGTGCGCGAAGAGACGGGCCTGGAGGTCGTGGTTGAGCGGCTGGTAGGAGTCTACTCCAAACCCCAGAAACAGGAAGTTGTGCTTACCCTGCGTTGTCAGGTTGTTGGCGGCACCCTCACAGCGACGCAAGAGTCGCGGGAGTGCCGCTTTTTCATGCCCAATGAGCTGCCCGTCAATACGCTGCCCAAGCATCGCCAGCGCGTAGAGGATGCGCTGCTCAATCAGGAGCGCGCGGTGCTGCGCGATCAGCGTACCAGCACCGAAGAGGATCAACGTCTCCCCGCGCACTAAAGCAGCCTGTCATCCCTCGCTTTCAAGCGGCCTGTCATCCCCCGCTTTCAAGAAAGCTGTGTACACGTTCGCAGATCCCGGCCTTTAAACAAGCAGATTGTACATCATTTCCTCCCGGCTACTTGAGCGGTGCTTTAACGCTATCGTGGTTCCCTGCATGGCTCTCTTTGTCACTCATCATTGTTGTGCAGCGTGATATCATGGATGTTATTTCCAGAAAGGGAGAGATTTTATGACAACAACGACACATTACGACGCGATTGTGATTGGCTCCGGGCAGGGTGGCGGTCCGCTCTCCACAGCGTTCGCGGGCGCCGGGTGGAAGACGGCGATAATCGAGCGCGAGCACGTCGGGGGCACCTGTATAAACGAAGGCTGCACCCCGACAAAGACGATGGTTGCCAGCGCGCGAGTCGCCTATCTCGCCAGGCGTGGGGCTGACTATGGCGTGCAGACCGGCCCCATAAGCGTGGATATGAAGGTGGTGCGCAAGCGGAAACGCGATATCGTCGAGAGCTTTCGCGGAGGAAGCGAACGGCGCTTGAAGAACGCGCCAGGGCTGGATCTGCTGATGGGTGAAGCGACCTTTACCGGTCCGAAAACGCTGGAGGTGCGCATGAACAGCGGCGAACTGCGCACAGTGAGTGCGAATATGATCTGTATCAATACCGGAGACCGGCCGGGACGGCCAGCGCTGCCGGGCTTAGAGCAGGTGCCGGCGCTCGATTCCACCTCGATTATGGAACTGGATAGCGTACCGGAGCATTTGCTGGTGCTTGGCGGCGGCTATGTCGGATTAGAGTTCGGGCAGATGTTTCGCCGCTTCGGCAGCGCGGTCACGATTGTGCAGCGCGGCGAGCAATTGCTGGCGCGCGAAGATCCCGATGTGGCGGATGAAGTGGCGAAGATCTTGCGCGAGGATGGCATAGAGGTGCTGCTGCGAACTTCGGCGCAGCGCGTAGCACGCTCCGGCGATGGTCGCATCCAGTTGACTGTGCGTGCTCCCGATGGCGAGCGCACAGTGACGGGATCGCATCTCCTGCTGGCTGCCGGGCGCGTGCCCAATAGCGAGAAGCTCAATCTGGAGGCAGCCGGGGTGCGAACCGATAAGCGTGGCTACATTCAGGTCGATGACAGGCTGGAGACGAACGTGCCCGGCGTTTACGCGCTGGGCGATGTCAAGGGCGGGCCGGCCTTCACGCATATTTCGTATGACGATTTTCGCATCTTGCGGGCGAATCTGCTTGAGCATGGAGATGCCAGCATCAAGGATCGCCTGGTCTGCTATACCGTTTTCATCGATCCGCAGCTCGGACGCGTTGGCCTGAGCGAAACGGAGGCGCGTGAGCAGGGACGCAGCATCAAAGTCGCGAAGATGCCCATGAACTATGTCGCTCGTGCACTGGAGGTCGATGAACCGCGTGGTTTTATGAAGGCGGTGGTCGATGCCGACACGCAGCGTATTTTGGGCGCGGCAGTGCTGGGCATCGAGGGTGGCGAACTGATGTCGATGCTGGAGATCGCCATGCTCGGCAAGCTGCCCTACACCGTGCTCAAAGAGGCCATCTTCGCGCATCCGACGCTTGCCGAGTCGCTGAACAATCTATTCGGCATGTTCGAGGCATAGATGTGGTGCAAAATGGCCGGAGAAGACGATCCTTACGGGGCGTATTGCCTCGTATGGTAGAATAATACCATCTGCTTGAGAAACGCAACTTCCGGGAGATCAAGAGGTATCACTATGTCTCTCATCAAATACTACGAACAGCCAGCGCTGCGCGACCCGGTGGTGGTAGTTGCATTTGGCGGCTGGAACGACGCCGCCGATGCTGCTACTACCGCCGTCAAGTACCTGATTGACCGCTGGGAGCCTACCAAATTCGCGGAGATTGATTCCGAAGATTTCTTCGTCTTCACGGAGACGCGGCCCACGGTCAGGTTCACCGAAGGTCTACAGCGCACCATTGTCTGGCCTACAAATCAGTTCCTGGCTCATGTAACCCCGGACCTCAATCGCGATGTCGTCCTCCTCATCGGCGTCGAGCCGCAATTGAAGTGGAAGACGTTCAGCAACATCTTTATCGAAGCTTGCAAGCGCCTGAGCGTCTCGGAGGTTGTCTTTCTCGGCGCGCTGCTGGCCGAGGTGCCGCATTCGATAGCGGTGCCCGTTACCGGCACGTCTTCAAACGTTGACGTGCGGGAGCGGCTGCGCGAGATGGATATTCATAGCTCGCGCTACGAGGGGCCAACCGGCGTCATCGGCGTTTTACAGGATGCCTGCCGGCGTGCCAATATCCCCTGCGCCAGCCTGTGGGCAGCCGCTCC
>Ga0209810_1004784_pt1 | contig 12735 bp, 14 predicted proteins | sample Coa_R1_7_FD_187159 | JGI IMG/M metagenome (GOLD analysis project Ga0209810, IMG submission 187159) | Surface soil microbial communities from Centralia Pennsylvania, which are recovering from an underground coalmine fire - Coalmine... | ecosystem: Environmental > Terrestrial > Soil > Unclassified...
GCCCGGCTCCGGGCGCTCACCGAAACGGCGAACCACCTCTCGGTAGGAGTCGAGCTGCTCCTCGAGGCGGCCGAGCGCCCCCAGCCGCAGCCCGCGATCGAGGAGCGCCATGGCCACCACCTCCAGTAGCTCCGGCTCGGCCATCTCGCCGAGACGCCGCAGCACCTCGTCGTAGGCGACCAGCTCCTCCTGGTGGCGGCCCAGGCCGCCCAGGGCCAGACCCTTGCGGACCAGGCCCCTTCCCACCCAGGCCAGCACCCGGGGGTCGTCCGTCTCCCCGAAGCGCTCCAGGAGCCGGTCGTAGGTCGCGATCTCCTCCTCGGCCCGCCCCAGCCGGCCCAGGGCGAGAGCCCGGTTGTAGAGCCCGGCCGCCACCCAGACGGCCACGTCCGGACGGGTCGAGGCCCCGAAGCGGCGCACCAGCTCGTCGTAGGCCGCCACCTCCTCCGGCAGCCGGCCGAGACCGCCCAGCCGTACCGCCCAGGCGTAGTGCGCCCGGCAGCGGCAGTCCTCGATGGCCGGCTCGCCGTTCGCCTCCCAGCCCGCCAGCTCCCGATAGACGGCGATCTCCTCCTCGTGACGGCCTTGGCGCCCCAGGGCATGGCCCTTGCCGTAGAGCCCGGCCGCCACCCAGCGCAGGAGGGGGATCTCGGTGATCCCCGCGAAGCGTCGGAGCAGCTCGTCGTAGGCGCGGACCGCCGCCTCGTGGCGGCCCAACCGCTCCAGGGCTACGCCCTTGTTGCAGAGGGCCATGGCCACCGTCTCCAGCACCTCGGGGTCGGACGAGGTCGCGAACCGGCGCACCACTTGGTCGTAGGCGCGGATCTCCTCCTCGTCCCGTCCCAGCCGCCCCAGGACGATGCCCTGGTTGTAGAGCGACCGGGCTACCCAGGCGTCGGGGTCGGGGCGCCGCTCCTCCGCGGTTGCGGTGCCCCGACCCGCGCTCCCCTCGTCCGCCATCCCAGCATCACGTTAGCCAAATGGCCGGCGGGCGCGGGGCGGCGTCCGTCAGCCCGAGCAGGACTCGCGGAGGAGGTCGATCAGCCGATCGTCGTCCTCGGCCGCCTGGCGGGCCCGGCGATCGTGCTCGGCCTGGGTCTCGTCCGGCTCCGTGGGCGGCTGGCCGATGGCCTGCTCGTGAAGCCGCCTCGCCTCCTCGAGCAGCGTCGTGGCCCAGGCGCAGCCCTCGGAGGTGAGCGTTCCCGAGGCGCCGTCGTAGCTCCCGGGCGGAGGGGTTGCCGGGTCCTCCTGTGGGCCGGGGCCGTCGCGGCAGACCGTGACCCGGACCAGCTTCTCCAACTGCCGCCAGCGCCGGGGGTCGGAGGCCGGGTCGTCGCCGGCCGGCTCCCCCTCGCCCTCCTTCTCGAGCACGACCACCGCCCAGCGGCACTGGAGCGGCGTCCAGGGCGACGACGGCCGGGGCGTGGGCGCGACCGGGGAGGCCGAGGCCAGGGCCAGGGGCGACGCGCCCGGCGAGGGGCTGACGGGCACGGTGACCGTGCCCTGGTACTCGGCCGTGCAGGCCGTCAGGGCAAGGCAGACCGCCGCCGCCGCCCCGCCTCGGTGTCGGCCGGGGAACCACCGCCAGAGCTGCACCATCTCCGTCCCTGGATACGAGGCCGGGGCGGCGACGGTGCAGCCCGTCCTCGGGGCCGTCCCCGGCTGGGGCCGCCACCCGGGCCGGGTCCCGGGGGGCTCAGGCGGCGGGCCCCCGGCTCCGGGCGGCGTCCAGCCCGAGCTGCTCGACGGCGCCCACCACCAGGTCCCAGAAGCGGTCGACGTCGAGCCGAAGCGCCACCCTGGCGTTGGGGGGGCGCCCGGGCGAGGGCCGGAAGTCGGTCACGGTCATGCCCGAGGTCCACTGCCCCCGGGTCTCCACCGCCACGAACGCCTCCACGCACTCGACGCAGGCCGGCTCGATCACCCGGGCCACGGCGCAAGGATCGTGCAGGGGCGGATCCCGCTCCACCCCCGCCGGCCAGAGGATGGGGACGGGGTCGGGCGCCAGCTGCCGGTGGCGGTCGCGGTAGGCCTCGAGCATCTGCACCACCACCCGCGAGAGCGGGCTCCCCAGCCGGAGGAGGCGCTCCATGACCCCCGGCGTCACCCGCGCCTGACGGGTCAGGTCCAAGCCCACCATGGTCAGCGGCCAACCCGCCTCGAAGACGATCGCCGCCGCCTCCGGGTCGACCAGCAGGTTGAACTCGGCGGCCGGGGTCTGGTTGCCGCGCGTGGCCGAGCCCCCCATCAGGACCACCTCCCGCACCCGGGAGACGATGCGGGGCTCGCGCCGCACGGCCAGGGCGATGTTGGTCAGGGGACCGGTCGGGATCAGCGTCACCTCCCCGTCGGAGGCCAGCAGCAGGTCGACGATCAGATCCACCGCGTGCACGCCGGCCAGGGGGACGTCGGGCTCGGGCCAGGACGGCCCCTCCAGGCCGGACTCGCCGTGGACGTGGGCGGCCGTGATCAGCTCGCGCAGCAGGGGCCGGTCACAGCCGGCGGCGATGGGGACGTCCCGGATGCCGGCCACGGTGCAGACCCGGCGGGCGTTGAGGGTGGTCCGATCCAGGGTCTGGTTGCCGGCGACCGTGGTGATGGCGAGCAGCTCGATCTCCGGGTTGCCGTAGGCCAGCAGGATGGCGACGGCGTCGTCATGCCCCGGGTCGCAGTCCAGGATCACCTTGCTCGACATGGTCCTCCCATCATGCTCGGGGCGGGTCCAGCTCGGACGCCGGCCGGAGCCCGCGCAGGAAGCGCTCGCCGGGCAAGCGCAGGGCGATGGGGATGGTCGCCGCTACCACCGCCACCTGCAGCATCAGGGCCGCCCGCAGGCCGAAGTGGTCGGCCAGCGCGCCCGTGACCGGCACCCCGATGGCCCCGGTCACGAAGGCCGGGCCGAGGATGAGGCCGGTCGCCAGCCCGGCCCGGCCGCGCATCAGCTCCTGGGCGATCATCAGGGTGAGAGGAGCGGTGGACGCGGCCAGCCCACCCACCAGCACCGCCCAGAGGAAGCCCTGGGGGCCGGGGGCGGCGACGAACAGCCAGACCGCGGGCACGCTGAGCGCGAGCGAGGCCAGGATCACCGCCTTGCGGCCGTGACGGTCGGCAAGCGCGCCGCAGCCGACCGTGCCCAGGGCGCTGGCGAGCACCAGCGTGGTGGCGAGCGGCCCGTAGAACCAGGGAGGGTAGCCCAGCAGGTGGTACCAGGTCGGGGTGAAGGCCTGGAGGGTCATCACGGTCCAGTTGCGGGAAGCCATGGTCGCCACCGTCGCCGCCAGGGGGACGAGCGGGATCGACCCCAAGGGCGCCGGGGCGCCGCCCGGGACGGGGGAGAAGCCGCCCTCCGTGCGCATGGCGAGCAGCAGGTAGGCGGCGATGGCCAGCCCCAGGGGGGCCATGGCCGCGGTCCCGTGCGTGCCGAACGCCCCCAGGACCAGGACGCCCGCCAGGGGCCCGGTGGCGACCCCGATCGTGCCCCCGGTGACGTAGACCGACATGGCGGTGTTGGCCCCTCGGCGGGGCAACAGGCCCCGTACGGTCAGGGCGCCGAAGGGATGGAAGGCACCCGAGCCCAACCCCGAGACCGCCGCCACCACCACCAGCAGCCAGAAGCTGGGCACGAACCCGACCACGGCGAAGGTGCCGGCCGTCCACACCAGCGCCAGACCGGTGAGACGCGTGCCGAACCGGTCCGCGAGCACGCCGAAGAGCGGCTGGGAGAGCGAGGCGGTGCCGCCGTAGGCCAGGCTGACCAGCCCCACCGTGGCCAGGTCGGTGTGGAAGCGGTGGATGAGGAGCGGGTAGAGGACCGGGATCAGGCCGATGTAGCTGTCCACGGTGAAGTGGCCCAGCATCAGCGTGACCAGGCCCCGGTGGCGGAGGGCGAGCAGGACGTCGCTCAGCGCTCCCCTCCCACCGCGGTCGGAGCGATTGATTGCTTATGCAATAATTGCGATGACAACGATATGGCGGAGGACGATGCCTCGATGAAGAAGACCTTCCAGTTCGATCCGACCCATACCCGAATCGGCTTCGCCGCGCGGCACATGATGGTGGCGACCGTGCGGGGCCAGTTCCGATCGTACTCGGGCACGATCGAGGTGGAGGACGATGACCCCACCACCGCGCGCGCGGACGTGACCATCGACGCCGCCAGCATCGACACCGGCGTCGCCGATCGCGACAACCACCTCCGCAGCGCCGACTTCCTGGACGTGGAGCACCACCCTCAGCTCCGCTTCCGGAGCACGCGGGTGGAGCCGCTGGAGGAGGGGCGGTATCGCGTGCAGGGCGAGCTGACCATCCGCGAGGTCACCCGGCCGGTCGAGCTGACGGCCGAGGTGGAAGGCCCGGTCACCGACCCCTGGGGCAACGAGCGGGCGGGCATCACCCTCCAGGGCCGGATCAGCCGGAGCGAGTTCGGGCTCAAGTGGAACGCCCTCCTGGAGGGAGGCGGCGCCGTGGTCGCCGACCAGGTTCGGCTGGAGATCGACACCGAGGTCGTGCGGGCCAAAGAGCCGGCCACCGCCGGGTGAGCCGGGGCGGCAGGGCCGGGGCGGCAGGGCGCCGAGCGCCCTGCCGCCCAACGCTCACCGGCCGGAGGTGGCCCCGGTGCCACTCTGGAGCGCGGTCAGGTCGGCCAGGTGGGCCTGGAGGGAGTCGGGGCTGAGCTGCCCCGCGGAGCGTCCCTCGACGCTACCGTCGGGCCAGACGAAGACCGTGGTGGGCAGGCCGACGACGGCGTAGGCGTCCGCCGCCCGTCCGTCGTCGTAGGCCACCGGTAGCCGCACCCCCAGGCCGTTCAGGAAGCTGGTGGCCGCGCCGGGGCTGTCCCGCTCGTCCACCAGGAGGAAGCGCACCTCCGGATACCGCTCGGAGGCGCGCTGGAGGAGGGGAAGCTCCTGCCGGCAGGGGGTACACCAGGAGGCCCAGAAGTTGATCACCAGGGGGTGGCCGCGGAAGTCCTGCGGGCCCAGGGTGCCTCCCCCGCGCGCGGGGAGGCTGAAGGCCGGCGCCTCGCCTCCGGAGGGGCCCGGGGCCGCGGTGGTCCGGGAGACGGCCTGGACCGCGTCCACCACCTGGGGCACCCCCCAGCCGTCACCGCCCGAGGCCAGCTGCCGACGCCCCTCCGCGTCGAGCCGGTCGGTCAGGGGTGCGGGCAGCGGCGAGGCGAGCCGTGGCGTGCCCACCTCGCGGGCCCGGACGAAGCCGTGGCCGTCGACCACCAGCAGCAGCCCCTCGCTCATGTCCGTCCTCGTCAACCGGACGCCCAGGCGGCCCCAGAAGTCGGCCAGCGCGGTCGGGTCACCGGTGGCCAGGGTCCAGCTCGCCCCCACCTGACGGGCGTACGCCCGGAGCGCCGCGGGCGTGTCGTCCCAGGGATCCACCGTGACCTCGGCCAGGATCGTCGAGCGCGGCAGCTGCCGGCGCAGGTCGAGGAAGAGGCCGGCGTAGATGGGGCAGGCCTCCCGGCAGGCGGTCAGGAAGGGCGCCAGGACCAGCTCGTGGCCGGCGATGCGGGCGTTGTCGAAGGGGCGGCCATCCTGGTCGACCAGTCGGAAGGCGCCGAGGGAGGGGAACTGGCCCGAGAGCTCGTTCAGGCCCAGGCTGAAGGCCTGGTTCCCGGCGTAGACGCCGGCGGTCACGAGGCGGCCCTGGGAGACGGCCAGGAGCAGCGGCTCCACCTGCCCGGCCACGACCCGGAAGTCGGCCGGCTGGACGTCCTGGCCCAGGCGCACGGCGTCGTAGGCGCCCGCCGGCGCCGGGCCCTGGTACACGGTGAGGAATCGGGGCGAGGCCGGCACCGTACCCGAGACCGTCCCCAGCGGTCGCCACCCCTGTCCGGAGCGGACCTCCAGCCTCGCCCCCGACAACCGGTCGGGGGCAGGGGCGCTCACCGACACCACCAGCGTGCCCGTGCCGCCCCCCTCGCCCCGGCCGTGCAGGACGAGACCGACGACCAGGGCGACCCCGAGCGCCAGCGCGGCCACCGCGGCCAGCCGCACCCTCACCGAGCACGAGTCTACGGACGCCCGCCCCTGCCCCGCAGCGGCGGCCGCGCGAGGCCGCCCGGGTCAGGGACGGCTGGCCTCACCCCCCGCCGGCGCCTTGGCCGCCGTCTCGCCGCGGGACCGGCGCTGCGCCCGCGCCTGCGCCCATACCTCCAGGATGCGTTGCACCGCCGTCAGGTTGGTGAGGATGGCCAGCAGCGCGATCACGATCCCGAGCAGGGAGGGGTTGCCGACCACCAGACCGATCACGGTCACCACCACCCGCTCCGGCCGGGCGAAGAGCCCGGAGTCGCACTTGAAGCCGAGCGATTGGGCGCGGGCCCGCACGTAGGAGACGAGGAACGATCCGCCCAGGGCGAGCAGGCAGGCCAGCACCCACCAGCGCATGGTCGGCCCCGGCCGGCCGAGGAAGTAGGCCCCGATCCCCACGTACACGGCGCCCTCGGAGTAGCGGTCGAAGGTGGAGTCGAGGAAGGCCCCGTAGGGGTAGCTACGCTTGGTCGCCCGGGCCAGGGCCCCGTCCAGGATGTCGAAGGTGCCGCCGACGGCCAGGACGATCCCGGCCGCGAGCAGCGCGCCCAGGCCGGCCAGGACGGCGGCGGCGAAGGCGAGCGCGGTGCCGGCGACGGTCACCTGGTTGGGTGTCACCGGCAGGCGCCCGATGACGAGCGCGAGCCGCTGCGCGTAGCGCCTAACCCACGCCTGAAAGCGGGCCGTGAACACGCCGCACCTCCTTGCTATCCTTGGACGCTCCGTTCGCCAGGCGCTCTTCCCGCCAGATCCGTCGTGCCTCCTGGTAGACCTCGAGGACCTGGGAGGCGATCACCCGCCAGGCGTAGCGCTGCGCCTTGACCTGCCCGTGCGCCGCCAGCCGCTGCCGGAGCAGGGGGTCGCGGGCCAGCACGGTCAGCGCCTCTCCCAGCGCGATCGGGCTCTTGGGCCGCACGGTGAGGCTGTCCACGCCGGGCTCCACCACGGACATGTACCCCGGGATCTCGGTGGCCACCACCGGTAGCCCCGACGCCATCGCCTCCAGGAGGACGATGCCGAAGCTCTCACGTCCGGTGGCCGGGGCACAGAAGATGTCGGCGCTGTTGTAGAAGCGCGGCAGCACCTGGTCGGGCACGTATCCGGGCAGAACTACGTTCTCCAGCCGGTGCTTGGAGATGAACGATTCGACCATGCCCCGAAGCGGGCCGTCCCCGGCGATGATGAGGCGGCTGCGGGGCACCCTGGCCCTCAGGTAGCGGTAGGCCTGGAGCAGGTCACGGAGCCCCTTCCGTTTCTCCAGCCGTCCGACGAAGAGCACGTTCACGCAATCGTCCCGCAGGTGGTGGATGGGCGTCAGGCCGGGCCGGAAGCGCTCGGTGTCGACGCCGTTGGGGATCACGTGCGGGTTCAGCTCGGGGAAGTAGTGGCGCACGAAATCCCGGGCCGGCTCGCTGACCGCGATGGTGGCCTGGAGGTGCCGGATGTACCCGCGGAGGATCGAGCGCCCGTAGTAGTAGCCGATGTTCGAGGTGGCGAAGGCGTGGAAGGTGCCCACGTGCGGGGCGTGCCGCCAGGGCAGCAACGTCAGCGGGAGAGCGGGCATCAGCGGCTCGTGGAAGTGGAGGACGTCGAACCGTTCTCGCTCCAGGATCTCCCGGACCCGGCGGGCGAGGTGGAAGCTGAGCGTGACCCGCGCCACCGAGTCGTTGACCCGGAGCGGGAACACCCGACCGATCCGGTAGAAGTCCGGGATCTCGACCTCGGCCTCGCGACGGCTGGAGGGGGCGAAGGTCCGGACTTCGTGGCCCAGCTGCCGCAGCCAGTGCCCGAGGTGGCGGATGTGCTCCGTCACGCCCCCGGCGTGGGTGTAGTCGTAGGGCGAGACCAGTCCGACCTTCATCTGCTCAGTCTGAACCGTCCGGGGCGCTCCTGGGGCCCCCGACCGCCACCGGCGCCTGGCCCCAGATCCGGTGGGGCATGTGCCACTGATCGGGATGCTCCCTGATCATCTCCTCGAGGCGCCGGACCATCTGGCAGGTGACCCGGCGCACGTCCTCCGCTCGATGACCGGTGGACTCGGCGAAGATGGGCGGGTAGCCGACGGCCTGGAAGGTGTCGTCCGGCAGCCGGTACACGGTCACCGGCAGGAGCGGCGTCCCCCGACGCAGGGCGATCGCCGCCGGGCCGTCGGGGATGCGGGCCTGCCGGCCGAAGAAGTCGACCAGGATGCCCGTCCCCAGGATGTCGCGGTCGACCGCGGTCACCACCATCTCCCCTTGCTCCAGCGCCTGGAGCACCTGCTTGAGGCCGGCCCTGGTGAGGGGGAGGACGCTGATGCCCAGGCGGGCGCGCGTGCGCCGGTACCACTCGTACAGCTCCCGCGGCTCCAGCTCCTCGGCGAACAGGGAGACCGGCGCCACCGTGGCCGACCAGATGGCGGCGGCCACCTCCCAGGAGCCCATGTGCGCCGACACCACCAGCACCCCGCGGCGCCGGGCCAGGGCCTGGTCCAGGTACTCCACCCCCTCCACCCTGAGCAGCGGCCGCAGCTCCTCGACGCGCGCGACCGGAAGGCGCATCAGGTCGGCGTAGGCCTTGGAGTGGTTGCGGAAGTTCTGCCGCGCGATCCGCCGCACCTCCCGCTCGTCGAGCTCGGGCAGGGCGATGCGCAGGTTCTCCATCAGGGCGCCCCGGGCCCTGCGTGCGGACACGAAGGCGATCCGGGCCGCCACCACGGCCAGGGCGTACGCCCAGCGGCGGGGCAGTCGCTGGGCCAGCCACTGCATGGCCAGGAAGGCCCGGTATTGGATCACGGCAGGGGCTCCGTCAGCACCGCCTTGAAGGCGTACCACTGCTCGGGGCAGCGGCGGATGTAGGCCTCGAAGCGCTCCACCACCCGCTGCATCAGCGGCGCCACCGCCTCCTTCCCACCAGGCTCCGGTACCGGAATCGGCTCCCCGACCGAGACATGGTAGCGGCCGGGGGCGATCCGGTAGATGCCCGCCGCCACGATCGGGCTCCCCGTCCGCACGGCGAAGGCCGCGGGCCCGGAGGGCACCAGGGCCCGGCGGCCGAAGAAACGAACCGGGACGCCGCCCCCGCCCGGGGGAGGCAGGTCGCAGACCATCGCCACCAGCTTGTTCTCGCCCAGGGCGCGCAGCACCTCCCGAACCGCGGTCCGGCCCAGAGGGATGACCTGGAGGCCGAAACGGGTACGCGCCTCCACCACGGCCGCGTCCAGAGAACCGGGGAAGCGCTCCGCCACGGCCACGATGGGGTAGCCGACGGCGGCGGCGTAGGATCCCGCCATGTCCCAGGAGCCCATGTGGGGCAGGGCCATGATGCAGCCCCGGCCCGCCCGGAGGCCCGCGACGATGGCCTCGTGCCCGTCGTGGGTGACCCGGGAGACCAGTTCCTCCCGGCTCAGCCGGCCCAGGAGCACGAAGTCGGCCAGCATCTCCCCGTAGCCCTCGAACGCACGTCGGGCGGTCCGCACCACCCTGGGGTCCGACTCGGGCAGGTCGAGCACGGCCGCGTAGTTGCGCAGGGCGTGGCGCCGCTGGGGAACGCTGAGCGCGTACCAGGCCCGTCCCCCGAGGCCGGCGAGCGGGTAGCGTACGCCCGCCGGGGCCGCCCGCGCCAGGCGGGCCGCCCCGGCGTAGCAGAGCGACAGGGGGCGAAGCGAGACCGCCTACCGAGCCTCCGTGGCCGGCGCCTCCGCCCGCCGCCGGGCGTACCTGGCGATGAACTCCTCGGTCAACCGACGGGCGTCGGCGTCCGTGTACTGATGGGGAGGGGACTTCATGAAGTACGCGCTCGGCCCTTCCAGGGCCCCGGACAGTCCGTGGTCCAGGGCCAGCTTGGCGCAGCGCACGGCGTCGATCACGACCCCGGCCGAGTTGGGCGAATCGTGCACCTCGAGCTTCAGCTCCAGGTTCAGGGGCAGGTCCCCGAAGCCGCGCCCCTCCAGCCGGATCGAGGCCCACTTCCGGTCGCGGAGCCAGGGCACGTAGTCCGAGGGGCCGATGTGGACGTTGTCGTCACCGATCTCGTAGTCCAGCTGCGAGGTCACCGACCGGGTCTTCGAGATCTTCTTCGAGACCAGGCGCTCCCGCTCGAGCATGTTCAGGAAGTCGGTGTTGCCGCCGAAGTTGAGCTGGTAGGTCCGCTCCAGCCGCACCCCGCGCTCCCGGAAGAGACGGGCCAGCGTGCGGTGCACGATGGTGGCGCCGACCTGGGACTTGATGTCGTCCCCGATGACCGGCAGCCCACGGCTCTCGAAGCGACCCTGCCAGTAGTGCTCCCTGGCGATGAACACCGGCATGCAGTTGACGAAGGCGCAGCCGGCGTTGAGGGCCTGCTCCACGTACCACTTCGTGGCCTCCTCGGAGCCAACCGGCAGGTAGTTCACCACCACGTCGGCCCCGGCCTCCCGCAGGATGCCGGCCACGTCGGCCGTCTCGCCGGGGGCCTTGTGGATGACCTCGCTCAGGTACTTGCCGATGCCATCGTGGGTCATGCCCCGCTCGACGCGTACGCCCAGATGGGGAACCTCGCAGAACTTGACGGTGTTGTTCTGCCCGGCCCAGATCGCCTCCGAGAGGTCCTTGCCCACCTTCTCGGCGTCCACGTCGAACGCGGCCACGAACTCGATGTCCCGGACGTGGTAGCCGCCGAGATCGACGTGCATGAGCCCGGGGACGAAGTCGTCGGGGGAGGCGTCCGCGTAGTAGTGGACGCCCTGGATGAACGAGGAGGCGCAGTTGCCCACCCCCACGATCGCCACGCGAACCTTGCCGTCATCTCGCGTTCGTCCGTTCATACCCTCACTCCGATCCGCTTCTTCTCGATCAGCATCTCCCAGAAGGCGCGCTGGTGGCGCCGGATCGCCTCCTGGTCGAGCGAGCAGTAGACCTGACGGCCCTCCCGGCGCTGCCGGACCACCCCGCCCCGCTTGAGCATGGCCAGGTGCCACGACACCCGGGGCTGGCTCATGCGGAGGTGCTCGGCCAGGGCCTTGACGTTCTCCTCCCCGACCTCGGCCAGGTGCTCCAGCATGCGCAGCCGGACGGGGCTGGCCAGGGCCTGGAAGTGGAGCGGCAGCTGGCGACGCTGGGCCTGATCCATGCTGTTCCCTTTATAACAAATTCTATTCATAAAGGATTCATTATGAATGGCATGATCAATCAACCTTTCTTTCTTCAGGGATTCCCCTCTCGAAATCGGAAGCTTTCGACCACCACGAGTATCCTGTTCTTGCGTGCGAAGACCGTCATCGGTTGAGCTGGCGGTGGACGTGGCCCAGGAGGCGAGGCAGCTTGGTCAGCTGCAGCTCCAGCTGGCCAAGCAGGAACTCCGGGAGATCCTGGTCCGCAACGGGATGGGGCTGGCGGTGGCCGTCATCGGGGTCGTCCTGCTGGCGCTGGCCGCCCTGGTCGCGCTGCCGGTGTTCCTGGTGCTCCGCTCCCCCGATCGAGTGGCGGCGGCCCTGGTCTGGCTCGTGGTCGACGCCGGCCTCGGCCTGCTCATGATCCTGGTGGGGCTGCTCCTGGCCCGGAAGCTGCTGAGCCGGCCCTCGCCGCGTCGTCTGCTCCCCCGGACCTTCGCCGCCTTCGAGGAAAACCAGGCATGGCTCCTTCGTCAGCTGAGATCGAACGGCAGATAGCGGAGCTGCGTGCCTCGATGGAGTCCAGGGTCGTGGAGCTACGCGAGCGAGGTCGGCGCGGCCTCAGGACCACGCGGCGGGCGGTGACGATCGGGCTGGGTCTGGGAGCGGCCGTCGGTCTGGTCGCGCTCGGCGCGCTGGTGGCCTATCGGTTGACCAGGCCCCCCAGCCGGGAGGAGCGTCTCCGGCGGCTGTTGCCCCGACGCCTCGTGCCCTTGGCACGGGGGCGCACCCCACGCCGCCTGCCCCCCGTCCACCTCTCCATCGGCGAGCGCCAGGAATCCGTCCCCACCGGCGCCCGCCTGGCCGAGCGGCTCGCCGTCCAGGTGGCCCGAACCGTCGCCAGCGCGGCGGCCGGCGCCTTCGCCGCCCGGCTGCTCAGAGGCCTCGCCGAGCGCCAGCAACGCTGAGAGGCCGGCGCGATCGATCGGGGTCACCGGGTCCCCCGGCGGCGGCGGCTGGCGGCTTGCCCTCCGTGCCCGCCCCGATGGAGCATGGGTGGGTGAAGCTCCTGGGCTGGGGCGAGCTGCTGCTGGCCATCGCCTTCGAGATCGCGGGCACGACCACGATGAAGCTCGCCAACGGCCTCACCCGGCCCCTGCCCTCGATCGCCATCTTCGGCTGCTACGCGGTGAGCCTGGCCCTCGCCACCTTGTCGGTCAAGACCATCCCCATCGGCACCGCCTACGCGGTCTGGTCCGGGCTCGGGACCGCGGCCATCGTGACCATCGGCGTCCTCTGGTTCCAGGAGCCCCTGGGGGCGCTCAAGCTGATCTCCCTGGCCCTGGTCATCCTGGGCGTGATCGGCCTCAACCTCACCGCCCTCCGCGGCTGAGGGTCGCAGCCAACCGGTCGCCCGCGGCACCGAGCCGGCGTCGCCGGCCGTCGAGCACCGAGCCATCCTGGCTCTCCGTGAAGCGTCGTCTCGGGGCATACTCGACGCATGGGGGATGAGCGCACCGCCTCGGCCCCGGCCGGCGAGGCCGAGTTGCTGCTCCGCCGCTTCCTGGAGCGGGCCGCGCCCGCCACCGCCCGGGCCTACACCGCCGACCTGGCCGACCTGGC
>Ga0209810_1004790_pt1 | contig 12728 bp, 6 predicted proteins | sample Coa_R1_7_FD_187159 | JGI IMG/M metagenome (GOLD analysis project Ga0209810, IMG submission 187159) | Surface soil microbial communities from Centralia Pennsylvania, which are recovering from an underground coalmine fire - Coalmine... | ecosystem: Environmental > Terrestrial > Soil > Unclassified ...
GGTTCGTCGCCGAGAGCCGCAGGCGGCCATGATCGGTGGCAAACAAAATATTCGCCAGAATAGGGAGCGTGCTGCGGCTTGAGACGGCATGGCTCACAACGGAGAGGCCATGGCTCAAGTCCTGCTGTTTACAGGTAATCTTCACGGTTTCATCCTCCAGACACAACCAGCGTAACAAAATTCCAGCCTAGTATAGCGTATTCTCTTAGAGAGAACAAGGCGGGTGGTAAAATATGCATATCCCCGCCCCGATTTTTTCCTCCCCCCTCTCTGTAAAACATTCTTTTTGCGGCGTGGGGATGTGGAAGCTTTGCAAATGTATGAAAAAATCTTTCTGTTGCTTTCCCTCAACTTATGCTATAATGCATCGCGTGGATGAGCATGCCCTGTCGGCTGTATTGATTGGAGGATTGTCGCAGTGACCCTTGATATCCAGCGTACCCGCGATTATTTGCAAGACCTGAATTATAAAGACCTGTTCAACGAATTAGGATGGAGCAACCCGAAAAACCCCGGACCGACGCAGGTGACTGTAGAAGGGCAGCAGTACACGCTCAGGGAAATTGCTGAGCTTGCAGGTATCCCCATTTTTGAAGTCGAGGCTCAGGATGGCAAAATTCCCGATGCGCGGGCAAGGATGGCCGTTCATAAAGAGATTGCTAAGTCGTATCTTGAACACCTGTTGATATTTCTCGACGCGCAGCGCGCGCAAAGTCTCTGGTACTGGGTCAAGCGCGATGGCAACAAGGCTGAATCCCGCGATCACCTCTATGTCAAAGGCCAGCCCGGCGATCTCTCTCTCGGAAAGCTACAAGCTATGGTTTTCGAACTGGGAGATTTCGATGAAAACGGCAACGTCTCGGTGCTGGATGTCGCGAACCGTCTCAAGAGCGCGCTGGATGTCGAAAAGGTCACGAAACGCTTCTACGAAGATTTCAGGCAGGAACGCGAGCGATTCCTCAATGATATTACTGGCATCGCTGATGAGCGCGACCGGCGCTGGTATGCCTCGGTGCTGCTCAACCGTTTGATGTTTATCTACTTCCTGCAGCGCAAGATGTTTATCGACAACGGCGATGGGTATTATCTTCAGCATAAACTGGAGGAGAGTCAACGCCTGTTTGGCCTCGACCGCTACTATAACGACTTTCTGAAACCCCTCTTTTTCGAGGGCTTCGCCAAACCGGAAGAGGAGCGCAGCCCGGCGGCCAGGCAATTGCTCGGCAAGATCGTCTACCTGAACGGCGGGCTGTTTTTGCTCCATCCCGTCGAGGAACGCTGGCCCGATATCCAGATTCCAGATGAAGCTTTTGCTAGACTGTACAGGTTGTTCACCCGCTACTCCTGGAATCTGGACGATACCCCCGGCGGGCGGGATGACGAGATCAGCCCGCACGTGCTGGGCTATATCTTTGAGAAGTACATCAACCAGAAATCCTTTGGCGCGTACTATACCCGGCCTGAAATCACCGAATACCTTTGCGAGCGCACCATCAATCATCTCATCCTTGAAAAAATCAACCAGGCGCCCATCGCAGGCGTTACACGGGGACGTCACTTCGACAACGTCAATGATCTGCTGACGAACCTTGATGCTCGTCTCTGTCGCGAACTTCTCCAGATACTGGAAAACATCTCCCTGCTCGACCCCGCCTGCGGTTCCGGCGCTTTCCTCGTCTCAGCCATGAACACGCTGATAAAAATCTACAAGGCCATCACAGGTACAATTCCATATGTGAACGACCCTTACCTGACAGACTGGCTGAGAAGGGCCAATGCCGAACACGGCAGCCTGAATTACTACATCAAGAAGAAAATTATCACTGACAATCTCTTCGGCGTGGATATCATGGAGGAGGCAACGGAAATTGCGAAGCTCCGTCTCTTCCTGGCCCTTGTCTCCTCAGTGCAGAGCGTCGACCAGCTGGAGCCGCTGCCCAATATCGACTTCAATATCCTGCCCGGCAACTCGCTCATCGGCTTTTTGCAGGTGAACGAAGAATCCTACAACAAGCATCTTGCGCAGTTGAACCTCTTCCAGAAACGCTATAAAGAGCTGGTCGATGAGAAAAATCGCCTCATTCGCGCCTACAAAGCCATGTCAACATACACAAAGGATTTGCGCGCCTTACGCGATGACATCCAGGCAAAGCGTGAAGAGGCCATCGCCAACCTCAACGAGCTGCTGCTGGACGAGTTCAAACGGCTGGGCGTGAAATTTGAGGAAGCCATCTGGGACAGCGCAAAAGGGAGTGAGGGCAAACCGGTGAAACGCGCGCTGACCGTCGCCGATATTGCTCGCCTGCGCCCCTTCCACTGGGGCTACGAATTTGACCGAGTGATGAACGAGCGCGGCGGCTTCGATATCATCATTACCAACCCGCCCTGGGATATTCTCAAGCCGCAGGGCAAAGAATTCCTCTCGCTCTACTCCGGCGTTATCAGCAAAAACAAGATGCGCATCGAAGATTTCGATAAGGAGAAGGTCAGGCTGCTGCAAGACTCCGAAATCCGCGACGCCTGGCTGGACTACCTGAGCCGCTTCCCCTATCAAAGCGCCTACTACCGCGCCGCGCCACAGTTTACCAACCAGATTTCCCTTGTCAACGGCAAAAAGCAGGGAACCGACATCAACCTCTACAAGCTCTTCACCGAGCAATGCTACAACCTCCTGCGCCCCGGTGGTCTGTGCGGCCTCGTCATCCCCAGCGGCATCTACACTGACCTGGGCGCCAGGCAACTGCGCGAACTCCTCTTCGACCGCACGCACGTCACCGGCCTCTTCGGCTTTGAAAACAGCAGAGCAATCTTTGAAGGCGTTCATAGAAGCTACAAATTCGTCGTGCTGACCTTCGAGAAGGGCGGGCAGACCACCAGCTTCCAGGCAGCTTTCATGCGCCACGACGTAGCCGAACTGCAAGACTTCCCGAAAAAGGGCGCATTAGAGCTATCCGTTGACCTGATCCGCAAACTCTCTCCCGACTCGCTCTCCATCATGGAGTTCAAGGATGAGGTGGATATCCAGATCGCTCAGAAGATGCTCCAGTACCCCCTGCTGGGCGAGAGGCTCGAAGGAACCTGGAATCTAATTCTATATCGTGAGTTTGATATGACCAACGATAGCTATCTGTTCAAGGCGGAACCTGGCTCTGGCCGTTTGCCGCTCTATGAAGGGAAGATGATTCATCAGTTCACAAACCAGTGGGGCAAGCCACGCTACTGGGTGAATGAGAAAGAGGGCCGCGCCGCCATTCTGGGACGGAGACATGATACAGGGCAAATACTAGATTACCAGCGTTATCGGCTAGGCTACCGGGCAATTGGACGCACGACCGATCAGAGAGCGTTAATTGCCACTATTTTACCTGCCCACAGTTTTGCGGGTAATTCACTCATCATTTCTCGCTGCTTTTTACCTGCTGATGGAAGCGAGCTTATTGATGATAGCCAGTTGTTGTTCACAACATCTATGATGAATAGCTTTATTGCTGATTACTTCATCGGTCAGAAAATCTCGGCTAATCTGAACATGTTCTACATCTACCAGCTTCCCGTTCCCCGTCTCACTGAGCAAGGCCCTGTTTTCAGAATGCTGGTAGAGAGAGCGGCCCGACTCATCTGCACTACAGACGAGTATAAAGAATTGTGGGAGTCGGTGATGCCGCATTCTCCCTGGTCTCTATCCGTAGCAGCAACCGACCCCGCCGAGCGTGCGGCATTGCGGGCCGAAATCGATGGGCTGGTGGCTCACCTGTATGGGCTGACGGAGGAGGAGTTTGCGCACGTGCTGGCCACCTTCCCGCTCGTGGAGCAATCCGTTAAGAACGCGGCAATGGAGGCGTATTGCCGTTTCGCGCTGCCGCCTGGAGATGTGGCGCTGGCCGAACTGATTGCCGGAAAAGAGAACGAGCGCGTGGAGTTCAAGGTTGCCGCTTACTGGAATGCGAGGGAGAGCAGGAAAGACGACAGGATGCGCGACAATGTCGTACAGGAGGTTGCGGCTTTCTTGAACAGCAGGGAGGGCGGGACGGTACTGATAGGCGTCGAGGACAACGGGACGGTGATAGGACTGGATGAAGATTATGCGGCTGCCAATGCGCGCAAACCGAACCGCGACGGCTATCAGCTTACGTTGCAGGATAGCCTTGCCAGCCATCTGGAAGGTCACTGGAGCCAGTTCTATACCATCTCCTTCGGGACGGTGCAGGGTAGAGATGTATGCCGCATTGATGTGCAGCCCGCGCCGGAAGAAGTGTTTCTCAAAAACGGGGATTTTTATATTCGCGAGGGCAACAGGAAGCGCAGGCTGACGGCGAGAGAGACCAGGGATTATATCAGGCAGCGATGGGGGTAATCATGGGCCACCGCCCAGCCCCACCCCAGGCCGACCGCAAGGGTCGGCCCTACTATATACGGGCGCTCGCTCGCTCAGCGCGGACGGCGGGGCGTGTATAGTAGGGCCGACCCTTGCGGTCGGCCTGGGGCGGGCCTGACTGATAATCTACCCCGCCGACAGGCCCAGCGAGCAGAGGATGACCGGTTCCTGGGCCTGGGCTTCCTCGTTGATAATGCAGAGACGGTCTTCATCGCGCAGGGCCAGCACGAGATTGACAAGACGCTCGTCGCTGATGCCTGCTCGCAATTGACGGTTGAGCGTGTCGATGGCGGACTGGCGCAGGGGATAGCGGTAGATTTCGTCGATGGCTTTGCGCAGTTCGTCGCTCTCGAAGAGCGTTCCTCTGACGGCTTCGGCGTAGCGTTTGAGGCGTTCGTAGGTGCGGAAGCGCGCCCCCGACGGTTTGCCAAGCTGGCCGCCCAGCGTTTTCTCCTCGGAGACGATCAGTTCGACGCCCTTGCGTACCAGTTCGTGATGCTCGCACAGGCGCGGCAATGTCGGCGTGTCGGGTCGGCATTCTGCTGCTTTGAGAATGGCCAGTTGCGATTCGGTGACGCTGTTGCCCTGGCGGTCAACCCGGATCAGCGAGTCGTTGCCCTCTGCCGTGCGCATGTAGACCAGCACGCCGTCAGGCTCCCGGCTTGATGCCTCGTGGGGTCTGGTCGAGTAGACGACGTGCGGCAGTTCGGGAATCACTTTTTGCAGGCTCGCATCCTCGCTGATAGCGTTTTTCCAGATTTGATAGGCGTAGGAAACGAGGTCGACCTCACCGTCCGCGTCTGCATCCAGCAGGCCAGCCTTTTCATGATAGAGATCGATCACCGCCTGATTGTTCTGATCGTCTTCGAAGAAGGCTTCGTCGGTGCCAACGACTTCGGCATTCTGGCGCAAACGGGAACGCACTCGTTCGCGCAGGTGGATGATGCGTTCCACGCCCTCAGCAGGGAGAAAGGTGTAGCAGAAGATATCCGCCGCCTGCTGACCGATACGATCGACGCGGCCCACGCGCTGGATGAGACGAATAATGGCCCAGGGCAGATCATAATTGACCACAATGGAGCAGTCCTGCAAGTTCTGGCCCTCGCTCAGCACGTCTGTCGCGATCAGCACCTGTAATTCGTCTGGCGAGCCTGCCGGTTTGTTGTTGCTTATCGGGCTAAAGCGCCATGCCAGAGAGGTGGGATCAGCCGAATCACCTGTTACGCCCGCGAGATGACAGAGGCCGCGCGCCTTGAGTTGTGCTTCCAGATAACGCACCGTATCGGCATACTGGGTGAAGACCAGTACCTTCTCATGGGGGTGCCTGACAGTAAGCAATTCGACGAGCGCGTTGAGCTTCTCATCCCTGCGCGCATCCCATCTCCCGCATGTTTGCACGATCTTGAGCAGTGCGAGCGCATCGTTCTGTAAATCTCGTGTCAGGTGCTTATTGAACAGCCGGGGGCGCAGCCACTTGAAACGGTTTTTATACTGGTCGGCATATTGCTTATAGGCTTCGGCAGCACGCGCCCTGAATTCAGCCTCGCTGCTCAATGGTGAAATATCCATCAGCCCATCTTCAGAAGGTGCATCCTCGTCATCCCCTGCTCTCTCTTCGCTTGCATCGAATAGCTCAATATCCTCGTCATTGATGCCTGTATTGAGCAGCCCGGCATCCTGCGTGCCTACCGGAATGGGCAGCCCTTGCTCGATGGCATAGAGGAAGATGTAGTTACGCAAAATGTGGCGCTCAAGCGATGCGATGAAGACGGCTCCGCTGCTTTCCAGTCGTTTGAAGAGATTGGTGCGGCAAAAGCCCATCAGCCGCTTTCCGGCACGCGAGAGATCATCCAGCACCTTCGCCTCTGCTGTTGTGGGAGCTTCTTTCGGCTTCGCCAGCACATAGTTGCCCAGCCCATAACGTGGCAGGTTGAGTGCGTTGATAGTATCGACCACATTGGCCGCGTAGAGTTGCCCGTACTGGTCGTTCTGGTCTGCCAGCTTGAACTTTACCGTTTTTGGTACGCGATCAGGAAAATACGAACGGGTGCCATCTCCGAACGTCAGGTACTTGCGACCGGTTTCAGCATCGGTCTGCGCGTAGTTATCCTGGATAAAGCTGCGCGTGCGCCTGACCATGTAGTGACGCATCAGCTCGCGCCAGTCATCGGCGTAGAGGCTTTTCTCGAAGGCCCTGAGCGATTGCACGCCGCACTGGTAGCGGCGCACAAACTCGGTTTCACCTATCTCACGCAGCAGCCGCTCAGGCCGAATGCCGAGATTGTTATCTTCAGGGATGAAGAGGCGCAACTGGTTCGAGAGGTCGGTAAAATCCTTGTTGTACGGCGTGGCCGAGAGCAAAATGACCTTGCTCTCGTTTTTCTCAATATACTCTTGAATGACCCGGTAGCGTTTGCCCTCGCGGTTGCGCAGGTTATGGCTTTCATCTATCAGCACAAGGCGGTAGCGGCGCATGTCCGGCAGTTCCCGTATCACCCGGCTGATCGAAAGCACTCTGGCATGCAGGCGATACTGCGCGGCGTAATCTTCCCACATTTTGACCAGATTTTTCGGACAGATAATCAGCGTCTCCAGGAAGTAATCATCCTCGAAGATGCGAGCAAGGGCCGTTGCCATCAGCGTTTTGCCCAGACCAACCACGTCACCGATCAGCACGCCGCCGCGTTTATTGAGATGGTGGGCAGCGACTTTAACAGCCGCTTTCTGGAACTCAAAAAGTCTATCGCCAAAGTCACGCGGGATGTTGAACTCGGCCAGCCCCGCTCGCGCCTCGTGCGAAAGGTGGTACGCCATCTTCACGTAGATATGATAGGGAGAAAGCGGCGTTTCACGCGCCCAGCTCTCTTCAATAATGCTGACCAGCTCTTTCGAGATATCCAGGCACCAGCGATCTTGCCAGCGATCCTCAAACCATTTTGCCAGCTTCTGTGAAGCATCGTAGTCCAGTACATCGACATTCAGTTCGCCCTGCTGCGAGAGACCAGAGAACGTCAGGTTACTGCTGCCCAGGTAGCCGGTGATGGGGTTAATCTTATCGGAGCGGTAGAGCAGGTAGAGTTTGGCATGCAGCAGGTGGCGCAGGTACAATTTGACAACCACCTTCCCTGCCTTGATTTGCGCCGCCAGCCGCCGCAAACCCGCCTCGTCCGCACTGCTCGGCACACCCGCCGCAAGCTGTGCGCGAAAGTCTTCCGCCAGCCGTTTTTTGAGGCGCAAAGCCGTCTGGCTATCCATGCCCTCGTCTGTTGCCACGATGCTGAGAGCAGAGCGCAGTTCATCTTCCGGCAATTTCTGCATCCCCACAAGTAAACGGCAGCAATGCCCGTCTGTCCCTGACCAGTTCTCTACGTAGGAATCAAGCTGCTTCCAGCCGCGTAGATTGAAGTAGCCCACACAAAAATCCGCCCGCTCCGCTACCGCCAGATTATCCTTGAGCGCGGGCAAGAGTTTTTGCTCGATATTATCAAATATACGCGGCATACGGCTAACCTTTCCCGCAATTAAGAAACGGTTCCCTACCCGATTCAGTCCGTGTGAGCAACGGTGAACGTTGAGGTCATTGTAACAAAATCAGCCCGAAATTGCACTACCCCGAAGCTGTTTTGTTTGCCCGCAGGGGCCGTCAGGTGTATAATCGAGACGCTGATCAAACGTGTCATGCTGAGTGGAGCGAAGCATCCGGGGTGGCCACGATGCTCACTTGCTGGCCCAGATGCTTCGCTGCCGCTCAGCATGACACGCCGGAGGACGTTCTCATAGCATGACACGTCCAGAATGGTTTTTTATGGCATGGCGCTTTGTTAAAGGATTTTTTGAGCAATGTCAGAACATGTATCTTTGCGCATGAGCGATTTTGATTATGCGTTGCCGGAGGAGTTGATTGCGCAGACGCCCGTTGAGCCGCGTGATGCCTCGCGGCTACTGGTGGTGGAGCGGGCGACGGGAAAGCTGACGCACCGGCATTTTCGCGATATTGGCGAGTTTTTGCGTCCCGGCGATCTGCTGATCGCTAATCAGAGCCGGGTGATCCCGGCGCGGTTGCTGGGGCGGCGCGCGGAGACGGGCGGCGCAGTTGAGGTGCTGCTGCTCTCCGAGCGGCCCGATCTGGGCGCGGACACATGGGAGGCGCTGGTACGGCCCGGTCGCCGTCTGCGCGAGGGGGCGCGGCTGCTCTTTGGCGAGGAGAGCGGCTCCGGCCCATTGCTGGAAGGCGAGATTTTGCAACGCACGGAGGCAGGTGGGCGCGTGGTGCGGCTCTCATTGCCGGAAGGTTCCGGCGCGCCGTTCCTGCCCGGTGTGAGCGTGCGCGAGCGTATTGAGCAGATCGGGCGCATGCCCCTGCCGCCCTATATTCACGAGACGCTGGCCGACCCGGAACGCTACCAGACGGTCTACGCGCGCATCAGCGGCTCGGCGGCTGCCCCGACAGCGGGGCTGCACTTTACGCCGCAGTTGCTGGATGCCCTGCGCCAGCAGGGAGTGCGCGTCGGCTTCGTCACGCTGCACGTCGGCCTGGACACCTTCCGCCCCGTTGAGGTGGAGGATGTGAGCCAGCACAAGATGCACAGCGAAGAGATTGATCTGGACGCGCCGACGGCTGAACTGATTAACGAGACGCGCCAGGCTGGCGGTCGCGTCATCGCCGTCGGCACGACTTCGGTGCGCACGCTGGAGGGCGTGGCTGCTGTGCAGGGCGTGGACGCGGGCGGCAAGCTCGAGCCGTATCATGGCAATACGCGGCTCTTCATTACGCCCGGCTTCCATTTCCAGGTGGTGGATGCCATGATTACCAATTTCCACCTGCCGCGCTCCACCTTGCTGCTGCTCGTCAGCGCCTTCGCCGGAAAGCCTCTGATCGAGAAAGCCTATCAGGAGGCCATACGCGAACGTTACCGCTTCTTCAGCTTCGGCGACGCCATGCTGCTGCTCTGATCTTTCCAGTTCCACCATTTACGGACAGTGATTTTTCAGCATTCCCTCCGCTTCCCTGGCAATGCGTTGGCGCAGGGAGGCAGGTTCGAGGATGTGGACGTGGCGGCCCCAGCTGAGAAGCCAGGAAAGAATCTCGCTTTCCTGGCGCACCTGCAAGGTGAGAAGCAGGCCGTCGGGCGTCTCTTCCTCAGAGGTGACGTAGTAGGAGCGGGTTTCGCGCACCCAGCGCGCGATGGAGGGGTCGAAGAGGGCGCGCACGGTGAGGGTGCGAGCCTCCTGTTCGTTGGCCGGGCGCTGCATCTTGAAGTCGCGAGGGCGCTGGAAGGTCCTGGGCAGCAGTTCAAGATTTTCCATGCGGTCGAGGCGAAAGTTGCGCATGTCCTGGCGCAGGTGGCAGTAGGCGACGAGCAGCCAGCCGCTATTGAAGTGGACAAGGCCGTAGGGGTCGGCGTCGCGCAGACTCACCCGGTCAGGTTGATCTGCCTCCTCGATCTGATGTTGCCCGCTGGCGCCGTTCTCGGCTCGTATATGGCGCGCGTGGTAGCGGAAGCGCACAGTTATGCGTTCTATGATGGCGCGGCGCAGTTGTTGCAGCATCTGCGGCTCGTCGTTTTTCTGCTGCGAGGCGATGAAGCGGATGCTGCCCTGCAGGTAGTTGACCTCCTCGCGCAGCTTCTCCGGCAGCACGCCCTCGATCTTGCGACTGGCCGATTGCGCGGCGGCGCGATACTGAGCGTCGAAGTTTTGCGCCATAAAGTCGCTGCCGAGCAGGAGCATGGTGGCCTCGTCCCTGGTGAAACTGAGCGGGGGCAGGAAGTAACCCTCCATCAGGGAGTAGCCGCGACCGGGCATGGAGAGCAGGGGAACGCCTGCCTCGCCTAGCGCCTGAATATCGCGGTAGATGGTGCGCTTGCTCGTCTCGAAGGTGCGAGCCAGGTCTTCGGCGCGCTGCCAGCCTCTGCCCTGCAATTCCAGCACAATGGCTAATAAGCGGTCGGTGCGGTTCATGGTCTCTTCTATCCTGCCTACTGAGGGCCGACAAGCGTGTGACGAATGAGCATGAGGTGGGTGAGCGGGCCGAGGCCGCCGGGGACAGGCGTGAGGAAGGAAGCCACCTCCCGCACGCTTTCAAAGTCCACGTCGCCCACGACCCTGCCGTTGACTTCAGAGATACCGGCATCGAAGACGACTGCGCCGGGCCTGACCATCTCCGCCGTAATCAGGCCGGGGCGTCCGGCGCTGACAACGAGAATGTCGGCGCCGCGTGTGATCTCCGCCAGGTTTTGCGTGTACGAGTGGCAGATGGTGACGGTTGCATCCTGCCGTATCAGCACGAGCGCGATGGGCTTGCCGCCGATATTGCTGCGCCCCACAACGACGGCGTTGCGGCCAGCCGTCGGGATGCCCTCCTCTTTGAGGACGGTCAGCACCACATCGGCGGTCGAGGGGATGAAGCTGGGGAAGCCGAGCAGCAGGTTGCCGGCGTTGCGCGAGCCGAGTCCGTCCACGTCCTTCTCCGGGCGCAGCACATCGGTGACGACGCGCTGCCGGATATGCGATGGCAGCGGCAAGAGCAGCACGACGCCATCGGTATGGATATCCTCGCTCAGCGTGGCCACCTCCGCCCGCAGCTCCTCCTCCTGAATTTCAAACGGGTAGGCCAGCGTAGCGCAGCTCAGCCCGATCTCGCGGCACGAACGCACTATCTGGCGGCTATACACCTCCGCCGCCGCGTCATGTCCCACAATGATCTGCGCCAGCCGCGCCGGTCGGTGGTGCTGCCTGCGAAACTCTCCGGCCTCTGCCCGCAATTCCTCCGTCATCCGCTTCACAAGCGGCTTGCTATTGAATATGGTTGCTGGCATAATACATGCTACTCTTCTCTCATTATCAATCTGCGAAATTCGTCTCTATAATATCATATGCCGTGAGCATCGTCCTCTCCATAACACGTCAGTGACAGTCGGTAAGAGCATGGCATTTACACTTTTCTCGCTACAATGAAGAACGAGTGGAAAGGAATATCGACGAAGCCATGCTGCTGGATGAAGTGGTTAATTTCGACGAGTTTGTCAAAGTATTTTTCGACCGAGAAATCGGGGACTTCCCAGGGAATGGCCTTCAGGTAATAGACAATGGCGCCAACATCGTGAAAGCGCGTGATGGGAAATGCTTCCTGCTGCTCGATAATCTGCCAGCCGGACTGTGCCAGTTGCTGAGTAGCGAAGGCGAGATTCCAGGCGGGCGGCTCCTGCGCGCCGGAATGGACGAGTTTTTCTTTGCCGCGTCGGCCCAGCAGTTCATGGAGACGCAGGTTGGTCTGGTCGCCGACCTGCTCGGTGATGAAAAGATGACCGGGCTTGAGGACGCGCCGCACTTCTTCCAGATCGTAGCTGCCATGCCGGTTGATGATGAGGTCAAGCGATTCGTCGGCGCAGGGAAGGTGTTCGTCCCGCACCGCATAGACGGTGACGCCGAGAGGCTCAAGGCGTTCTCGCGCCGTCTGCACATTGGGAGGGTAGCCCTCGGTGGCATACACCTGCGGCACCGGTCGGAGCGCGAGGAACCGGGCCAGCCGCTCACCGCCTCCGGTACGCATATCGAGCATGGAGTATGCCTGCTTCATCGCAGCGACTACAGAGGCTGCGTAATCCCAGGTCTTTTGCCCGTGAATGTCAGTTCTCCTGCCCGCCAGGTAGGAGAAATCCCAGCCGTTGAAGGGGTGGTTGTATTCGGCCATGAGATAGTCGAAAAATGCTTTGTCGGAAATCTCTGCCATGTGTGTAGCTCCTTCTTGAAGAGAAGATAGCACAGGCGAGAGGAACATGGCAAGCCAGACTCGTATATAGTAGGGATACCCTCATAGGCGTGAACTGAAGCCAGTGCGAGCGCGCCGCAGGCCACCCGCAAGGGGTGGCCCTACTATAGACGACCCCTCCACAAGCGGCACGGGACTATCGTCTATAGTAGGGCCACCCCTTGCGGGTGGCCTGCGGGCGGCCTGAAGTGAACGCCTCTGGGGGTATCCCTCATAGGCGTGAACTGAAGCCAGTGCGAGCGCCAGGCAGGCCACCCGCAAGGGGTGGCCCTACTATACTACGGCTCATCAGGCTCGATGGCTGCCTCGTGTATAGTAGGGCCACCCCTTGCGGGTGGCCTGCGGGCGGCCTGAAGTGAACGCCTCTGGGGCCACCCCTTGCGGGTGGCCTGCGGGCGGCCTGAAGTGAACGCCTCTGGGGCCACCCCTTGCGGGTGGCCTGCGGGCGGCCTGAAGTGAACGCCTCTGGGGGTATCCCTCATAGGCGTGAACTGAAGCCAGTGCGAGCGCCAGGCGGGCCACCCGCAAGGGGTGGCCCTACTATACTACGGCTCATCAGGCTCGATGGCTGCCTCGTGTATA
>Ga0209810_1004792_pt1 | contig 12726 bp, 13 predicted proteins | sample Coa_R1_7_FD_187159 | JGI IMG/M metagenome (GOLD analysis project Ga0209810, IMG submission 187159) | Surface soil microbial communities from Centralia Pennsylvania, which are recovering from an underground coalmine fire - Coalmine... | ecosystem: Environmental > Terrestrial > Soil > Unclassified...
GGCCCGATGCCGGGGTAATCGAGGCCGGCTGAGATCGAATGCGCGTCCTTGATCTGCCCGTCGTCGTCCTGCAGCAGGTAGGTGCGGTTGCCGTGCAGCACCCCGGGCTGGCCGCCGTTCAGCGAGGCGGCGTGCAGCCCGGTCTCGACACCGTGCCCACCCGCCTCGACGCCAATCATCCGAACGGACGGCTCGTCGAGGAAGGGGTGGAACAGCCCCATCGCGTTGGAGCCGCCGCCGATGCAGGCAACCAAGGTATCGGGCAGCCGGCCTTCCGCCTTGTGCAGCTGCTCGCGGGTTTCGCGGCCGATGACGGACTGGAAATCGCGAACCATCGACGGATAGGGGTGCGGCCCGGCGACCGTGCCGATGACGTAGAACGTGTCGTCGACATGCGCGACCCAGTCGCGCAGCGCCTCGTTCATCGCGTCCTTCAACGTGGCGGTGCCGGAATGCACCGGCACGACCTCGGCGCCGAGCAGTTTCATGCGGAAGACGTTGGGCTTCTGCCGCTCGATGTCGGTGGCGCCCATGTAGACAACGCAGGGCAGGTCGAAGAGGGCGCAGGCGGTGGCGGTCGCGACGCCGTGCTGGCCGGCGCCGGTCTCGGCGATGATGCGGCGCCTGCCCATGCGCCGCGCCAGCAGCGTCTGGCCGAGCACGTTGTTGATCTTGTGCGCGCCGGTGTGGTTGAGCTCGTCGCGCTTCAAGTAGAGCTTGGCGCCGCCGAAGTGGCGGGTCAGCCGCTCCGCGAAATAGAGCGGGCTCGGGCGACCGACATAGTATTCGAGATAGTAGGAAAGCTCGGCAGCGAAGGCGGGATCGTCCCTCGCCTCGTTGTAGGCGCGCTCGACCGCCAGGATCAGCGGCATCAGCGTCTCGGCGACATAGCGCCCGCCGTAGATGCCGAAATGGCCGCGCTCGTCCGGCCCGCCGCGGAAGGTGTTGGGCGTCTGCATGCCGCGGAAAATGCACCACGCGGGCGCGGAGGTCACGGGGAAACAGGCGTCCCCGCGCCGGCCGGCGACCGTCAGAGCGTATGGGCGATTTCCAGAAATTCCCGGATTTTGTCAGGGTCCTTCTCGCCGGGACGGCGCTCGACGCCGGAGGAGACATCGACGGCGGTCGCGCCGGAAATCCGCACCGCCTCGGGCAGCAGCGCCGCGTTGAGTCCGCCCGACAGCATCCACGGCCGCCGCCATTTGCGGCCGGCGATCAAGGCCCAGTCGAAGGCGAGGCCGTTGCCGCCGGGAAGCGCGTCGGCGCGGTGCGGCGGCTTGGCGTCGAACAATAGCATGTCGGCGTCGGCCTCGTAGCGCGCCGCGGCGAGCACATCCTCGGGACCGGCGACGGCGATTGCCTTGATGACGGGCCGGTGCAGCCGCACCTTGGCGTCGGCGACGCGGTCTGGGCTTTCGCTGCCGTGGAATTGCAGCATGTCGATCGGCGCCGCCGCGAGGACGGCCTCGATCGGAGCATCGTCGGCATCGACGAAGAGGCCGACACGCTGGACCCCCGGCGGCACCTTCGCGCACAGCGCGGCGGCCCGCGCCGGGGTGACTGCGCGCGGGCTCGGCGGATAGAACACGAAGCCGACGTAAGCAGCGCCGCCCGCGACGGCCGCCGCTACCGACGCCTCGTCCGACAGGCCGCAAATCTTTACCGCGACGGTCATGGTGCTTGCCTGCGCATTCGCCCTATGTGGGGATCCCGCCGTCAGTCGCCGAGCCGCGAGAAGGCGAGGCGAGCGGCGGCGAGGTCCTCGACGGCGCTGCCGACCGATTTGAAGAAGGTGATCTCGTCGGCTTCGCGGCGGCCGTGCGCGGTGCCGCGCGTCAATTCGAACAGATCGCCGAGGATGCGCTCCCAGGTCAGGGCGCCGCTGCGCAGCGGCTTGAGGATGTCGCCCGCCTCGGCCGTGGCGCCGAGGCGGGTATCGACGAAGACGCGGGAACGGCGCACCGCCTCGTCGTCGGCTTCGCGCATTTCCGGCGTGTAGCCGCCGACGAGATCCAAATGCGTGCCGGGCCGCAGCCACTCGCCGTGGATCAGCGGCTCGTGCGACAGGGTGGCGCACGTGACGATGTCGGCCTCGCCGGCCGCCTGGCGCAGATCCTCGACGGGCGCGACATCAAAGGCGCCGCCGCGGAGCTGCGCGGCGAGCGCCGCCGCCTTCTCGGGATGGCGGCCCCAGATGCGGACTTCGCGGATCGGCCGCACCGCGGCGTGGCCCGCGATCAGGTGCGGCGCCAGCGCCCCGGTGCCGACCATCAGATGCCGGGAGGCGTCGGGCCGCGCCAGGAAGTCGGCGGCGAGGGCCGAGGCGGCGGCGGTGCGCCGCAGGGTCAGCGAGGTTCCGTCGAACAGCGCCAGCGGCATGCCGGTCCCGGCATCGAGCAGCAGGTAGGATCCGAGCACGGCCGGCAGCGACTGCGCGGCATTGTCCGGGAATATCGTGACGATCTTGACCCCGAGATGGCCGCCGACTTGCCACGCCGGCATCAGCAGCAGCATCCCGGCGGGGGCGCCGCCGGGCGTGGCAATTTCGTGGTGATGGCGCGACGGCAATTCGCAGCCCTGCTGGAATGCGACGCGCAGCGCCGCCACCAGGCTCGGCAGGTCGAGCAGCCGATGGATCTCGTCGGCGGAAACGAGCCGCACGCTGTCCGCTCAGCCGCGCAAGGTCAGTGCGGGATGCGCGTCGCCCTCGGCGCCGAGTTGCGCCTGCGTCGCGGAGAGTTCGCGCTCGAGCGCCTCAATGCGCCGGCCGCGGCGGCGCACTTCGCGCCGCCAGCGGCGCCCGCCCGCCCATGCCGCCAGCTCGCCGACGAGGAAACCGAGGAGCAGGGTGGCGAGCACGACCAGATAAAGCGGCGCCTCCACCACATGGACGAGCGGCCACAAGCCGATCGCCACGGCCTCGCGGTTCGAGACCGCGAATACCGCGAGCAGCAGCGTGAACAGCGGCAGGATTGTCCAGTACAAGAGCCTCGCCATTGTCCGTCCGCCTTCGGCTTCGGCTGCGGCCGGCGCGCCGATCAAGCCGGATTCAGCCGGTCGCGGAGCTGCTTGCCGGTCTTGAAGAACGGTATGTGCTTCTCCGCCACCCGCACGGCGTCGCCGGTGCGCGGGTTGCGGCCGACGCGCGCATCGCGGTGTTTGACGGAAAATGCGCCGAAACCCCGCAACTCGACGCGGTCGCCGCGCGCCAGCGCGGCGGCAATCTCGTCGAAGATGGCGGTAACGATGACCTCGACGTCACGCTGGTACAGATGCGGATTGGCCTCGGCCAACCGCTGAACGAGCTCCGATTTCGTCATGTCAATCGTCGCTCCTGCAAGCGGAGAGAGAGCCCCCGCACGTTGCCAAACCCGGCGCGGAGCGTCAAGGAAAGGGCCGGGCCCGCGCTTCCAGATGTATCGCGGGCCCGATATCCCTCCAGAGGGCGGATCAGCCCTTCTCGTCGGTGTCGGCCTGGCGCCGGCGGATGGCGGCGCCGAGGATGTCGCCGAGGCTGGCGCCGGAGTCGGACGAGCCGAATTCGGCCATTGCCTTCTTCTCCTCGTCGACCTCGCGCGCCTTGATCGACAGCGTGACCTTGCGCGTGCTGCGGTCGATCGCGGTCACCTTGGCGTCCACCTTTTCGCCGACCGCAAACCGGTCCGGCCGCTGCTCGCTGCGGTCGCGCGACAATTCCGATTTGCGGATGAATCCGGGCACGCCTTCCGGCAGCTCCACCTCGATGCCTCCCTCGGTCACGGCAGTGATGGTGCCGGTCACGACATCGCCCTTCTTGAGCTTCGCGCGCCCTTCCTCGAAGGGGTCGGTCTCGAGCTGCTTGATGCCGAGGGAGATGCGCTCCTTCTCGACATCGACATCGAGCACCTTGACCCGCACGCTCTCGCCCTTGCGGTAGTCCTGCACCGCCTCCTCGCCGGGGCGGTTCCAGTCGATGTCGGACAGGTGCACCATGCCGTCGATGTCGCCGGGCAGGCCGACGAACAGCCCGAACTCGGTGATGTTGCGGATTTCGCCTTCGAGCTCGCTGCCGACCGGGTGTTCCTCGACGAACGCCTCCCACGGGTTGGCCAGCGTCTGCTTGAGGCCGAGGCTGATGCGCCGCTTCTGCGGATCGACGTCGAGCACCATGACCTCGACCTCCTGCGAGGTCGAGACGATCTTGCCGGGGTGCACGTTCTTCTTGGTCCAGCTCATCTCCGAGACGTGGACAAGGCCCTCGACCCCCGGCTCCAGTTCGACGAAGGCGCCGTAGTCGGTGATGTTGGTAACGCGGCCCTTGAACTTGGCGCCCGCGGGGTATTTCAGCTCGACGCCCTCCCACGGGTCGGCCTCGAGCTGCTTCATGCCGAGGGAAATGCGCTGTGTCTCCGGGTTGAAGCGGATGACCTGGACCTTGACGGTCTGCCCGATATTGAGCGCCTCGGACGGGTGGTTGATGCGCCGCCAGGCGATGTCGGTGACGTGCAGAAGGCCATCGACGCCGCCGAGATCGACGAAGGCGCCGTAATCGGTGATGTTCTTGACGACCCCCGTCAGGATCTGACCTTCCTTGAGGCTGGCGACCAGCTCCGAGCGCTGTTCGGCGCGGCTCTCTTCGAGCACGGCGCGGCGCGACACGACGATGTTGCCGCGAGAGCGGTCCATCTTCAGGATCTGGAACGGCTGCGGCGAGCCGAGCAGCGGGTTGATGTCGCGCACCGGGCGGATGTCCACTTGGCTGCCCGGCAGGAAGGCGACGGCGCCGCTGAGATCGACCGTAAACCCGCCCTTGACGCGGCCGAAGATGACTCCGGTCACGCGCTCGTTCGCCTGGAAGCTCTTTTCGAGCTGCGTCCACGCTTCCTCGCGCCGCGCCTTCTCGCGCGACAGCTGCGCCTCGCCGTTCTTGTCCTCCATCCTTTCGAGGAAGACTTCGACGGTGTCGCCGACCTTGATCTCCGGTTCGGCGCCGCCGGCCGCGAATTCCTTGAGCGGCACGCGGCCCTCGGATTTGAGGCCCACATCGATCAGCGCCGCGTCGTTCTCGATCGCGATAACGCGGCCTTTGACGACGGTGCCTTCGAGGCTGTTCGTTACTCCGAGCGATTCATCGAGAAGCGCGGCAAAGTTTTCCTTCGGGGTGGGTTGGGCGAAATCGGTTGCGACGGCCATTCCTTCTCCTCGATCCCGAAAATTGAGTCGGCTCCGCCGGGATCGGAGCGGAGCTGGGCCGCCGCGGAGGGAGCGGGCGCGTCGGCGTGGCCCGGTCTGCCGGACGATGGGATCCGCGCGCCTAGCGGCGCCGGTCGGCGAGCGCGCGCGAGATGATGGCGGAAGCTTGCTCGAACACCCGCTCGACGTCGAGCGCCGTGGTGTCGAGAATGACGGCATCGGGGGCTGCCGCTAACGGAGCGTCCCGACGCTCGCTGTCGCGCGCGTCGCGTTCCCGGATGTCCTGCAGGACGGTTTGGTATATAGCCGCGCCGCCGCTCTCCCGCAACTCCTTGAACCGGCGCAGGGCGCGGGTTTCCGGGCTGGCCGTCACGAAGAACTTGATGTCGGCGGTCGGGCACACGACGGTGCCGATGTCGCGGCCGTCGAGCACGGCCCCTTGCGCCGGGCCGTCCGCAAGCGGCGGCGGGTGTGCCGCAAACTCGCGCTGAAACGCCAGCAGCGCGGCGCGCACGGCCGGGATCGCGGCGACGACGGAGGAGGCGCGGGCGACAGGCTCGCTCGACAGCCGCGGGTCGGTGAGCATACCCGGCCCGATCCGCCGCGCCGCCGCGGCAGCGGCTTCGGGGTCGGCGGGATCATCGCCCTCGGCCAGGGTCAGAAAGGCGGTGGCGCGGTAAAGCCGGCCGGTGTCGAGATGCGCAAACCGGAACCGCGCCGCCAGCCGCCGCGCCAGCGTGCCCTTGCCAGAGGCCGCCGGCCCGTCGATCGCGATCACGAAAGCGCCGACTGGCCGCTCATTCGACTGCTGCGGTGACATCGCTCCTCGCGGGCCTTATATTGAGGGCAACCGGGAAGGGGTGTCTTCCCTTACCGGCGCCCTGGTCCTCTTAGAGCCGGATCTTGATCGCGATCTTGATCCGGCTCCAGCGGAGGGCCAGGAGGAGAGTGAAGCGCATCGGCTTTTCTCCTCCTTGTCGGCGGGGCCTATTCCCCCCCCCCGACAAGGACCTTACCGCAGCGGACGCGAATCAAAACATCGACAAGGCGCTCAATCCGTGGCGGCGAGGCCGGCGCCGAGGCGGTTCATCAGCGGCACGAAATCGGGGAAGCTGGTCGCGATCGGGCGGGCGTCGTCGATCGTCACCGGTTCCCGCGCCGCGAGGCCGAGCACGACGAAGGCCATCGCGATGCGGTGATCGAGGCGCGTCTCGATTGCGCCGCCGCCGCGCGGCGGGCCGCCGTCGCCCTCGACGATCAGGTCGTCGCCCTCGGTCGTCACCTTGACGGCGCAAGCCGCGAGACCCTCGGCCGCGCCCGCGAGCCGGTCGCTCTCCTTGACGCGCAATTCGGCGAGACCGCGCATCCTGGTGCGCCCCTGGGCGCAGGCGGCGGCCATCGCCAGGACCGGGTATTCGTCGATCATCGTCGGGGCGCGCTCGGGCGGGATGTCGGCTCCCCTGAGTACGCCGGCGCGGATGCGCAGATCGGCGACCGGCTCGCCGCCTTCGACCCGCTCGTTGAGACGAGCAATGTCGGCCCCCATCTCCGCGAGGCTGTCGAGGAGGCCGGTACGCGACGGGTTGATGCCGACGCCGGTCAGCGTGACCTCCGATCCCGGCACCAGCAGCCCCGCGACCATTAGGAATGCGGCCGAGGACGGGTCGCCCGGCACGCTGATCGGCGCCGCCACGAGCTCGGGCTGGCCGATCACGGTGATGATTTTGCCGCCGCCCTCATGCGGCTCGACCCGAACGTTCGCGCCGAAATGGCCGAGCATGCGCTCGGTGTGGTCGCGGGTGACCTCGGGCTCGATGACGCTCGTCTCGCCGGGCGTGTTGAGCCCCGCCAGCAATACCGCCGACTTCACCTGCGCCGACGGCACCGGCAGCCGGTAGACCTGCGGCACCGGTTCCTTGGCGCCGGTGACGGCGATCGGCAGCCTTCCGCCGGCACGCGTCGTGAAGCGGGCGCCGAAACGCGACAGCGGCTCGGTGACGCGGTTCATCGGGCGGGTCCGCAGCGACCCGTCGCCGGTCACGAAGGCGGTCAGGTCGTGCGTCGCGAGGATGCCGAGGAGGAGACGCGCCGCGGTCCCGGAATTGCCCAGGTCGATCATGTCGGCCGGCTCATGGAGGCCGCCGATGCCGACGCCGTCCACCCGCCAGCGCCCGTCGCCGGCGCGTTCGACCCCGGCGCCGAGCGCGCGCATCGCGGCCGCCGTCGCCAGCACGTCCTCGCCTTCGAGCAGCCCGTCGATCTCGGTGCGGCCGACCGCCAATGCGCCGAACATCAGCGCCCGGTGCGACACCGACTTGTCGCCCGGAATGCGCACGGTGCCGTGGAGCGGCCGCGGCGGCCGCATCGCGATGAGCGGGGCAGGGCGGGCGCTGAGGTCGTCGGGCATCGTCTTGCGCTCGTCCTTGTCAACACCTTGTCGGAGCCAACACCTTGTCTGGGGGCGGTCCGCCGCCCACATGCGGCTCCCGCCGCCGCGCTCCATTCCGCTGCGTTTCGTTTTGACAGGCGGCGGCGCCTGTGGCAATGGCGCAGCGACGCGATCGAGCGCGACCATTCCGCAAAAGTCAGGAGAGCGAACGAGTGGCCAAACCCGAATGGGGCACCAAGCGGATCTGTCCGAGTTGCGGCGCCCGCTATTACGACTTGCAGCGCCTCCCCGTCGTCTGCCCGAAATGCGCGACGCCGTTCGATCCGGAGGCGTTCCTGAAGGCGCGCCGCGCCCGCCCCGTCGCCCCGGTCGACAAGGAACTCGAACCCGTGGGCGCCGACGAGATCGATACCGAGATCGAGACCGAGGAGGCCGCGGACGAAGAGGAGGCGGTGGCGCTCGAAGAGAGCGAGGAGGAAGAGGAGGAGATTATCGAGGACGCCTCCGAACTCGGCGAGGACGAGGACGACATGGCCGAGGTTATCGAGAACGTCGAGGAGGACGAGGCCTGAGGCGGGGCTGGCGAAATTTGCTTGCCGCCGCCGCGGCGCCTTCCTAATTTCCGGCGCAACGGCAGGCGAACTGCGGGGCCATAGCTCAGCTGGGAGAGCGCTACAATGGCATTGTAGAGGTCACCGGTTCGATCCCGGTTGGCTCCACCAATCAAATGAAGGGCCTAGCCGCCACCGGCTAGGCCCTTCGGCTTTCCATGGACGCAATTTGGACGCACCAGAAGCGGTGTCGGTGGCCTCGCCGGGCGCGTCCCCGCGCCACACACCGCGACCGGCGCCCCAGGCCAGCCACCGCCCCGTTCATCCTGGCCGAACAGCCACATCGCCATCTCTCTTTGATAAAAGTCGATACTCATTCAATTGCCGCAGCACAAGGGCCGGACCGTCTTCAGTGTATTGGGGCAATGTCGTGCAAGAGCCTGCGACCTCCCGCCGAATATTCGGGGTATTTATTGCTTTTGGTCGAGATAGCGGCGTCCAACGAGCCGTCGCACACCTCTGTAAAACAGGGTGAAAGGCGGCAGACGCCCTACTCAGGGCCGCGCCTATTTCCGCCGGTGCGCGCGTGTGCGCCGGTGGGGAAGGCGAACCCGCGCCTGCGTTGCGCGGGTTCCGATCCCTATAGGCGCGCACGTCAACTCGCGCAGATGGGTTGCGCCGGTCGTGCGCGGGTTGGCCGATCGATTCGCGCAGTTGTGGCCTTCATCCCGGCCGCCTGGCGTCATTGACGAAGAGGCCTCTTTCTTCCTTGCGGGTGGCCGGATCGTGATAGGAGCGGGTTTCGAGCACGCCACTGGCGAGCCAGGTGGCCATGACCTTGCGGCATTGCGCCTCGGTCAGCTCCGGCACCTTCGCCAGCACGAGACGCCAGGCGGCCCGCGTCTCGCCGGCGCGCGGGTCTCCAGAGAAACGCTGTCCCGTGTCGTTGCCGCGCTCGATCCGGTCGAGGATTTCGTTGGCGACCATAACGGTGACACGCCCCCACAGATCGGGCGGGGTCCATGGTTCAACGGTCTGAACCTCATCGCCGCTCGGGTATTCGTCGGTCGCATTCCCTAGGGGCACGCCGACGATGCGGAACCAGCGCGCCTCGCTGGCGGGCGGCGCGATATTGACCTTCGCCGGATCGTAGCGGACCAGACGGCGGGCCTCGGCCTCAGAAAGACCGAACTGCTCCCGTTCGTCCTTCGACATCAGGGCGAGGGTGTAGACGAGCCGGAAGGCGCCCTTCATTGCGCTGGCGCCGCGGCTTCGGTTGGCATCGCCGTCTGCGGGCTCGGCCGGACCCTTGCCGACGTAGTGCGCGGCGTCGGCGGCGATGTCGCATTGGACTGCGATCCGGGCGATCAGGTCGCAAACCCGGTCGATCGCACCGTTGTCGTTTTCTTCAAGACCGTGCGCTGTGACGAAGGGATCGAGGCAAACAAGGTCGATGTTGTGCCTGGCGATCGCGGTGCGCAGCGCCCCTTCCGGTTTGCCAATCTTGTTCCATCCCGGTTTCCGACTTCTCGATCAACTTCAACCCCTTCGGGGCGGCAAGGAACAGCCAGCCTTTGAGGTCCTCCGGCTTGATTTCGTGGTGCAGCATCGCGGCCCTGACGCGGCGCCGCAATTCGTTGCGGTCATCCTCCAAGGAGATCAGCAGCACCCTGCGCTGGCCGAATACATGTCGCCGGTCAAGGCGCGGCCGGTGGCAAGGGAGAGCAATTGCGCGATCCGCAGCGCGGTTTTTGCCGACTGCCCCATCGCCCAGCACCCCGGACAGAAACCGCCGGCAAAAGCTGTTGCCGAGCAGCCAGCGGCGCGGCGGGATCGGCCTCTCGTCCTCCCCCGCATCCCATTCGCCGAGCGTCGCCTGATGCTCACCGTCGCCTTGTTTAACTGATTGGCGGCACAGGGCGCGCAACGGGGCGGCCTCGTGTTCGAATTCGGTGCCGGTCCAAATCGGGTCAGGCGGCATGGCCGCCGCTCCGCGGATGGCGCAGTCCGTGACCGAACGCGCGCTCGACCTTCTGCCGCGCCTCGCCGGGGCGCCACGGACGGCGGAGATCGTAGGAGGGGACCTGCTCCGCCGCCCAGACCAGCACCCGGCGCGCAAAGTCGGCGGGGATGCCGCCGGCGCCCGCCAGGATGCCGATCGCGAAGGCCTCGCCGTTGAGCGTTGCTTCCTGCTGGCCGTTGCCGGCGCCGATGATCCGATGCACGGCGGCGCCAAGCGCCGCCATCGGCAGCAAGGAAAAAGAGCGGCAGCTGATTGATGCTCCGAGCTTTGTTGATTTCGGTGCGCTTCCACGAGGGGCGCTATTACGGTGCCGGCGATTGGCCGCCGGCGCCGGCGCGCCTCTTCCAGGCGTTCGTTGCCGGCGCGGCCCGCGGCGGCATGCTCGCGGGCGAGGACGTAGCAGCATTGCGCTGGCTGGAGGAACTCCGTCCGCCGGTCATTGCTGCGCCGGCCGTCCGTACCGGTAGCGGCTTCAGGAACTACGTCCCGAACAACGATCTCGATGCGGTCGGCGGCGACCTGCGCCGGATCGGCGAGATACGCACGCCGAAATCGATCGGACCTCGACTGTTCGATGCCGCGCAACCCTTTCTCAGGGGCGTTTGCGGCGCGGCTCGCCGCGGACCCCGGTCCGGTTTATCGCCCGAGCGAGAGCGGCACGGGCACGGTAATGGCTTGTCCGCAGCGCGGCTCGTTGAAGAGCCTTGAGGAGCGGTTTCGGGCCAACCAACAGCGCTTCATCTCCATCGGAACAAAAGGCGAGCAGCTGTTCTCGCAAGCGCCGAAACCGCGCTTTCGCCCCGTTCATTACAACAGCGCGGCAGCACTGGCATTGTTCGATCTGCGCACAACCGGAAGTCAGAGCGCCCAACCTGATTCGCACCGTGGCCGCTCGCGCGCTCCGTTGAACTGGTCACTGCCGTTCGCGACGCCGCGGCGTCTCGTCTGAAGAGGCATTTGCCTGGGAAGTACGGCTTGATCGATCGCGTGCTCATCGGGCGCAGTGCGACCGAGGCCGACAAAGCGGCTCGGGTTCGCATCGTCCCGGTTCCGTCGATTGGTCATCCCCAGGCCGATCATGCGATCCGCCGCGTGTTGGTTGAAGTCCCGCCCGACTGTCCGATCGCCCATACTGACATTGAATGGGCATTTTCCGGCCTCTACCTTGGTGAGAAGCGGCCGCTCCTTGTGCGTGCCGATGACCTTTCGATGCTCGACCACTTCGGCATCGGAGCATCGAAGCGGGTTTGGCGCACGGTAACGCCGGCAGCGCTGCCCTAATCGGCGTGTCGGCGCCGCATCGACCCCCAGCGGCTCCGCGACCCTGCCGTATCGGCGAGCCTGGGGAGCTCGGCCTCGGACAGAACCGCTCGCGCTTGCCGCCTTTCAGGAGTTTGACGCCCTTGGCCGGGTTGGCCGGGATCAGCTTTCGGTCGGGATGGGCCGCCCATTCCAGCATCGCTCAGAGCACCGCCAGCGACGTGCCGCGGTGCCGGGGCCGCCATCGACAATCGCCCGCCCGCGCTTCTTGGTCTTGCTCTTGCCGGCGGCAACGTCGCGCTGGAATCGCACCACGTCGTCATGCGTCAGCGATGCGGCGAGCTTGCGGCCGAGCAGCGGCTTCATGTGCCGCTCAATGTTCGAGCGGTCGGTGGCCCAGCTCGACGCTTTCTTGTTCCGCTTCGCGGCCGGCCCTTCGGCAAGGTAAAGGTCGGCTAGTTCGGCAATGGCCGGCGCCTCACGCCCAAGCCCTTCAGGGCACCGTCGCCCGCTGTCCACACGAACACGTCGCGGCCGGCGGGATCGGGACGGATGGTATCGACGCTGCGCTTCCTCAGTATCGCCATTGTAGCGGTGCCGTTTTGTGAAGGGTCGGCTATCGCATTGTTTCCGCGTTGCTTCCCCGCTTTTACCCTTACAATTCAGGCCTGATGCCGCCCGCTGGGGAAGCATCAGTGTGCCTCCACCCCGTTCGACCCCGATGGCTCACCAATCGCGTCGAGGGCCTAGCCGAAGCGGCTAGACCCTTCGGCTTTTCTGGGAGAGCGCGTGTCGGGGCGCGCGCTCAGGTCCCCGGCTTGACCGAGACATTGTTGCGTCCATCGGCGGCGCTGCAATCTGCTACAACGAGGCGGACCACACGGTTCGGGAGACCGCCATGAAGCGCCGCGACGTTCTGAAATCAGCCCTTGCCGGGGCGGCCGTGCTGGCCGCGCCGCGGCTCGCTCGGGCCGAGGCCAAGAGCCAGATCACGTTTGTTCCGCATGCGGATCTGGCGTCGCTCGACCCGGTTTGGACCACCGCCGACATCACCCGCAATTTCTCGCTGGCGGTCTACGACACGCTCTACGGCTTCGACGCCGAGTTCAACGTGCAGCCGCAGATGGCGGCGGGCGAGACCGTCTCCTCCGACGGAAAGGAATGGACGATCAAATTGCGCGACGGCCTCAAGTTCCACGACGGCACGCCCGTCCTGGCGCGGGACTGCGTCGCGACGATCCAGCGCTTCGGCAAGCGCGACCCGATGGGCACGGCATTGATGGCGCGCACCGACGAGGTCAGCGCGGCCGACGACAAGACCATCAAATTCC
>Ga0209810_1004794_pt1 | contig 12725 bp, 10 predicted proteins | sample Coa_R1_7_FD_187159 | JGI IMG/M metagenome (GOLD analysis project Ga0209810, IMG submission 187159) | Surface soil microbial communities from Centralia Pennsylvania, which are recovering from an underground coalmine fire - Coalmine... | ecosystem: Environmental > Terrestrial > Soil > Unclassified...
CCGCGCCCTGACCGTACCGCCCCGCCACGCCAACTGGTTCGCCTACTTCCCCGAGGACTACCGGTGGTCGGCCGGTCTGGCCTTCCTGCTCAGCACCGCCGGCCAGGGCGGCGCCGAGGTGGCCGAGGTCGATCGCGTCGGGCGCCGACTGCGCGGCCGGGTGGGCGACGACGCCGCCTGGTTCGAGGAGTGGTGCGCGGAGGCGGCCCGTCTCCGCGGCCTGGCCGAGACGGCCCGATCGTCGGGGCGGCGTCTGACCGCGGCCGGCCTGTACCTCAGGGCCTGTGCCTACTTCCAGATCGGGGAGCGCTTCCGCACGCCCAAGGACGGGGCGGCCCTGGACGCCTACCGGACCGCGGTCGAGTGCTTCCACCGTCACCTGGAGCTGACCGATGCGCCCCGCATCGAGGTGGTGGAGATCCCCTACCAGGACGGGTCGCTGCCCGCCTATCTGGTCCACGCCGAGAACACCGACCACCCCCGGCCGCCGTGCGTGGTCTACTTCGACGGCCTGGACGTGACCAAGGAGCTGTGCTATCTGCGGGGGGCGCGTGACCTCACCCGGCGGGGCATGGCCTGCCTGGTGGTGGACGGTCCGGGCAACGGGGAGTCGATCCGGTTCCGGGGCTTCCCCCTTCGTCACGACTACGAGCTGGCGGGGACCGCGGCCCTGGACTACCTGGAGGGCCGGAACGACGTGGACGCCACCCGCACCGGCGTGATGGCCATCAGCCTGGGCGGCTACTACGCCTGCCGGATCGCGGCCATGGAGCCCCGGTACCGTGCCTGTGTCGCCTGGGGCGCTATCTGGGACTACCACGCCACCTGGGAGCGGCGGCTGCGCTCGGGCTTCCGGACCCAGCTCTCGGTCCCCGCCCACCACATCCAGTGGGTGCTGGGCGTGGACGGGATCGAGGCCGCTCTGGCCCGGCTGGAGGGCTTCCGGCTGGAGGGCGTGGCCCAGCGGATCCGGTGCCCGTTCCTGCTGCTCCACGGCGAGGAGGACGAGCAGGTGCCGCTCGAGGACGCCAGGGCGCTCTTCGAAGCGGTGGGGTCGCCGGACAAGACGATGCGGGTCTTCGGAGCCGCCGAGGGCGGCGCCCAGCACTGTCAGCACGACTACTTGAGCATCGCCAGCACCGCCTTCGCGGACTGGCTGGCGGAGAAGCTGGGAGCGGGGAGGGGGCCGTGACCGGGACGCCGGCATCCTGAGCGCGACCGATCCCCGGAGCGGCCCGCTCCGGGCGACCTGGAGGCGGAGATGGCGAACAGCGACCGGCCTCGAGTGGTGATCGTGGGAGCCGGGTTCGGCGGCCTCGCGTGCGCGCGCAAGCTGAACCGGCAGCCGGTGGACGTGCTCCTCCTGGACCGCCGGAACTACCACCTCTTCACCCCGCTCCTCTACCAGGTGGCGACGTCGCTGCTGAACCCGAGCGACATCGCCTACCCCCTACGTGCGGTCTTCCGGCGCTCCCCCAACGTTCGCTTCCGCCAGGCCGAGGTGGTCTCGGTGGACTGGGAGGCCCGGAGGGTGGTCACCGCGAGCGGGCGCTGGTTCGGCTACGACTACCTGGTGCTGGCCACGGGCAGCACCGACAACTACTTCGGCAACGAGCCCGTGGCCCGGGCCGCGATCGGCTTCAAGGGCCTGGAGTGGGCCCAGCGCCTCCGCAACCACGTCCTGGCCTGCCTGGAACGGGCGGCCGCGGCGGCAGAGCCGGCCGAGCGGCGCCGCCTGCTGACCTTCGTGGTGGTGGGCGGCGGGCCGACCGGTGTGGAGTACGCGGGGGCGCTGTGCGAGCTACTGCACCTGGTGATCGGGAAGGACTACCCCGACATCCGGCGGGACGAGCCCCGGGTGGTGCTGGTCGAGGGCCGCGATCGCGTCCTGGGCATGTTCCCCGCGTCGCTCGGCGCCTACGCCGAGCGCGCGCTCCGGCGCCGCGGGGTCGAGGTCCGGACCGGGGTCCTGGTCACCTCCGCCGACCCGGACCGGGTGACGCTGAGCGACGGCTCCACCGTGCCGACCGCGACCATCGTCTGGTCGGCGGGCGTGGCCCCCCAGGATCCCCTGGGCGAGGCCGTGCCGCGCCGCCGCAGCCGTCGGGTCGAGGTCGGACCGGACCTCGGCATCCCCGGCCGGCCGGGCGCCTTCGCGATCGGCGACGTGGCCTCGGTGATCTGGGAAGGCGAGGAGCTGCCCATGCTGTCGCCGCCGGCCATGCAGGCCGGCCGCTACGTGGCCCGGTCCATCCTCCGCACGGTGCGGGGCGCACCCCCACCGGCCCCCTTCCGCTACGTCGACAAGGGGACCATGGCCGCGATCGGGCGCAACGCGGCCGTGGCCAGCCTCGGTCCGTTCCGGCTCACCGGCTTCGTCGCCTGGCTGGCCTGGATCTTCGTCCACATCTACTACCTGATCGGCTTCCGCAACCGGCTGGCGGCGCTGATGTCCTGGGCCTGGAACTACCTCCGCTGGGACCGGCCCATCCGGATCATCGTCGAGGCCGAGCCCGATCCGGAGGTCGAGGCCCTCGGGGCCGGCCCTGCCCGGTCCCGGGGCTGAGCCCTCAGGGGCGGCCGGCGGGCGCGGCCCGGCGCAGCCGGACCACGCAGAGCGAGGGGACGGCGAACGGTTCCAGACCCTCGACCTCGACCCCGGCCCCCAGCTCCCGCAGCGCCCCCTGCATCAGGCCCTGGTGGACGCCGCAGGCGATCTCTGGGCGTCGGCGGGCGAGGTCGTGGAACGGACAGCGATGGAGCAGGACGCGAGTGGTGTCCCCGTCCTCGCCCTCGACCTCGGGTTCGAACCCGAGGTCGGCCAGCAGCCGGCGCACTCGATCCAGCGCCTGGGCGTGCCCCGGCCGCTCGAAGGGCGAGAGCCGCTCCACCAGGAACCGCCCCCAGGCCCGGCCGGCCTCGGCGGCCGCGGCCCCGGGATCGGCGAGGGAACCGGTGAGGTAGCTGGCCAGCACCTCGGCCAGGAGACGGTAGCCGGAGGTGTGGTCGCCGACCGGGGCCGTGGCCGTGAGCCGGTAGACGGTGCGCAGCCGGCCGGGGAGGGCCCGACGCTCCGGACGGCCGACGACGAGACCGGCTCGCTCCAGCACCTCCAGGTGGGCGCGGATCGTGTTGTGGTGCAGGCCCAGACGCCCGGCCAGCTGGTTGACGTCCATGGGGGCCGGGTTCCGGCCCAGCTCTTCCACGATGCGGACCCGGCTCGCCTCGGACAAGGCCCGGTGCGTGCGCAGGTCGCCCCGCCACCGACGCGGGAGGTTTTCATCGGCCATACGGTGCTTCAATCCTCCGCGGCTCACCGGAGCCGCTGCAACGGCCGGCGCGTCGGTCGGTGTGGCCTGCGGCGGGGCGCGGCCCCCGGGGTTCGCCGGCGGCGCTCACCGGGCCGGCGGGAACCGGAAGAATAAGAGCTCGATGGCCGCTCGGAGGACGCGCCCGGGGCGGGGTGCGGGCCAGGGCCTGATCCTGGACCTCTATGGACTCTACATCCGGCGATTGGGTGGCTGGCTGGCGGTCTCTGACCTGGTGAGCCTGGCGGGCAGGCTGGGGGCCGACGACCAGGCGGTGCGATCGGCCGTCTCGCGCATGGTCCGGGGGGGTCTGCTGGCGCCAGAGCGCCGGGGCTCGTGTCGTGGCTACGGCCTCACCGCGATCGCCGACCGGCTGCTGGAGGAGGCGGATCGGCGGATCTCCTCGGCGGTGGCGCCGGCCGAGCTGGCCCATGGCTGGGCGCTGGTGTCGTTCTCGGTCCCCGAGAGCGAGCGCCACAAACGCCACCTGCTCCGCTCGCGCCTGACCTGGCTTGGCTTCGGCCGCCTCTCCGGCGCCCTCTGGATCGCGCCCACGCGCTCCCTTCCCACCCTGCGCGAGGTGGTGCGCGAGCTCGGCTTCGAGCGCTACGTCGACGTCTTCGTCGCCCACTACCGGGGGTTCGGGTCGCCGACGGCGCTGGTCAGGCGCTCGTGGGACCTGGAGCGGCTGGAGGGGCACTACCGGGCCTTCATCGCCGAGCACGAGCCCTTGCTGGCACGCGATCGGGAGCACCGCGAGCCCGAGGCCTGCTTCGTCGACTACACCCTCACCGTGCACGCCTGGCGGCGGCTGCCCCATCTCGACCCGGGCCTGCCGCCGGAGCTGCTCCCTCCGGGCTGGGCCGGGCAGGCCGCGGCGGACCTGCTCCGGACCATCCGGCTGAGGCTGGAGGCGCCCGCCATCCGGTACGTGGAGGGGACCGTGGCCGGCACCGGGGACGACCCGGCCTGGGAGCCCCTGCCCCGGGCCGTCCTGGGATCGCACGAGCCCCCCCTCCCGCCCCGTCGGCCGAGTGGGGGGCGGGAGGCCGGTCCCGGGCATCTCGCCTCCGGCGTCCCTCAGGGGGCGTCGTAGGGCAGCTCGAAGGGGTCGTAGGGCAGCGGGGGCTGGGAGGGGATCGGCCTCGGCACGGGGACGAAGCGGCTGCAGAAGAACCCGAGCGCGTCGCCCTCCTGGTAGCCCAGGGCGACGACGCGGCCCAGGTAGAGCGTGTGGTCGCCCCCCTCGTAGGCACGCCACGGCTCGCACTCCAGGTAGGCGAGCACGCCGGAGAGGCGGGGCCCCACGCCGCCCCGGCACCAGGGCATGTGGGAGTGGTCGTCGCCGCCGCTGGCGAAGTGGCGGGCGATGGCCTCCTGCTCCGGTCTCAGGATGTTGACGGTGAAGGGGCGGCCGGCCAGGATGTCGTGGCTGCGCGAGCTGCGCGCCACCGAGACCAGGACCAGGGGGGGCCTCAGCGAGACGGAGGTGAAGGCGTTGACGGTGATGCCCCGCGGGCCCTGCGGGGCGTCGTAGGTGACGACGGTGACGCCGCTGGCGAAGTGCGCGAGACAGGCCCGCAGCTCGGTCTCGTCGAGGTCGGCTTCAGGAGCCGCCACCCGCTCCGGGATGCGCTCCGACGTGCGCTCAGCCATCCGCACCTCCGCCATCTCCTCGCCGGCTCGGCCGGCCCGCTCTCGCATCTCCGCTCTCCTTAACAGTGTGGGCCCTGGAGGCCGCTGGAGGGCGGGGTGAGGCGGGAACGCCGGCGGTGGCCGTCCGGCCCCCACCTGCGCGTGCGTCCCGGGGCACGGGTCGAGGCGAGGGCATGCCGGGGACCAGGCGCGAGCGTCCGGTCCGGGATGGGCCACGCCCCACCTCCGGGTCGCGTCCGGGGATCGCCGCCGGGGCGGGGCTGCCCCTACCGCTGGCAGCCCCGGCAGAAGTTGAAGGGCTCCCGGCCCGGGCCCCTGCCCGATCCCAGCTGGCTGATCCGATGGCCGCAGCGAGGGCAGGGCCGGCCGCCCTTGCCGTGAACGTTCATGAAGCCGCGATCCTGCTTCGATTCCCGGTAGTCGGGGTTGGCGAGGATGGCCCGGAGGGAGCGCTCGAGGACGACCTGGATGGCCCTGAAGAGGGCCTCCTCCTCCCCGGCGGAGAGGCCGGGGCGGCGCCGCAGGGGGAGCAAGCGCGCCTCCCACAGGATCTCGTCCGAGTAGGCGTTCCCGAGCCCGGCCAGGAAGGACTGGTTGCGGAGCAGGTCCTTGAGCTCGTCCCGGTACCGGCGGAGGCGCCGGCGGAAGCCCTCCAGCCCGAGTTCGGGCAGACGGTCGGCCTCCGGCCCCAGCGAGGTCCAGGCCGGCACGTCGCGGGCCGGGTCCGGCGTCCAGTAGATCCGCGACATGGTGGCGGTGTCGAGGAAGCGAAGCTCCTGGCCACCCGCCAGCCGCAGGCTGAAGACCAGGCTGGTCGGTGGGGGACGGTCGGCCTCGGCGAGGTCGAGGCGGCCCCCCAGCATGGGATTGATCACCAGGTGGCGGAGGTCGCCGCCCCCGGCCAGCTCCAGGTCGAAGAGCAGGTGCTTGCCTCGCCGCCAGGTGCGGGCGAACCTCCGGTAGGGGAGTTCGTGGGTGAAGCTCTCGGGGGGGTAGCGGAGCAGGTGCGCCCGCCGGGGGGTCACCTCGGCCGCCGTCACCAGGCGTCCCTCGAGTCGGGGGCCCAGGCTGATGCGCAGCGCCTCCAGCTCGGGCAGCTCGGGCATGGTTGAAATGGTGGCCGACGGGGAATCAAGAGGGTGCACATGCGATTGGATCGACTCACCGAGAACGCACAAGAAGCTCTGCAGCGCGCCGTGGGGATGGCCCGCGAGCACGGGCAGCAGGCCGTCGAGCCGGAGCATCTCTTGCTCGCCCTGGTGCGCGAGAGCGAGGGCATCGCCCGCCCGCTGCTGGAGGCGGCGGGTGCGTCGCTGCCGGCCCTGGAGGCCGCGCTGGTGTCCGAGGTGGAGCGGTTCCCCAGGGTCCGGGGGGCGGTGCAGCCCTACCTCACCGCCGACCTGGAGAGCGCCCTGGAGCAGGCCGAGCGGGAGGCGGGCCGGCTCAAGGACGAGTACCTCTCCACCGAGCACCTGCTGCTGGCGCTGGCCGAGCGGCCGGCCCTGAGGCGGGAGGGGGTCACCCACGCCGCCCTGCTGGAGGCCCTGCGCAAGGTTCGCGGCAACCAGCGCGTGACCGACCCCAACCCGGAGTCCAAGTACCAGGCGCTGGAGCGCTACGGACGGGACCTCACCCAGCTCGCGGCCCAGGGAAAGCTGGACCCGGTGATCGGTCGCGACGAGGAGATCCGGCGGGTCATCCAGGTGCTGTCGCGGCGGACCAAGAACAACCCGGTCCTGATCGGGGACCCGGGCGTGGGCAAGACCGCGATCGCCGAGGGCCTGGCCCAGCGCATCGCCGCCGGAGACGTGCCCGAGGGGCTGAAGCACAAGCGGGTGATCGCGCTGGACCTGGGCGCGCTGGTGGCCGGCACCAAGTTCCGGGGCGAGTTCGAGGACCGGCTCAAGGCGGTGCTCAAGGAGATCACCTCCAGCGACGGCCAGATCATCCTGTTCATCGACGAGCTGCACACGCTGGTGGGGGCGGGCGCGGCGGAGGGCGCGATCGACGCCGCCAACCTGCTCAAGCCGGCCCTGGCCCGGGGCGAGCTGCGCGCCATCGGCGCCACTACCCTGGACGAGTACCGCAAGCACATCGAGAAAGACGCGGCCCTGGAGCGGCGCTTCCAGCCGGTGTTCGTGGACCAGCCCAGCGTGGAGGACACCATCTCCATCCTGCGTGGCCTGCGCGAGCGCTACGAGGTGCACCACGGGGTGCGCATCAAGGACTCCGCGCTGGTGGCGGCGGCGGTCCTCTCCAACCGGTACATCAGCGACCGCTTCCTGCCTGACAAGGCCATCGACCTGGTGGACGAGGCCGCGGCCCGGCTGCGCATGGAGATCGACTCCATGCCGGTGGAGTTGGACGAGATCGAGCGACAGATCCGGCAGCTGGAGATCGAGCGTCAGGCCCTACGCAAGGAGCAGGACGCGGCCTCTCGAGAGCGACTGGCCGCCCTGGAGCGTACCCTGGCCTCGCTCAGCGAGGAGCGCAACGCGCTGCGCGCCCGCTGGGAGCGTGAGAAGGAGGTCATCGGACGCATCCGCACGCTGAAGGCGCGCATCGAGGAGGTCCGGCACGAGGCGGAGGTGGCCGAGCGCGCGGCCGACTTCGAGCGCGCGGCCCGGTTGCGCTACGGCGAGTCGGTGGAGCTGGAGCGGCAGCTGGACCAGGCCAGGGCGGAGCTGGCCGAGATCCAGCGCTCCGGAGCGCTCCTCAAGGAAGAGGTCGACGAAGACGACATCGCCCAGATCGTCTCCAAGTGGACCGGCATCCCCGTCTCGCGTCTGATGGAGGGCGAGATCCAAAAGCTGATCCACATGGAGGAGCGGCTGCACGAGCGGGTGGTGGGTCAGGACGAGGCCATCGAGGCGGTGGCCAACGCGGTCCGCCGTTCGCGCTCGGGCCTGTCGGACCCCAATCGACCCGTGGGCTCGTTCATCTTCCTGGGACCGACCGGGGTCGGGAAGACGGAGCTGGCCCGAGCCCTGGCCGAGTTCCTGTTCGACGACGAACAGGCTCTGGTCAGACTCGACATGTCCGAGTACCAGGAGAAGCACACGGTGGCCCGCATGCTCGGGGCCCCGCCGGGCTACGTCGGCTACGAGGAGGGCGGTCAGCTCACCGAGGCGGTACGGCGGCGTCCGTTCTCGGTCATCCTCCTGGACGAGATCGAGAAGGCGCATCCGGACGTCTTCAACGTCCTGCTGCAGCTGCTCGACGACGGCCGGCTGACCGACGGCCAGGGGCGCACCGTGGACTTCCGCAACACGGTGCTGATCATGACCTCGAACCTCGGCAGCCAGCTGATCCAGGAGACGTACGGACGGCGACCCTGGTCGGAGGTGCGGGAGGCCGTGTTCGAGGTGCTGCGGCAGAGCTTCCGGCCCGAGTTCCTCAACCGGGTCGACGACATCATCGTGTTCCACCCGCTGACCGAGGAGCAGTTGAAGGCCGTCGTGGACATCCAGCTGGCACGGCTGCAGCGCCGGCTGGCCGAGCGCAAGATCGGCCTCCAGGTCACCGAGACGGCCCGGGAGCTGCTGGCGCAGCGTGGCTGGGACCCGGTCTACGGAGCGCGGCCGCTCAAGCGGACGATCCAGCGCCTGATCCAGGACGAACTCGCCATGCGGCTGCTACGCGGCGAGTTCGGCGAGGGCGACACGGTCGAAGTGGACGCGCGCGAGGGCGAGCTGACCTTCACCCCGGTCGGCGAGGCGGCGGGCGCCGCCGCCTCCTGAGAGGAGAGCGTGGCGTGGGGCGTTCGGTGCAGAGCCGACGCCCCACCGGTTCGCGAGCGAGAAGGGTCCGGTTCAGACTCCGAGGAGCGCGTCCTCGAGTTCCCGGTCGATCCAGCGAATCATCGCCTTGCGAGTTTGACTGTGGCCGTTCAAGTACTCCCGGAGCACGGGGAGCGCCTCCGTCCAGGCCTCGTCGTCCTCGCTCTTGCCGAACAGCACGTGCCTCGCTCGCTGCAGTTGCTCCACCGAGATCGTCCGGCGACGTCGCGCCGGCCTTCCCTGGATCACCTCGACCAACCGGCTGGTCTCGGCGTCGCCGAGCACCCGGCGGACGTCCTCGATCCTGAGTCGCTTGGGTGCCCGCTGGTGATTACTGACCGGCAGCACTCTCGATCCTCCTTGTCCTGGCTGTGCGTGCGACGCGTGCTCACCTCGCACGCGTTACCCGACCATCCCATCTCAGCCTCAGCGGTGCGCACACATCCATACGTGGCGGCTGGATGCTCGCCAATCTCCGAAAGGGCTCGCTCCGACGTACCAGCATGTTCGAGGGACACAGCGCGACACAATCACGGGCCCCTGACGCCATGACTGACTCAGTAAGGATACGGCCTGGTGTCCGGCGCGTGCCGGATCGGTTCGCCGGCGACCCCCGACTGGCCCGGGTCCGGCCCCCGGGGTCGGGGCGAGCCCCGGACCGGCGCCTCCATGGCGCCGTGTCCGGCCGCTTCCCGCTCAAGCGGGGTTCCCGTCCGGCCCCACCGGCACCGGCGGTTCCAGTCCGGGGTCCCGCCCCTGCCGGGCATCGACCAGGACGGCGTAGCTTCCCACCAGGTCGCCGTCGGAGATGGCCCGCGACGCCTCCTCGGCCGGCGCTCGCAGGGCCAGCAGGTAGGCCAGGGCCGTCTCGCCGGCGAGGACCGTGTGCTCCGCCACTGCCTCGGCCAGCGGCTCGACGTCCGGCCAGACCCGGTCCAGGACCTGCTCGGCGAGCCGACGTGCCCGCCGCGCCTCGGAGGAGGTGAGGCCCAGGGCCGTGAACTGCTCCTGGTCCTGCTCGGTCCCGAGCGTGTCCGGCACCCCGAGCCGCCGCTGGGCCAGGCCGCCGGCCAGAAGCACCGCCCCCCAGGCGGTAGGGGAGAGGGCGCGGCTCCGGGAGCCGGTGCGGACGAGGCCGCTGCGCATCAGCGTCCCCACGTCGATCCCGATCGACGCCGGCAGGTGGCCGAGGTAGGCGGCGACCAGGAAGTGGCCGGCCTCATGGCAGGCGACCCATCGTCGTCTCCACCGGTGGGCGGCCGGTGTCAGCTCCCGGGCCTGCCGCCGCAGGGTGGCATCGTGCCAGGGCGATCGATCTCTCATCCGCTCCTTCGGGTTGGCCCGCGCCATCCGGCGCCGACGGGGTCCCGCGGCGCGCCTCCGGCGGACCTCGTGCGGCCGCCTCGGGCCGGGGACCGGTGCATCCGTCTCGGGTTCCCCGCCTTCAGTTCTATACCAGCTCGGGGTGGCCCGGGTACGTTCTCCGGCGGCACGGACCGTTCACCCCCGACATCCGGGGGCCGATTCGATGTCATCGGCGGACCCGATGACACCGACCGGATATTCCGATGGGTTCCGCCGATTGACTTGGATCACAGAGTTGTCATAGAACTTAGGGCGAGGGGAGCACAATAGGTGAGAGTGGGGCAGGGAAGGGAGGTTGACGACGGGATGTCGTCATCGCACCCAACCCGACCCGGTGGGAGGACTCTGTTGCCGGTTCCGTCACGCCGGCGGCGATGGCCGTGACCGATCCCGATCGGGAGGGATGGGAGCGATCGGACGCCGCCCCCAAGCCGGCCGGCCCGCGAGCGACGGCGGAGGGCTCGCCCGTGACATCTCCGCCGCAGCCTTCACTCCGTTCCTCCGAGGTGATTCGCGTCGAGCACCTGGCCGTCTCCTATCACCGGCCGGACGGCGGCGAGGTGCGGGCGGTCGAGGACGTCAGCTTCTCGGTGGGCGAGGGTGAGTTCGTCACCCTCATCGGTCCTTCCGGCTGTGGGAAGACCTCGCTGCTCCGGGCCCTGGGCGGGCTGATCACGCCGGCGGCGGGACGGATCCAGGTGAACGGCGTTCCCGTCAGGGGACCCATGCCGGACGCCATCGCCTACGTCTTCCAGGACTTCGCTCTCTTTCCTTGGCGCACGGCCCGGGCCAACGTCGAGATCGCCTTGCAGCTCAAGCGCGTGCCCCGCAAAGAGCGCCGGAAGCGGACCCTGGAGGCGCTCGACATGGTCGGCCTGGGTGAGGTCGCCGACCGCTTTCCACGAGAGCTTTCGGGCGGGATGCAGCAACGTCTGGCCGTCGCCCGTGCCCTGGTCTCGAACTGCGGCATCCTGCTGCTCGACGAGCCGTTCGGGGCCCTCGACGAGCAGACCCGCCTGGTCCTGGGCGTGCAGTTGTCACAGCTCCTCGAATCCGCCGGGCGGACCATCGTCTTCGTCACCCACAGCCTCCAGGAGGCGGTGTTCCTGTCCGATCGGATCCTGGTCCTCTCTCGCCAGCCCTGCCGCATCAAGGAGACGGTCGAGGTGCCCCTCCCCCGCCCCCGTGGACCGGAGCAGATGAAGTCCGCGGACGGCCAGCGGATCGAGGCGGAGCTGTTCCGCCTGCTGTACGAGGAGTCGCTTCGGTGAGCCGGTCCCCGGCCCCCATCGGCGCCCGGCTGGCCGGCAGCCGGGTCTTCATCGGGCTGCTGTTGCTCTGCGCGTGCGTGGCCGTCTGGCAGCTGGTGACCACGGTGGGCAGCGTCAGCTCGTTCCTGGTCCCGCCTCCGGCGGCCGTCGCCGGCGTCTTCGTCTCGGTGATGACCTCGGGGACGACCTACTCCGCCCTGGGCATCACCATGGTCGAGATCGTGGCCGCGCTGGCCCTCGCCGGCGGCCTGGCGCTCGCCATCGGCGTCCCGGTGGGCTGGTACCGCCTGACCCAGCAGGCCTACGAGCCGCTGCTCGCGAACCTCGCCGCCGTGCCCCTGGTCATCCTCTATCCGGTGTTCGCGGTCGTCTTCGGCATCGGCCCCCTGTCCAAGGTGATGTTCGGGGCGGCCACGGCCTTCTTCCCCGTGGTCCTGGCCGTGGTGAGCGGGGTGGCGGCGACCAACGAATCGCTGGTCGCCTCGGCCCGCTCCATGGGCGCCCGCGGGCTGACGCTGCTTCGGGTCACGGCCATCCCCAGCGCGCTGCCGGTGATCGTCGGAGGTCTGCGCCTGGGGCTGACCCTGGCCACGCTGGCCGTGGTCGGCGGGGAGTTCATCGCCGGCACCCGGGGCCTGGGTTACCTGCTCGCCTCGGCCGGGGAGGCGTTCGAGACCAGGAAGGTGTACGCGTACGTCCTGCTGACGCTGCTCCTGGCGATCGTGTTGAACTCGGCGTTCGGCCTGCTCGTATGGCTCAGCCGGAAGGTGGAGGAGAGGTGATGACTGCTCGGAGCTGGCGGCGTCCGAGAGGACGCCTTGGCGAGGCGATGCGGGTCCTGGCACCGGCCATGATGGTGGCCCTGCTGGTGGGCTGCGGGGGAGGGGCGGCGACCGGCAACAACCGCGCCGGGACGCTCACGCACATCAACTTCGGTCTCAACGTCCCCACCGACTTCGACCTGGTGATGCCGCAGTACGTGGCCAGGGACCGCGGCTTCTTCCGCCAGGAAGGTCTGGAGGTGAAGACGGTCAGCTTCCAGGGCGGCGCCGACGCCATCAAGGCGATGCTGGCGGGCAGCATCGACATCGACGGCGCCACCGGGCTGGACGCCCCGGCGGCGGTGGCCAAGGGAGCGCCGGTGGTCGAGTTCGCCAGCGGCGGCGTCTCGCAGAGCACCTTCCGGCTGCTCGCCAACAACCGCAGCGGCATCAACTCGCTCGCTGACCTCAAGGGCAAGAAGATCGGCATCACCCGGTTCGGCTCGCTGACCGACTTCGTGGCCAGGCTGGAGGGGCACGCCGCCGGCCTGGAGGCGGGCAAGGACTTCACCGAGGTCCCGGTCG
>Ga0209810_1004799_pt1 | contig 12720 bp, 10 predicted proteins | sample Coa_R1_7_FD_187159 | JGI IMG/M metagenome (GOLD analysis project Ga0209810, IMG submission 187159) | Surface soil microbial communities from Centralia Pennsylvania, which are recovering from an underground coalmine fire - Coalmine... | ecosystem: Environmental > Terrestrial > Soil > Unclassified...
TATCCGGGCGGTCACAAGCTCGACGGCCCGATGCAGGCGGAGGCGTTCGCATGGCTGGACCAGTGGCTAGCAGGGTAGGCACTCAATCGGACCGTTCTCCTCGGCTCACTTCCCGGCCGCTGGGCAGAGGCTTCTGTCGGGAAAAGGCTGATGGCAGTATGTTGTCCACGAGCAGCCAGGAGCGGTAGGGACTGCCCCCCTCTCCCGCACTGCCAAAGTCGCAGAGTCGCAACCTAGATCCATCGCCCGTTGGGAACTCCAGCAGCAACAGCGGAGGTAGCCAGCCCGACCAGGCAATCCGGCTTCCACTCAGCCCCCGCGCATCCAGAACGGGAAGCGCGTCCGGGTCCATCGCGTTGAACCGGCGGTCGTAGGTCAAGAGCACCGGTCCGCGATAGACCGAGACCTTCCCCGCGCACTCCCGTGCGCCTACCCAGTAGTGGAGGGCAAAGTCCAGGAGGATTTCGATCCGGTCTCCCGCTTTCCAGGTTCGGTCGAGGGTCAGGTAAGCGCCCGATGGGACATTTTCTACGGGCGTCTCGTTGACCCGCACGGCAGTCTGCTCGGACCACTGGGGAATGCGCAGCTTCAAGGCGAAGGCGGTCGGTTCCGAGGGATCGACCTGAAGCAGAATGCGTGGCTCGCATGGATAGTCGGTCTCTTGCGTCAGCCGCACCGACAGGCCCGAGGGCAAGCCAGCCAGCATCGTTCCCGCGCCGTACCAGTGCAGCCGCAGTCCCTCCGCGTCCTGCATGAGCGCCCAGTCGCTGAGCATTCCTAACCCCCGGGCGCTGTTGACGCTGCAGCAGTTGAGTTCGGGCGTGCCCTCCCGGGCCTGAAAGGCGAGCGCGTGGGTGCTGGCCTGGCGCACTCCATCCATGGGCGTATTGTAGGTGGCCCAGCGTCCGGTGACCGAATGCAGGCCCAACACCGCGTTGAGGGTTGCCAGTTCCAGCTCATCGGCCACCAGCGGATTGCCCGTCAGGCGCAGCATCTCCACGCTCAGAGCCATCCAGGCAATGGTACAGCAGGTTTCAATGACGCCCGGATGATAGGGATTCCCCTGAGCCTGCTCGTCGGAGGAGAACCCCCCGTTATTGTGCCGATCCAGCTTGACGATGCTCCACCAGATCGCCTCGAAAGCCTGCCGATACCGCTCCTGTCCCGTCAGGTAGTACAGCTCCGCCAGGGTCAGAATGGGATGCAGGCTCTCCCAGCGCGGCCTGGGCATGGCAAAGAACTCCTTGCCTGCCAGAGCTTGCTGTAGGTAGTCGCCGGCCAGCGGCTTGCCCGCAGCGTCTGTGGCGCCGAACTCCTCTACAAGCTGGAGCGCCAGATCAAGATACGGCCCAACACGGGCGTGCTTATAGAGCAGGCACAGCGCATGGGCGGGAGCCAGGTTCATCTCGGTAGAGCCCGTCTCCACCAGACGAGGCTGCTTGTCGCCCAGGAACTTCCTACAGAGCAGATCAGCCATCCGCTGCACACAGGTCAGGGCCTGTTGCTCGTGGGTCTGCTCATACCAGAAGAGCAAGCCCAGCATCAGATGATAGTGCCCCCAGGTATCCCAGGTCTGGCCCTCTCCTGCCGCGTTGGGCGCCTGGTTAGCCAGACGCCAGGGCTTGGGCCAGGGACCCAGGTAGCCATCCTCGGCCTGGAGCGCGAGGAGTTGGCCGACGAACTCCTGGAGGAGCCCGTGCAGCCCGGGATCGCCTGTCAGGCGCAGCACCTGGACCGCGCCGGTCAGATACTTGCCCGCGAACTCGCCGGCCCAGGGGACCAGGTTGCGATAGGGGAGCCGATCCCGGTCCCGGAACATCTCCAGCAAGCCAGGATTGGAGAAGGGAGCGACCTTGAGCCAGTATTGGCTGATGTTATGCAAATACTCGGCCAGGTAGCCTTCCGCATGGAAGCGCAGGTTGGGAAGGCGGTCACAGCAGGGGGCAGCCATAGCAGCAGTTCCTCTCTAGGGTTCCGGGGGGCGTAAGGTTCTTCCTCACTCTCCCCTCAAGGCGCAGTCCGAAGCGGCGCGTGCCATGTTGTCCAGTCAGACCAGACGCCGGAAGCGTTTCGCTCCCGCAGCCGGAGCCAGTGCGTTGCGCCGGCGGTCAGTTGTCGCTTTCCCGCACGACTGCCCATAAATGTGCCATGCGCCGCGTCTATGACCAGGCCTCGCGCCGCACTCGCCAGCGTTTTCGATCTCCAAACGACATCCTTCCCCTGCGGGTCCGTCGCCGCCTGCGCTTCCCAGGCGGCAAGGCCGCTTCCCGGCGTGCGTGTAATTGACGGTGGGTTCGCCGCAATCAGGGGGCCGATGGGCTGCGTGCTGATGACGAAATCATCGAACCAGCGGGCCTGGCGCTTTCCAGAACCTTGATTCCAATAGTTCTCCAGAAACACCGCGTTGATGGCGTAGTCGTTCCAGACGCCATGCCAGTCCAGGTCTGTCCGAGACGCTTCCAGCCGCCCGTCTACCCAGAGCGCGAACACACCGTCGCTCCGACCGGGAGTATTCAGCCGGATGTGCGCTTCGACGCAGACCCACCGCCCCGATTCTGCGGGGCTGAAAAGTTGTACTCGAAGTAGCGCGGCTCCTGGTCGGGCGGTCGGTCAAAGTCATCGTAGAAGATGACCGCGTTTCCCGGTCGGTGCGGTTGCGGCGTGACGGGCGACACGCACGCCACGCGCACGCTCGGCGTCGCGCTCTCCAGGTTCCTCGGCTGCGCCCACATCGTGAGGCCCGTAGATAACAACAGACTGCCGGCAATATTCCAGATATTCATCCATGATCTCTTCCGGTCGCGCGAAAGGGAGTCTCATGCTTCAGCCCTTCCACATAGGCGCGAAAAGCCTTCAGCGCCTGCCCGACCTGCAGGAACAGGCTCTTCAGGGTTCGTTCTCCCTCCTCGTTGCAGGAGGTTTCCCTCTGTTCTCAGATGATTCCTGCGGACCGAGCTAGGGGAGCAGGATCCTTCCATTTTCCGCCCTCGCCGCCGGGCACTGAAAGTACCCGGCTCTAGGGCCTGCGGCCAGGCGTCCTGGCGGACGCACAGCCAAGCCAGGTGTTCCGTCCGAAGGACGGTCGGCGGCGCAGCCGCCCTCTAGCCGGGTATTTTCCATGCCCGGCACGGATCGGAGGTTTTCAACCCCCGGCTATGGGGCCTACGGCTAAGCGCCCTAGCGGACGCACAGGAAAGCCACGCCGGCTTCGATGATCCCCTTATCGCCAACCAGATCGTCGGGCCGGAAAAATGCCGTCTGTTGGCGCAGGCGGCGCGCGAAATGCGGATCATGGTCGCTGTAGACGACACGGCAAACGCCGAGGAGTTGGTGACGGCGGCTCGGGCCGCCGGCAGCGAGATCGGTATCCTGGTGGAAGTGGATACCGGCATGAACCGCTGCGGTGTCCGCTCGCCGGAAGAGGCCAGGCGGGTAGCGGAGTGGGTCGCCGCGCTGGACGGTCTCCGCTTGCGGGGTCTGATGGGCTATGAGGGTCACTGCGTGCTGGAGCCAGATCGGAAGACGCGCGCCGAGAGGGCTTATCCGGCAATGGACTACCTCCTCGGTATTGCCCACAGCCTGCGCGTTGCTGGATTGCCGCCGGAACGAAGCCCAGGTCACGGCGACCGCAAAGGCGCTGGGCGCGGTCGCCGTAACAGGCGATATCTCGGTGCGCGCCGATGTTCGACGCGATGTCGAGACCTGTATCACCCGGTTTGGCGCGCTCGACGTTCTGATCGCGAACGCGGGCGTCACCGGCGCTCAGCCTCTCCTGGAGATAGATGACGACCGGTGGCAGCGCGCGCTGGACGTCAATGTCACCGGGACGTTTCTCTGCGTTCAGGAGGCAGGGCGCGCAATGAAGGAGCGTGGAGGCGCGATGGTGGTCACGGCCTCTACAAATGCCTTCTATGTAGAGACGAATCTCGCGGCCTATAACATGCCGAAGGGCGGGGTCATGGCATTCGTACGCTCCGCAGCGATCGACCTTGCGCCCTTCGGGATACGTGTCAATGCCGTTCAGCCCGGCGTCGTCAACACGCCGTTTGCCGCCATCCTTCTGGATAATCCCGAAGAAGCAGCCGACTATCGGAAGAACATTCCTCTGAATCGCTTCGCGGAGCCGGGGGAGATCGCCCGCGCGATCCTGTTTCTGGCCTCGGAGGAGGCGCCCTACATTACCGGTCAGGGGCTGATTCTGGACGGCGGTCTAACGCTTGGCATTGCGTTGGCGCTGCCGGAAAACGGACACCGGACAGGCCAGAGTTAGGAGGCTGCGGAAAATTTCTTAGTAAACCGGCTCTCTGCTCGTGTCTCTACTCCTCCGAGTAGTCTTTTGCCGCATCTTCAAGAACCAGCGCCCAATCCTCTTGATCGCCCTGGGACGGCGCGACAAATTCTTGCACGCCCGTATTGGCATACCGCCCGATGGAGACCCAGGTTCCCTGCCGGGGATCATACCACCGCGCTTTGACTTCCTTCCCCGCTATGCTGCCCATCCGAAGGCTGACGGGCTTGCCGCAAGGCACATAGGCGACGACAAAACCGCCGTCTTCGGCGCGGGCAGCCTGAACGTGGTCTTCGCCTTCTCCCTGGCCTGCGGCCAGGACCGACTGATCGGGGATCATCTTGTACCAGGGACGCCGTTCGAAGAGCCGACGCATCAGCCCTACTTGCCGTGAGCCTTCATAGGCCATTGCCGTGCGCCATTGCCGGAAGCCGTTGCGCGGGAAAGGACCGTCGTCGTCCTTGTAGAGGTGGAACATATCCAGAGCGCCATAGCCGTGTCCCGCCGCCCCCGCCAGCATCGCCCAGTAGGCACCTTTCCGAACTTGGTGCGAGGTGATCCGAGGCGTATCGGGACCGGTGGGGTGATTCTCGTAGGGCGGCTCCATGTCCACCGTCGGCTTGGCCGGAGACAGGCTGTAATCGTGTTGAATGTAGTCGTAGGTTTTGGTAGCCCAGCCGTGTCCGGACTGAATTGAGTTGAAGTCCAGCCAGTCGGCATCATGGAACCAATAGGAGGAAGAGGTATGTCCATGACCGTGATAGGAGACCAGATGGCTCCCCTCGCTTCCGTCCTTGAGGCCCCGGGCCATTGCTACCCAGACGGCCCCATCGCTGCCCGGGGCCGAGTCGCCGCCGACGTACCAGAGCACGGCGTTCTTCTTGTAGCGTTCCGCGAGGAACTTGCCGAAGGAGTAGGCGTTTTGGGCATCGAACACCTGCTCCCGATGGGAGTTGACGTGCCAGGACTTGGCGACGACCAGGCCCATCACCAGACCGAGTTCATTAGCCCGGTTAATGATGTAGTCCACATTGCGGAAGAACGCCTCGTTGGGCCGGGTCGGGTCGCGGTCGAGGAGTGGAGGTTCCCCAAGGAGCGAGATCTGTCCGTCCGGATGGCGCTCGCCAAGCCCTCGGATAACATAGGCCTGGATGACGGTGAACCCCTTGTCGGCGCGGTCTTGGAGATACGCCTCGACTTCCGGGTGATCGAGCCGTTGAAACAGCAGCCAGGCGGTATCACCGAGGTAGAAGAAGGGGGTCCCTGTGTGGTTGGTGAAATAGCGTCCATTGGAACTGATGCGGATCGTGCTCATGTTGTCTCCTCCTTGAGTCACAACGATTCGCATTATGTACGTCCCTTTCCTTCTCCGGCTTCCGTTTGGGAGGAACCTCTCGTATCCAGACCCAGTTATTCAAATTTATCGGAATAAATTTATAGGGGAACCTTCCTTTGCTAAAGGCTCCTTCCGCTCCTGTATTCTCTGTAACGCCCACGCCGCATGTTCCCGGACGAGCGGTTCAGGGTCATCCGCAACGGCCCGTTCCAACGCGGCCTCCGCTTCAGGGTCGTCCGACGCTGCCAGCGCGACCGCCGCATTCCGCAGCAGGCCGCGCCGCTTGGCCCGCTTCACCGGACTGCCCTTGAACTTCTCCCGAAACTCCTCCTCGGACATCCGGAGTAAGTCCACCAACCGAGGATTCCTCGTAACCTCACGGGGTTGAAAAGCAGGCTCATCCGTCGCGACAGAACGGCGCTGATTGAACGGACAGACCTCCTGGCAGATGTCGCAGCCGAACACGCGGTTGCCGGAGGCGGCGATGGCGGGCCGCAGTTCCTCCGGGATGCTGCCTTTGAGTTCAATGGTGAGATAGGAAAGACAGCGGCGCGCATCTATCTGAAAAGGCGCGACGATGGCTCCGGTCGGGCAGGCGTCCAGACAGCGGGTGCAGGTGCCGCAGCCTCCCCGCGCCGGCTCATCTACCGGCAGCGCGACGTTGGTAAGGATCTCCCCCAGGAAGAAATAGGAGCCGCGTCGCGTGTTGATGAGCATCGTGTTCTTGCCAAACCAGCCCAGTCCCGCGCGCCGGGCGACCTCGCGCTCCAGCAACGGCCCCGTATCCACATAGACGCGCCCCTCCGCGCCCTCGCCGGCCTCTGCCTTGAGAAACGCCAGCAGTTCGCGCAGCCTGGCGACCATCACGTCATGATAGTCGTCGCCGCGCGCATACCGGGCAAACTGAGCGCGTTGCGGGTCGGCATCGGCTGGCGTGCCCGGACCCTCCTCCGCGTCCGTATAGTAGTTCATGCCCACGACGAGGATGGAGCGCGCATCCGGCAGCAGCTCGCGCGGGTCGAGGCGGCGATGCAGGTTGCGCGTCAGATACTCCATCTCCCCGGCATAGCCGCGCAATACCCAATCCCGATACTCCTCGGCAAAAACCGACGGCTCCGCGCCCGTGATGCCTACCAGATCAAAGCCCAGTTCCTGCGCCCGCCGCTTGATCGCCTCCGCTAACTCTTGCCGTTCCATAGCCTACCAGCCACCAGAATAAACCACCCGCTGCGCTAGAGGCACGGAGACACGGAGGAGTCACGGAGAAAAGCAAAAGAGAAAGACAGAGGAAAAACCAGAGTTTTAGATAGGAGGAACTGGATGGACAGGATTAGAGAAAGAGGGAGAAAGGCTTGGCCGTGCGGTGGAAATCCAGTTAATCTCGTTAATCCCGTCTGATTTTCTCTTGGTCTTTCTCCGTGACTCCTCCGTGTCTCCGTGCCTCTAGCGCAGCAGGTGGTTTATATTCTCTTCTAGCGGGCGGCTTTGGCGGCGTCGGCGACGGCGCGGGCCACCTTCAGGTTGGCGTTGACGGCGTCCCAATCTATCACCTGGAAGAAGGCGTCAATGTATTTGCCGCGATTGCGCCCGAAGTCAATGAAGTAGGCGTGCTCGTAGACATCCAGGCCCAGGATGGGCGTGGCGTCCCAGACCGGGAACATATTCTGGGCGTCGCCGATGTAGTTGAAAAGGCTGCCGTCGCTATGGTCGAGGGCCAGCCAGGCCCAGCCGCGCCCGGCCAGGCCCGTCGCCTTGAGATCGGCTTTCCAGTTGTCGTAGGAGCCGAAGGCGGCGTTGATGGCCTCGGCGACGGGGCCATCCGGCGCGCCGCCCTTGCCGCCCAGATGGTTGAAGTAGAGCTCGTGGTTTTTGACCCCGCCGAGCGCAAAGGTGTATTCCACCTTCAACTCGCGGATGTCGCTGTACGTCTGGTTGGCTTTGGTCGGGTCGGGAACGCCGAGGCCGGCCAGCTTGCCGCGTATCTCGTTGACCTTGGCGACGTAGCCCTTGTAGAGCTCGTAATGCTCCTCATGGGTCTTGCGGCTAATGCCCGCCCCGGCGGTGTTAAAGACCTTCTCCGGCAGGGGCATGGCATTAATGGTGAGCGGCGTGCTGCCTTTGGCCGGCGTATCCTGGGGCGCAAGGAGCTCGGCGGCATTGGCCGATTCGATGCCGGTAACGGCGGCGAGCGCGGTCGCTCCCGTCACGGCGCCAAGGGTCAGAAATCGGCGGCGATCCATCCTGGGCGCGTTCGATTCGTGGTTCATTGGTCCAATCTCCTTCCTGGGTGGCTTGGTGGCGCGCGGCAGGGCGCGCCGGTCTATTCCATCTCGGCAGGCTCGACGGCAGTGCCGACGGTGCGGTCGGAGCGCATGGCTTCGCGCAGGCGCCGCAGGACGCGGCCCGCGATCTCGTCGAAGCGCAGTTCGTCGGTGAGCAGGCGCGTGGCCGTGCGGGTCGCGCCGGGCCGCTTGACGCCATGCTTATAGCAGAAGCCCGGCCACTGATAGAAGAACTTGGCGAACTTGAGCGCCGCATCGAAATTGGCGCGGAATTCGGCGGCGATGGCCTTTGTGTAGCCGGCGCTATTGTCCTCCAGAAGGCAGCGGGCGGCGATCTTTCCGCTCTTGAGGGCATGAAGGATGCCATCGCCAAAGCAGGGATTGATCAGTCCCGCCGCGTCGCCGGCCAGCAGCACGCGGTTATCGCGGGTTTGCAGCGTATCCAGGCCGTTCCAGATGGGCAGCGGATGGGCATAATAGCGGAGCTCGTCGGGGCGCCGGGGCACGCCGAGCGCCTCCAGATAGCCGTGAATGGCCCGATGCAGTTCCGCGCGCACCGTGTTGCCGCCGCTTTCGGCCTCCTTGTGCGGACGGAACACGCCCGCGCCGACGTTGAGATGGTCGGCTTTGGGGAAGACCCAGGCGTAGCCGCGCCGCACCGCGCCGTACTCCAGGTGGCAGACATCCCGGCGCAGCTCGGGATGCCCCTCGCCCCAGGTATGGGGCACCTCCGCTTCGATGGCGATAGCCAGCGCGCGGCTGCGGCGCAGGTGAAACGACCGGGCAACGATGCCGTTCGCGCCGTCCGCGCCGATCAGCCTGTCCGCCGTCGCCTCCCACGTGCCCGCTTTACCCTCCGCCCGAACGCGCACCCGCCGACCGTTCTCCACCTCCACGCACGTCAGCGGCAGGCCGTCGCGCAGATCGGCGCCGGCGCGGGCGGCGCGTTGGGCCAGCGCGTTATCGAAGACCGAGCGGCGCACCATCCAGAGCGAGCGCGGGCGCTCCGGATCGTCTTCCTCCAGGTTCATCGGCGCTATGTATGGATCGGCGAAGTGAAAGGTATGACGCATGTAGCGCGTATCGGACTCGACAAAGGCGTTCGGGGGTAGGTCGGACAATTCTTCGAGCGCCAGTAGCCGCCCGACGGTCATGGGCATGCCGCCGCCGCAGGTCTTATGACGCGGCAAGGTCTGCTTTTCGAGGAGGGCGACTTTCGCGCCGGCCCGCGCCAACTCAAAGGTCGCCGCATTGCCTGCCGGTCCTGCGCCCACGACAACCACATCGTAATGCTGCATTCGCTTTCCTATTTCACGCAAAGGGATTAAGCTTCAGGTAATTATAGCACACGGGCTTCCGGAAAACCTGCTTTATCGGTAGAATGGGCGGGAGGCGCGGGCGCCTCCACCCACTCCCAGACGCACACGCCGCTGCCGCGCGGGTCCTGCCAGGCCAGGCGCCACTGAGATGCATACTCGCGCAGATAGGGATCAAGATAGGTATGGCTATGCGCCCAATCCCAGGCGTCTTCCAGAATGTAGCGCACACGGCCCCGGCGAACGTACCAGGCTTGCGCGCGCGGCTTCTCGGCAGGCTCGATCTGGACGGTCGGGTGGCCGCTATACAGATGCACGAGGTATTGCGGTCGTCCCATGACGACGGCGTTGAAGGGCGCGTTGCGTCGGAGCCAGTCGCAGGCGGCGTAGAAGCCACCCTCCTCCGGCGTGCGCCCTAGCGCATAGCCGTGCGTCGTCACGGATCGCTCCGCCCGGATGGCGGCGGCATGGACGTGGCCGAAATAGGCCAGCAGCAACAGCGCCCCTACCCCTTGCGCCAGGCGCGTCGGAAGCGTTCCGCTCTGTTTTTGAAGCCAGTGCGAGGCCCGCTCCACGCCCAGGTAGAGGTAGAGAATGAAAAACGGCAGCAGGGGAATCAGGAAGCGGGGGTTGCGCCAGGGCCACATCGCTGCAAACAGCCAGAACAGCGCCGTGAACGCGCCGGAGAGAATCAGCCCACGCCGCCAGCCCTCCCCAAAGCCTATCAGGATAAGCAGGGTCAGCGGGACGGCCACGAGATAGAACAGGTAGAACCAGGGGGTGCCCAGACTCATGCTGTTGAGGAGGGCGCGCGGGATCATGCCGGTATAGGCGCTCATCCCGTGGTAAGCGCGCGAGGCCAGATCATGGGCGGTGAAGTCAATGCGTCCCGCGCCGGGCCGCATCGGGTCGCGCAGGAAGAACTGATCGGCGTAGGTGCTGTACCGGATTTCGGGATGGCGCAGGATGATGCGCCGATTGCGTAGCTGCCAGCCGCCCACGACCGCCAGCGCCACGAGCAGGGCCGCCACGCCCCACTTCCATCCGTACCGCCGCCAGAGCCAAACGATCTCGACGAGCAGGAGCGCGACCGCCGCCGTGCGCACCAGGAACGCCGCCGCCGCGTACAGCAGCGAGAGCGCGGGCCGCACCCAGCGGGTTCCTAACCCCCCGTCCCCCTTCCCTACCAGCTCGTTCCTCGCTAGGGAGGGGAGTGCCCCGGCTTCTGCCGGCCCTTCTCCCTTGGAGGGAGAAGGGCCGGGGATGAGGGTAGATAAGGCAGAGCCGAACAACCTGGAAGGGGAGCCGCTCCCCTCTCCTTTAGAAGGAGAGGGGTCGGGGGTGAGGTCTTTAGTCGCCGTAGGGTGACTTCGTGCCTTGGTTGCCGCGAATTCATTCGCCCGCTTCCCGCCATCCTCTATTAGCACGACCGAAGCCAGGCACAGGAACAGGAACGGTATCTCCGACATCACCTCATTGGCGAAGGCGATGAGGGCGGGGCAGAGGGCGGCGGTGAGCAGGGCGGCGGCGCGGTAGGCGAAGGGCAGGCGGGCGCGCTCCAGTAGAACAGAGAGCAGGGGCAACGCAGCGATGAGCAGCGCAACCTGAGTGAGCTTGACCAGCAGCACGACGCCGCCCGGCTCGCGCCCGGTCGCCAGCAGCCAGAAGGCGATGAGGGCCGGAAAGCCAGGCGGATAGAGCGTATCCAGGGGACGGCGCGCGTCGTTGAGCAGGCGCAGGTCGCCGGTTTTCGCCAGCGACTCGCCCAGCACCATGTAACGGCCTGCATCGTCAGCCGGGTTCAAAAACGGAGTGACCTGCGCCGCCCATAACCCCAGAATGAGCGCCGCGCAGGCCAGGATCAGAGTTAGCCGTAAACGACTGCGAATGAACGCAAATACATCCTTCATGAAAACTTGTTCATAGCCCGCTGCTTTGCGATTTTCGGGAATTCACCAATCCATCACGGAGCCGTCGGCGCGGCGCGTAACCGGAAGATAGGCGCGCTCATAGGGGTATTTGGCCGCCGCTTCCTCGTTAATATCTGTGCCCAGGCCGGGCGTGTCGGCGACCTGCAGGTAGCCGTCCTTGAACGTCGGAGCGCCGGGCATCACCTCATGGACGACCTCCGGGAAGAATACCATCTCCTGCACGCCGAAGTTGGGAATAGCGATGTCGAGATGGACATTGGCGGCGTGGGTCATGGGGGCGATATCGCCGGGGCCGTGCCAGGCCGTCTGCACGTAGTAGCATTCGGCCAGGGCGGCGATCTTTCGGGCCTCCGTAATGCCGCCGATATGCCCCAGGTCGCAGCGAATGAAATCGATCAACTGCTCGGTGATAAGCGGCAGGCACTCCCATTTGGTATGGAAAAGCTCGCCCATCGCAAGGGGAGTGGTGGCGTGGTGACGTATCAGGCGGAAGCTCTCCTTATGCTCCGGGCGCAGCGGGTCTTCCAGGAAGAAGAGGTGATACGGCTCCAACTCCTTTGCCAGCCGCGCCGCCTGGATGGGCGTCAGGCGTTCGTGGACATCATGGAACAGTTCGATCTCGTCGCCGAGTTTGTCGCGCAGGTGGGCGAACAGCTTGGGGATGGTGCGCAGATAGGGCGATGGCTCCCAGGTCTCCACGTAGGGCATCGGCCCACCGTCGCCCCAGGAGGAAGGTAAATCCTGGTTGGCGCTGAGCGCCGGGTCGGTTTCGATAACCTGCTCTTTGACCTCCGACGGCGGGGCATTTCCCGGCCTCCAACGCGCGGTGGCCGCCTCCTTGCCGCCGCCCGCGCCGTAGGTGCCGACGTTGCCGGGAATGGCGACCTGCGCCCGCACGACCTTGAAGCCCCGCTCCATGAACCGACGCGCATTGTCCTCAACCTCGATAAAGTCCCTGCCGCCCGCATGGGTGTAGGCCAGCGCGCCGTGGCGGGTCTTGCCGCCGAGCAGCGAGTAGACCGGCAGGCCCGCCCGTTTGCCCTTGATGTCCCAGAGCGCCGTATCTACCCCCGCCAGCGCCGTCATCAGCACCGGGCCGCCGCGCCAGTAGGCGCCGCGAAACAGCGATTGCCAGATGTCCTCAATGCGGTCGGGGTCGCGCCCGATCAGCAGCGGGCCGATATGCTCTTTGAGGGCAGCGGCGACGGCCAGCTCGCGCCCGTTGAGCGTGGCGTCGCCCACCCCGTAGAGGCCCGGCTCGTCGGTCAGTATCTTGACGATCACGTAGTTGCGGCCCGGACAGGTGACAATCGTGCGGACTTCGGTGATTTTCATGACTGCGCGCTCCTGGGAGGTTTGCGGGTTGGTTCCCCATCTGCCGCGCCAATTCCTGCCGGGTTTCATGCGGCCCTCACTGCCTGTCCCGGCAGGCTAAACCCTGCCGCTGTGGGGCGCTGCCAGGGGCGGCGCTGCGCTCGCTCGACTGCCAGGGACGCCGCTCAACGGTTCGCGGCTCTGCCTGGCGATCTCCGCCTAGCCAGGCCCGCTGACTGCCAGGGTCGGGCCT
>Ga0209810_1004803_pt1 | contig 12707 bp, 12 predicted proteins | sample Coa_R1_7_FD_187159 | JGI IMG/M metagenome (GOLD analysis project Ga0209810, IMG submission 187159) | Surface soil microbial communities from Centralia Pennsylvania, which are recovering from an underground coalmine fire - Coalmine... | ecosystem: Environmental > Terrestrial > Soil > Unclassified...
GAGGCCGAGCGTCATGGCGAGCGGGTTGCCGCCGAAGGTGGAGCCGTGCGTGCCGACCGTCATCCCCTTCGACGCCTCCGCCGTGGCGAGGCAGGCCCCGATGGGAAAGCCGCCGCCGAGCGCCTTGGCCAAGGTCATCACGTCGGGGGTGACGCCGGTATGCTGATAGGCAAACAGGTCACCGGTGCGGCCGATGCCGGTCTGGATCTCGTCGAATATGAGCAGGAGTCCGTGTTGGTCGCATATCTCGCGCAGCGCACGCAGAAAAGCGTGGGGGACGACTCGTACACCGCCCTCGCCCATCACCGGTTCAATCATGATGGCGGCCGTCGCGCGCCCGACCGCCGCGCGCGTCGCTGCGAGATCGGCGAAGGGCACTTGGTCGAAACCGTCTACCGGCGGGCCGAAGCCGTCGAGATATTTCTTGTTGCCCGTCGCCGCGAGCGCCGCGAGCGTGCGGCCGTGAAACGCACCCTCAAAGGTGATGATGCGGAAGCGTTCGGGCCTGCCGGAGGCCGACTGGTACTTGCGGACGAGCTTGATGGCGCATTCGACGGCCTCGGCACCGGAATTCTGGAAAAAAACGGTGTCGGCGAAGCTCAGCGCGCAAAGTCGTCCGGCGAGTTTCTCGCCCTCCGGGATCTGGTAGAGGTTCGAAACATGCCACAGCTTGCGCGCTTGCTCCTCGATGGTTTTGACCAGCCGCGGGTGGGCATGGCCGAGCGCGTTGACCGCGACGCCGGACGCAAAATCAAGATACCGGTGGCCATTGGTGGCGATGAGCCACGCGCCTTCGCCGCGCTCAAAGGCGAGGTCGACGCGCGCGTAAGTCGGTAGGAGGTGCGAAGTCACGGCCGGCTTCCATCGGACCATCGGGTCGGAGCGCAATCGCCGCCGAAAACCGCACCCTTTCCCGGACCCGCGTCCGAAGACATGCCCTTCGGGCCGATATGCGCAACGAAAAGAAATGTGCCGCCTCGCCGGGCGGCACGTAAGGTCATTTTATTTGCGGGTCTTGCGGTGTCAACGGCGCGCCGACGGTGCGAGGGCCGACTCAAATTTGCCGTAAGCGCCGATTCTAACGGAAAACTGTTGGTAGCTCGGCTTCGGGGGCTTGCCAGCGCTTGCACGGCGACCACTGTATATTGTAGCGTTTGTCCAGCACGATACGAGATATCGTGCAGCGTCGCGATTTCTGGTCATTCCTGAAGCGTAAGGGTCGGGCGCGCCGCGCGCCCCGACGGTGCGGGCAGATTCCTCCAAAGCCTTGAATGCCGGGGAGAAATCCTGATGAACTGGACCGACGAGAGGGTGGAACTGCTGAAGAAATTGTGGGCCGAGGGCCTGTCGGCAAGCCAAATCGCGGCGGAACTCGGCGGCATTACGCGCAATGCGGTGATCGGGAAGGTGCACCGTCTCGGCCTGTCCGGTCGCGCCAAAAGCCCGGCCTCGTCGGCGCCGCGGCCGCGCAAGGCGCGTTCCGGCGGCCACGTGTTGCGGGTGCCGCGCCATTCGGTGCGCGGCAATACCGCGCTCGCCTACGACTACGAGGCGGATTTCGAGCCGGACCTGGTCGAAATCCCGATCACGCAGCGCAAGACATTGCTCGAGCTCAACGATCGGACGTGTCATTGGCCGATCGGCGATCCCGGCAGCGCCGAGTTCTTCTTTTGCGGCGGCGAAACCGTCAACGAACTGCCCTATTGCGCCTATCATGCCCGCGTGGCCTATCAGCCTGCCCACGAGCGGCGCCGCGACAGGCGCTTGGCGAAAGGCTCGTAGCCCCGACATTTGTTAATCGACGATCGCCGGTCGCCGCGGCGAAACACGCCCCATCTCGCGTTGACGCGAGACCGCCCTCGGTAAAGGAGGGGCGTCATAACGCGCAAACCCCGGTGCGGCAGCACGGTCCGCGTGGCAGCGGCCCCGCGGCGCGGGGTTACCGGTTCAGCGGCCTCGTCCGTAGCGGTCGTCCAGCGCATAGCCCGAACCGCGAACGGTCCGGATCGGGTCGACCGCATGGCCGCGGTTGATGGCCTTGCGCAGCCGGCCGATATGGACGTCAACCGTGCGCTCGTCGATATAGATGTCCGAGCCCCACACGCCGTCCAGCAGTTGCTCGCGCGAGAACACGCGACCGGGCCGCTCCATGAGAAACTCCAACAGACGGTATTCCGTGGGACCGAGCTCGATGACCTCGCCGTTCCGCCATACGCGTTTCTTTTCACGGTCGAGCTCGATGTCTCCGATGGTGAGCACCGACGCCACCCTTTCCGGATTGGCGCGGCGCAGGAGTGCACGCACACGCGCCAACAATTCGGGCACCGAGAACGGCTTGACGACATAGTCGTCGGCACCGGTTGCGAGGCCTCGCACCTTTTCGCTTTCTTCGCCGCGCGCGGTGAGCATGATGATCGGCAGGTTGCGCGTCTCGGGCCGCGCGCGCAGGCGGCGGCACAGCTCGATGCCCGACAAGCCCGGCAGCATCCAGTCGAGCACGAGCAGATCCGGAATCGCCTCCTTCAGGCGCGTGTCGGCCTCATCGCCGCGCGCGACGCTCTCGACCGCATATCCCTCGGCCTCGAGGTTATAGCGGAGGAGCATGGTGAGCGGCTCCTCGTCTTCCACGATGAGAATCCGCGGACTCATGCGTCCCTCTAACGGCCCTCTCCAAGCCGAAGCGCGGGGATCGTCGTGGTGTCACCCTTCGGCCGCTGATCGGCGATCGGCTTGCCTTCGATGATATAGTGCACGCTCTCGGCGATATTGGTCGCGTGATCGCCCATCCGCTCGATGTTCTTTGCACAGAACATCAGATGGATGCAGAAGGTAATATTGCGGGGATCTTCCATCATATAGGTGAGCAGTTCCCGGAACACCGAGGTGCAGACCGCGTCGATCCCTTCATCGCCGCGCCAGACCGCCAGAGCGCTATTGACGTCGCGCCGCGCATATGCGTCGAGTACCGTCTTCATCTGCTCGAGCACCAGATCGGTCATATGTTCGACGCCGCGGATGAGCTTGGGCGGCGGGAATTCTCCGTTGAGTGCGACGACGCGCTTGGCGATGTTCTTCGCAAGATCGCCGATACGTTCGAGATCGCCTGCGAGTCTGAGTGCGCCGACCACTTCGCGCAGATCGACCGCCATCGGCTGGCGACGCGCGATGGTGAGGACGGCCTTCTCCTCGATTTGACGCTGCAGGTCGTCGATGTAGCCGTCCGCCGCGATCACGCGCTGCGCCAAGGCCGTATCGCGCTTGGCCAAGGCGTCCGCGGAATCGGTCACCTGCTTCTCCGCGAGGCCGCCCATTTCGGCAACCATGCGTGAGAGATCCTGCAAATCGGCGTCAAATGCCTTGATCGTGTGGTCGGTCATGGTCGTCACCGTTAGACCACAAATTTCCGTTCCGTTCCGGAGCGGACTTGCCTCGCCTCGCTGCTGCGCAGCGAGCTCGCGTCGTGGGGCGTCGGCAGCCGCGCGCGCGGCTTTCCGCGGCCGCGGCCGTCTCGCCCGCCTTCCGAACTCCAGCGCACCGCGGTTCGATCAGAGTGGCACATGTCCTAGCCGAAACGCCCCGTAATGTAGTCCTGTGTGCGAGGATCGCCCGGACTCGTGAAGAGCCGCGTGGTCTCCCCGAATTCGATCAACTCGCCGAGATACATGAACGCGGTGAAGTCGGACACGCGCGCGGCCTGCTGCATGTTGTGAGTGACGATGGCGATGGTGTAGTCCTCCTTCAATTCATCGATCAATTCCTCGATCTTGGCCGTCGAGATCGGATCAAGCGCCGAACATGGCTCGTCAAACAGGATGACGTCCGGTCGCACCGCAACGGTGCGGGCAATGCACAAACGCTGCTGCTGCCCGCCCGACAGCGACAAGCCGCTCGCGTGAAGCTTGTCCTTGACCTCGTCCCAGAGCGCCGCGCGCACCAGAGCCTGTTCGACCCTGGAGTCGAGTTCCGATTTTGGCAGTCGCTCATAGAGGCGTATGCCGAACGCGATATTCTCGTAGATGCTCATCGGAAACGGCGTTGGCTTTTGAAACACCATGCCGATCTTGGCGCGCAGAAGGTTGAGATCCTGTCTAGGCGAGAGAATGTCCTCGTTGTCGAGCGTGACTTTGCCTACCGCGCGCTGGTTGGGATAGAGATCGTACATGCGATTGAGCACGCGCAGCAGCGTGGACTTGCCGCAGCCCGAAGGGCCGATGAAAGCGGTGACCTTGCCGTGATAGAGCGGCACGCTGACGTTCTTCAGCGCGCGATAATCGCCGTAGAAGAAATCGAGATTGCGGATCGAGATTTTTTCTCGAAGCCCGGCAGCGATTCCGGCCTTGGCAGCGGTCATGGCTTGGGTAAAGGTCGCAACACTCATGATGTCCTTCTTCGCCCCGCGAGCAGACGTGCGATGATGCTGAGCGCGAGCACGGCCATGGTGATGATCAACGCCCCGGTCCAGGCAAGCTGCTGCCAATCATGGTAGGGGCTGAGGGCGAACTGGAAAATGACCACCGGAAGGCTCGCGATCGGCCCGTTCATGTCCACGCTCCAGAACTGGTTGTTCAATGCGGTGAACAGGAGCGGCGCGGTTTCGCCTGAAACACGTGCGATCGCAAGCAGCACGCCCGTGACCATGCCGGCGCGGGCCGCGCGATAGGCGACCTTCGTGATCATCAGCGAGCGCGGTAGTCCGATGGACGCAGCCGCCTCGCGAAGCGTGTCCGGCACGAGGGTCAGCATGTCCTCGGTCGTGCGAACGACCACCGGAATCACGATCACCGCAAGCGCCACGGCGCCAGCCCAGCCCGAGAAATGGCCCATTCGCGCCACCATGGCCTCATAGACGAACAGGCCGATGACGATCGAAGGTGCGCTCAGAAGAATGTCATTGATAAAACGCACCACGCCCGTGAGCCTGCCATAGCGGCCGTATTCCGCCATGTAGGTGCCGGCAAGAATCCCTAGCGGCGTGCCGATCAGGATGGCCACGAAAGTCAGGATCAGGCTGCCGACGATCGGGTTGAGCAGACCGCCGGCGGAACCGGGCGGCGGCGTCATCCGCGTGAATACCGCGAGGGAAATCCCGCCCAATCCGTGCCACAACAGCACGCCCAGGATGATGACGAGCCAGGCGAGGCCGAATCCTGTGGCGGCGACGGCAAGGCCGAGGGCGATGCGATTGCGGCGGCGGCGGGACTGATAGAGCGTCATTTCAGCCTCCCACCTGGGCATTGAGGCGCATCAGCATGTAGCGTGCGAGCGCAAGCACCACGAATGTGATGAAAAACAGGATGAGACCGAGCGCGATCAGCGCCGAGGTATAGAGATCGCCGACCGCCTCGGTGAACTCGTTGGCGATCGTTGCCGAGATCGTCGTCCCCGGCGCAAGAATCGATCCGGCAATACGGTGCGCATTGCCGATCACGAAGGTGACCGCCATCGTCTCGCCGAGTGCACGACCGAGGCCCAACATCACGCCGCCGATGACCCCGACGCGCGCATAGGGCAGCACCACGTGCCGCATCACCTCCCACGTGGTGCAGCCGATGCCGTAAGCCGCCTCCTTCAGCACCGCCGGAACCGCCTCAAACACGTCGCGGGAGATCGACGTGATGAAGGGAAGGATCATGATCGCGAGAACAAGACCCGCGGTCAGCAAGCCGATGCCGTAAGGCGGCCCCGCAAAGAGTGTCGACAGGAGCGGCACGTTGCCGAACAGGTCGATGATGAAAGGCTGTACATATTGCTGGAGGAAAGGCGCAAAGACGAATAGACCCCAGATCCCGTAGATGATGCTGGGGATGCCGGCGAGGAGTTCGATCGCGATGCCGGTAGGACGGCGCAGCCACCTGGGACAGAGCTCCGTCAAGAACAACGCAATGAACAACCCGACCGGCACCGCCACCAGCATGGCGATGACCGACGTGATCACGGTGCCGTAGATCGGCGCCAGGGCCCCGAATTTCTCGGTCACCGGATTCCAGCTCTCGCTGACGAGAAAATCGAGACCGAATCGGCTGAACGCAGGCCATGCGCCATGAATGAGCGCTACGACGATGCCCCCGAGGATCGCCAGCACCGCGCCGGCGGCGAGGGCGGTAAGATGCCGAAAGGCCGCGTCGCGGAGCCGGAGGCGTTGCAGCACGCGGGCGCGTTCGATCCGGCCGCTGACCGCGACGGCCTCGCCGGGCAATGCGACGTCGACCACCGGCTCCCTCCCGTTGGGTCGTTGCATCCGGCTCTCCCTGTTGAAAGCATGCGGGAGAGCCACTGAAGCGGCACGCGCGCCGCAAGACAAGTCGCCGTGACGAACCCGGTGGACAAGGAAAGGGCGCCGGCCTGGGCGCCCCTTCCTCCCCGCCGTGCCTCACATGGCTTCGGCGAAGACCGGCTTGCCGCTCGAATCCTTGATCTCGTTCTTCCACATGTCCTCGATCTGCCTGACGACAGAGGCCGGCATCGGCACATAGTCAAGGCTCTCAGCCATTTTGGCGCCGTTCCGGTAGCACCAGGCAAAAAACTTGAGGGCTTCGCGCGTGGCGGCAGGATCGCTGGGCTTCTTGTAGACCAGAATGAAGGTCGCGGCCGTCATCGGCCACGATCCGTCGCCGGGCTGATTGGCCAGGATCACGCCGAATCCGGGCACCGATTTCCAATCCGCGTTTGCGGCTGCGGCCTGGAACGACTCCGAGTTCGGCGACACCGTCTTGCCCGCCCGGTTGACCATTCGCATGTAGGTGAGCTTGTTCTGAAGAGCGTAGGCATACTCGACATAACCGATCGATCCCTGCGTATTGGCGACATTATTGGCGACGCCCTCATTGCCCTTGGCGCCGATGCCGACCGGCCATTCCACCGACGTGCTGTAGCCGACCTTCGCCTTCCAGTCGGCGCTGACCTCCGCCAGGAAATAGGCGAAATTGAACGTCGTGCCGGAACCGTCCGAACGATGCACGACCGCGATCGCCTGATGCGGCAGTTTTGCGCCCGGATTGAGCTTCACCAGCGCGGGATCATCCCAGAACTTGATGTCGCCGAGAAAGACCTTGGCGAGGGTCGGGCCGTCGATCACCAGTTCGCCCGGTTTGATACCCGGAACATTGACGACGGGCACGATACCGCCCATGACGGTCGGGAACTGGGCAAGACCGAACCTGTCGAGTTCGGCACCTTTGAGGGGAGCATCGCTGGCGCCGAAGGTTACGGTCTTGTTCTGAATCTGCTTGATTCCGCCGCCTGAACCGATCGACTGGTAGTTCAAGCCGATGCCCGTCTCCTTCTTGTAGGCGTCGGCCCATTTGGCATAGATCGGATAAGGGAAGGTCGCGCCGGCTCCGGAAATTTCAGCGGCATTCGCCGGAACGACGACGGCGGCAAGGAAACCGGCGACTGCCCATGGGGTCCAAGGTTTCACGGATCTCTCTCCATCTCCGTTTGCGGCCGAAGGCGACATGCCGGGCAAGACGCCATGTGTCGTCGGTTTTCCGGCTCCGCGCAGACGGCCGTGGTGGTGTTCAAGACGCGCTCCAAGATGTGCTTCGGATAGCGATCATGGATGTCGGATCGAGACATTCCGAAGTCGCCGGCTCCCTTAGGCCCCGCAGGTCACGGTCCTATAACGCTTTGATGACGGCGGGATGACAGCCTAACTCCCCGACATCTCGGATGGCGCCGGTGCTGTCCGGGCATCGCCGATGTGCAGGGGGATGTGCATCGTGAACGTCGCGCCGGCTCCCAAGGTGCTCTCGATCGCAAGCCTGCCGCCGTGCCGATTGAGCACATGTTTGACGAGGGCAAGCCCGAGTCCGGTGCCCCCCTGGGCACGACTTTCCGTCACATCCACCCGATAGAAACGCTCGGTCAGGCGCGGCAAATGTTCCGGCGCGATCCCCGGGCCGTAATCCCGCACCGAAAGCTGTGCCTCCGGCGCGCCCGAAGCGCTTGGCGTGCAGGTCAGAATGATGTCGACGCGCTTGCCCGCGGCGCCGTATTTGAGCGCATTCTCCACGAGGTTCTCCAAGGCGCGGATCAATTCGTCACGGTCGCCAAGAACGATCGCCGCTTGCGGCGGATTTGCAACCTCCACGACAACTCCGCGATCGCGCGCCAGCATCTGCAGACCGTCGACCACCTGACGCACGATCGCCACGAGATCAACCGGCGTGTTTGGACGCAAATGCGCATTGAGCTCGATACGCGACAGCGACAGGAGATCGTCGATCAGGCGCGCCATGCGCATGGCCTGGGATTGCATGATGGCAAGGAATTTTTCGCGCGCGCCGGCATCGTCCTTGGCGCTGCCTCGCAGGGTTTCGATGAACCCGAGCAGGGCGGCGAGGGGCGTACGCAATTCGTGACTTGCATTGGCGATGAAATCTGCCCGCATTTCCTCGACGCGCCGCAGCGGGGTGAGATCGTTGAACGTCATCATCAGCAGATCAACGACGCCGTCATCCGTTCCCGAAAGCCGCACCGGCACGACCATGGCCTCGAGCCAGCGATCGCTCGGCACGCGTTGGAAGAATTCCGCCCGTTGCGGTTCCTGCCGCCGGGCGGCGTCCCGCACGGCATTGACGATTTCCGGCATGCGCAGCGCGATGAGGGCGGGCTCGCCGTTGCGTAGCGCCGGCGCCACCGCGGCCGCGGCCGCGTTATGGGCCATCACCCGGCCGTCGCGATCGAGCACGATCGTCGGATGGGGCAGACCGCCGATCAGCGACTCGATCAGCGCGCTCAGCGGATGCGTTCCGGTGCGCACCGATGTCGATGCCCGCCCGCGTTCGTTATCGGCCGCCGTCGCGGTCAGCGCCTGCCAGGCACGGCGCAGCCGGCGGCGCCAATTGCCCCCGGCCTCGCCGCGGTATCCGTCGCTCACCATGGTCGGTCGGCGTCGACCCGTTCCGCCTCGGCCTTGCTGCGGGGCGGCGACGCGACGTGCAACGTGGGCGGCGGCGGCTTTCGCGACAGGTGATGCGGCCGGCGCAGACTGAGCCAGAGCTCGCGTGCGCCCAGGATCGCGAGCGCGATAACGAAAGGGGTGAGGTAGTAGAGCAGCCGGAACAGCAGCAGGCCCGCCAGCAGGTCCTCCTTGTTGAACTGCCACAACGCGACCAGCATGGCGGCATCGAAGACGCCGAGACCACCGGGCGCGTGGCTCGCAAAGCCGAGCAGCGTCGCGGCAACGAAGACGACCAGGATCGTGGCGAAACCGATATTGGGCTCGTTGGGCAGCAGCATATACATCGCGAGTGCGCTGCACCCGAGGTCAAGAATGCCAATGCCGATCTGCACCAGTGTGGAGGGGCCGCTGGGCAGACGGACTTCCCAGCCGCCCTTTCCGATCATCCGCGGCGCGCTCCATACCCAGGCCACGTAGCTTGCCAGGACCAGCAGCATGAGCACGCCCAGACCCCGGTTGAGCCAGAAAGGCAGGTGATCGATCGGCTCCGCGGCGGCCGGATGAAGAATGATGCCAAGACCGAGCACCGTCGCGTTGCCGAGCCAGAAGGTGAGGCCTGCCACGAAACAGACCTTCGCCACGGCGACGGCGTCGAGACCATAGGCGGAATAGACGCGGTAGCGGACCGCGCCGCCGGAAAAAACGGTGGCGCCGACATTGTGACCGATCGAATAGCTGGTGAAGCCGGCAAGCGCGGCAACACGATAGGGGATGTCGCCGCGGCCGATCGTGCGCAGCGCGAAAAGGTCGTAGAACGTGAGCGTGAAATAGCCCGCGGCGACGAACAGCGTGGCAGCGATGATCTGGCGGCGGCTTGTCGCCCGCAAGGCGGCGACGACCTCGGCGACGTCGATGTCGCGCAGCATATGGAACAGCACCACCCCGGCGACCGCGATGATGGTGATGCTGAGCAGCACGCCCAGCCGATTCCAGCCGACGGCTCGCCGGAAAAATCGCCTGACGGCGTACCACTGTTGGAGCATTCGTCCTCCGCCTCGGTGACGGATCGCACCGCCGCGCGTTCGGCGACCCCTAGCAGAACTCGCCGGAGGGCGCGAGGGTGCCCGCCGGCCCGCGCCGGCCGAGGCAAATGTGGGCATTTTGCGGCAGGTCGCCGCCACCGCGGTCCGGCGAGACCGGTGTCGGCTAAGACGAGGTCGTCACGCGCCGCCGGGCCCGCGCGCGGCGCCGGTCGAATGACGACGGGTGCGCTGACGAACCAACCCTGCAACCACGACATGTGGCATCTTTGCGACGCGCCCTCGGTGCCACTTGCGGGCCGATGTGCGTGGCTTCCGAGCGGCGGCGTTCAGCGCGGACCATGGCGAATCGCGCGCGGCTTGCCGGCGCGGTACGGTGCGGAAAGCCCCGGCATCGCCTCGCGCTGCCGGGGCTTTTCCTCGTTGACGGCGCGGTCCGGTCAATCGCAGACCGTGATGCGGCGCAGGCGCCAGCCATAGGGCGTCTGGACGGGCCGCTTCACGACGTAACAGTCAGGTCCCACGACATAGTCGTAGCTGGGGTAAAGACCGATGCCGAAGCCGACGCCGTGGAAGTGATGGTGATGATGATGGTACTTCCATGGGAAAGCTGACGCGACGGTCGGCGTCAGGGCGACGGTGCCGAAGGCGGCCGCCAGACCGGCGGCGAGGACGAGCTTGCGGAGCATGGCGTGAATCTCCTGTTGCGATAAGCGGTTGCGAGGGATGTGCCAGTCACATCCTGACCTTTGGTCGCGCCGAGCGCGCGCAGGGTTCAAACCGTCGTATCGGATGCGTTTCGCAACACCCCCACCGGTCCCCTCGCCTCGGGGCAAGGCTTCCCAGCGCAGGGAGAACGGGGCAATCTAGATGCGGGTGGAGGCCGGATCCGCCGCACGAATTTTCGTCGATTCCGTTTGAACCTGAACTGTTCCGGCTGCGACTACCGGGCGAGCCAGCCCGTCTGACAAATGCAACCCACTTCGGACGAGGTTCTGATCGGCAGGATCGCCAACGGCGATCGGCTCGCCATGCAGGTGCTGTTCGCGCGCCATCACGTGCGGGTCTATCGGTTCGTGCTGCGGCTGGTGCGCAACGAGGCGACGGCGGAAGACCTCATCAGCGAAGTCTTCCTCGACGTCTGGCGGCAGGCCGGCAAGTTCGAAAGCCGGTCCGCCGTCTCGACCTGGATCTTGGGAATCGCACGTTTCAAGGCGCTGACCGCGCTGCGCAAACGAGCGGAAGAGGAACTGGACGATGAGACGGCCGATGCAATCGAAGACCACGCCGACGATCCGGAGATCGCCCTTGCCAAGAAGGATACCGGTTCGGTCTTGCGCGAATGCCTGACCAGGCTTTCGGCCGAACATCGGGAGGTCATCGACCTTGTCTACTATCATGAGAAGTCGGTGGAGGAAGTGGCCGCCATCGTCGGTATTCCCGAAGCGACCGTGAAGACACGAATGTTCTACGCACGCAGGAAATTGTCCGAACTCCTGAAGGAACGAGGCATCGATCGAGGTTGGCCATGAATACCCGTAAAGAAGACGCGTCCTTGGACAGCGACATCGAAGTCCTCCTTCCCTGGCATGCCGCGGGCACGCTCGGCCGGCGCGATGCACAGCGGGTCGAGGATGCACTCGCGCGCGACCCCGAGCTCGCCCGGCGCTACGCGCTCGTGCGCGAGGAGCTGGGCGAAACCATCCGTCTCAACGAATCGCTCGGCGCACCCTCCACGCGCGCGCTGGAAAGGCTGTTCGCCAAGATCGATGCCGAACCCGCGCGAAGGCCCGCGCGCGCATTGAATATCGGGGCGCGCATTGCCGAATTCTTCGCCGGTCTCGCGCCGCGGACGCTGGCCTTGTCGGCCATCGCTGCTGCCGTGGCGATCCTGTTGCAGGCAGGATTCATCGCGCATGTGGTTCTCTCGCCGCCGACCATCGGCGGATACAGCACCGCGTCGGCACCGACCACGAATCCGGGCACGGGCGAGTTCACGCTCGTCCGCTTCGCGCCGCAGGCGAGCATGGACGACATAAGCAAATTCCTGGCCGCCAACAAACTGCAGATTGCGGCCGGCCCCATGGCTGGCGGATTGTATCGGCTGCGGGTCGCCGACACCCGGCTGCCAAGGAGCGAAGTCGACCGCATCGTCGAGCGGCTGCGGGATGACAAGCTCGTAAGTTTCATTGCCGCAACCGACTGAACCGGCACGCCGCCATGCGCGCAAACCGGATGGTCATCATGCTGGTCGCGGCCGCGGCGCTGGCCGCGGGCTCGGCCGGCGTCTCGCTCGCACAGAAAAACGGCATCAACCGTGCACCCGGCGACTTCAGCCGGATGCCGCCCGCGCGCGGCGGCACGGATTGGCATCACGGCGGCATTCGCGGGCCGGGCTGGGGTGTGCCCGGTATCATCGTTGGCGTTCCCGGCATGGTGGCGCCCGACGATTCTCTTGTCGATGACGCGATCGTCGTTCCCCCGAAGCGGCAGCGCAGCGCGCATCGTCGGACGCGCGGCGCGCCTCCTGACGGCGAGCGCCGTTTCGTGGCGGACGAGGTCGTCATCGAGCTCGCCAATACCGTGAGCGAACGGCAGATCGAAGCCCTGCAGCGCCGGCATCGGCTGGTGCGGATCGAGTCGCAGGCTTTTTCGCTGTCGGGGACGAAATTGTTCCGCTGGCGCATCCCCGACAACCGCCCGGTCGCTGCCGTGGTACGCGCGCTCGAGCGCGACACCATGGTGAGGTCCGCGCAACCCAATTA
>Ga0209810_1004805_pt1 | contig 12704 bp, 13 predicted proteins | sample Coa_R1_7_FD_187159 | JGI IMG/M metagenome (GOLD analysis project Ga0209810, IMG submission 187159) | Surface soil microbial communities from Centralia Pennsylvania, which are recovering from an underground coalmine fire - Coalmine... | ecosystem: Environmental > Terrestrial > Soil > Unclassified...
TCACACCTGAAGCCCTCGGGCTAACCGTAAGGAGGCAGAGGTCGAGGGTGGGGCTGGTGATTGGGGTGAAGTCGTAACAAGGTAGCCGTACCGGAAGGTGCGGCTGGATCACCTCCTTTCTAGGGAGCTTTGATGCCCTGATATCCTGCGGATGTCGCATAGAGGCATCCACTCCCAGGTCGATTCTTGCCCTGTCTTGCTCTCCTACCTGTTGAAGGAAGGGAGCGAGAAAGCAAGATGTCAACGAGTCTGACACTGATCGGGTCAGCGTTGCTGGCGGGTACCTTACCACTCTTGAGTTGTCCGGGTCTCTCGGCGCATTCGCGCGCGGGCTTTTAGCTCAGGTGGTTAGAGCGCAGTCCTGATAAGACTGAGGTCCCTGGTTCGAGTCCAGGAAGGCCCACCCCGATGGCGCGGGGATGTAGCTTAGCTGGAAGAGCGCTGCCTTTGCACGGCAGAGGTCAGGGGTTCGAATCCCCTCATCTCCACCAGGGAAAAGATCATCCGCCTGTACATGCGGGTGGGGTGGTGGCTATAGCGGAAGGGAAACACCCGTTCCCATCCCGAACACGGCAGTTAAGCCTTCCAGCTCCGATGATACTGCGGGGGTAGCCCCGTGGGAAAGCAGGACGCTGCCACTCCACCCGCCTGCATGGGCGGTTTTTTTCTAGCCGATTCCCCCTTACCCTCGCACCTTTTCATAGGCCAGGCGCAGGCCTTCCAGTGGCAGGTACTGGTTAATATGCTGGATTTCGGGGATGAGGGGAGCCATCAACTGCGCGAGACCGCCGTGCGCAATAACTTTTACCTCGCTTTCATCATTGACGCCTGGTATCTCCCGGCGCAGGCGGTTGATTAAGCCCTGCACCAGCCCGACATGCCCGTAGATAATGCCCGATTGCATATTCTCAACGGTATTCTTGCCCAGCGCGCTACGCGGTGGGTTGAGATCGATACGGAAGAGGCGCGAGGCCGCGCTGCTCAACGCTTCGGCGGAAATGATGAGGCCGGGGGCAATAGCGCCGCCCAGAAAATCTCCCTGAGGTGAGATCACATCAAAGGTGGTGGCCGTGCTGAAGGCGATAATAATGGCTGGCCCACCATAGAGATGGTGCGCGGCCAGCGCGGTTACAATACGGTCTGAACCAAGCTCCCAGGGGTTATCGATCAGCAGTCTGATACCCAGATCAAGCGTGTGATCGACCAGCAGCGCCTCTTTGCCGCAGTAGCGCAGAGCCAGTTCCTGGAAAACCGGCGTCAGTGGCGGCACAACGCTGGAGAGAATGATATCATCGATATCCGACAGCCGATAACCGGCATGACGTGCCAGCTCGCTCAGCACCATCGCATATTCATCGCTGGTACGCTGGCGCGCCGTCGAAACCACCCAGTGGTGCCGCATCTCCGCGTTTTGATACAGGCCAAACTTAATATTGGTATTGCTAACATCTATGGCAAGCAACATACGCAGGCTCCCATTCCTCTTTGCCCCTTCAGGTGCAATCTCTCTATCTGAGACACACTATCAGGCGCGGCCCATTCAGACCAGATTCTGCGCCTTCCCGGCATATTCCTTGAGCAAAGCCGCGATCATAAAGGGATCGCCGAAAGCGGCATCATTGGTCACGATTACCTCGGTATCGGTGCGTGTGTCGAGGAAAGCTAGAGATGTGGGAGTGCGCATGCGCCCGCGCCGCCATCTTTCCCCGGAAGGGACAAGCCCTCGCCCGAAGAGAAAGCCGAGCGTGTGTTCTTTCGCAGAGGGAATATGCTCCCGCTCTGGCGTCCGATCAGGTGGCCGCTTCCCGCGAGCCGTCACATAGCGCACATACACCAGCGGAACGTGGACAACCCTGTCCCCCTCCTGCTTGACAAAATCCTCCGGCGTAATCACAATCACGTGCTGATCGCTATGTATCAGCCGCCGCACGTCAACAAACAGCGACCACGCGCTGCCCAGGCCGATGAAAAGCAGTACCCCTAAGAAAAAGGTACTCAGGACAGCCGCTAAAATGCCATGTTCATAATTATACGGAATGACTGTAGAAGCGACGGCAGCGAACAGGCCAAGCCCCATGATAATGCCAGAAATCCATCCAAGAATCCCCCAGATCACCTTGCCGCGCAACAGTGGCAATACGACCCACCCATAGGGAGCTTCCTTGCCCGCCTTCACCTGCTCTAATATTTCAGCAGAGTCCATAACAGTTCTCCTTTGACCGGTTCTAGTCTGGCATCTGTGCGTTATTCGCATCTATTATACTACGCTTTCAGGTAAGAATGTATCCCAACTGGCATGTTATGTCAAATGTAGTGACCGCAGGCCAAGAGTACCTCCCATTATCCCACTACTTTTTCAACAGGTAAATCTCTATCATCGCAACTTCCTCAAGAGATTCTGCGGGCGCTTGAGCAAGCAGGCGAAATTGTTGGTTTTGAGGAAAAGAGAGAAATTTCACGTGAAAAATGTCAGATAGGGGAAAAAGGTAGAGAAACACTGGACAAGAAGATAATTTTCGTGCATACTTATGTATGTGTATATGTTCGTGCGTTCGTAACAATGTACGAACATGTTAATACACGCGGTATCTTTCGTTGGAATCAGAAGAACATCAGTATTTCAGGCTGTTGCGTGCAACAGCGGGAAGAGAGGGAGTCATGCTTGGTGCTAACGAGCAGCGCAGCGAGGTGGCCCGGTTACTCAGGCAGATTGCCGAAGAGTATGAAGCGGCGCAACGCGGCTTAACCGGCCTGGCCTTCGGGACATCGCAACACGAGTTTATCACCACGCGTATGGAAAATATGGGTCAGCTTCATGGCCAGCTCCAGTCGCTCGTCGGTGACATTGCGATTGCGATGATTGCCGAGGAACTGAAGGACTCGAAGTAAGCTTCTCCCGCCAGTATCAGGATAACGTGTCAGTGTGGTGGATGGCAAACATAGAGGGTCAGGAAAAAACGGCCTGCGCAGGCCGTTTTTTGTGCCGGCGACAGGCGCTGGATAATAGAAAGAAGGGGCAAAGCGTTTTTGCTTGCCCCTTCTTTTTCTGTGTGTAGCCCGGTCGGTCTATGCTCTGTCGCTTGCGGTAGCTTCGACTTTCTGCCGCTCATTGAAAGCATACAGGGAGGGCGTGGAATCGTGATTCCAGACGCCAGTGACAACGTATTCCGTCTCTTCGCTGGCAAACGTTTCCTGATCGAGAACGTTGTGTTGTTCATCCAGGAAGCATTGCAACCATGCCCTGACATCTTCGTCCGCCAGCAGAGGGGCGCCTTCACAGACAAACCATTCGGCGATCCCTTGCAGGTAGTAGCGAACATCCTGTGAAAGAGGATAGTGACGGACAATGCGATAGGTGCGCTCCTGCACCTGCTGGTAGCCTGCCTGGCGCAGGTACGAGGCGAGCTTAGAGCCGACCCAGCTATCCTCAAAGGCATAGCCCTCGTTCACTCGCTGCCGCTCCCACTGCTCGCGGGCCTGAAATACACGCGCCTGCAATCCTGCATCAATGTTGGAGAAGCGCATGGTGCCGAAATCGATATCCTTTACGATCAAGCGACCGCCTGGCGCGAGATAACGCCCCATCGCCGCGAATGTCTCGACCGGCTCAGGCAGGTACTGGCTGACATTCGCGCTAAAGATAACATCTACCGACTGCTCAGGGACGGGCAATTGTTCCAGTGTGGCGCACTTATACTGCACCTGTCGCTGATACTCTGTCCCTGCGTGCCGTCGCCGTGCCGTCACCAGGGCCTCAGTTGAGAGGTCTACGCCGATAATGCGCCCTCGCCTGCCAATGGCGCGTGCCAGTAACGGGATCCACAGGCCGGGTCCGCATCCAGCGTCGACCACCAGCCCTCCTCGTTTCAAGTGCAGGTCGCGAATCATCTGTTCGCGCTCTCTGGCTTTACTGCGATGATGTGTTTCCAGCCACTCTATCGAGTTCAGTGGAAGGCCACGTTCATTTCCATGCACAAGCTCATTTGCTAACATCTGTATTATTCCCTTCGTCCTCAAGGTTCTATCATTCTCAGCCAGAGGAAGATCATCGAATGATAAGGGAGTATAACATGCAAATTCAGAAAAGTGCAAGGTAAGTGTTACAATATGTTACTTCTGTACTAACATTGTTATATCAAATGAGAATCATGGGATGACATTCTGCCAGATATTTTGTGTAACATGGAAGGAAACAAAAAGCATGCCTGCTCGCTGCGCTCTTTGCTTGCGTTCTCTCACAGAAACCGCTATACTTTCTTCGAAGGAAGAGAACAACGCTATAACTAAGGAGCGCGTTTACGTTATGGAATCGGAAGCTCGTGATCAGCAATCGGTAGAAGAGGCCCAGGCACAGAAAGAGCCAGCCGAGGTCGTCGAGGCAGTCGAGGCGGAGGCAATACAACCGATCTATGAATTTCCGCCGGAGAGCCAGATAGCTCAGCTTCCGGCAGCCCAATCTGCCTCGTCGGAAGCGGGCATGCCGCTGGAAGAGGCTGTGAGAAGAGGATTAATCTACCCGCCTCCGCCAGCGTTTTATCAGAACATGCCAGAGGGAACGCAGCGTGTGCCACTGCCGCCGGTCTGGCCACAGCCGGTCGCGCCGGGTGGGAGCGTATCGCCAGCTACTCCATACAGGTATCAGTCGGGAACGCAAACCTTGCCGTCCCCTCCTGCGCACCCCGGCGCGGCTATGCCGCAGCCAGCGCGGAAACCATCACGAACGTGGATCCCGATTGTCGTCACCTTCTTTAGCGTTATTGTCCTTTTGAGCTGCGGCCTGTGTGGCTGGGGTTTCTACAGTATCTTTAACAGCTCGTTCCAGATCACCAATGGGGTTATTACAACGGTGAATGATTACTATAGCGCCATTGAGCAGCGGAATTACGCGGCGGCATATAGCGAACTTGCCCCGCAGGGGTCGATCAGCGGGCTGACGCAGCAGGCGTTTATCCAGCAGGCGCAGCAGCGCGACCAACAATTCGGGCCGGTGACATCCTATGTCCCCGGTCAGCCCGGTTTCGGCTTCACCTCGTCCAACCAGCCAGACCTCTCACAGATGACTCTGACTGTCAGCGTCACGCGTACCCACCTGCACTACGCTGCGCTGCTCACCCTGCAAAAGATTGGCAACAACTGGCTAATCACCGACTTTGACCGCATATAGTTGTTTCCATCCTGAACGGGCATGGCGGTCATATAGCCAGAGAGCCTGCCAGACACGATATAATGGTCATAGCAGGCTCTTGCCAGTATTGCTCAAGACGACTCAGTTCTCTCCTGATCTGAAGGGAGGAGAGGATGAAGAAGGTAGCCGCTAATTCATGACTACGCTGGTCGGCACCGGGACGTGGGGCATGGGAACCTCGCGGCCAACGCAGGCACGCAGGTCTTCGCGATAGAAGCGCCACGTGCTGCCCACTTTATGACCTGTCAGTTGCCCTGACCACATCAGCCGGTAGAGCGTCGAGCGGCTCACTCTGAGATAGCTCATAGCCTCTTTGAAGGTAAGCAAAACGTCATCTTGAATCATTTGCATTGCCATTCCGTTCTCTGCCTTTCAATTCAACCTGCATATCCCGTGTTCCACACTGCGACGGATTAACGGCTCCACGGGAGGCCGACTATCCAGGTACACCGCGCCCCTGCCTGTGTAGAAACAGACATGTGTACCCGTTTCGGGTAGGATGAAGTTGCTGCCGGGCGTCGTTCAGCAAAAAGATAAAAGCATGTGACCGGCGCCAGGTTTTCCTCGCGCCTGCTTTGTATCGAACGATACAAATATATGTCTCATCGCATATTATAGTAACCTACGGTGATACGCATTTCTGTTGAGATGGAGTTATGATCTGGTTAAGTTCCCTCATTATGGGGTTATATATTCATTACCGTCAATGTATCTGAGGCACCTCATTCAGAGTATACAAAAGAGGGATATCAGCAAGCACTTACCACTTCTCCGCCAGTAGTTCGTTCAGTGCGTCCTCATCGCAGGAGACCGGAAAGATAATCATGCCGGTTGTCTCTTTGAGGCGCGAGATAGCCCGTTCGTCTGTCGGGTCGGCCATGGCGACGGTCAGATGCTGATGATCGCGCCCGACAGGTGCGCAGCGCAGTTCAGAGGCGAGAGCGTGAGGAATGAAGTGCTTCAACCGCCCGGATAAGCGGGCAGGCAACTGCATGAACGGGATGTGGCGCATTTTGCTTTTGCTCGTCATCGCTTCCGTGTGTTCCCGCTCACGCTCGCCAGGAGCCAGCATGGTAGCGGCGGCCAGATGTTTCTGTTGTTCCTCATCTTCTGACCATGCGCTTGCGCCAACTTCATCTCTCTCCCAGAGCTGCGTGGTGATGGCGGGTCGCAGGGTAAGTCGGCGAGCAGGCAGGCCGGCTTGGTACAGCAAATGTTCAAGCGATGGCCCCGGCTCCGGGTAAGAACCGACTCCCAGCAAGATATCTGTTTCATAGCGCAGGGGGGGAAGCAGCGTCTCGGCCTGCAACAGGTTCACATTGCGGAAGACGCGCTCCAGAATGACATACATGCCATTGCGGTCAACTTCAGGAAAGAGCAGCGCGGCCCCGGTTCCGGCATGCGCCAGCAGGAGATCATCGCTGCGAATGGCTCGCCGCACGTTCATGAGTACCTGTTCCAGAATGCTTTCGGGCGCGTGAAAGCGGTGGCGCACATGCACAATGGCCGCTTGCTGTGAAACCTGTTGATACTCCCACTGGGAAACGTGTAATAACAGCAGGCTAAAAGGCGTTGAGCGCGGGAAATAGTCTTCCAGCGCCTGGCGCACCTGAACGGCCAGTTCCCTGGAAGCCAGCACTATCTGCTCATCTCCCTCTTCCCTGTATTCCTGTGTAGCTGTTGCGTGCAAAGAAGAGAGTGGTCGGCAGCTACAACTATGCGCCATTGCCTGATTGAGTGCAAGCCCGCTGCGTCTCGTTTTTCGTTTTAGACTCATCAATCTCGCCTGTGATGACCCTTCCGATCAGATAGATGTATGTTGTTGGGATTGATTATAGCCACGTGCAATGATGAATGTATGCAGAGTGTGTTGTAGTATGGTTAAGATGAGCGTGGAGAGGTTAAGATAGCATGAGGGGACGGTACGTACAACTACCTACCGCTCCCTCATCTGCTGTAACGATGAGTCCTGTCAGGGTTCGATAGTAACGGGCGCCGTGAAGGTATAGCCGACGCCCGGCACGGTCATAATAAACTGTGGGTTATTGGGGTCTGGCTCCACTTTCTGGCGCAAGTGGCGAATATGCGTCTTCACCAGGCCCGAATCGCCCGCCTCGTCGTAGCCCCAGACGCGCTCGATAATCATGTCGGTCGTCAGCACCTGTCCAGTATGGGTAATCAGCAGGTGCAGGAGTCGGCTCTCGGTAGGAGTCAGGCGCACTTTGGTGCCGTCTCTGGTCACCTCATGCCGCATGGCATCCAGCGAGATCGGGCCAACGCTAATCGCTGAAGAGCTTGCTGTACCCCGGCCCGTATTCGAGCGGCGCATAATTGCCTTAATGCGCGCAAGTAACTGACGCGGGCTAAAAGGCTTCCGCAAATAATCGTCTGCCCCCATCTCCAACCCACGTATCTCATCATCCTCACGATCATGTGCGGTCAGGATCAATACCATTGAATTGGTTTCGCTCCGCATCTGGCGGCAAACCTCGAAGCCGTCCAGTTTTGGCATCTGGACATCCAGAATCACCAGGTCTGGCAGCGTCTCTCTCCATCGCTTGATTGCCTGCTCCCCATCAAATGCGCGGATGACATCGTAGCCATGCCCCTTAAGCCAGTAGCTGAGCATATCGACCATGTCGCGGTCATCGTCCGCCACCATGATTTTCACTCGTGATTTCCTCCTACAGACCTGTGCGAGTGTACAACCTGTCTATCCGTACCCTCGATCAAGTGCTATCCCTGAAATAGTCTTTCATTGCTTGTAACGCGACCGCTGAGAACGCAGTAACATCATGATACAATTTGGGCTATCGTATAGCATATTTATCGGTACTGATGAGCGCAATCTTTAGCCTCTTTTTCCCTTTCCTGGTTATGCTCTCTCATATCTTTGCCGTTTTTCTTAAGATTTTCTGAGAAAACCCCTTGACATTTCGTATGCACCTTGTGTACGCTATAAGTCCTGGTACTTTTGTATAGCGTCATCTGGAGCATCGACCGGAAAGAGACCGGCGCGAGGATAGCGGTTCAAAGAGGCTATCTGGCAAGCTTTTGAACCAGGCCTCCTGTTGAGGGTGCTTCCGGTTTTGCTGAAAACGCGGAGGAAACTGCTATGCCTGTGTGCGAGAACGCACACTATCCTCATCTCTACCTCGTGCAGGCAACTGTCCCGTGTGTTTTGTCTTGCTTCTTCCCTGACTCTGATTCTCTGCTTCAACGGCCTCATACTTCCCTGATTGTCTATGTTTGTTCGCTTCGCCAGGACGACAGCGCCGTCGGCCTGTTGCGCACAAATTGCTGTCTGTAGCAACGACCACTGTAGTGACGGAACGATAAGCTGCATCCTGATTTCCTGTACCTTTCAGGTGCATCTGTGGAGTTTGCCGGAGCAAAGAGCAGAAAGGAACACCTATGGGAGCGATGTCCCCACATTTCACCGTCGGTATTGAAGAGGAATTGCAACTGGTCGATTGCCTGACCGGTCAACTGGTGTCGAAAATTCACCCCATCATGGAAAAAGGGCAGGCTGTCTTCGGGGAACAATTAAAGCCGGAGATGTTGCAGTCGACTGCTGAACTGATTACAGGGGTTTGCCCTGATATCAGGACGGCTCGCGCGGAATTACTCAAATTGAGACGGCAACTGGCACGCCTGGTGGCGCAGGAAGGTGTGGCGCTGGTCAGCGCGGGAACGCACCCTTCATCGCTGTGGATGCATCAGTTACGCTCAGAGTCGCCGCGCTACGAGGAACTGGAAGAGGAATTTCAAGATGTTGGCCGCTCTATCTTGATCTTTGGCCTGCATGTCCACATTGGCGTCGAGGATAGAGAACTGGCGGTCTCTCTGCTGAACCAGATACGCACGTGGCTGCCCCATCTGCTGGCTCTTTCATCGAACTCGCCCTTCTGGCTGGCGCGCTACACCGGCCTGCGTTCCTATCGCGCCATCGTCTGGAAACGCTTCCTGCGCAGCGGCGTGCCAGACCCCCTGCTCTCGTGGCACGATTTTGAACACTACGTCGAAACGCTCGTCAAGGCTGGCTGCATCGATAACGGCAAGAAGGTCTGGTGGGATATTCGCCCCCATGCCTTCTACAGCACAATTGAGTTTCGTATCTTCGACATGCCCGCGACCTTTGAAGACACTATTGCTCTCTCGGCTCTCTGCCAGGCCCTTGTTGCCCGCCTGGCGTGGTTGCACCGGCATGGTCTGATGACTCCCGTGCTGCCGCGCAACCTGATCGAAGAGAACAAGTGGCGCGCCGCCCGCTTCGGGCTGGATGCCGAAGTCGTCGATTTCGTCCGTCAGCGACGCCTGAGCATGCGCGAGTCGATTCACGAACTGCTCGACTTCGTCGATGAGGTCGTTGACGACCTGGGAACGCGGCGCGAAATGAATCACCTGCGTTCCTTGCTCAACGACCCGCGCGGCACCGGCGCCGACCGGCAAATAGCCGTCTACAAAGAGACTGGCAGCCTGCCTGCCGTGGCCCACTTCCTGATACGGCAGACGCGCGAAGGCGTTGAGGACAACGCGACTTCACAGCAAATCGCCAGTTAAGGGCCTTATGTCTCACTCAGGTAATGGTGAACGAATTGCACCGCCATTGCCCCTTCGCCGACGCTGGAGGCGACGCGCTTGACCGATCCATGGCGCACGTCTCCGGCGGCGAAGATGCCGGGAACGCTCGTCTCCAGAAAGAGAGGGTCGCGCTCAAACGACCGGCCCTTTGCCTGCTTCCTCTCTGTGCTACTTATTTCTGCCTTTGCAGTAATTCCAGCAAGACGCCATTTGTGCCTTTTGGATGCAGGAAGATGGCGCGTCCCTCGGCGGCTATGCGCGGCTGCTGATCCAGTACGGGTGCGCCCTGCTCGCGCATCTCTGCCAGGGCCGCGTCGATATCGTCCACTTCCAGGCAAATATGATGCAGGCCCTCGCCGCGCTTCTCAAGAAAACGTGTCAGGCTCGAATCGCCCGTCGTCGGTTCGATCAGTTCGATCTCGCTGCCGCCAGGGCCGCCGAGCGGCAGGAAGGCGATGCGCACCTGTTCCGTCGGCACCTCTTTCACCTCGCTCGGCTCAATCCCCAGCGTATCGCGATAGAAGGTCAGGGCCTGCTCAAGGCTACGCACAATAATAGCGACATGATCGATACGTTCTGGCAGAGGCATCTTCAGGCTTCCTCTCTATCTTGCTTGTTATGAGAAAAGCGACACGGATATGTCATGCTGAGCGGCAGCGAAGCATCTGGGTGGCCATACTGAGCAAGTGCCTGACGAAGATGCTTCGCTGCCGCTCAGCATGACATATCCGTGTCGCTTTTCAATGGCATGGTACACAAACGTACTATGAGCATCTGCTCAGATGAAATTCGGTGGAGCGCAGGCGCTGTGGAATGGTTGAAAAGAGGCCCATGCCCAGCTGCGCCGAGTTGGTTAAACCGCGCAGGGCCATCAACGCGCTGATACGTGTCTCCTCGCTATAGCCCAGCAAGTCGGTCATCTGATCAAATTCTGCCTGCGTCAGCACCTCATAGCGCAGGTCTGGTTCGACCAGCAAGCTCAGATCCAGATCGACATAGCTCAGCTGCCCCGGCTCAATCGTTGGCGGCATAATCACCGAGGCATAAGTATGCCTGAGCTGCGGGCCATCATAGAACGCGCTGAGCATATACCAGCGTTCCGGCCAGAAGTATTGCACGCAGTTGTACAGTAACGGGCGCGTCCTCGTTGTCCAGTGCATCAACGTCCCGGCGGGCAGCCACAGGCGAATGCACTCAAGCGCCACCTCTGGTAGCGGCTCCTCGCTCAACTGTGTCTCTGCATCCAGTTCATATGCCTGCCACGACCCACGCAGCATCCTATCATAGCTCCGGCTCTCCACCCGGAAAGTCCGTCGCATACTCTTCTCCCTTCCATCGCAAGCATTGTATCGCATTATAGAGCATCATGTACGATATCGTGTTTCTGTCGCACAAGACAGAACCCGCTTCCTAAAATATAGCATAATTATCGATGCGTCAAGCATTTTCCCCATAGTGGCCGGGTTTTCTAGTGAAGAGAACAAGCTCCCATGTCATACCATAAAAAACATAGGTGTTCTGTAAGCCAGGGCGCAGGCAAGCTGCGCCCCTACCAACTACGCGACATCATATCGGCGTTGATTCGTAGTTGGTAGGGGCGCAGCTTGCCTGCGCCCTGGCCTCTCTTCAGATGCTTCGTTGCCCCTGTGCAGGATACGTCTGAATCAGTTGTTCAATGCTGTGCCAGAAGAGCTAATTCGTCTCTTCCACATGGTTTGCTGATAATGCCTTCCAGGGGAAAGTACAGATGTTTGTCATAGGCGATCAAGCGTGCCTCGGTGTCGTCCTCAGCGCCTAACTTTGTGCGGATATGCTCTTTGTGTTTTCTCACCGTTTCTGTGAGAATCCTCAATGCCTGCCCTACATCTTCATCTGAGCAATCGATCAGTTGTAGTACCTGATGTTCTCGCTTCGTGAGCTGCTCAGGGCGAAGGAGTTTGTCTTTTTTTCTCGCTCGCCTGACGGCTTTTTCCGCTAAAGAGGAGAGAACGTATCCACATGTGTTCGCTATCCCCTTGATGTCGTCGAGAGAGAGGTAAGGCAAGTCATCCCCTGTCGGTTTCTCCTGAAAGATCAGTATGGCAAAGGAATTGTTTCGGTGAGTACCTGTAGAGCCATGTGAATCGCCGGGTCTATCCGGTTTGTCTGGCATAGCGTCTCTCCTTACACAACATACGTTATACTGACACGGTGGGACGGATTGGCACAATACTTCATCTTGCGTATTCACCCCCTCGATAATTATAGCTGATGTAGAAACTTCATGCAAGAGGTTTTGGAGGATTTCAGCAGCAAATGGCCTCCCTTTTTGCTTATCTGGGCAAAACTTCCCAGAAAGGGAAAAAACTCATCGCAAAATTTCCCTTCCCGGGCGTGACAAGTGCCTGTGCTTTCAGGCATACTTTGAGTGGAAGCTGCTTGTTAAGCAAACAACCCTGGGCTGTTGTAGCGAGTAGTGCGAGAAACGGAGTAGAGGCTCTCTGGGAGAGGGGTCGTAGGTCCGTCTGTGGAGCGTCACTGTATCGTGTCGTCTTTTCGCATACACCCATGTGCTGACTTGAGAAAGAAAAAAGGAGTCTTTGATGTCGCAGGCAGGCTATCTCTTCTCTCGCCTCAAATGTTGGCTGCGTCTCCCTCAGCAGCGTTTACCCCTCCGTTTCTCGCATCTGTGGCGCGTTGGTATCGTCATCCTTCTGCTGCTGACCTACGTGGCAGGAATGTGGGCCGCCATCGTCTCACCCGCCGTTGCCTACGCCGCGGCGCTGAGCCGTCAGCAAAGCATGCTGGTGCAGAGCAAACCCCGACCGCCCCGGCGCGGCACGGGGACACAGGCCTATGCCAGTTCGATCAGTCCCTGCCCGACGCTCACCGGCACTCCTGAAATCGAAGGCAGCGTCGATGGACTGGGAACCCTGGGCTTCTACACGCTGATCAA
>Ga0209810_1004806_pt1 | contig 12702 bp, 10 predicted proteins | sample Coa_R1_7_FD_187159 | JGI IMG/M metagenome (GOLD analysis project Ga0209810, IMG submission 187159) | Surface soil microbial communities from Centralia Pennsylvania, which are recovering from an underground coalmine fire - Coalmine... | ecosystem: Environmental > Terrestrial > Soil > Unclassified...
CGTCGCGTCCTCGAAGCGCACGCGCTCGCCGTCGATCGCGACGGTCGTCCACGTCTCCGCCGCGCCGGTCAGGACGATCGCGGCGAGCCCGCAGCGGCGCAGCACCGCGGAGAAATGGCTCGACGAGAGCCCTTCGTTCAGCAGTCCCGTCAGCGGCGAGATCGTCGCGAGCGCGTGCTTGTTGGCCGCCGGGACGGGGGTCGAGGCGAACGGACCCGCGGCGAACACGATCGCGTTCTCCGGTCCGAGCGAATCGATCGGGCCGCGCACGCGCTCGTCGAGCAGCCGCACCGCCAACCCGACGCCGCCGAGCGCGTCGGCGAAGACGTCGTCGGCGAGCGCGCTGCGGCGCCACGTCCGGTGCGTCAGATCGATCTCGAGCAGGTCGCGCGGCCCCGCGTAGGCGTGCGTCATCCGCCGCTCGCCAAGAACAGCACGCAGGGGTTGTCGCGCGCGCCGAAGCGCTCGCCCTCGCGCGGCGCGCGGCGGCCGTCGAGCAGCAGCAGGTTCGGTTCGACGAACGCGTCGCGCGAGGGCGCGATCACGTCGGGGACGAGCGCGGGGACCGCGTCGGCGAGCGCGCGCAGGAACTCCCGCACGTCGACGGGACCGTCGAGGGCGAGCTCGACGTGCGAGGCCCCGACGAGCGCGCGCGCCATCCCGAACAGCTCGACCGTCATCACGCCGCACCGACCGTCTGCGGCTCGACGATGCGAATCTCGCCGGCGCGCGCGCAATCGTAGCCGCCCAGCGCTTCGACGTCCGCGCGAAAGACCGGATCGCGCAGCGCGCCGATCAGCCGCGCGATTCGCGGCTCCTCGAGCGACGCGGCCGGGAGCGCGAGCTCGTACGGCTCCCACGCGACGTGGACGAAGTCGAGGCCGAACGCGCGCGCGGCCGCGCGAATCGCGAGCCCGGCGTCGGCGCTCGCGCTCGCGACGAGCTGCGCGACGGCGAGATGCGAGAACTCGACGCGCTCGTATCCGCAGACGGCGGCCGGTGCGATCCCGTCGCGTGCGAGCAGCGCGTCGAGCAGGATTCGCGTCCCCGCATCACGCTGGCGGTTGACGTAGCGCGGACCCGTGCGCGCGACGTCGGCGAGGCTCGCGATGCCGTGCGGGTTGCCGGGCGCGACGAGCAGCCCTTGCTCGCGTTCGGCGAGCCGCACCAGCGCGACGGGGACCGGCGGGCCGTAGCGGCGCACCGCGGCGTCGTTGTAGGTCCCGGTTTGCGGGTCGAGGACGTGCGTTCCGGCCAGGTGCGCCGAGCGCTCCCGCAGCGCGACGAGCCCGCCGATGCTCCCGACGTGCGCCGAGACGAGCTCGATCGACTCGTCGGCGAGGCGCCCGGCGAGCAGATCCAGCGCGACGTCGTGGCTGCCGACGGCGAGCAGCGTGCGTTCGATCGCGGCCGGCGGCCGCAGCGCGCGCGCGAGCACGCGCGCCCCGGCGCGGACCCCTTCGCTGAAGCGCGGGATCGGGATGAGCACGTTCGCGCGCGAGAGCGAGGTGATGACGCCGGCGCCGCGCTGCAGCGGCGTCGCGACGAGCCGCTCGTCGACGCGCGCCGCGACGGCGCGGACGTATTCGTCCTCGCCGAGCGGCGAGAAGAGCTTGCGCGCCAGCTCCACCTCGAGCTCGCGCGGCTCGGCGCCGTCGCGGCGTCCCAGCCGCTCCAGCAGCGGCCGCAGGAACAGGTCGGCGCAGATCGCCGCGCTCACCGGATAGCCGGGGATCCCGAGCAGCGGCACGCGCGCGTCGCGCGCGACCGCGAGCACGAGCGGATGCCCCGGGCGGATCGCGACGCCGTGCACGACCACCTCGCCGAACGCGGCGAAGACGCGCGCGGTGTGATCGTCGCGGCCGGCCGACGAGCCCGCGTTCACGACGACGACGTCGCAGGCCGCGACGGCGCGCGCGACCGCCGCCTCGAGCGCGGCGCGATCGTCGCGCACGCGCTCGCGCAGCGTGACCTCGCCCCCGTACGTCCGCACCGCGGCGCTCAGCAGCACGGCGTTCGAGTCGAGGATCTCGCCGGGACGCGGCGCCTCCGAGGACACGTCGATTAGCTCGTCGCCGGTGGTGAGCACGGCGACGCGCGGGCGCCGCACGACCTCGAGGCGCTCGATCCCCGCCGAGGCGCACGCGGCCAGATCGGCCGGCCCGAGCCGGCGCCGCGCCGGAACGACGACTTCGCTCGCCACGACGTCCTCGCCGATCGCGCGGACGTGCTCGAACGGGGCGACCGCCGCGCGGATCGCGACGCGCTCGCCGCCGCGCGGCTCGACCTGCTCGATCGGGACGACGGCGTCGAAGCCGTCGGGGAGCGGATCGCCCGTGTCGACCACGCGTGCGTCCGGGCCGAGCTCGAGCTCGAGCGGCGCCGTCTCGCGCGCGCTCGCGGTGCGGGCCGCGACGACGGCGATCCCGTCCATCGCGCAGGCATGGTAGTGCGGGGACGAGAGCCGCGCGAGCGCGGGCGCGGCGGTGACGCGGTCGAGCGCGTCGTCGAGCGCGAGCGACTCGGTCGCGCCGTTCGCGACGCCCGCGTCGCGCAGCGCGTCGTCGAATGCGGCGCGCGCGCGTTCGAGCGGGACGTCGTGAAGGAACATCGTCCGCGCGCTCACGGGACGATCACCTGCACGCGCTCGCCGGCCGGTATCCCGCTGCGGTCCAGCGGAACCGCGATGAGCCCGTCGGCGCGCACCAGCGTGAAGATCAGGTTCGACGAGCCGAACAGCGGCGTCGCGCGCAGCGTCCCGTTCGCGTCGCGCGCGAGACGGCACGGGACGTAGTCCTCGCGGCCCGGACGCGACGGCACCGGCAGATCGAGCACGGCGGCGCGCTCCGGCCGCTCGGACGCCGCGCCGTCGACGCGTTCGCCGCCGAGCAGACGCACGAGCGGCGCGAGGACCCGCCACGCGACGACGAGCGCGCTCGCCGGATTCCCCGGCAGCCCGACGACGGGCTTCCCGTCGCACAGCGCGAGGACGGTCGGCTTTCCGGGTTTGATCGCGATCCCGTGGACCAGGACGCCCGGCGCGCCGAGCGCGTCGACGACGCGCGCCGTGAGATCGCGCACCGAGACCGACGATCCGGCGGAGAGCACGAGCATGTCGGCGCCGGCGAGCGCGGCGCGCGCGGCCGCCGCGAGGGCGGCCTCGTCGTCGGGCGCGATCCCGTGCGGGACCGGCTCGCCGCCGGCCTCACGGACCACCGCCGCGACGGTCGTCGCGTTCACGTCCCGGACCTGGGCCGGTCCTGGCGTCGCGGACGGCGGGACGACCTCGTCGCCGGTCGAGAGGATCGCGACGCGGGGCCGTCCGTACACGCGCAGCTCGGTCACGCCGAGCGCGGCGAGCCCCCCGCAATCGGCGGCGCGCAGCCGCCGGCCGGCCGGGACCGCCACGGTGCCCGCGGCGACGTCCTCGCCGCGGGTCAGCACGTTCTCGCCCGGCGCCGCCGCGGCGAGCACCTCGACCTCGTCGCCGTGCAGGTTCGTGTCCTCGACGATCACGACCGCGTCGGCGCCGGGCGGGATCATCGCGCCGGTGTGCGTGCGCACCGCCTCGCGCTCGCCGACGCGGACGCTCGGCACGACCCCCGTCGGGACGTCGCCGGCGAGCCGCAGATACGCCGGGGACTGCTCGGACGCGCCGTGCGTGTCGCGGGCACGGACGGCGTACCCGTCCATGGTCGAGCGCGCGAAGCTCGGGAGCGACTCGCCGGCGAGCACGTCCTCCGGGACGACTCGCCCAAGAGAGCGGTCCAAAGGGACGATATCCCGCCGCGCCGTCGGGGAACAAGCTCGCGCAAGAACCGCGAGTGCGTCGCTGGGCGTGCGGACGGTGAAGAGCTCGTTCATACGAGGCGCGCGGTTCCGCGTCCGCGAAATTCGCCGCTTTCCCCCGGCACGAGGTGCACTCCCATTCTCACGCTACCGAACCCATCGCAGTCCTTCGAACACCATCTGGCCTCGCTGGGGCTGAGCGGCGTCGGGACGGTCTACCGCAACCAGAGCGTGCCTCAACTCTATGAACACGCTTTGCGCCGCGGGGAGGCGATCCTGGGCGCGGACGGCCAGCTCTGCGCGGACACCGGCAAGCACACCGGGCGCTCGCCGAAGGACAAGTTCTTCGTCCGCGAGCCGGGGAGCGAGACGCACATCGACTGGTCGAACAACCAGGAGATCGACCCCGCGCGCTTCGACGCGCTTCTCGCCCGCGTCGGCGACTATCTCAAGGGGAAGGACGTCTTCTCCCTCGACTGCTACGTCGGCGCCGACCCGCACTACCGGCTGCCCGTCCGCATCATCACGCAGTTCGCGTGGCACAGCCTCTTCGCCCGCGACCTGTTCATCGACACCGCCGACGGCGACGAGTCGTTCGCGCCGCAGTTCACCGTCCTCAACGTCCCGCTCTTCGAAGCGGACCCCGCCCGCGACGGCACGCGCTCCGGCACGTTCATCCTCGTCAACCTCGCGAAGCGGCTCATCCTCATCGGCGGCACGCGCTACGCCGGCGAGACCAAGAAGTCGGTCTTCACGGTGATGAACTACCTGATGCCGCTGCGCAAGGTGCTCTCGATGCACTGTTCGGCGAACGTCGGGCAGGCCGGCGACGTCGCAATCTTCTTCGGCCTCTCGGGGACCGGCAAGACGACGCTCTCGTCGGATCCGCATCGCCCGCTGATCGGGGACGACGAGCACGGCTGGTCGGCCGACGGCGTCTTCAACTTCGAGGGCGGGTGCTACGCGAAGATGATCAAGCTCCGCGCCGATCAGGAGCCGGAGATCTGGGCGGCGTCGCATCGTTTCGGCACCGTCCTCGAGAACCTCGCGCTCGACCCGGAGACGCGCGCGCTCGACGTCGACGACGCGTCGAAAACCGAGAACACGCGCTCCGCGTATCCCGTCTCGTTCCTGCCGAACTTCGTGAAGAGCGGGATGGGCGGGCACGCGAAAACCATCGTCATGCTGACGGCCGACGCGTTCGGCGTGCTCCCGCCGATCGCCAAGCTCACGCCGCAGCAGGCGATGTACCACTTCCTCTCCGGCTACACCGCGAAAGTCGCGGGAACCGAGCGCGGCGTGCAGGGGACGCAGGCCACCTTCTCCACCTGCTTCGGCGCGCCGTTCATGGTGCACCATCCGACCGTCTACGCGAGGCTGCTCGGCGAGCGCATCGAGACGCATCAGGCGACGTGCTGGCTCGTCAACACGGGCTGGACGGGCGGCGGATACGGCGTCGGCTCTCGCATGAAGATCGCGTATACCCGCGCGATGGTGAACGCGGCGATCGAGGGGCGGCTGAACGACGTGCCCTACGCATCGGAGCCGTTCTTCGGGCTGTCGATTCCGCAGCAGGTTCCCGACGTTCCGAGCGAGGTCTTGAATCCGCGCAACGCTTGGGCGGACAAGGCGGCGTACGACGAGCAGGCGCGGCACCTTGCGGGGCTGTTCGCCGAGAACTTCAAGCGGTTCGAGGCGTTCGTGTTGCCGGAGGTGCTGGCCGTGGCGATCCGGCCGTAGCTCTTCGCGGTCTCGGTTCGGGGCTTGGGCTCGGGTGTTTGGCTCGGGCCCTTTTCTTTTTGGCTGGGTGGCGGAGTCCGCGGTCCGACGGTGCTCCGGCGGGGACGCTCCCTGCGGCGCTTCGTGCGCCTCCGGTCGCTCGGTGCGAAGTTCGCTCTCGCCATCCCGGCTTCGCGAACTTCGCAACGCCCCGGCGGAGCACCGTCGGACCGCGGACTCTCGGCGCGATCGCGGTTACGCCGTTCCCGCGGCGCGGTGTGCGGCGAGCAGCTCGCGCTCGCGTGCTTCGTCGAGGCCCGCCTTGCGCACGCGGCCGGGCGGCAGGGTGTCGAGCCATGCTGCGGTCGCGGCGAAGGTGTCGCGGGTTGGGCGGAACGTGAGCCCGGCGGCGACGGCGCGGCCGACGTCGAGCCGCAGGAAGCCCGCGAGCTCCGGCGTTTCGGGGATCCACAGCGGCAGCTCGGTCCATGGCGCGACGGCGGCCGCGAGCAGCTCGGCGTCGCCGATCCAGGTGAGCGACGGCGGCGATTGCGGTGAAACCGCCGCGAGGCCTTCGCTCAGCACGTCGCGCATCGCGATCTCGGGACCGGTCGCGTGAAACGCGCCGCCGCGGTCGTCTTCCAAGAGCCGCACGAACCAGGCCGCGAGATCGCGCGCGTCGATGAACTGCACCGGGCGTTCCGGCCGTCCCGGCGCGAGGATCTCGCCGGCGCGGCGCACGCGCTCGACCCAATACGTGAAGCGATCGGTCGGGTCGTACGGTCCCACGATGAGTCCCGGGCGGACGATCGCCGCGCGCTCGCCGAACGTCTCGGCGACGATCGCCTCGCACGCTGCCTTGCCGCCGCCGTAGCGCTCGATCTCGTCGGTCGGGTCGGGCGCGGGCGGCGGACGGAGCGGCGCGCTCTCGGTGAGTCCGGCGGGCTGCAGATCGGCGTAGACGTTGACCGTCGAGACGAAGAGATAGCGTCCCGCGGACGCGCGCAGCGCCGCGGCGGAGCGCCGCACCACGTCGGGCTCGAACGTCGAGGTGTCGACGACGGCGTCCCACCGGCGCGCGCCGAGCGCGGCGACGTCGTCCGTCGTGCGGTCGCCGAGGATCTCGGTCACGCCCTCGTCGTGAAACGCGAACGGCGTTCGGCCGCGATGGAAGACCGTTGCGCGATGTCCGCGCGCGCGCAGCGCCGCGACGGTGTGCGGGCCGAGAAACGCCGTCCCGCCGAGGATCAGGACGTCCATGGGGCGGCAGCTTCGCGCGCTCCGCGCGCATCCCCGCGCGGCCGGTGCGCCTTCTGTCCCTCCGTATGGCGTTGCCGCTCGGGATCCTGGACCAGTCGCCGGTCGTCTCCGGCGCGTCGCCGCGCGAGGCCGTCGCCGCGACGATCGCGCTCGCGCGCGCCGCGGAGCGGCTGGGGTACGCGCGCTACTGGCTCGCCGAGCATCACGCGATGCGCGGGCTCGCCGATCCGGCGCCGGAGGTGCTGCTCGCGCGGCTCACCGCCGAGACGGCGCGGATGCGCATCGGAACGGGCGGCGTGCTGCTTCCGCATCAAGCCGCGCTGAAAGTCGCCGAGCAGTTCCGCATGCTGGACGCGCTGGCGCCCGGACGAATCGATCTCGGCATCGGGCGCGCGCCCGGCGGCTCGCGGCTCGTTTCGGACGCGCTCGAGTCGCGCGGGGTGCACGCGTTCCCGCGTCAGGTGCGCGATCTGTGCGGCTACCTCACCGGCGAGCTGCCGGCGGATCATCCGCACGCGCGGCTCGTCGCGATGCCGTCCGGCGAGACGGCGCCGGAGGTCTGGATGCTCGGCTCCTCCGACTACGGCGCGCTGCTCGCCGCCGAGATGGGACTCCCGTTCGCGTACGCGCACTTCATCGCGGGCGACGCGCAGCACATCACGCGCGCGTACCGGCGCAACTTCGTGCCCTCAGCGCACGCGGCGGAGCCGCGGCTGCTGATCGCGCTCGCGGCGATCGCCGCGGAGACCCCCGAAGAGGCGGAGACGCTCTGCGCGACGCTCGATCTGTGGCGGCTGCGCGTTCGCCGCGGCGTCGATCTCCCGGTCCCCTCGCTCGCGGACGCGCAGGCCTATCCGCGCACGCCGTACGAGCGCGAAGAGATCGCGGACAACCGGCGCCGCGTCGCGATCGGCGCGCCGGGCGCGGTGCGCGAGCAGATCGAGCGGATCGCCGCCTCGCACGGCGCGGACGAAGCGATGGTGCTCACGATCGTCCCCGACTACGCCGCGCGGCTGCGCTCGTACGAGCTGATCGCGCGCGCGTTCGGGCTCGCGGCGCGCTGAGAGCGCCGGCGCGCCCGCGGCGCGGCGCAACCGTCGCGCGGGGCCGGACGGTCGTGTGTGCCGAGTGAGCACGATGCCGAGCAGCGAGCGTCTTCCCGCGGTGTTCGTCGGACACGGCAGCCCGATGAACGCGATCGACCGCAACGGCTACACCGATGCGTGGCGTGCGCTCGCCGCGTCGATGCCGCGGCCGCGCGCGATTCTGGCGATCTCGGCGCACTGGTACGTCGAGGGCACGGCCGCCACCGCGTCGGCGCATCCGCAGACGATCCACGATTTCGGCGGCTTCCCGCGTGCGCTGTACGAGATCGTCTACCCCGCGCCCGGCGATGCCGCGCTCGTCCGGCGGATCGAGGAGCTGCTCGCGCCGGTCCCGGTCCGCGCCGACGAGGGCTGGGGGCTCGATCACGGCGTCTGGTCGGTGCTGGTCCACGCCTATCCCGACGCGTCGATCCCCGTCGTCGCGCTGAGCGTGGATCGCCGCCGGACCAACGCCGAGCACTTCGCGCTGGGACGGCGTCTCGGTGCGCTGCGCGACGAAGGCGTGCTCATCGTGGCGAGCGGGAACGTCGTGCACAACCTGCGCGCGATGACGTTCGACGGCGGCTCGCCGCCGTACGACTGGGCCGAGCGCTTCGACCGCTACGTCGCGGACGCGCTGCTGCGCGGCGACGACGATGCGCTCGTGGAGTACGCGCGCGCGGGGCGCGACGCGGTGCTTGCGGTGCCCACGCCCGAGCACTATCTGCCGCTGTTGTACGTCGCCGGCACGCGCGGCGCGGGTGAGCCCGTCGCCTTTCCGACCGAGGGACTCGAAGCCGGCGGCGCGATCTCGATGCGGAGCGTTCGGGTCGGCTGAGCGGCGCGGCTGCTCTGCCAGGACGCCCGCCGCACGGGGGGAAGGACGCGCGATGCGACGCCTGTCCCTCGCCGCTCTCGTGGCCGCTTGCGCCCTCGCGGGGTGCGGCGGCGGAGGGGGAGGCGGGACCACCGGCGGGCCGCCGCCTCCGGGCGCGACGCCGACGCCCGTGCCGACCGCGACGCCGTTTCCCGGCGCGACGACGACGCTCGCCGACGTCGCATCGAACCAAACGCTCGCGGCGTACGCGGGGTACAGCGGCTTCATCTCGCTCAGCCCGCCGACCGGCGAGCCCGGGACGGCGATCACCGAACTGACGAGCCTGATCCCGCCCGTCGCGGTGCCCGCGTTTCCGCCCGACCCGTCGTCCGGCGCGACGCCGACCGCGCTCGTCTACGTGACCCTCACGGCATCGACGGCGGTCGTGCTCGAAGAGCAGCCGACGCTCGTGCTGCAATTGCCGAGCGCGCCGCCGGCCGACGTGACGCTCGAATCCGCGTACTACGATTCCGCGAATCCCTCCGCCGGGTGGGTCGTCTCGACCGTGCCGCGCGAGTCGGCCGGCGCGACGCAGGTCACGCTCGCCGGCTCGTCCGGCGTGGTCGACCTCACCGCGAACGCGCCGTACGTCGGCGTCGTGCTCGAGGTCCCGAAGAGCGGCAACGCGGCGCACGCGCGCCGCTGATTCCGCCGCGCCGCGCGGCGCGCGCGACATTATGAAAGCTTAATCCGAGGCGGCGAATGTTGCCTCTTCTTTGCGCGCGGGTTTCCGAAACGTGACCCATGACACGTGCACCGGCGACTTCCACGCCCGGCGAGATCGTCGTCGATCGCGACGCCGCGGCCCGCCTGCCGCGCGCGATCGCCTTCCGGCATGACGCGCTCCCGCTGCGCCTGCGCGACGGCGTTCTGACCGTCGCCGTCCCCGATGCCGGCGACGCGCTCGTCGTCGACGCGCTGCGCGCCGCGGCGCGCGTACCGCTGCGCGCGGTGACGCGCGAGCGCGACGCGATTCGCGCCTCGCTGCACGCCGTGTACCCCGACGCCGCCGACGAACCGCGCGAGCGCGACGACGCACCGGCGGTGCGCGCGGTCGACGCGGTGCTGGCGCGCGCGGCGGCGCTCCACGCGAGCGACGTCCACGTCGAGCCGCTCGGCGAAGGCGGGCGCGTGCGCGCGCGGGTCGACGGCATCCTGCGCGAGCTCGACGCGATCCCGAGCACGCTTCTCGCGCCGTTCGTCTCGCGGCTGAAGCTGCTCGCCGGGATGGACATCGCGGACCGCCGTCAGCCGCAGGACGGGCGCTGCACCGTCGCGGTCGACGGCCGCCGCATCGACGCGCGCGTCTCGTCCGTCCCCACCGTCGAGGGCGAGAAGCTCGTCGTCCGTCTGCTCGACCGTCACGCCGCGGCGCCGGACCTCGCGACGCTCGGTATGCCGGAGCCGATGCTCGCGCGCTACGAGCGCGCGCTGCACGCGCCGTGGGGCTTCGTCGTCGTCGCCGGGCCGACCGGCAGCGGGAAGACGACGACGCTCTACGCGTCGCTCGCGCGTCTGGACGCGCGGTCGCGCAACGTGTGCTCGGTGGAGGATCCGGTCGAGATGCGGCTTCCCGGCGTCTCGCAGACCCAGGTCAATCCGCGCGCCGGCGTGACGTTCCCGACGGTGCTGCGCGCGCTGATGCGGCAGGACCCGAACGTCGTGATGGTCGGCGAGATGCGCGACGCCGAAACCGCTTCGGTCGCGCTGTCCGCCGCGCTCGCGGGGCAGGCGGTCTTCGCGACGCTGCACGCCAACGACGCGCCGCGCGCGATCGACCGGCTCCTCGAGCTCGGCGTCGCGCGGCACGCGCTCGCCGCGGCGCTCGGCGCGATCGTCGCGCAGCGGCTCGTCCGCCGGCTGTGCGAGCGCTGCCGCGCGAGCGAGCCCATTCCGTCCGCGACGCGCGCCGCGCTGCGCATCGAGCGCGACCGCTGGTTCGTCGCACGCGGCTGCGCGGCGTGCGAGGGAACCGGCTACCTCGGACGAACGGGCGTCTACGAGCTGCTCGAGGTCGACGAGCCCGCGCGCGAGGCGATCGCGTCGGGCGCGTCGAGCGCGCAGGTGGCGCGGCTCTGCGCCGAGCGCGGGTACGCGCCGATGGAAACGCACGGCATCGCCCAGGTGCTCGCCGGCGTCACGTCGTTCGACGAGCTGCGGCGCGTCGTCGCGCGGGCCGCGCGATGAGCCTCGACCTGCTCCGCGTCGAGGACCTGCTGCGCACGGCACGCGCGCGGCGCGCCAGCGACCTGCATTTCGGCGGCGCCGACCGCCCGGCGCTGCGCATCGACGGACGGCTGGTGCGGCTCGACGCGCCCGCGCTCGACGCCGGCGGGGTCGTCGCCTTCCTCACCGCGACGCTGCATCCGGCGCAGCTCGCGCAGCTCGACGCGCGGGGCGATGCGGACGGCGCCGCGGCGCACGGCGGCGCCGGCGCGCCGTATCGCGTGCACGCGTATCGGTACGCCGGCGGGATCCGCGTCGCGATCCGCCTGCTCGCCGAGCGCGTCCCCGAGCTCGACGCGCTCGCGCTGCCGACGGCGGTCGCGGCGCTCGCCGAGCGCCCCGCCGGGCTCGTACTGTTCGCCGGCCCGACGGGGAGCGGGAAGACGACCGCGCTCGCCGCGCTCGTCGACCGCGTGAACCGGACCGCCGACCGCAACGTCGTCACCGTGGAAGATCCGGTCGAATACGTTCACGCGCCGCTGCGCTCGCTGATCACCCACCGTGAGCTGGGCCGCGACGTCTCCGACTACGCCGGCGCGCTCCGCGCGGTGCTGCGCGCCGATCCCGACGTCGTCGTCATCGGCGAGATGCGCGACCGCGCGACGATGGCGGCGGCGTTGGCGGCCGCCGAAACCGGACACCTCGTCCTGGCCACCGTGCACACCAACGACGCGGCGCAGACGGTGGACCGGATCGTCGACGCGTTTCCGCCCGAGGCGCACGCGCAGGTCCGCACGCAGCTGGCCGCCGTCCTCGCCGGGATCGTCGTGCTGCGGCTCGTCCGCCGGCGCGACGGCCGCGGCCGGCGTGCCGCCGCCGAGGTGCTCGTCGGAACCGACGCGGTTCGCGCGCTCGTGCGCGAAGGGAAGACCCACCAGCTGCGCAACGCGATCGTCACCGGACGCGCCGCCGGGATGCAGACGCTCGAGACGCATCTGGCCGAGCTCGTCGTGCGCGGCGAGGTGTCGCTCGCCGACGCGCGGGCCGCCTCGTCGCGCCCCGAGGAGATTCGCGCCGCGGAGATGCCGGCATGAACGACGGCGTCGTCCTGTTCCGCTACACCGCGCGCACGGCCACCGGCGAGCTCGTGCGCGGGACGCTCGAGGCGCCGTCCGCCGACGCGGTGCTCGCGAGCCTGCGGACGCGCGCGCTGTTCGTCACCGCGATCGATCGCGAAGGCCGCGTGCGCGCGGCGATCGGCCGCCGCCTCGGGCTCGGCGTGCCGTCGCGGCGCGCACGGCTCGCCTTCTTTCGCGCGCTCGCCACGCTCGTTCGCGCGGGCGTCTCGCTGCGGCGCGCGCTCGACGTGACGATCGACCGCTGCGGCGATGCGGCGCTGCGCGAAGCGCTGCGCGCGGTGCGGGCCGACGTCGAGCACGGCTCGGCGCTGAGCGAGGCGTTCGCCCGGCGCCCGCGCGCGTTCTCGCCGCTCGACGTCGCGATGGTCCGCGCCGGCGAGGCGGGCGGGATCCTCGACGACGTCCTCGAGCGGCTCGCCGCCTTTCTCGAGCGCGACGGCGAGCTGCGCAAGCGTCTGAGCGCGGCACTCGCGTACCCGCTCGTCGTCGTCACCGCGTCGGCCGGCCTCGTGCTTTTCCTGCTGATCCGTATCGTCCCGATGTTCGAGCAGATGTTCGCGTCGTTTCACGTCGAGCTGCCGCTCGCGACGCGGCTGCTGCTTTCCGTCGCCGCCGCCGCACGCGGGCCGCTGCCGTGGGCGTGCGCCGGCGTCGTCGCGCTCGCGGC
>Ga0209810_1004808_pt1 | contig 12701 bp, 10 predicted proteins | sample Coa_R1_7_FD_187159 | JGI IMG/M metagenome (GOLD analysis project Ga0209810, IMG submission 187159) | Surface soil microbial communities from Centralia Pennsylvania, which are recovering from an underground coalmine fire - Coalmine... | ecosystem: Environmental > Terrestrial > Soil > Unclassified...
TGAACAAACATCTGGCGGACGCGCAGGCGCGCCTCAAGCATAGAATTATGAGCGTGAATCTCCAGCAACACGAGATGACGTTGCAACTCGGTTAACGACGAGATGCTCGCCAAAATGGACGCCAGGACTTCCCGTGAAGGCCGGGATTTCTCACAGATGCCAGGATCCTTCATCGATACCGGAAATTCCCCTTCGATGCCAGGATCCTTCATCGATACCGGAAATTCCCCTTCGATGCCAGGATCCTTCATCGATATCGGAAATTCCCCTTCGATGCTGCGATCTCTCACGGACGCGGAACCTCCCCGTCGATGCTGCGATCTCTCACGGACGCGGAACCTCCCCGTCGATGCTGCGATCTCTCGTGAAGGCCCGGGTTTCTCGTGGACTCCTGAACCTCCCCATCAATGCTGCGATCTCTCGCGGACTCCTGAACCTCCCCGTCGATGCCGGGATCTCTCGCGGAGGCCGCGATCTCTCGTGAAGGCCCGGGGTTCTCGTGGACTCCTGAACCTCCCCGTCGATGCCGGGATCTCTCGCGGACTCCTGAACCTCCCCGTCGATGCCCAACTTCCCCGTGAAGACCTGGATCCCTCATGAAGGCCCGGATTTCTCGCGGACTCCTGAACCTCCCTATGGATGCCCAAAACTCCCCATGAAGGCCGCAATCTCTCGTGGACGCGGAATCTCCCCTTCGATGCCGGGATCTCTCACGGACGCCGGAACCTCCCTATGGATGCCAACTTCCCCACGAAGACCTGGATCCCTCATGAAGGCCCGGATTTCTCGCGGACTCCTGAACCTCCCCGTCGATGCCCAACTTCCCCATGAAGGCCGCAATCTCTCGTGGACGCGGAATCTCCCCGTCGATGTTGCGATCTCTCGCGGACGCCGGAACCTCCCCGTCAATGCCGGGATTTCTCGCGGACTCCTGAACCTCCCCGTCGATGCTGCGATCTCTCGCGGACTCCTGAACCTCCCCGTCGATGCTGCGATCTCTCGTGGACTCCTGAACCTCCCCGTCGATGCCCAACTTCCCCATGAAGACCGCAATCTCTCGTGGACGCGGAATCTCCCCTTCGATGCTGCGATCTCTCACGGACGCGGAACCTCCCCGTCAATGCTGCGATCTCTCGCGGACTCCTGAACCTCCCCGTCAATGCCGGGATCTCTCGCGGACGCCGCGATCTCTCGTGAAGGCCCGGGGTTCTCGTGGACTCCTGAACCTCCCCATCAATGCTGCGATCTCTCACGGACGCGGAACCTCCCCGTCGATGCCGGGATCTCTCGCGGACGCCGCGATCTCTCGCGGACTCCTGAACCTCCCTATGGATGCCAACTTCCCCATGAAGGCCGCAATCTCTCGTGAAGGCGGAACCTCCCCATCAATGCTGCGATCTCTCGCGGACGCCGGAACCTCCCCGTCAATGCCGGGATCTCTCGCGGACTCCTGAACCTCCCTATGGATGCCAACTTCCCCGTGAAGGCCGCGATCTCTCGTGAAGGCCCGGATTTCCCGTAGGGGCGCTGCGCAGCAAGCCCGCTCCGTCGCCAAAAACGAGCGCCGGGGCTTTGCAGTCAGGCGGGCTTGCTGCGCAGCGCCCCTACGCACGGCTATGCATGGCGGCGGCGGCGCCTGCCAAAGCCTACGAAGACCGCCGGCAGGGCCAGAACGATGAGCGTACTCTGATCGAATACGTCGTCGGGCCGGGATGCTGTGCTGGCGGCCGGCTGCGGATTGTTGATGATCCGGCAGGTGGTAAATGAGGTGCCCGGCGCCAGCGAGGGACGAGGCACATTATTAAACACCGAAGAGTAGTTGTGCAGCAGGCCATTATTATCCATACCAAGCGGCCAGTAGACCAGCGCAGCCTGCCCGATGAGATTCTTCGCCGGCACACAGCCCCAATCGCGCGAATCAGAGCTGCCGCCCCGATTGTCGCCCAGGACGAAATAAGCGTTGGGCGGAACTACGAGATTGGCAAAGGAGGGGTACGGGTTGCCCTGGTTGGCAGGCGCTACGTATGGCTCGTTCAGGCGCACACCGTTGACGTAGACCGTCGTATTCTGAATGGTGATAATATCGCCCGGCAGGCCAATGATACGCTTAACGTAGTCCTGACTGGGCTGGGGAGGAGCGACAAAGACGATCACATCGCCGCGCGCCGGCGCCCGAAAGAGATAGGACCATTTATCGACAAGGATCAGTTCCGTATTATGCAGACCTGGCTCCATGCTGTGACCATCAACATTGAAGTTCTGCACTGCGAGCCGGATCACCATAAACATCAGCACGGTCAGTACAACCGTTTCAATAACCTCACGCACCAGCCGGTAGCGCTTCTCAAAATCTAGCTCTATATCCACTGATATTCCTCAATATACCATGAACGACCTACCTGAACTATACTCGATTGCGCTGGTTAACGTCAATCTTTCCTGGTACTTTCTCCAGGGCTTTCCCGTTCTGAGGCCACTGACGCACGAGGCTCGCCAGCGAGCCTCTATGCTCCTCAGGAGGGGATGGCAGGCGGGCGCGTGGCGTACCCTCCTGGGAGCAGCGCAGTCGCGTGACGTGCCCTGGGAATGGGAAAGCCCTGTACTTTCTCAGGGATGGTTGGTAGTCCCCTGATGAACCTTCGCGAAGACCGAAGAAACATTGGGGAGAAAACCATCATTGTTGGCGCCCAGGGGCCAGTAGATAAGGAGCGCGCGCCCGATGATATTACGCGCCGGCACAAATCCCCAGGAGCGCGAGTCATAGCTATCGATGCGATTATCGCCCATCACAAAGTACTCTCCCGGGGGTACAACGAGATTGTTGACTGGCTTATCGGTAGGCGAAGCTCCCATACTCGAAGGATTGACATATGGCTCCTTTAAGGTCACGCCGTCTACCGTCGGTATCCCGTTCCTGACGGAGACGACATCGCCTGGCACGGCGATGATGCGTTTGACATAATCCTCAGATGGCTGAGGGGGAGCGACGAAGACGATGATATCGCCGCGCGCCGGCTTGTGAAACAGATAGCTTACTTTATCTACCATCAGACGTTCTTGATCGTGCAGCCCTGGCTCCATACTATATCCATCAACATTGAAATTCTGCACTGCGAGATTCATTACCAGGAACATGAGCAGCGTCAGGATGATGGTTTCGACTACCTGGCGGATGAGACGGTGACGCTTCTCAAAGTTCATCTTGGCATTCATGTATTCTCCTCATGATATATCATCGCATATCGGAGGATGTCTGGTTTCTAACATCCTCCTCGCGCCTGCGGCGCTCGCTTTAGAGATAGTGTTGTGCGAAACAGGCGCGCAGCGCCTGTTTCGCACAACACTATCTCTGGCGGTGGGGGCAGGCCCAGGCGCTGCGTGCCTTTCCACACAACAGTACCTCTGGCGGTGGGGGCAGGCCCAGGCGCTGCGTGCCTTTCCACACAACAGTACCTCTGGCGGTGGGGGCAGGCCAGGCGCTGCGCGCCTGTTTCGCACAACACTATCTCCGGAGGTGGGGGCAGGCCCAGGCGCTACGCTCATTCCCCTATAACATCTCTGGAGGTAGGAGCATAGTATAGGCGCTATGCTCATTCCCCTATAACATCTCTGGAGGTAGGAGCATAGTATAGGCGCTGCGCGCCTTTCCACACAACACTATCTCTGGAGGTGGGGGCATGGCTTAGGCGCTTCGCGCCTAAGCCATGCCCCCACCTCCATCTCTTGCGCGACTTCGCCGCGCGAACGCGGAGAATCAGACACTCCCTAAATTATTGTACGCACGAATGGGAAATAAAGGCTATCTTTTCGTTGTTCCATATAAGGATGCTGCCGATATGTGACCATTACCTCTTGACGGGAAACGCTTTATATAGTAGTGTTGTATGGAACGTTTGTATCAAAACGTGAGAGAGCAGACGGGGACTCATCCAGGCGGGGGCAGGGCGACGGCAAGGGTCGCCCTGCCCCGCGCTAAAGTTGACGCCAAAGGGGCAAGCCCCGCCCCTACAGTATTAAGAACGAATGGTTGAAATGCTATGCCCCTGGATAAAATTGTTGTACGTGGTGCCCGCGAGCACAATCTGAAGAACATCGACGTAACCATTCCACGCGATCAGCTGGTGGTCATTACCGGCCTTTCCGGGTCGGGCAAAAGCAGCCTGGCCTTCGATACTATCTTCGCCGAAGGGCAGCGGCGCTATGTCGAGTCGCTCTCGGCCTACGCTCGCCAGTTCCTTGATAAGATGGATAAGCCCGACGTTGACCACATCGACGGACTCTCGCCGGCCATCTCTATCGATCAGAAGGGGGCGACGCACAACCCGCGTTCGACGGTAGGCACCGTGACCGAGATTTACGACTACCTGCGCCTCCTCTATGCGCGCGTGGGGCACCAGCATTGTCCCAAATGCGGGCGCGAGGTCAGCCAGCAAACGTTGCAGCAGATCGTTGACGCGGTACTGAGCCTGCCCGAAGGCTCCCGTATCCTCCTGCTCGCACCACTGGTGCAGGGGCGCAAGGGCGAATACAAGAATATCTTCGAGGAGATGCGCCGCTCCGGCTATGTGCGCGTCCGCGTCGATGGCAATATCCTCGATCTGAGCGAAAATATCGAGCTGGACAAGCAGAAGAAGCATACAATCGAGGTCGTGGTTGATCGCCTCATCATTCGCAAGCAGAAGAAGTCGCAGGCCGATGGCGCGAACACCTCAGTGAAACTGGTCGCCGAGCGGCCCGCGCTCTACGATGTCAATGCCGCGCAGGCGACGCATCGAGACGAGGATGGCATCGAGGATCCGGCGCTGCCCGCCATTTTGCACGAAGAGGTTGATGCGGCCTTCCGCCAGCGCCTCACCGATTCGCTGGAGACGACGCTCAAGCTTGGCGGCGGCGTTGTGCTGGTCTCGGTTGTCGATGGGGAGGAGATCCTGTTTTCGGAGAAGGCCGCCTGCGTCTACGACAATATCAGCCTGCCGGAGATTGCGCCGCGCACGTTCAGCTTCAACAGCCCGCACGGCGCCTGCCCCACCTGCACCGGCCTGGGCATGCAGCAGGAGATCGACCCGGAACTGATCGTCACGCATCCCGAGTTGAGCATTCGCGCCGGAGCCATCGCCCCGTGGAGCAAGGTTATCAACGGCAGCCAGTGGCATAGCGCCATTCTGGAGGCCCTGGCCGAGCGCTACCATTTCAGCCTCGATACCCCCTGGCAGGAACTGAGCCAGGATGTGCAGCAGAAGGTGCTCTACGGCACGCCCGAACCGCTCACCATCCGCTACACGCCGCAGCATGGGCATACGCGCAGCTACAATGTGAATTTCGAGGGCGTGATCCCCAACCTGGACCGCCGCTACAGGCAGACCGACAGCGAGGGCATACGCGAGGAGATCGAAGGCTATATGTCGGCACGGCTCTGCCCCGATTGCCGTGGCGCGCGCCTCAAGCCCGAAGCGCTGGCTGTGACCGTCGGCGGGCGCAACATCGTGCAAGTGTCGCGGCTCTCTATCGTTCTGGCGCAGCGTTTCTTTCAAGAACTGGAGACCGACCAGCTCCAGGTAGAGGAAGCGCGGCCATCGCCCCTGCTCAAGAACGGGCACGACGGGCAGAAGAACGGTAACGGCTCGCTGCTGGGTGATCCGCTGGCGAAGATCGATCCCGACGGCCCGCTGGTGCTGAGCACGTTGAGCGAACGCGAGCGTTTTATCGCACGCCAGATCCTCAAAGAGATCCGCGCACGGCTCCAGTTCTTGATCGACGTGGGCCTTGACTATCTCACGCTTGATCGCGCTGCCATGAGCCTGTCGGGCGGGGAGGCGCAGCGCATTCGTCTGGCGACGCAGATTGGCTCGGGGCTGATGGGTGTGCTCTACATCCTTGATGAGCCAAGCATCGGACTGCACCAGCGCGATAACGAGCGCCTCATCAGGACGCTGGCCCGCCTGCGCGACCTGGGCAATACGCTGCTCGTCGTCGAGCACGATGAGGATACGATGCGCGCCGCCGATCATATCATCGATATGGGGCCGGGCGCGGGCGAGCACGGAGGAAAGGTGGTTGCTACCGGCACCTTCGCCGAAATCTCCGCCAACCCCGCATCACTGACCGGCGATTATCTCTCCCATCGTAAAAGTATTGCCATACCGGCAGAGCGCCGGCCCGGCAACGGTTACTCGCTGATCGTCAGGGGTGCGCGCGAGAACAATCTGAAAAACATCGATGTCGAGATTCCACTGGGCAAGTTCGTCGTCGTCACCGGCGTCTCCGGCTCCGGCAAAAGCTCGCTGACCATCGATATCCTCTATCGCAAGCTGTCGCATGTCCTCAACCGCTCTCATGAACGGGCCGGCGACCACGACTCCATCGAGGGTATCGAGTATCTGGATAAGGTGATCGACATCGATCAGTCGCCAATCGGGCGCACGCCGCGCTCCAATCCCGCAACCTATACCAACGCCTTTACGGGGATCCGCGAACTCTTCGCCCAGGTGCCGGAGTCGCGCATCCGTGGCTACATGCCCGGGCGCTTCTCGTTCAACATCAAGGGCGGGCGCTGCGAGGCATGCAAGGGCGAGGGCATCGTCAGGATCGAGATGAACTTCTTGCCCGACGTGTACGTTCCATGCGAGGTATGCAAGGGCAGGCGCTACAATCGTGAAGCGCTGGAGATCCATTACAAGGGCAAGAGCATCGCCGATGTGCTGGATATGACCGTTGAGGAGGCGATGAGCTTCTTTGCCAACGTGCCCTCGGTTTACAACAAGATGAAGACGCTGTACGACGTGGGCCTGGGCTATATGCGTCTGGGGCAGCCTGCCACGACGCTCTCAGGGGGCGAGGCGCAGCGCGTCAAGCTGGCAACCGAGCTTTCGCGGCGTGCTACCGGCCGCACGCTCTACATTCTGGATGAGCCAACGACGGGCCTGCACTTCGCCGACGTGGAGCGCCTGCTCCTGGTGCTGCAACGCCTGGTCGATGCTGGCAATACCATTGTCGTGATCGAGCACAATCTTGATGTCATCAAGAGCGCGGACTGGATCATCGATCTGGGACCGGAGGGCGGCGACAACGGCGGCCGCGTCATTGCCGAGGGTACACCGGAAGAGGTCGCGGAGAACGAGCAGTCGTATACAGGCCACTTCTTGAAGCGTATGTTCAACGAGGAAGCCGGGCGCGCGAAGGCGCGGCAGACGAGCCAGATGATGGCTCGGTAAGGGCTGGATTTATCCGCCTGCCGTGCCCCTCGCCTCCCCGGTGCCCGGCGGGCGGTCCTTCGCCATCGATGCCAGCGTCAGCGTCAGCATCAGTGACAGGCGCGCCCTCACCGGAATCTCCGCCGGGGGTTCCCGCACCCGGATCGCCGGGCGTCATCGGCACCCCGCGCTGGCGCTGCCGGTAGTCGATCCAGATGATGAGGACGATCATCGCCACACCGACCAGGCCCAGGCCGATGAACTTTAAGATCTTCGTCATAGAGAGCGCCAGCACGCCGAAGACCAGCGTCAGGCTGTAGAACACATAGCAGATCTGCCTGGCGCTCAGGCCGGTGCCCCGCAGCCGGTAATGCAGGTGCGTGGTATCGTAATGCACCGGCGATTGCCCGCGCCTGATGCGGTTGATGGCGACAATCGCCAGGTCGAGAATCGGAATACCCAGCACCATCAGCGCCAGCGCCACCTTTGCCCCGCCCATAATCGAGAGCACGGCCAGGCCCAACCCTAGAAACATCGCCCCGCAATCTCCCATGATAATCTTCGCGGGATTCCAGTTGTGGGGTAGGAAGCCAAGTACGGCCCCCGTAAAAATAGCGGAGAGAATAGCGATGCTATCCTGTCCCAGTCGCCAGCTTATGAGCGTGATAAAGATTGCCGTGATCGCCACCACGCCCGTCGCCAGCCCATCGATGCCGTCGATCAGATTCACCGTGTTCATCATGCCAACCATCCAGAACCAGGTCAGCGCGATAGCGGGAATCGCAAGCAAACTAATCTCAGGCCGTGTGATAAAGAGCGTTATAATCGGCTTACGATACCAGGGCAGTCCAACATGGTGTCCTGGAATACCGAATGGATTGCTAAAGCCAAACAGGAAGACACCATGAAAAGTCATGTCCACAAACGGCCCCAGAATGATGATTACGGTGATGGTCTGGGCAATCAGTTTGGGCAGCGGCTTCAAGCCTTTGACATCATCATAGACATGCACCAGCACAATCAAGGCCGCTCCGGCAAGGAATAACCAGTAGCGAATAACTTCATCGTGCGGCACCGCAGGATTGTGCGCATAGAAAAGTAAAGAGCTGATAACAAAGGCCAGAAAGATGCCGATGCCTCCCAGGCGCGGGATCGCGTCCTTATGTATCCGCTTGCGCCCGGCTTCGACGCGCTCATACAGGCCGAACTTGCGACAAAAGGCGATTACCCCGAAGGTGAGCAGATAGGCAAGCAGAAACGCGCACACGCCCCCCAGCAACAACACGAGCAGATCACTGGAAGAATTTTGTATGATAGGGAAAAAGAGCAATTGATTATGCATAAGAAGCATTAGAATCATAGAGATGCCCCCCATGGCGGAGAATAACAGTCTGTCAGACGATAAAGCAATGCGTAGCCCCCAGCGATTGTTCCGATTATATGGCCTCTATAGTAGAAGACGCAAACAGACCCCAGAATTGGGCGACCACAAGGGTTGCCCCTGCCTCCATATGGTAGGAGCGGAGCCTGCCTGCGCCCACTCAATTGCCGCGTTCTGCTCATGCTTCTATGTATATCAACGAACGGGGAGGCCAATCGTTTAGACGAATATCTGCAAGAGCCGATCCTGTCCACTATAGTCTTTCATGCTCGTTATCGCAGCTTGAGGCCAGATGGCCTGGAACAGCGCTATAAGCGGCTCGCGCTGCTGGTAGCCAATTTCGAGCAGCAGCGCCGCACCCGGTCTGAGCTTGCCCGCGCGGCGCGTCTCCGCGGCGAAACGCCGCAGCAGATCCAGTCCCTGCGGTCCACTGAACAGCGCCACATGCGGCTCATAGGCGCGCACGTCGGCGGCTAGCACATCCATCTCTTCGAGGCCGACATAGGGCAGGTTGGCGGTAAGAATGTCAACAGGTTCGGGCAGGGGAGCGAGCAGGTCGCCCTGGAGCAGCCGCACGCGATCTTCGACGTGATGGCGCTGGCAGTTGAGCCGGGCGACGGCCAGCGCGCCGGCGGAGATATCGCTGGCGTAGAGGTAAGGGAGACGCGGCTCGGTTACGGCGAGAGCGATGGGAATGGCGCCGCTGCCGGTTCCGATGTCGGCAACCAGGGGCACCTGGCCGTCCGCCATACGCTGCCTGATGACGGCGAGCGCGGCATCGACGAGCAGTTCCGTCTCCGGGCGTGGGATGAGCACACGCTGATCGACGACGAAATCCAGGCCGTAAAATTCTTTGTGCCCGACGAGATAGGCCACCGGCTCGCCATGTGCGCGCCGCTCGATCAGTGCCAGGAAGCGCCGCTGCTCCTCCGGCGCAACCTCACGTTCAGGATGCGCGTAGAGCCAGGCGCGCTCGACACCGAGCACATGCGCCAGCAGGACCGAGGCATCCAGCCGCGCGCCCTGGATGCCCGCATCCCGCAGCGCTCGCGCACCCTGCTGCATGACATCCCTGATCGCCGTCATAGGGGCTGGCGTCCAGCAAATCCAGTATGGAGATGATGCCAGAAAGCGATACGCTCCTCGCCGAGCCGCCAGCACAGGTAGACTTCCTGACCATCGCGCAGGCTGAGAAAATCGATCAGTCCCATATCCGGGTCCTTCAGTTCGCAGCCGAAGCGCTGCAACTCTTCAACGGCGGCGCGCAGGGCCTGGACGTTACGCGCCATTTCCCGCTGCAAATTAGCGATGCGCTCATGCAGGTGATGACCATTGCCCATCGCGCGCACATGCAGCGCCGCGAGCTCCTCCTCAAGCTCGCGCATTTCCTTACGGCTCTCCTGGATCTTACGCAGGGTAATCGTAATAACCGGCAATAGCGCTTCGGCCTCCTCGCGCGTGAAATAATGGGCCATGCATTACCTCCCTCTGTACTACAGGTCCACTACGGGCTGGCCGGCGTCGGACCAGGCGTTGGCGTCGTGCCAGGCGTAGGAACGGCAGCCGGGCCTGGGCCTCCCAGATTGATACTGAGGTCATCGAAGGTCGTGAAATTGACAACCGTGCCTCCAGTATTCAAATAATTACCCTTGATTATATCACCGGGCTGCACAAGCGGCAGTTTGGGAGAGAGCGACAGGTTAGCCGTGAAAATTACCCTCTGCCCCTGCACTTGCAGGTAATAGATGGTATTGGTCCCCTCCTGCACCGCCGAGATGCGCAGCACTTTCCCCGTCACCGTCTGTGTTGTGCCTGTGGAGGGCGCGCTGGCCCCATTGCCCAACTGAGTCAGCCATTGCTGGTAATCTTGCAGCGCCTGGGCGAGCGACGGCTCAAATTGCACGTTGCCGCCGTTGAGATTCCTGGCATCGACGATACCTACATCCTGGAAGATGTCGCCGCTATTGGTGTTCTGCACATAAATGGCAACCCAGGTTGGCGTGTTGTAGATCTGGTAGAGCTGGACGCTGGCGACATTGTAGCCGCGAATGTTGGCGCGCGTCGATTGAAAGGTCTTCGTGACGTTATCGCCGATGCCGAGGCCCGCCAGGGGGTAGAAGTCGGCAAAGTTCTTATGGGTATCGAAGAGGAAGACGCCGGTGCTGGAATTGTCATTGGAGGACGCGGAGGTCATGGGAATGAGCCAGACGGGCTGATCGACGTTGTTGTAGAGCAGTTCCGGGGCGCTGGCCGGCGATTGCTGGCCGATGCCAGAGGGGTTGAACCACGGCGCGGCATGATACAGTCCCCACCATTGCAGGTATTGCGAGACCGTATCCGCCGGCATCACGCGGTCCACCCAGGCCGGCGTATTCTGGGGCTGGTAGGCGGTTATCGCGCCGGTATGCGCATCGACAATGAGCACCTGTTTGAGCGTATCGCCGACATAGCCGCGAATGGGCTGCATCAGCGAGATGGTCCAGTAGGGGTGAAAGTGGTCATCGAGTTCCAGCGTTGGGTCGAGCAAGCGTCCGTAGGTGTACCCGCTCAGATATACATGGCGCAAGAGATCCTGGTTGAGCAGCGCGCCGGGCAGGTAGGCGAGCGAGGAACCGGGGAGCGTCTGATCGGTGTACAACTGCGGTACGGCCTGCGGATTTTCGGCATCGACAACGACAAAGCCGGGCGTGTGCGGATTGGAGAGATTGACAAAGATGTTGTTGTAAGAGAGCGGTGCGACATAGTAGAGATGATGGTTGATCGATTGCAGCGTATAGCTGGCGGGATCGAGGCTATAGGCGGAGCCGAGGTTCTGTCCATTTGAGCCGAGTATTTGCTGGCCTTTGTAGGCGGCGACGCTTTTACTGACCAGCACGATATGGTTGGGATCGGTTGGCGGCAGCGCCGGCGAGGACTCTATTTTGACGTGGGGGATAGCGGCAAGCGCTTTGGCATTGACATCGAACCAGGTGGTGAAAATGGTGATCAGGATCGCGGCCAGAATGCCGAGCACGCCGACGATTACCAGTCCAAAGATGCCCGCCGCCACGGCTCCGCGCGAGTAGCTGACGCTCCTGCCGCCGCCTGCCGGGCTGCTCGTGCTGCGCGGGTAGCCACGCTGAGAGGCGACGGCGGCCTCCTCCAGCACGTTCATAGCGGGCCGGAAGAAGGCGAAGAGGTTGCCCAGGCTGCTAAGAAACAGGGGCCAGAGAACCCATTGCCAGCCGCCGAAAGGTCCCGTAAAGGCCGGTTCGCCAAAGTAGAGGATGAGGAACGAGAAGATATAGTTGAAGATAGCGTAGCGAATGAACCAGGGCACGAACTTGCGGCGGTCAAACTTTTCGCGCCGCCCAAAGGCGAGCCGGCCTATGGTGAGGATGGTCATGACGATGGCCGTGCCGATCAGGGCGAGTAGGAAAATAATCATAATAACACTCCTGCGTTTTCACGCCTTACCCCATGAAGGGTTGATTGAGTACACGCAAGGTAGCGAATGCTCGTGTTTTTATCTATTCTCAATTGTAGGCGATTATGAGCGCCAGCACAATGGGTTCCTGGAGTGTTCCTGATTGGCTGGCACCCGCGCTTGCTCGCGCCTGCGGCGCTCGCCAGAGATTTGATGTCGTGTAGAAGGTGCGCTTCGCGCACCTTCTACACGACATCAAATCTCCCCTGCGGAGGCGCTGAGAATCCAACAATTTTTAGGGAGTACGAGGCGTGGCGGAGCCGCGCGAACGCCCAGGAATATCTGGCCCGGTATGGCGTGTTTTCAAGGGTGTCTGGAAAGAACAATTGAGAGCAAGCTGAAGAGAGCAGAATAGAAAAGATAAAGGAGCAACATTTTCATGCAGTTGTCTGGCAAAAAAACCGCGACGGAGGTAGAGAAGCGCCCCGATGGCAGGGACCGGCTTCCACCCGGACAATACCTGACGAAGAAATGGCCCGTTTTGAGCTATGAACGCACGCCGAAGCAGTTGCCGCCCGATTGGCGCTTGAAGATTGCGGGCCTTGTGGAGCATCCCTTCGAGTTAACGTGGGAGGAGTTTCTGGCGCTGCCACGCACGGCGCTGACCGCCGACTTCCACTGCGTGACGACGTGGAGCCGCTACGATAATACGTGGGAGGGCGTG
>Ga0209810_1004810_pt1 | contig 12700 bp, 9 predicted proteins | sample Coa_R1_7_FD_187159 | JGI IMG/M metagenome (GOLD analysis project Ga0209810, IMG submission 187159) | Surface soil microbial communities from Centralia Pennsylvania, which are recovering from an underground coalmine fire - Coalmine... | ecosystem: Environmental > Terrestrial > Soil > Unclassified ...
GCGCCAATCCCGCGCGAGCTGCCCGTGACCAGCGCGACTTTTCCGGTGAAATCAAGTGGATCAGGCATTTGACGATTTTACGATTTAACGATTTAACGATTCAACGCTAGTTTTTTGCGATGGCTTCACCGATTCGGATTTTGACCGCCGTTCCTATTTGCGACGGGCACGACAGCGCCATTAACACGATCAATCTGGAATTCATCCGACACGGGATCGAGGTCATCTATGTTGGCTATCATCGCTCGGTAAGCGATATTGTGCGCGCCGCCATCCAGGAGGATGTGCGCGCGATCGGCATTTCCAGCTACAACGGCGGCCACATCGAGTTTTTCGCCGAAGTTGTGGGTCTGCTGCGCAAGAAAGGCGCGGCAGACATCAGGGTTTTTGGCGGCGGCGGGGGCACCATTACCCACGACGACGCCAAAATCATGAAACGCAAAGGCGTTGACGAAATCTTTTTTGCCGGGACGCCCCTGGAGGAAATGGTGAAGTTCATCCATTGCCGTTATGCCAAACCGAGAGGCAAACGACCTCGCCCGAAATCGCCCGACCAGGAACTGGCGCACAAACTGACTGAGATCGAGGATGCATACGCCGGAGGCAAGCGCCGGCCGCTTAATGTCCGGGCCGCGACGTCAAAAGGGCGACACAGCGGTCTGAAATCGCATATGGGCAAGAGCCGAGTCATCGGTTTCACCGGCCCGGGCGGCGCGGGCAAGACGACGCTCATCGACGAGCTGGTGTTGCGTTTCCTGAATCGCACTCCGCAGGGCCGCATCGCCATCTTGTCGCATGACCCCAGCGTGATGGGCGAAGGGGCGCTGCTGGGCGATCGCGCCACCATGATCAACTCGCAAAACGATCGCGTCTTCATGCGCAGCATGGCCACCCGCGGCCAGGCTGGCGGCCTCTCGCCGGCGACGCACGATTGTCTGGCGCTGCTGGCCCAATCGAATTTTGATTATGTGATCATCGAAACGGTCGGCATCGGGCAGGAAGCCATGCCGTTCCAAAAAAATGGGCTCGTCGATCAAACGGTTCTGGTGATGAACCCCGATTACGGCAGCCGATTGCAATTGCAGAAAATCGTCATGCTCGATCTGGCCGACATCATCGTGGTGAACAAGAGCGATTTGCAGCGCGCGCGCACCGCGCACAGCGAAATCGAACAGCGCCTGGAGCAAAACCGGCGCAATCAACAGCTGGTGGACACCGTTGCGAAACGCCATCGCGACCCCGGCGTGGATAAATTGTTTGAATTGATCCTCTCAGGCCAATGAACCCGCATTGGCAGCGCGCGCATCGCTTCCGGTGTGAAACCGATGTTGCCTTGAGGCGATTCGAGGGCTAGTTACCTTGAAAGTTGAAAATTCAGCGACGCGACCGGCCTCAGGCCAGGTCGAAGGCGGCGGAATCACGGCAACGCAGGAGCGGAGAATATGAGCAAGCTTGGGCAGGTAGTTGACTCGGTTGAGAAATATAACCACTTCGTGCTCGATCAGGTGAGGCGGGCGCGCACGGATGAAAAATTCGGGCAGGATCTGCTGGGCCGCTGGAACGATATCAAAGCCAAAATCCCCGTCACGCGCACACCGACCGGTCTGCCATTGCCTCGTCTGGCGCTGCCGGAGATCGACGAGCCGGGCGAGATCGCGCGATACCTTTTTGGCGAAGGTTTGCCGGGCGAATTCCCGTACCTCAACGCTGCGTATCGCGAGATGTATCTGGAGCCGATCCGGGAAATCGAAAGTTACGAGAGAAATGGCGGCAAGCCCGACAGGAAAATTCCGCAAGCGGAAGAGCCGACGCGTTTGTTCTCTGGCTTGATGTTGGCCGAGGACACGAACAAGCGCTTTCACTATCTCACGCGCCACCAGCGCACTCATCGGCTGAGCACGGCGTTTGATGGACCCACCCTTTACGGGCTGGACAGCGATGCGGACGGCGTTTTCGGGAAAATCGGCGAAGGGGGCGTCGCCATCGACACGGTGGAAGACATGGTGCGGCTCTACGACGGGTTTGACCTCGGCTCGCCGAATTTTTCCGCGTCCATGACCATCAGCGGCCCGGCGCCGATCATCATGGCCATGTACATCGCCGCCGCCAAACGCCGGTTCGGGCCGGATGTTGTTCGCAAGCTGCGCGGGACCATTCAGGCCGACATTCTGAAGGAAGTTCAGGCGCAGAACGAAACCATCTTCCCCATCGATCCGTCGCTGCGATTTTTGACCGACATGGTCGAATACACCACGCGCGAAATGCCGCGCTGGTACCCCATCTCCATCAGCGGTTATCACATCGGCGAAGCCGGTTCCACTCCGGTGCAGCAAGCCGCTTACACGCTCTCGAACGGTTTTGCCTATGTGGAAATGTTCGCCGCGCGCGGGATACCGGTGGATCAATTCGGGCCGCGGCTGTCGTTCTTTCTCGATTGTGGGCTGGATGCCGAATACATTGCGCTGGCGCGGGTCTCCCGTCGGATTTGGGCCATCGGCATGCGCGACGTGTTCGGCGCCGGGCCGAAGGCGCAGCTTTTCAAATTGCATACGCAAACCAGCGGTCGCTCGTTGATTGCCGCCGAGTTCAAGAACAACCTCACCCGAACTGCGGCGGAGTTGATCCTTGCGTACATGAACGCCACCAACTCCTGCCATTCCAATAGCGCGGATGAACCGTTCACCACGCCGAGCGAAGAATGGATTCGGCTCGCTTCCCACGCACAGGCCATCCTGTTGGAAGAGTCTGGCATTTTTAAACACACCATGAACATGTTGAGCGGGTCGCCGGGCATGAAAGCGGTCGAGCGCGCGGTGGAAGGGGCGATTCTGGATGAGTTCCGCGAGATCGAACGGCTCGGGGGCGTGCTGGCGGCGGTGGAGGAACGTTACCAGCGCAGCCAGATCCAAAATGCCGCGCATCGTTACGAGCAGCAAATCTACGATGGCACCCGGCCGATCATCGGGCTCAATCGCTATCGCGAAGGAGTTGAGGATACGCCCGAGGTGAAATTGGTGCGCACGCCCCGGTCCAAACAGCAGCTGCAGGTGGATCGGCTCCAGAAGTTCAAGAAAAAGAACGCCGAGAAGGCCAGGCGCGCGCTGGACAAACTGGCGGCCGTAGTGGAGCGCGGCGAAAATTTTTTCCCCACCCTGTTGGAAGCGGTAGAAGTTTGTTCGTTAGGCCAGATCACCGGACGGCTGCAGGAAGTCGTGGGACGGTTTCGCCCGATGGTGTAGGGATGTTGCCAAAAAGGGGAGGGGCGTGGCGCCTCGCCTCTTTATGAAACCAGAGTGGTACTCGGGAGATCTGCGACGTCATCCGAATCAGCGACACGCCTGCAAACGTCCCTCGTAATGCCGGATCCGTGGCATGCTCGGTTCGCTCGGAGCGAAGCATGGGTTCTGTCGAAGTTTGTGCGTGCCTTCATCCGTTGCACCCCTCTTTGAGTATCAGATCCCTGGCCCTGGCTGCCTGGTGAAGCCACGGTTCCATCAGGGGGCTAGGGGGCTCACATTGCATTACAAATGCCGGCGAAAGCTTATATCGGCACCAGCGGCTGGAATTACAAAACCTGGCGCGACGGTTTTTACGGCAACACGTCGCCGAAAAATTGGTTGCGGTTTTGCGCGGAGCATTTCACAGCCATCGAGGTGAACGCCACATTCTACAAACTGCCGGACAAAAGCACATTTCAGAAGTGGCGCGACCAGACCCCGCCGAATTTTCCGTTTGCCATAAAAGGCCACCGTTACGTCACTCACAACAAAAAGCTGCTGGATGTGGAGGCGCCCGTGATCCGCTGTCGCGACGCGGCCTCATCGCTGGGGGAACGGCTGGTGGCGGTCGTCTGGCAGCTCCCTGCGTTCTTGAAAAGGGATATGGAACGGTTGGAGCAGTTCGTGAGAATTCTTGGCCGCCACTGGCGGAGCGCGCGGCACGCCATCGAGTTTCGTCACTCGTCGTGGTTCGACGATGAAGTCGCGGCGTGCCTCGAGCAACACGCCATCGCTGCGTGCATCTCCGATGCGCCTGACTGGCCGATGTGGGAGCGCGTTACGACCGACCTCGTGTACATTCGACTCCACGGTCATACCCGCAAGTACGCATCGAGTTACAGCAGACTCGCGCTTCGAAACTGGGCCAGGCGTATCCGACGCTGGCTTGGCGAAAGCCGCGCCGTCCACGTGTACTTCAATAACGACGCCGAAGGGGCCGCCCCGCGGAACGCGCTAATGTTGCTGGAACTTTTGCGGTGATGTAATGGCTTTTTCCAGTGCGATCTCGCAGTTTCCCGATTTCGAAACCCCTGTCCGATTCCGGCATTAAAACTCAATCTGGAAATCTTCGGGTTACGAAAAGACCGCCCCAAATGTCTGAAACGATTTTTTTGAAGGAAGAAAAGGAGGGCAAACAACCATGGCAAGCAATCGCGACATCATCAACGAGCTGAGGAAATCGTACGCAATGGAGTTGGAAACGGTCCAAAATTATCTGGCCAACGCGATCGACCTCGACGGCGTACGCGCGGAAGAGATCAAGAAAGCTCTTCTGAGCGACATCGAGGAAGAGCTGGCGCACGCCCGCAAGCTGGGCAACCGAATCAAGGTGCTGGAAGGGCGCGTGCCCGGCTCGCTCGATCTGGAGCGCACTCAGCGCTACTTGCAGCCGCCAAAAGACAGCACCGACGTGATCGCGGTGATCAAGGGCGTGATCCGCGCAGAAGACGAGGCGATCGAGCAATACAAGAAAATCATCGAGATGTGCGACCCCGTGGACTTGGTGACGCAGGATCTGATTCTCGACATCACTGCGCAGGAACAAACGCATCGCCGGCAATTCATCGGGTTCCTCTACGAATACGAACGCGGGGAGGCGAAAAAGCTTACAGCGGCCGCCTAGGGGAAGGTAGTGTCCGCTTCCCAGCGGCCCCGTGGTCAGCGTGCCGAACACAAATTCGCAGATAGGCGCAGACTGGATTGTCTGCGCCAGACTCCCTACTTTGCCCCTGTGCGCGCGCAGCCGGTTGATCGATTCATCAAACTATTGAGACATTCGCCCGGTGGCGCGGCGTTTAATCCGTGGTGGGAAATGGATGCGCAGAACGACATCAGCCGCAATGCTCCTGCCATCCGGCGCGCACAGTTGCGCGCCTACCTGCGAGAACGATTCGGCAACGCGCAGTGGGCCGTCATCGGCGAGGCGCTCGGTTATCGCGGCGGACATTTCAGCGGCATCCCCATGACCTCCGAGCGCATGCTGCTCGGCGAAGTTGCTGGAATCGATCCGCAGCGAATTTTTTCCAGTGTCGCGCCGCGGCGAACAAGCAAACGGGAGACCTCCAGCCGCGGTTTTTCCGAGCCGACGGCGACCATCGTCTGGAGAACTTTGCTGGAGATCGGTTTGCGGCCGGAGGATTTTGTCCTCTGGAACGCGTTTCCGTGGCATTCGTTCGATCTGCGCCGCGGGCCGCTGAGTAATCGCACACCGAACAAATCCGAATGCGCGGCCGGCCTGCCGGTACTGGAAGCTTTTCTCCATTTGTTCCCGTGCGCGCAGATCGTCGCGCTGGGGAAAATTGCCGCTGCCCAGTTGGAAAACCTGGAGGTCAATTTCCACGGCGTGCGCCATCCAGCCTCCGGCGGCGCAAGGCTTTTTCGCCGACAAATGGCCGGGATTGTTTCAAGGAAAGGCAGTTTTTAAACCCCGGGGTGGGGGCTGGGAAAGGGCTTTGATCTGTTTTTCGGCCAAATGGAGCAGGACGGCCTGTGCGGTTTCACTGGCGGTCGCCGCCCCTGTGGAAATTCCAATCACTTGCGGCGCGCATTCCAATGGCGGTTCGTAAGCGGCGGTTAATTTTTCGAAATCCTCCAGACGAGCGTCTGAAATCTCAGCGCCACCGGCTTCCCGGTTTGTCAAGCGCGTCCTGATTTCTTCCGGATCGAGCTTCAGCTCGATGATTTGAAGACGCGCATTCGTTTTTCTGCACGCGGCGCGCAGCAGGTCGCGGGGCTTTCGCGTCGCGAACGTCGCGTCGAGAATGGCACCGCGATGTTTTTCCAGCGCCATCAAACCATCTTCCAGGAGCTTCCGGTACGCGCGCTCGGTCATCTGTGGCGAGTAAACTTGGTGGCGCAATTGTTGCGGAGTTCGCTCCGTCAATGGAAGTCCGGCGAGGGTCTTGCGAATTTCGTCCGAGGAAAAAACCGGCCAGCCCAATTCGGCGCCGAGTTGCCTGGCCATTGAAGTTTTGCCACTGGCGATGGGGCCCATTACCGCCAGCAACAGCGGCTGCGAACCGGCAACCGCATATCGCAGGGCCAGCCGGAAATAACGGGCGGCTCGTGTTTCGTGTTCCAGCGGGTTGATCGTTTCGGGCTCGGCGGCCTGAATGCTTTCGACCTTTCCGCGCACAAAGGCCCGGTAGCACTTGTAGAAATCGGCGATCTGAGCCAGACTGTTGTCTTCAAGCTCGCGCGCCGCGTTTTTTAAAAACAGGTTTGCCAGATCGCTGCGGCCTTCGAAATCGAAATCCATGGCCAGAAAGGCCAGATCACTGGCGATATCAATAAAGCGCAGCCGATCATTGAACTCGATGCAATCGAAGATGGTGGTCGTTTTCGGCGTGAGGTGAACATGATCCAGGTGCAGATCGCCGTGGCAATCGCGAATCCGGTGCTGCCGAATGCGCTCGTGAAAAAGCTTTTCATTAACCACGTAGAACTGGTTTGTGAAGTGGCGGATGGTCTCCAGGGCCGCGGATGAAATAGTCTGGCCTGCGAACGGTTGCGCCTGTGCGAAATTTTCGTCTGTGCTGATCCTTAACTTTTGGGGCGCGCCCCACTGCTCGATCTCAGGGGTTGGCGTTTCGCGCTGGTAAAAGCTGCAGAGTGTGCAGATCACTCGGTTGATTTCCGCTTCACCGACCAGCCCTTTCCGCAGCAATTCCCTTAAGAACCAGCCCTGAGGCAGTTCCCGCATCTGGACTGCGAACTCGGCAATTTCCCCCGGCGTCTGGAACGAAAAACCGGCGGCTGTTTTGCAGATCGGAACAACGCCGAGATACATGCGCGGGCAAAGCCGCCGATTCAAGGTCACTTCGCGCTCGCAAAAGAAGCGGCGTTTATCCAGTGTGCTGAAATCGAGAAAGCCGAGGTTGACCGGCTTTTTGACTTTGAACACCAAAGGCGAGGCCATGAACACCCAGGAGATGTGAGTCTGCACGGCGCGCACCTCCGCAGGCTTGTGCGGATACGACGTCGGGGATTGTAGAAAACTGATCAGCTCTGGGCTGAGGTCTGGCACACCCTCACTATAACTGGGAAGTAATCCAAAAAGATAGCCTGCCTGGAGTAGTTATCCTATCAAAGGCAAGGTTCGCGCGCACGAACTCAGATACCAAAGATGTTCTGACGACCATCGATGGAGCGAAGGCGCGCAGCATTCGGTCGCCATAAAAAACAAGGAACTCGCGAAGGCCGCTTCGCGAGTTCCTGCTTTCTTCCTTGTGACCTTGTGACGCTTTAACGTTTTAAGTGTGCCTCTTACGGCGTCGGGCGAGGTCGCGGTGTGCCGCGTGGCCGCGGCGTGGGCGTCTCTCTTCCCGGTGGAAGCGTCGCGGTAGGCGTGGGGGTGGGCGAGCCGCCAGGGCAGGTTCCGTTCACGTTAAACACGATGTGCATGTTTGGGAAACCAATGTCACCCACGGGCGTAGGATCGGGTAACTGGCAATCTGGAGCGCTCAGATAGCTGGGAGCGGTCTCCGGCTGCGCATTTGAACCGATGAAGAAGGCATTCCCCGACGCTGTTCCATCAGGATTTGTCACTTCCATAACCAGTTCCGAAGTCCCTGCCGGGACGACGGCCGCGATCGGCACGGTGAAGACCGTCAGCGATTGGTCGGGGATGGGGATGGATCCCGAAGTCGCCAGCAACGTCCGCGTTCCTCCAGGGAATGGCGCACCGCTGTTGGTGTATAGGTTAACCGTCGCCGGTTGTCCATTCCCCGAACCACTGGTGGCCTGCTCGATTCCGAACGAGACCGACGTGATGTCGTATTCCTGGCCTCCGGTGAAAGCATTCATGTCAAAGGCCCGCCAGTAATGGTTCTCGGTCGTTGTAACGCCATTGTCGGCAGAGCAAGCCACTGAGTTTCCCTGCGTAATAGTCTGGCTTGTGGACTCTGTGATGGTTGGCGGACAGGTTTGACCCGGCGTAGGGGTGGGAGTGGGAGTGCCACCACCGGGTGCTCCTTCAATTGCGACCGTGATACGCTCATCGGGCGAAATTCCATTTGCTTCATGCAAGACCACCTCGCCAAATGCCACCGCGGAAGTTAAATCCGTATTTGGTGTGGCGGTCATGGTGAGGACCTGAGTTTCTCCCAGACCCCCACTAAAGCTGAAGCTGCTGGGCGAAACGTTGATGTCGAATCCCGGGGTGATTGCGTTGCCTGAAACCGTCCAGCTTGTGGCCTCGGTGCGAGTATTGCGCACGGTGCGAGTCCAGGTGCAATTGGGCGTGCAATTCATGTTGCGCAGCTCCGGAACGTTCAGCGTTTTGGGATCGCCGCCGTTGTTGGGATTCGCATTCAGATAATTCTGGATCGTCTCATCCATCACCAGCCCGGCCAGGGCGGCCTTGTTAAGATCAAGCCTTCCAGTACCCACGTCGTCTGCGTCCCACGGAGTTGTCCCATCTTCCTTGGTGCCTCCGTTGAACGCCGTCATCATGAGGGCTGAGCGCACTTCGGATACAGTCCAGTCTCCATGGACGGCTCGCACCAACGCCGCGGAGCCTGAAGCGTGGGGAGTGGCCATCGACGTGCCGCTGATGCTTCCATAGGCTCCCAGGTCAATGGGGAACGCGGCATAAACCAACACGCCCGGCCCCGTGATATCCGGCTTGGTAATGTCCTGGTAGGGTACGGGGTCTGGGCCACGCAAGCTAAAGTCGGCTAAAACATCCCCCTGGGTTGGGGCAGATCCGTGGAGGGCAAAGTCAACGGTTGCGGTTGTGGGATTGGCATCCACAAAGGCCGCCAGCGCGTCGCCCGGTATTTGATCGCAGCTGTAAGCCGGAACGTTAGGTTGCCCGGTGGTATTCATGGACACGGTCCCGGGTTGATTATTTCGGATCAGAACAAACGCGGCGCCGGCATTGAACGCGTTAGTGATCTTCTCTGTGAAAGTGCAGTTTCCGCGACGAATCAAAGCGACCGCTCCTTGAAAGAAGTTAGGCGGAAAGGGCGGTTGACTGCTACATCCCTCGAAGTTTGGATCCTGTCCGGTGAAATGCCGAATCGGGAAATCAGTGAGCGGAGTTCCATCAGGTGAAGCGCTTCCTTTGGTCAGACCGATATTCTGGGTATCAGGCGGCGGCTGGCCGGGGCCGCTGGCCGACATTACGCCGTCGAAGAGCACCTGGTCCTTCGTTGAGGCGGCCACTGTGAGAACCCACGGACCGCGGTGATTGACTTGTCCTACCGGATCGGGCACGCCGTTTCCGGTGTTCCCCGCAGCGGCGGAAACCAGCACATCGGCCTCCACGAGGTCGAGGAAGTCCCGGTCATTATCGAGCCACGGATCGGTGCCGCCGGAAATGGAAAAACTCATCAGTTTGCAATCACCATGGATTAAAACGCTTTGGACACCCGCTTCGATGTCCGCGTCCGGACAGGTATCGGTCGGGCAGACTTTGTAAGAGCGAATGCTGGCGCAGGGAGCAACCCCAGAAATTTGCAGAGCGGGAGGTGGCGTGGCGTTGGTTCCTACGGTATTCCCTCCCGCGGTGCTTGATGTGTGGGTCCCATGCTCGACGTGATCAACAGGATCCGGCCCGTTGCACAAGCCATTGGGATCCGTGCTGGAACAATCCAGCACGCTTACCAGCTTGGGAGGTTCCGTCGTCCCGTGCCCGCAATCTGGATCATTGGCAAACGAGGGATGGCTCGGATCAATCCCCGTATCGAGCATGGCGATTATAATGCCTTCACCTTTGGTCGGTGAGCTGCCTGGTGGCACGGCTGTGCCGTCCCAGATATGGTTAGCTCCGATAAATTCAGGGCTGCGAAAAGTCGTAACGTGATAGAGCCGCTCGCGTTCAACCGATTTGATGCCCGGCAGCCCGCGCACTACCTGCGCTTCTTCCGGAGTGAGACGCGCTGCAACTCCACTGCGCGTCACCAGAAAGTAATGCGACACATTGAGTTGTCGCCCCAGGGCTCGATTCATGGCCTGAATATGGCCGGCTTGTTCCCTCATGATCTGGGTGCGCACGGCCTGCGCCTGCGGCGTATTCATCTGGAAACGCTGCCCCTTGGCCCGCGTCTGCCTTTTAAGTATTCCCTTTTCGGCGAATTCGATCATGTATTGAAAACGTCCATCCTTGTCCGCAGGGGAAAACTCGACGTCGCTTCTGCCAGCAGCGTGGGCAAACGAATGAGATGTGAATTTCAGCCCGGTGGAGGATTTTCCGCCAAAGGCCGGCGTCGCTTGCCCGGCTTTACGCGGCGTGCTGGAAAAAGCACCCAGGCCAGCCAGCGCCAGGCCGATGCCAGAAAGGAATACAAGCAGGCCGATTATAATGCGAAGGTTAAGGAATGCAGATTGCGAAGGCGATTTCTTTTTCATAAGCGAGATTTAAGTTTCAGGAAAGGGATCATGACAAAAATGTAATGATAAGCCAAGATATTTTTTTAGAATTTCTTGGCGCGACTGACGTTTTCTTCGTCCGTGAGGCGCAGCTTTTAGTTGAAATGATAAATGCAAGGTGAAAAAATGTGGCCGCAGCCCGCTCCACTCGGACTGCGGCCTCTCCACTTCAACAACCCCGAAAGCGTCCGGGGTGTCAGCCTGCAGGTTTATAATTACAAAATTGTAATGTCTGGCAAGTTAAATTTTTGCGAAATTTTTAACCCACACCTCGACGCGCCGCCGGCGGACTGAAATCCGTTCGTAAAATCCACGAATTCGATGTCAGTCCTGAACAGGAAATTTTTTTTGGGGAAATGAGCCCGGCAGCGGTCCCGGAGAAAGAACTGGCCTCTTTGAAAATCAGCTCTGGGCTGTTGCGCCTCGTTCAGAGAGGTTTGCGGAGTGCTGGGGGGCGTCGGGCTTTGGGAAGAGAAGGCGAACGGTAGTGCCTTTGCCCACCTCGCTTTCAATCGTTGCCGACCCGCCGTGCAGCTGAACGATGGATTTTACCAATGCCAGACCCAGCCCCGTTCCTTCTGTGCTGCGCGACGATTCCGCGCGATAAAATCGGTCAAATACGCGCGGTAAATGTTCGGGTCCAATTCCCGGTCCATGGTCGCTGATCGCCACCTCGAATGCAGCGGGACGCTCTGTGAGTGTGATGCCGATGCAACTTTTCTCAGGCGCGAACCGCAACGCGTTATCCAGCAGATTGCCCACCGCGCGCTCGAACAATGCCGGATCGGCGTAGATTTGTCCTCCACCGCCGCAACGAATCGCAACGTGGCGCTCATCGGCGATCATTTGATAGAACGCGGCGATCTTTTCCGCTGCCGTCCGCGCGTCGAACCATTTGCGAGCAACCGGTTCGCGCGCTGCATCGGCCCGGGCCAGGAAAAGCAGATTGTCAACGATGCCTGAGAGCCGTTCGCATTCACCTATGATCGATTCGATGGTTGCGCGATATTCGCAAGAACTGCGATCTCGAGTCAACGCCACCTGCGCTTCCCCCAGCATGTTGGCTACGGGCGTGCGCAGCTCATGCGCGAGATCGGCAGAGAATTGCGAGAGCCGCGTAAAGGAATCGTTAAGCCGCTCGAGCATGTTATCGAACGCAACGGCCAAAGGCTGAAGCTCGCCCGGCCAGCCTGTCGCGGCGACGCGTTCGTTTAAATGGGTCGGCCCGATTCGATGCACGGTTTGTGTCATTTCTTCCAGCGGCCGCAGGCCCCGTTTGGTGACAGTGACAGCGATCAACCTCGAGGCAAACATGCTGCAAAGCAGCACAAACATGAGCAGATAACCAAAGTTTCGCTCCACTCTTTCGTCGCTGGTACGGTCCTGCGCCAGCTGGATGGTATAGCGCTGGCCGTTGAATTGTTCTTCCACGGCAGCGAGGGAAAACAGTTTGCCGGCGGCGCGATGGTCTTTTGGATTTTGCATCGTCAACGGCGATTTCTGTCCAGGCGGGAAAACCCCGGGTGAGAGCACGTGGTTCATGCCCGGGGTCTCGCCGACGATCTTTCCTTCGGCGTCGAGCAGCCTTGTCCAAAACGGCGTTTGCTGGTCGGCACGATGCGATCGCAGTCCCTCGGCAAATACCTTGGGCCCGCTGGCCACGAAGTCCGCGCTCAGAGCGGCAAGCTTGTCGGCCAAGATGGCGTTGTCTTCAGCGAACGCGTGGCGCACCACCAGCCAGTAAAAAATGCCCAGGCCGGAGGCGACCAGTAGAACAGCCGCCAAAGTGAAAAACAGAATCAACTGCGAGGCGATTGAGCGGGGCTTGCTTTTTGTCCTCATTTTCGTCTTCGTCCTCCCCAGCGTTGATGCAATCCTTTTCGAATAATCGACGAGGACGCCGACGACGAGCTCGCCTATTGCGCTTTAAGAACGTAGCCGATGCCCCGAATTGTGTGAATGAGTTTCGTCTTGAACGGATCGTCCACTTTGGCTCGCAACCGGCGCACGACCACATCAACCACGTTGGTGGTGGTTTTGAACCCGAT
>Ga0209810_1004814_pt1 | contig 12690 bp, 13 predicted proteins | sample Coa_R1_7_FD_187159 | JGI IMG/M metagenome (GOLD analysis project Ga0209810, IMG submission 187159) | Surface soil microbial communities from Centralia Pennsylvania, which are recovering from an underground coalmine fire - Coalmine... | ecosystem: Environmental > Terrestrial > Soil > Unclassified...
GCGGGTCGGTACCGCCCTCGGCGCACCGAACAAGCCGCACACGCCCGCACACGCCTTAGGCACTTCCAGAAAGCAGGCAGTTACCATGACGCTCAACGGCTCCATCGCCCTCGTCACCGGCGGCAATCGCGGTCTCGGCGACAAGTTCGTGCGCACCCTGCTCGACAGCGGCGCGAGCAAGGTTTACGCAGCGGCGCGCGATCCGCGCACCGTCACCGCCGCAGGCGCCATCCCGATCGCCCTCGACGTCACCGACCACGCCTCCGTGCTGGCCGCCGCCGAACAGGCGCAGGACGTGACCCTGCTGATCAACAACGCCGGCTCGTCCACCAGAACCAACCTGCTGGAAGGCGACTTCGCGAACTACCGGCTGGAGTACGACACCCACGTGCTCGGCACCCTGGACGTCAGCCGCGCCTTCGCTCCCATCCTCGCTCGCAACGGCGGTGGCGCGATCCTCAACGTGCTGTCGGTCCTGTCCTGGCTCTCCTTCCCGGACGTCGCCGCATACAGCGCGGCCAAGGCCGCCGCGTGGTCCATCACCAACGCGCTGCGCGTCGCGCTCGCCCCGCAGGGCACCCAGGTGACCGCCCTGCACGTCGGCTACATGGACACCGACATGACCGCCGGCCTCCAGGGAGTGCACAAGGAGGACCCGGCCGACGTCGCCCGCATCGCCCTGCAAGGCGTCGAGAAGGGCCTGTCCGAGGTCATCGCCGACGAGATCAGCACACAAGTACGCGCAGGCCTGAGCGCCGGCATCGAGGCGCTCTACCCGCAGCTGGCCAGCAGCTGACGTTGCGGTACGAGAACCGGACTGGCTGCTATTGGGAGCGCCCGAGTGCCGTGGGTGAGGGCTGGTCGCCCACGAGTGCGGTTGCGCGCGTCTCGGGAACTCCCAGCATCAGCAGGCTCGTGATGGTCGCAGCACGGGCACCGAGGGTCCCGTTCGACAGCTCGCTGTCCGCGATGGCGAACACGACGCCGTAGGCCACCTGGCTCAGAATGCCCGCAGGCAGGTGTCGCGCGAAAACCTCGCCGTCCTGGCCGCGTTTGACGAGGTCGGCGAGGAGTTCGTCGACGGGCCCGAGCAGGGCGTGGATCGCCTCGCCGTACTCGCCGCGGCGCAGCGCCAACAGCACTCGGTAGCGGTGCGCCACCGGCCACAGGCGCGCGACGAATTCCGCCCACATCGCGTCTGCTTGCGCGCCGGAGGCGATGACTTCGGTGAGCACGGCTGTGATCTCGGCGACGGCCCGTTGCGTGAGCGTCTGAACCAGGTCGAGGCGCGAGGGGAAGTGGTCATACACCGTGCGACGCACGACGCCGGCGGCGGAGGCGATCTCGCCCATTCCGGCGTCGGGGTTCTCCCCCAGCACATCGAGGGCGACGTCGAGGATGCGGTCGCGGGTCTCGATCATCGCGCGCATACGGGAGGACTCGGGAGGCACGGCAGCAGTATTGCACACCGGTGTACAGTGAGATTGACTGTACAGCAGTGTGCAGTGAAGAGCTGCGCTGCTTCGAAGCCCAGGAGAAGAGTTGAAGGCAATGACCGCACCGAACCCGCCGAGCTCACCCCTCGTCCGCCCGTTCACCGTCTCGATCCCGCAACCGGAGATCGACGACCTGAAGCGGCGACTGGCCGGAACCCGGTGGCCGGATCCGGAGACGGTGGGCGACTGGTCGCAAGGGGTGCGCGTGGAGAACGCCAAGGCCCTGGTCGAGTACTGGGAGCACGGCTACGACTGGCGGCGCCTGGAGTCCGAGCTCAATCGCTACCCACAGTTCCTGACCGAGATCGATGGGCTGGACATCCACTTCATCCATGTCAGGTCCAAGAATCCCGACGCGATGCCGCTGATACTGACGCACGGCTGGCCCGGCACGATCGTCGAGTTCCTCAAGCTGATCGGACCGCTGACCGATCCGGTCTCGTTCGGAGGCGACGCCGCCGACTCATTCGACGTCGTCATCCCCTCGCTGCCTGGGTTCGGCTTCTCCCAGAAGCCCGCGCAGAGCGGGTGGACGGTATCGCGCACCGCAAGCGCATGGGTGGAGCTGATGAAGCGTCTGGACTACACGCGGTGGGCCGCGCAAGGCGGTGATTGGGGCGGCGTCGTCACCACCGCCCTCGGAGCGATGCAACCTGAGGGGCTCGTCGGGATTCATCTGAACACGCAGTACGCCTTTCCGGCGCAGATACCCGAAAACTTGTCGCCCGAGCAGCGCGACGCGGTGGAGAGCCTCGCCTTCTACACCGGCGAACTCGGCGGGTCCAACCACCTTCAGGGCACCAAGCCGCAGACCGTCGGGTTCGCCCTGGCGGACTCTCCCGCCGGCCAGGCAGCCTGGATCTACGAGAAGTTCCAGTCCAAGACCGACAACCACGGGCTGGCCGAAGACGCCATCGGCATCGACGACATGCTCGACGCGATATCGCTCTACTGGTTCACCAACAGCGCGGCGTCCTCCGGCCGCATCTACTGGGAGAACAGATCGCTCACGTTCGCCGGCCCGAAGCTGACGCTTCCGGTCGCGGTGACCGTCTTCCCGAAGGACATCCCGCGCGTGCCGCGAAGCTGGATCGAGGACACCTACCGCAATCTGATCCACTACGGCGAGGCCGACAAGGGCGGACACTTCGCGGCCTTGGAACAGCCCGAAACACTGGTCAGCGAAATCCGCACCGGCCTGCGCGGCCTTCGTTCCTGACGTCGAGATTGCCGGTTCAGGGGCGAACGCGAATGACGGTTTTGCCCTTGCGCCGCTCGGTCGGGTTGAGCGCGGGGATGGCGTCATCGAGGCTCGTGACGGTACCGATGTGCGCGCGAAGGCGCCCGTCCCGCACCCGGTCGACGATCTGCACCAGCTGGCTCGGCACGGACTCGACGACGAAGTCGACCGCGAGACCGTCATCGGGGCGGGCAGCAGCGGGCCCGACCACCGACACCAGTGTCCCGCCGGGCCGGATGATGCGTGCCGAGCGCCTTTGGACGTCGCCTCCGATCACATCGAAGACAAGGTCGACCCCGCCGATCTCTTCGAGGTCCTCGCCGTCCAGGTCGAGGAACTCGTTCGCGCCGAAGTCCAGTGCCGCCTGGCGGTCCGCCGCCCGCCCGGTACCGATGACGTAGGCGCCGAATTCCCGGGCGAGCTGGGTCACCAAGGCTCCGACCGCGCCGGCGGCGCCGTGGGCCAGCACGCTCTGGCCCGGTTGAAGTCGACCGTGCTGCAGCAGGCCCTGCCACGCGGTCAGGCCGGAGATCGGCAGGCTCGCACCCACCGTGAAGTCGACGTTCCCCGGCAGCGGCGCGAGGTTGCGCGCCTCGACCGCCGTGTACTCCGCGAGGGTGCCATCGCGGTGCCAGTCCGTGATTCCGAACACCCGCTGGCCCAGCGAGAGTCCCGTCGTGCCGTAGCCGAGTGAGGAGACCACTCCGGCGAATTCGTGGCCGATGATCGGCTGGTCTCGATCGCGACCGGAGCGATCGGCCCAGGTCGAGGGCCACTCCCACTCCGCGGGCACGAAGCCCGACGCATGGACTTCAACGACGACGTCGTTGATCGCCGGTGCCGGCTCGGGCCGCTGCGTCAGCTTGATCCCGGCTGCTGGCGCGGCCTGGTCTGTCGCGACGATTGCCTTCATGTCCGCCTCCGCACTTCTCGCGTGTGTCGGCTTAGCGTTGCAGGTTTGCGATCCGTGACGCACTCACCCGGCGCGCGACGCCGTTTAGCCCGGCCGTGCTGCTGTGAGCGGATCCGCCCACAGCAGTATGGCTCTCGCAGCCGCCGCCCGCCGGGGCAAGGTGAAGGCATGGCAGAAGACGAAAAGACTCTCCACTTCGGCTGGCGCGCCCGCGAGCAGCTGTTCGCCCGCCGCATCCTCGTGCTCGACGGCATCCTCGACGACGACAACGGCACGCTGCTGACCACCCAGTTCCTCAGCCTGGCCGCCGAGAATCCCGACTCCGACATCTCGCTATGGATCCATTCACCGGGCGGTTCCGTGCCGTCGATGCTCGCGATTCGTGACGTCATGCGCCTGGTGCCCTGCAAGGTCTCCACGCTCGCGTTGGGATTGGCCTGCAGCGCCGGGCAGTTCCTGCTCTCAGCCGGCACCCCGGGCCACCGCTTCGCCCTCCCGCACGCCAGGATCCTGATGCACCAGGGCTCCTCGGGCATCGGCGGCACCGCGGTCGACGTCGAGGTCCAGGCCGACGACCTGCGGCACACCGTCAACACCGTCCTCGGCCTCATCGCGCAGGACACCGGCCAGCCCTTCGACCGCGTCTTCGAGGACTCCCTGCACGACCGCTGGTTCACGGCGGCGCAGGCGAAAGACTACGGCTTCATCGACCACATCGTGGACTCGTTCGGGCAGATCGCGCTCGAGCGCCGGCGGCTTGGGATCTCCGCATGAGCTACACCATCCCGTACGTCGTCGCGCAGCACCCGCGCGGCGAGCGTGTCACCGACATCTACTCGCACCTGCTGAGCGAGCGCATCGTCTATGTGGGCACGGCGATCGACTCCGGGGTTGCCAACGCCTTGATCGCGCAGCTGCTGTACCTGGAGTTCGACAACTCCGACCGGGAGGTCGACCTCTTCATCAACTGCGAGGGCGGCGACCTCACCTCGATGCTGGCGGTGTACGACACCATGCAGCACGTCAAGGTGCCGATCCGCACCACCTGTGTCGGGCAGGCCATCGCCGCCGGCGCGGTGCTGCTGGCCGGGGGAACGCCGGGCATGCGCGCGGTCCTGCCGCACGCCCGGGTGGTGCTACATCAGCCGGCGGCGCGCGCACAGGGCGCGATCCCCGACCTGATCCTCCAAGCAGACGAGCTGGTTCGCACGCGTGGCGAACTGGAAACGATCCTGATGCACCACACCGGCCAGCCCGTGGAGCGACTGCGGCACGACACCGACCGGGACCGAGTCTTCACAGCCGAGGCGGCCGTCGAGTACGGCCTCGCCGACGTCGTGCTGGCGCCGCGCAGTTAGTCAGCCGACTGAGGCTGAGCCTATCCCCCGGCGGCCTCGACGAGGCCGCCGGGGAAACATCAGCACGCAGATGGTCGGTGCGCTCGCGTACGTTAGGCAGCCAGCGCCAGCAGCACCGGCCCCGTCGTCGACCGCCGCGCCCCGACCTCATCGCGCCGCCACGACGCCTTGTGCGTCGGGCGCAGTTCGGCGGCCACCGACTCCGTGAGCCCGCCGAGCGTGGTGCCGAGGGCTCCCGCGACGGCCGCGATCATTTCGCTGGACGGCTCCTTAAGGCCACGCTCCACCTCCGACAGGTACTGCGGCGAGATCCCCGCCCGCGCCGCCGTCTCGGTGAGCGTCTTCTGATTCCGCCTCCGCAGCTCGCGCAACTGCTCGCCCAAAACCTCGCGCCACAGCGGCTCGGGAACAGGCTCTGGCCCCGGGCGCTTTTCGGGCCTTGAGCCGCGGATCTGCTCCCCGGGGACGACGTGGAGTCTTGGCGCCTCGTTCATGATTTGAGGGTACGGATATTCGGCCGCAAGGCCTGAATTTTCGCTGTGGGCGTACACGGACGACTTGCCCGTCTCCCCGCCATGTCCGCCCAATCGGCCCCGAGCGCCTGCACCGATTGGGGGGCTCTAGGCAGCGTCTTTCAGTAGTTCGAGCCCAGGCGCTACTGACGACGGCGCGAACTCGACGACGTCATAGTCGGCGATGCCGTGGACGCGGAACGGGTCTCCCGCGATGAACTCATCGATCTGTTCGCGCGGCACCGGGCGCGCGAGGATCACGCCGCCCGTGCGCGGCACTCGAGGCCCTGTCGCGAGCAGCATCCCGGCCTCGTAGTGCTTCTTAAGCCACTCGACATGCGCCGGGATGTGCTTGTCAACCAGCTCGAGAGAGACCTTGTAAGTCAGTGTGATCACGAACATGATCTCGACTCTAGCCCACACCCGATTTGTGAGTCTCAGTCCGCTGCGCTTGGGGGCGTCCCCGCCGCCGCGCGGGGCCGTGAGCTACGCATCCTTGCTCTAGCTGCGAATCGGTTCGATCGCGAACCGGTCGTACAGCGCGATCGCAGGGCGACGTCCCCAGCACCACGGTATGGGTGCCTTATGGCCTGCGATTGAACTGTACAACTCCTGCACCTGCTGGATTTCATAGACAAGGTCGCGGCCCGGGACGTTGCTCCTGCCACGGATCCACGCGAACCCATTGACACGCGCGGCATCCGGCGCTTTAGTTCTGACGAATCGGTTCGACAGTCGCGCGAGACGAGCACACTGGCTTCGCGGCCGCTGAACCGAGCCGTTCCACCCTCTTCAACGCGCGGCGCCCGACGCCGTGCGGCGGACGAGCACGTCCCGCATCGAGCCCGCGCCTTAGGCCGCGAGCCGTCAGGTTTCGTCATTTCGAAGGAGAAGTGACTTGGCACGTATCAAGCTCAGAAGCTGGCTCGCGGTCGGCGCGACCGCGACCCTCACCGTGGTGGCGGCGCCGCCGAGCGCCAATGCGGCGACGGAATCGCTGGCGGTGAATCTGTCGAGCAGCGCCGGAGCGATGACCGGCGCCGGCGAGGGCTTCCTCTACGGTCTAAGCCAGGACGGCAGCGCACCCGGCGACAACTACCTTCAGCCACTCAACCTCACGATGATGCGAGGCGGCGGCGCGCGCATCACCGGCGACGGCTGGATCGGGGACGGCTACCAGGCCGGGGCCGGCTACCAGGCGCGCATCACCTCCATCATCGACCAGGCCAAGCGCATGACCCATGCTCCGTACCACGCCGAATACGTCCTGATGCTCAGCGACCTGTGGGGCGCCGACCTGACCCAGCCGAGCAACGCGCTCTACCCGTGCAACAACGGCGACTGCTCGAACTGGATCACGTTCATCGACGACACCGTCGCCGCCATGCAGTCCGCGGGCGTCACCGTCACCTACGAGCCCTACAACGAGCCCAACGGCTCCGGCTTCTTCCCGCCGGGCATCGGCACGCAGTACTGGAACCTGTGGAACAGCGCGGTGCGGGAGATCCGGCGACTGGCCCCCTCCGCGCAAATCGAGGGCCCTGCCTATGCCGGTGGGGTGTCGAGCGCGTATCAGACGTGGATCCAGACCGCGCAGGCGGCGGGCACCCTCCCGAACGTGATCAGCTATCACCTGTACGGCCCGGACCCGGTCGCCGCCGTCACGCAGGTCAACGGCTACCTCGCGGCAGACGGCATCACCGGCATCACCCAGTCCGCCAACGAGTACATCCCGGCCAACGCGGAGAACGCCGCCTACACCGCGTGGTCGCTCGACCGCATCGCCCAGTCCGGCATGGCCACCGCATCTCGCGGGGAGTGGGACAACTGCTGCGCCTCCGGCGATCTCGGCACCATCCTCACCCACACCGGCGGGAACTTGGTTCCCTCCGGCCAGTACTGGACCTACCGCGCGTACGCCGACCTGACCGGAACCCGGGTGGCGACGACGGGCAGCGGCAACACGGCGATCACCGCGGCCGTCGACAGCACCAAGAAGCAGGTGGCGGCGCTGATCGGCGACTCTGGCGGCTTCGTCGGGCAAGCGAACGTGTCTATCAGCGGCTTCAGCGCGGATTCGTGGCTGGTCTCGGGCGGTGCGACGCACGTCGAGGTGGACCGGATCCCGGACCTCGCCTCGCTGAACAGCCCGCAGACGGTCTACAGCGGCAACGTCACCGTCTCCGGTGACGCGATCAGCGTGCCCATCACGCTCGGCGATGCCCACGGCGCGTACGCGATGTTCGTGACGCCGCCGAGTTCGGTGGCTGCGGACACCACCACCGACGACACCGCCATCTCCGGCACCGACCACTTCGGCTACGACGCGAGCTGGGGCACCGCGACCGGTGTGTCCGACCTGTATCAGGGCACTGCTCACTGGAGCAACACCACCGGCGGCACCGCCACGTACACCTTCACCGGCAGCGGCGTCACCATCTGGGGCGTCAAGGACCACGACCAGGGCATCGCCGCCTTCTCCGTGGACGGCGGGCCGGTGACCTACGCAGACGACTACGCCAGCACGCGGACGGCTCAGGCGCCGCTGTGGTCCAGCAGCGGGCTGGCCCCCGGCACCCACACGGTGACGATCAGCAATACCGGGACCAAGAACTCCGCGAGCTCCTACGTCACCGTGGCGATCGACTACGCCACCGTCACGCCGAACGTCTCAACCATCGATGACGGCACGACGGCAGGCGCCACGTCCTTCTCCTACGGCAGCAACTGGGGAACCGCCACCGGCGTCGGCGACCTCTACGACGGCACCGCCCACTGGAACAGCACCGGCGGATCGACCGCGACCTTGACCTTCACCGGCACCGGTGCGGTCGTCTACGGAGTCAAGGACGTGGACCAGGGCATCGCCACCTACTCGGTAGATGGCGGCACGAGCCGTAGCGTCGATGACTACAGCGCTAGCCGCGTCCCCGGAGCGAGTCTGTTCACCGTGTCCGGCCTCGCCCCGGGAAGCCACACCATCACGATCACCGTGACCGGAACCAAGAACAGCGCGAGCTCCAACGACATCATCGCGTTGGACTCCGCGACCGTCTTCTGACCCAAGGTAGTAGCAGGTTGTTGACTCTGGTCCGGGCCGTCGGCACCTCGGCGGTCCGGACCAGCCGGCGCGCACGGCAATGATCGTCTAGCTCACGATCCGCGAAGTCGCGCCGCGGTGGCGCGATTGGCGTCACACCTTGCGGAGCGTGACTGCCCTGGCGGCTTGTTCGATCTTCGCGCAGTGCGCTGCGCGGGCTTCCTCGTCGATCGGCCTCTCGTATTCAGCGAATGACCCGGTCCGGCCATCGAGCCCTTCGCGCAGGATGTCGGTGTGTCCGGCGTGGCGGATGGACTCGCCGAGAACGTGGACCATGACGGCGAACAGGTTCGTGTTGGGATAAGGCTCCGACCACCACGGCACGTGGCCGGCGGCGTCCAGGGGAAGCTCGTCGATCGTCGCGTCCGAGTGTTCCCACGTGCGCCGGTAGAAGTCGATGATCTGCTCGCGGCTCTCGTCCTCGGTCACCCACAGGTCGCTGCCGTCGTGGTCCTGCCACCGGGGCAGCGGTTCCGGGGACGGGCGGTCGAAGACCTCGCCGAAGTACCGGGCCTCGGCGGTGGCCACGTGTTTGACCAGGCCGAGCAGGTTGGTCCCGGTCGCCGTCAAAGGTCGGCGGGCATCGTATTCAGACAGGCCGTCGAGTTTCCAGAGCAGCGCCTCGCGATACCGGCGCAGCCCCCTGTGCAGGTGCTGTTTCGCGAATTCGTCGATCATGGGTCATGAGCCTGTCAGGCAGCGTCGTTGGGCTCAACCGCAGCGATTATCGCGGCGGCGCCGCTATGGGTTCGTGGGATCGACCAAACCGGCGCGGTAGGCGATGATCACCAGGTGGACCCGGTCGCGGGCGTCCAGCTTGGTCAGCAGGTGCCTGACGTGTGTCTTCGCGGTGCCGGGGCCGATGTGCAGGTCGCGGGCGATCTCGCTGTTGGACAGGCCGCGGCCGACGAGGGTGAGGACTTCGCGCTCCCGGTCGGTGATCGTGTTCAGCGCCGCACCGTCCGGCGGGGGTGCGGGGCGGCGACCGATGAACTGGGCGATGAGGCGTTTGGTGATGGCGGGAGCGAGGAGTTCGTCCCCGCGCCCGACCGCCCGGACGGCGTCGATCAGGTCTCTGGGGCGCGCGTCCTTGAGCAGGAATCCGCTGGCCCCGCCGCGCAGCGCCGCGTATACGTACTCGTCGAGGTCGAACGTGGTCAGGATCAGGACTTTCGCGTCTCCGGCGGCGGTGATCACGCGGGTCGCCTCGATCCCGTCCATGTCGGGCATGCGAATGTCCATGAGCACGACGTCCGGCGATTCGGCTCGGGCCAGCGCGACTGCCTGGCTGCCGGTGCTTGCTTCGCCGACGACGGTCAGGTCTGGCGCGCTGTCCACGATTCCGCGCAGCCCGGCCCGCACAAGGGCTTGATCGTCGGCAACCACGACCCGCACGGTCACGATGACGGCTCCGTCGCGGCGGGTAGCGGCAGGCGGGCAGTGACGAGGAACCCGCCGCTCTGGGTCGGGCCGGCGTGCAGTTCGCCACCGTAGAGCAGCGCCCGCTCGCGCATGCCGGCGAGACCACGGCCGGGCGGTGCGGCGTCGGTTGGTTGCGCGGTGGCTGAAGCGCCATTGCAGACCTCGATGGTCAGCCATGCGTCCCCGTAGTCGATGCGGGCGCGGGCTGTCTCGGTGCCCGCGTGTTTGATCACGTTGGTGAGCGCCTCCTGAATGATGCGGTAGGCGGACAAGTCCTCGCCCGGGGGTAGCGGATGCGCGCGCCCGGTGATCGTCAGGTCTACTTGCACGCCCGCATGCGCGGCGTGTTCGATCAGCTGCCCCAGGTCTGCCAGGCCGGGCGTAGGAGCCAGGTCTGGTTCCGGGGTCTGCTCGTCCCCTGGATCGGCGCGCAGGACGCCGACGAGGTTGCGCATCTCGCCGAGGGCGAGACGGCCGGTGCTCTCGATGATCCCGAGCGCGGAGCGGGCGGGATCCGAGCTTGCGGAGTCTGGGCTCTGATCGATCATCAGGCCGCCGTAGCCGGCCTGAACGGTGATCACGCTCATGTGGTGGGCCAGCACGTCGTGCAACTCCCGGGCGATGCCCATCCGCTGCGCCGTGATGTCCCGCCGCGCCTGGTCTATCCGCGCCTGCGCGAGTTCCGCCTGGCTGCGTAGCAGGTCCTCGGTGTAGCGGCGATGCATCCCGACGGCGTACCCGATCGTCCAGACCGCGGTGTACGCCAACGCGAAGAGGACGGCCGCGCCCCTGTGGTGGAAGTCCGGCAGCGCTGTGGACGTTGCCGCCGCGAGCGCGGTCACCAACGCGAGCACCGCGGAACGCGGCCGGCAGTTCGCGGCGACGATGTAGAGCACGTAGGCCAGTGGCACCAGCGCGGCCACGATCGAGCGGGGCGCCAACGCCGCGAACGCGCCCAGCACGGCGAGCAGCAGGAAGAAGGCGCCGAGCGGCCGGCGTCGGCGCCACGCGATCGGCCAGGCCAGCGCGAGCGCTCCTGCCAGCGCGGCAAGCGGTTCGAGCAGCCCGCGAGAGTGCTTGGCGAGCAGCATGAATGCGACGAGCGCGTAGACGCCGGCTAGCGCCGCGTCCAGCGCGCGCCAATGCGCCGGGCGCACGCGCGCCAGCAGCGGCCGGTGCGTGGCCGGCCCGGTAGGCGGAGCGCCGGTAGACACGGTCGCAAGCGTAGGCGCGCCCGCACGGCTCAGGCATCGACCGCCAGACCTATCCCCAAAGGCATACGCGGAACGACGCCGTGGGCAGACGCGCCGCTCTTGCCGGCGCGGCACGGTTGGCCGGGTGAACACTCAATCGCAAACCCCCGTGGTGGAAATCCGAGGGTTGACTAAGCGTTTCGGCGGCACGACCGTGGTGGACGACCTGTCCTTCCGGATCGAGCCGGGCCGGGTGACCGGCTTCCTCGGGCCGAACGGCGCCGGCAAGTCCACCACCATGCGGATGATCCTCGGCCTGGACACCCCCGCCGCCGGTAGGGCTCTGATCGGTGGCCGGCCTTATCGTGCGCTGGACAAACCGTTGCGCTTGGTGGGGGCGCTGCTCGAAGCCGGCGCGGTCCATCCCGGCCGCCGCGCCCGCGATCATCTGGCCTGGCTCGCGGCGAGCAACGCGCTGCCGGCCGCCAGGGTCGGCGAGCTCCTGGAACGCACCGGGCTTTCGGCGGTGGCCGGCAAGCGGGTCGGCGGCTTCTCCCTGGGCATGCGCCAGCGTCTCGGGATCGCCGCGGCGCTGCTCGGCGATCCGCCGATCCTGCTGTTCGACGAGCCGGTCAACGGGCTGGATCCGGAGGGTGTGCTGTGGATCCGCACCCTGATGAAGTCGATGGCCGCCGAGGGCCGCGCGGTCCTGGTCTCCAGTCATCTGATGAGCGAGATGGCACTGACCGCCGACCACGTGATCGTGATCGGGCGCGGGCGACTGATCGCGGACACCGGCATGCGCCAGTTCATCGAGAGCGCGGGGCCCGGCGCCTCGCTCGAGGAGGCTTACCTGAGGATGACGGCCCAGGCCGTGGACTACAGCACCGACGCGGCGGCGATTCGGACGCAGACGAGGGGACCGGGTCGATGACCAGATTCACCATCCCGCTCGCAGTCCTGCGCTCCGAGTGGATCAAGCTGCACACCGCCCGCTCCACCTACATCGCACTCATCGCCGCGTTCGTACTCGGCCTCGGAACCGGGCTGCTTGACGTCCTCTCGGTCACCGGCCACTGGGCCACGATGAGTGCGGCCGACCGCGCCGACTTCGACCCGGTCGGCGACCCGCTCAGCGGCTTCCAGCTCGGCGAACTCGCCCTCGGCGCCCTAGGGGTACTCGCGGTCAGCACCGAATACGCCACCGGGATGATTCGCAGCACACTGATCGCAACCCCGCGCCGCGCCGTCGTGTACACCGCCAAGGCACTGATCCTCGGGCTGTTCGCGTTGCTCGCATCCGAACTGTGTGCGTTCGCGGCGTTCTTCGTCGGGCAACTGGTCCTGCGCCGCCAGCATTTGGACGTGAGCGTGACCGCACCACACGTGCTGCGCGCGATCACCTTCGCAGGCCTCTACATGGCCGTGGTGACGATGGTCGGCTTCGGCCTCGGCG
>Ga0209810_1004816_pt1 | contig 12687 bp, 10 predicted proteins | sample Coa_R1_7_FD_187159 | JGI IMG/M metagenome (GOLD analysis project Ga0209810, IMG submission 187159) | Surface soil microbial communities from Centralia Pennsylvania, which are recovering from an underground coalmine fire - Coalmine... | ecosystem: Environmental > Terrestrial > Soil > Unclassified...
CCTCAGAACACCTTCACCGCCAACGGCTTCGTGGCCAAGGAGCAGGCCGAGCTGTTCTGGGTCACGTTCTGGCTGATGGTCGCCGTCTTCGTGCTGGTCCAGGGGCTGCTGCTCATTGCCCTGATCAAGTTCCGCCACCGCCCCAACCAGCCCGAGCCGCGGCCGATCCACGGCAACACGCGCTTCGAGATCGGCTGGACGATCCTCCCGACGCTGATCCTGGTCGGCATCGGCGTGCCGTCGGTGCAGAAGCTGTTCGAGCTCGACCAGCCGCCGTCGCAGCCGCTCACGATCGAGGTCGTGGGCCATCAGTGGTGGTGGGAGTTCCGCTACCACACCGACTGGCCCGACGCCAACGAGAACGCCGTCGGCCAGCAGTACGGCATCCAGAATTTCACCACGGCCACCGACCTGCACATCCCGGTCGGGGTACCGATCAAAGTCTACCTGCACTCGGCCGACGTGCAGCACAGCTTCTGGATCCCGCGGCTGGCCGGCAAGACCGACCTGATCCCGCCGCGGGTCAACCACATGTGGTTCAACGCGGACACGCCGGGCGTCTACTCCGCCCAGTGCGCGGAGCTGTGTGGCATCCAGCACGCCCAGATGCGCTTCTACGTCTACGCGCAGTCCGATGCCGACTTCCGCGCCTGGGTCCAGGCCCAGCAGGTGGTGCCGACAACGCCGACGACGGGACCCGCGGCGGACGGCTCGCAGCTCATCATCACGGGCGGCTGCATCGCCTGCCATACGATCGAGGGGACGGCGGCCCGCGGCCAGATCGGCCCGAACCTGACCCACGTGGCGAGCCGCGGGGCGCTGGCTGGCGGGATCTTGCCGAACACACCGGAGAACATCTCGCGCTGGCTGCACGATCCCCAGGCGGTCAAGCAGGGCAACCACATGGAGCTGCCGCGCCCGCTGACCGACGAGGAGATCAACGACCTGGTGGCATACCTGGAGACGCTGCGCTAGGCGCCGGGGCCCTGGCCCCGCGCCGCCGATTTCTTCATACTATCCTTATGGTCGCCGCGAGGCATGGCGACCGGCGAGCTGGCGACCCGACCATCGACGAGCGGTCGAGCCCGGGAGGTGACCCATGGCGACGACGGTTGTACACGGCGTTCCCGCGACTGCTGCTCCGCCTCAGACCCGCGTCTACCGGGGGATCTGGAGCTGGGTCACCACGGTCGACCACAAGCGGATCGGCGTCCTGTACGGCGTGACGGCGTTCGCCTTCTTCCTCATCGGCGGGCTCGAGGCGCTGCTGATCCGCACCCAGCTCGCGGTGCCGAACAACACGCTGATCCACCCGGACCTCTACAACCAGCTCTTCACGATGCACGGCACGACGATGATCTTCCTCGTCGTGATGCCGCTCAGCGTCGCCTTCTTCAACATCGTGGTGCCGCTTCAGATCGGGGCGCGCGACGTGGCCTTCCCGCGGCTCAACGCGCTCAGCTACTGGATCTTCGTCACCGGCGGCATCTTCCTCAACCTGGGCTGGCTCCTGGGCGCGTCGCCAAACGCGGGCTGGTTCAGCTACGCGAACCTCACGGAGCGAGCCTACAACCCCGGGCCGGGCCAGGACTTCTGGGCGCTCGGCCTGCTCGTACTGGGGACCGCCTCGATGGCGGGCGCCTTCAACTTCGCCGTCACGATCATCAACATGCGAGCGCCGGGCATGTCGCTGATGCGGATGCCGGTGTTCACGTGGATGACCTTCGTCACCTCGTTCCTGATCATCTTCGCCTTCCCGATCATCACCGTGGCCCTGATCGAGCTGACCTTCGACCGCCATTTCGGCACGAACTTCTTCAACGCGGCGGCCGGGGTCGACGGTGACTCGCTGCTCTGGTGGCACATGTTCTGGCTGTTCGGCCATCCCGAGGTGTACATCCTCATCTTGCCGGCGATGGGCATCGTCTCCGAGGTGCTGCCGGTCTTCTCGCGCAAGCCGCTGTTCGGCTATGCCGTGGTCGTCTACTCGGGCATCGCGATCGGCTTCGTCTCCTTCGGCGTGTGGGTCCACCACATGTTCACGACGGGCCTTGGCCCGGTCGCCAACGCGGTGTTCCTGACCACGACGATGGCCGTGGCCGTGCCGACCGGCGTGAAGATCTTCAACTGGATCGCCACACTCTGGGGTGGCTCGATCCGCCTCACCACGGCGATGCTGTACGCCATTGCCTTCGTCTCGATGTTTACGATCGGCGGCCTGAGCGGCGTGAGCCACGCCGTGGTACCGTCGGACTGGCAGCAGCACGGCACGTACTACATCGTGGCCCACTTCCACTACGTGCTGTTCGGCGGCGCGATCATGGGCCTGTTCGCGGGGATCTACTACTGGTGGCCGAAGGTGACCGGCCGCTTGCTGGACGAGAAGCTCGGCAAGCTCCAGTTCTGGGTGATGCTGATTGGCTTCAACGTCACCTTCGGCCCGATGCACTTCCTGGGCATGGACGGGATGCCGCGCCGCGTCTTCACCTACCCGGAGGGCATGGGTTGGGACCTGTGGAACATGGTGGCCTCCATCGGCGCCTACCTGATGGCCTTCGGCGTGCTGCTGTTCATCCACAACGCGGCCGTCAGCCTACGGCGCGGCCAGCCCGCGGGCGGCGATCCCTGGGACGGGCGCACGCTGGAGTGGTCGATTCCTTCGCCGCCGCCGGCCTACAACTTCGCCACGATCCCGGTGGTCCACGGGCGTGATGCCTGGTGGCTGATGAAGCACCCCCATCGTGCCGAGCGCGAGGGCACGACCGATACGGACCGCGTGGACCTGCAGGTCGCCGGGCGCCACGTCGGCGTGGTCGAGACGCCGGACGACCCGAGCCGCGAGAGCCCGGCCGCGTACGAAGATGCGCATAGTCTGGGGATCCACCTGCCGGACGGCTCCTGGTTCCCGGTCATCACGGCTTTCGGACTGACCTTCTTCGCCGCCGGGCTGATCTTCGGGATGTGGCTGTCGGGGATTGGCCTGCTGATGATGGTCTTCGGCGCCTACGCCTGGTGCTACGAGCCGATCAACGGTTAGGCTGGCTTACCCATGTCGGTGGTGAGGCAGCGGCTCACCACCGACAGTCCCGGCTTCGTTAGGAACGGTTAGGGGAGACGAGGGTGGAGCACGCGGTCGCGACGGCCCACGCGGCGGAGCACGAGCACCGGACCAGCACCGGCCTCGACAATCGCAAGCTGGTGATGTGGGCTTTCCTGGCCTCGGACTGCCTGTTCTTCGGGTCGTTCATCTCGGCCTACATGATCTACCGCGGCCGCAGCCCGTCCGGTCCCTGCCCGCACGAGTGCGTGCTGAACGGCGTTCACTACGACGGCGTCTTCAACATCCCCTACACCTCGGTTAGCGCGTTCGTCCTGCTGATGAGCAGCCTGACGATGGTGCTCGCCCTGGCGGCGATCCAGCGCGGCAACCACCGCGGCCTGCGCATCTGGCTGCTGGCCACCGCGCTGCTCGGCTCGGTGTTCGTCGGCGGCCAGTACTTCGAGTTCACCACCTTCTACCAGAAGGGGCTCTCGCTGTCGTCGAACCTGTTCGGCACGACGTTCTTCGTTCTCACCGGGTTCCACGGCGCGCACGTGACGGTGGGTATCATCATGCTCCTGTCGCTGCTGCTGACGTCGCTGCTGGGGCGCCTGCCGGCGTCCGACAGCTTGACCGTGGAGCTGACCGGGCTGTACTGGCACTTCGTCGACGTGGTCTGGATCGTGATCTTCACGGTCGTCTATCTGCTGCCGATGTAGGACGGCATAGGCGGAGGAGAAGGCATGGCGACGCACCAGGAGATCGAGCCGGGCGGGCACGCCCATCCCGGCGCCAAGGAATACGTCCTCGTCGCCGTGGCGTTGGGGTTCCTCACCGGGATCGAAGTGGCGGTCTACTACATCGACGCCGTGCGGCCGTGGCTCGCGCACCTGCTGATCATCCTGTCGGCCGTCAAGTTCTTTCTGGTCGCGTCGTTCTTCATGCACCTGAAGTTCGACAACCGCCTCTTCTCGTCCCTGTTCGTCGGCGGCCTCATCCTCGCCATCTCGCTGGGAATCTCCCTGCTCGCGCTGTTCCACAACCTGTTCGTGTAAGCCCTCGCTCTGCAGGGTGAATGGCAAGACGGGGGTGGGTCGTCGAGACCCACTCCCGTCTTTGGCCTCCTGCGAGGAGCGGCTAAGGCTGCAGCGGGAGCCGCCACACGCCGTCGTCGGTCGCGGCGAACAGGTACCGCCCGTCGATCCCCAGCGCCAGGTCATTGATCGCGCGATCTTCGAGGCCGAGGGCATTCCAGGTGGCGCCGCCGTCGGCGCTGCCCTGTACGCCGTGCGCGGGGGAGCCCAGCCCCAGCCACAGGCGGTCGGGCGCACCGGGATCATAGGCCAGCCCGGCGATGGCTACTTCCTGTTCGGGCGTGCTGGCGTACCGCTGAACCTCCTGCCAGGTGCGGGCGTCGTCGTCGCTGCGCCCAACAACCGTCGGCGCGCCCGGGACGGCGCCGCCCGCGGCGAGGTAGTAGCGACCGGGTGCGCTTCCCTCGCCGCCGATTAGCCAGCGCGGGATCGTGCCCTGCACGCGGAAGGTCTGGGTCCAGGTCGCGCCGCTGTCCGCGCTCTCCCACAGCCCATCGCCGAAGTTGCGCCCGGCGTAGCAGCCGGCAGCACGGAACACGCGCGTGGCGTCGGTCGGATGCGCCTGGAGCAGTGCCACGCTGGCCACACACGGGCTGCCCGCCGGCGGCAGCTCGTCGCGCGTCCAGGATGCGCCGCTGTCGGCAGTGCGCAGGAAGTACAGCGTGTTGCCGCCCAGGAAGAAGACGTAGACGACGCGCGGATCGGCGGGACTCACGGCGATTGCCTGGACCGCCGCCCCCGCGACCGGCGGCGGCAGCAGCAGGTCCCAGCTCGCCGCGTCGTCGGCGGTACGGTACAGCCCGCCGGTGCCTTCGGCGTAGATCACCATGTGGTTCGTGGGGTCCACGGCCACCCAATGCGGGCCGCGGCGGGCCGGCGCGGGGGGGAGCGAGACGCGCGCCCAGGTCGCGCCGCCGTCGTCGCTGCGCAGGAGCCCGTCCTCGACGCGGGCGAAGAAGGCGCCGCTCCGCGGCGTGAACAGCTCGAGGACGCTGCCGGTCAGCCCCGTCGCCTCCCAGCTCGTGCCGGTCGCCAGCGCGTGGGGCGACGCGGCCGCCCGCGCCGGTCCCGCCAGGAGCACTGCCAGGCACACGCCGAGCCCGATCAAGGCGCCCATCGTTCCCTCCGCCTTCCGGCGCCGCGGGGGGGTGGTCCACCGCCACGGCACGATCGGCCAGTTGGTAATAGCACTGGATCGCCCCCGACGTCGCCCACTACTGGGAGAACAGCAGCGACTTGATGATCACGGGCACGACGTTGGCCGGCAGGATCAGCTCGCCGAGGTCGACGTAGTCGAACTCCTGGAGCTGGATGCCGTCGATCGAGACGACGGCGCCCCGCACGCCTAGCTCCTCCTTCAGCACGTCGCCGAGGGTCTTGCCCAGGTCGCCGTCGAGGAGCAGGACCAGCGGCAGCCCGCGCGCCACGCTGCGCGGCACGCCCTGGCAGATGCCCTCGGCCAGGGCCCGCACCCGCGGGTAGAGCGGGTCGCCCTGCCAGCGGAAGGCGAGCGCCACAGGGTCCTCGCCGTCGACGCGGTCGAAGCGCGCCGCCGCGGCACGGATGGCGGCCGCCACCTGTACCGGCGTGAAGTCGCCCGCGAGGTCCAGGCGCGGGAACAGGACCGGCAGGTTGCGCAGCGGCAACTGCGCGGTGTCGGAGATCGCGATCGTGCTGCCGCTCACCTGGGCCGAGAACTGCGACGCGCCGATCACGGTGGCGCGGATGCCCTGGGCGGTCTCCAGCAGGGGCAGGGTAATCCGCCCGTCGGCCAGCGCGGCGCGCAGCGCGGCGGCCAGGGCCGGGCCGAGGTCGGCGTAGTCGCGGGCCTCGCGCCCATAGACGTACTCGGCCACGCCGCCCGAGAAGGTAATCGCCTCCGGACGTGGCTCGGGCGGCAGCGGCTCGGTCAGCAGCAGGTCGCGGCCGAGCGCGTCGGGCGGCTCCTGGCGGATGAACGCCACCAGCGCATCGGCGAGCGCACGGACGAGCGCGGCCTCGTCGCCGGCCGACAGCGGCTCGCCGAGGGCCAGGCGCAGGCCGGCCCACTCGGCCGCCTGCCGGGCTGGGCCCTCGATGCGGACGAGCGCGCCGCTGGCGTCGCGCGCGACGAGCCGCCCGCCCACGGCGATCGCGGCCGTGTGCAGCACCGCGCCGTCGCGGACGAGGGCGAGCTTGCTCGTGCCGCCGCCAACGTCGACGTTGAGCAGCGTCTGGCCGCGGGCGCGGGAGAGCGCGGCTGCGCCGGAGCCGCGCGCGGCCATCGCCGCCTCCAGGTGGTGGCCGGCCGAGGCGCAGACAAACTTGCCCGCCTCGGCGGCGAACAGGTCGGCGATAGCGCGGGCGTTCGTCCGCTTCAGCGCCTCGCCGGTGAGGATCACGGCGCCCGTGTCGACGGCGGCGCGGGCCAGGCCGGCGGCGCGGTAGGCCGCGTCGACGAAGGCGTCGAGCCGGGCGGCGTCGATGCGGTTGTCGGGCAGGTAGGGCGTCAGCAGGATCGGCGAGCGCCAGAGGACCTCGCGCTCGACGACGACGAAGCGGCTGGAGAGCGCGTCGGCCAGCCGCTGCAGGAGCACGCGCGCGAACATCAGGTGCGAGGTCGAGGAGCCGACGTCCACGCCCACCGTGGTCAGCTCGACGTGGTCGAGCTTCCAGAGCACCTGCTCCAGCTCGGCGAGGTCGGCCTCGGTCAGCTCGGCATCGTCGCCGTGGTGGTCCACGAGGTGGGCGAGGTCGGCTAGCGCGCGCGCGCTAGGAGCGCGCCGCGGGTGCGGCTGATGCATGCTCACTCCTGGCGCGGGGATCGGCGGCGCCGGGTCGCGCTCACTCCCCGCTGCACCAGGGAACCATCGAGCGCATGTGGCAGGTGGCGCCGTTGCGGCGCACCTCGTCCTCGAACAGGGCGTGGATCGCGGGGTCCTCGTCGGCGTACTCGATCTGGGCGCCGCCCTGCTTCACGTCGACGTCCGACGTCTCCTCGCCGGCACGGATGGCGCCGCCCAGGTCGTAGCGGCGGCTGCCCCAGCGCAGCGCCAGGTAGCGCGCCGGCTCGGGGCCGCTGTTGAAGTGCTGGTGGAACCAGTTCTGCGGCGGCACGACCATCGTGCCGGGGCGCCAGTCCACCTTGCGCCACTCCTCGCCCTCGGGCCAGAGCAGCGAGTAGCCCTTGCCGTTGAGGATCACGACGTGGGCGCCCGGCCCGTGGCGGTGCGCCTTCTTGTAGGTGCCGATCGGGAACTCGGAGACGTGCGCGGCCATCGTGTTGTCGGCCAGCTCGAACATGACGTTCTTGCCGCCTGCGCCGCGCTCCTTCCAGGTGTACAGCTCGATCGCGCGCGTGTCGGGCACGAAGTTGGTGCAGAGCACGTAGTTGCGGCGGGCGCGGTACAGCTTGCCCTCGCCGTCGAAGAAGCTCTCCTGGCCGGCGAAGCGGTCGTCGAAGACGAACGGCGTCTCGAAGACGAAGCGCAGGTTGTGGAACAGGTTCATCACCACCGGCGCGTTGGTGACGGCCAGGTAGCGGGCCGGGCGGTCGCCGCGGCCGTTGTAGTGGCGGTGCCAGGCGTTCAGCGGGATCGCGAACAGGCTGCCCGGCTTCCACTCGAAGGAGACCTTGCGCCCCTCGTCGTACCAGACCTGGGTCGAGCCGTTCCCCTCGAGGATGTAGACCATCTCCTCGAAGAGCTGCCGACCCGGGTTGAGCGCTCCGCCGGGCGGGATCTCGCAGACGTAGGCGTCGTTGGTGCCGCCGGTCCCCTCGAGGTTGATGAAGGTGCCGCGGCCACCCTTGCGCGGCCAGGGAGCGAGCTCCACCGTGCTGAGGTCTTCGACGGCAAAGCCCTCGATGACGGGAATGCCCTCCTGCCGCTGGAACTCGCGGTAGGCGTTGATCCGCTCCAGCGTGGGGTGCTCAGTGGTGACTTCCGTAGCCATGCTACCCCCTTCCTGCCGCGCGCTGACGAGGGTGGGGATAGCATACGCCGAGGGCGCCGTCAAATGGGCGAACAGCAAAGGGGCGGCCCTGCGCGGGCCGCCCCGGGGGCGTCTCGGGAACGGGAACCGGCTACTCGGCGGCGCTCCCCGCGCCGGCGGGCACCTTCTCGGCCTCGTCCGCCGCGGACGCGGCCTCCTCGGCGGGCGGCTCCGGCACCTCGTCCATCACGCCGATGTCCTGCGCGGCGTGCGGCCAGGCCGACGGGGGAGTCTTGCCCATCTTCTCGACGCCGCTCATGATCCAGTGCATGTTCTGGTCGTTCTCGGCCGTGCCGGGCACCAGCAGGCGCTCCTTCGGCCAGAGTAGGTCGGCGCGGTTGTAAGAGGCCAACTCGAAGCCAGAGGTCATCGTCAGCGCGTCGAACGGACAGGCTTCCACGCACAGGCCGCAGTAGATGCAGCCGCCCGCCTCGATGTCGAAGCGGTCGAGCAGCTTGCGGCCATCCTCGCCACGGTGGGTATCCATGTGGATCACGCCAACCGGACAGGCGCTGGCGCAGATCGCACAGGCCACGCAGCGCGCGTCGCCGTTCTTGAGATCGTAGACGAGCCGCGGCAGACCCCGGAAGCCCACGGACAGCGGCAGGCGCTGCTCCGGATACTGGACCGTTACGGGCTGGGTCAAGCTCGTGAAGAAGTGCTTGAGCGTCGTCCACATGCCGCCGGCGATACCGGACATAAGCTCTCCAGTGCGCAGTATTGAGTACTGAGTACTAAGCCCGAGCTTCCCACTCCGTACTCAGTACTGGGCACTCAGTACTTCAGATTATCGGTCAACCTCGCCCATCACGATGTCGATGCTGCCCAGGATCACGACCACGTCGGCTACCTTGTGTCCTATCAAGAGCGGTGCCAGCGCGGTCAGGTTGATGAAGCTCGGCGGTCGGATGTGCAGGCGGTAGGGCTCGACCTTGCCATCGGCCTGGACGTAGAAGCCGAGCTCCCCCTTGGGGCTCTCGGTTCGCGCGTAGGCCGAGCCGCGGGCCGGCCGGAACAGGCGCGGCAGCTTGGCCTTGATCTCCCCCGGCGGCAGGTCGCGCAGCGCCTGCTCGATGATGCGCACGCTCTGCCGCATCTCGGCGACGCGGATCAGGTAGCGGTCGTACGCATCGCCGTTGTAGCGGACCGGCACGTCGAATTCAAACCGGTCGTAGATGCCGTAGGGCTCGGCGCGCCGGACGTCGTACTGGATGCCGCTGGCGCGCAGCACCGGCCCGGTCACGCTGTAGGCAATGGCCAGCTCGGGCGGCAGGATCCCCACGTTGCGGGTGCGAGCAATGAAGATCTCGTTGTTGGTCAGCAGCCGTTCGTACTCGTCGATCTTGTCCGGCATGATCTCGACGAAGCGCCGGATCGCCTCGACGCCGTCCTCGGGCACGTCGCGGCTCACCCCGCCGTAGCGGATGTAGGTCAGGGTCAGCCGGGCGCCGCAGCACATCTCGAAGATGTCGAGGATGCGCTCGCGCTCGCGGAACGTGTACAGCAGCGGCGTGAAGAACGTGCCGACGTCCGCGGCGAAGGTGCCGATCGCCACCATGTGCGAGGCGATGCGCTGCAGCTCGCACATGATCACACGGATGTACTGCGCGCGCTCGGGGACCTCGATGCCGGCGAGCTTCTCGAGGGCCATCGCATACGGGAGGTTGGTCGACATCGCCGCCAGGTAGTCCAGGCGGTCGGTGAAGACGACGTCCTGCAGGTAGGTACGGGACTCGCTGAGCTTCTCGACGGAACGGTGGAGGTAGCCCATCACCGGCCGCGCCGCCACGACCGTCTCGCCGTCGAGGGTGAGGATCAGGCGGAAGACGCCGTGCGTGCTGGGGTGCTGCGGCCCCATGTTGATCGTGATGAGGCTGCCTTCGCGCGAGATCACCTCGCTCGCGTTGAGCGACGTTGCCAGCGCCATATCGTCTCCACCGCTACCGACTCTCCTAATTATCCCACAGGCTCCGGGCACGGTCAAAGCAGGCAAGGCGCGTGCTGGCATTTCTGGCGCCGGCTATGCCACATGTGACATCCTAGGCTAGCGGCGCCGCGGACCGGTTCGAATTCGACCCAGGGGGGGACGGATGGGCAAGAATCGGGTGCTCGCCCTGCTCCTAGCGACCAGCCTCGGCTGCGCGGTGGGCTGCGCCGAGGGCGCCAGGTCGGCGCGCGCGCCGACCGCGATGGCCACCAGTGCGCCGGCACCGACGGCGGGCGCGGCAGCCCCCGCGCCGACTAGCACCAGCGCGCCGGCCCGCCTCGACGTGGTGCGAGTGAGCAACACCCAGGGCCTGGCCTCCCCGCTGCAGCTCGCGGCGGCGCGCGGCTATTTCCAGGAGCAGGGCATCGACGTCCAGCGCGAGGAGTTCGGCAGCGCCGCCGAGGCGATCGTGCCTCTTAGCACCGGCGACCTGGACGCCGGCTCGGTTACCCCCAACGCCTCGTTTTTCAACGCGGTGGCGCGGGGCATCCGGCTCGACCTGGCGTTGGCTGGCTCGCAGGTGCAGCCCGGCACGGGCGGCTTCCCGCTCATGGCGCGGTCCGGGCCGGACGGCCCCGTGGTGACCGAGCCGAAAGACCTCCGCGGCAAGCGAATCGGTCAGAACCAGCGCGGCGTGATCAACGAGTGGGCGCTGGACCGCATGCTCGCAGGCGCCGGCCTGGCGCTCACCGACGTCGAGCTGCTGGTGATGCCCTTTCCGGACGTGCTGGCGGGCTTCGGCGGCGGGACGGTCGACGCGGCGATCCTGCCCGAGCCGTACGGCACCGTCGCCGCCGAGCGCGGACTGGCCGTGCACGTGGGCGACGGCGACGACTATATCCCCGGCGGGCAGGTGGCCGCGATCGGCTACTCGGAGCGCTTCGCCACGCAGCGGCCGGACGTGGCGCGTCGCTGGGCCGTGGGCTACCTGCGCGGCGTGCGCGACTACATGGACGCCATGGAACAGGGGCGCGACCGGGACGGCGTGATCGGGACGCTGGCGCAGCTCTCGGGATTCGATCCGGCGATCCTGGCCAAGGCCGGCTATTTTCCGATCCGGCGCGACGGCCACGTCAACGCCGAGGCCCTGCAGGCGATGCTGGACTGGCTGGTCGAGCGCGGCTACGTGCCGCAGAAGCCGGACCTCGCGCCGCTCCTCGACCCGCAGTTCGCCGACTACGCCCAGCAGACACTCGACGCGGCGCGCTGAGGCTCGGCCGGCCCGGGCTGGCGTCCCGTCGGCAGGCCCCCTCGGGCGCGCCCGGCCCAGGCGCGCCGCGCCGGTCGCGCCGCGGCGGTTGCCCCCTCCCTCCGTCCCCGGCCGGTGGCTCTCCCGCCCCTGGCACGCGCCGCGCTCGCCACGCTACAGTGTCCGGAGTCACGCGGTGGTCCTCACGCGAGCGGCGAACGCCCCGCGCCACCACGGCCGCGGCGCGCAGGGGAGACAAGGGACGCAGATGAAAACGGCGCTGATCACCGGCATCACCGGCCAGGACGGCATGTACCTCTCCGAGCACCTGCTAACCGAGGGCTACCGCGTCTGGGGCCTCATCCGCGGCCAGAACAACCCGAAGCGCGAGCGGCTCGAAGCGCTGCTGCCCGACATCGAGCTGATCGAGGGCGACCTCCTCGACCAGGGCTCGCTGATCGCCGCGGTGCAGCGGGTGCAGCCGGACGAGGTGTACAACCTCGGCGCCATCAGCTTCGTGCCGCTGTCCTGGAACCAGGCCGAGTTGACCGGCAACATCACCGGCCTCGGCGTGATGCGGATGCTCGAGGCGGTGCGCATCGTGGAGGGGGTCGGCGCGGGCGGCGCGCCCACACAGCCCGGCCGCATCCGCTTCTACCAGGCCTCGAGCAGCGAAATGTTTGGCAAAGTGCGCGAGACGCCTCAGTCGGAGCGCACGGCCTTCCACCCCCGCAGCCCCTACGGCGTGGCCAAGGTCTACGGCCACTACATCACTGTGAACTACCGCGAGAGCTACGGGATGCACGCCTCGAGCGGCATCCTGTTCAACCACGAGAGTCCCCGCCGCGGCCTAGAGTTCGTGACGCGCAAGATCAGCCAGGGCGTGGCACGGATCAAGCTGGGCAAGCAGCGCGAGCTGCTGCTGGGCAACCTGGACGCCCGCCGCGACTGGGGCTTCGCCGGCGACTACGTGCGGGCGATGCACCTGATGCTCCAGCAGCCCCACGGCGACGACTACGTCGTTGGGACCGGGGTCACGCACAGCGTGCGCGATTTCGTGGAGGCCGCCTTCCAGTATGTGGGGCTCGACTGGCAGGACCACGTGCGCAGCGATCCACGCTACATGCGCCCGGCAGAGGTCGACCAGCTCACGGCCGACCCCGCGAAGGCGCGCCGCGTCCTGGGCTGGGAGCCCCGGACCAGCTTCGAAGACCTGGTCCAGATGATGGTCGAGGCCGACCTGGCGATCGAGGGCGCGGCAACGGCGCCGGTGGCCGGCTAGCAGGCTGTTGAAATAGGGGAGACAGCCCCCTACCGGACACCCGCGGTGACCGAGTAAGATGAAGCCAACTCGGTCGGGAGGGTGCGTGATGCGGGGGCGCCTGAAGCCGCACCGGAGCATGCG